>Ga0335072_10005457_pt1 | contig 18730 bp, 20 predicted proteins | sample Lox_Sample_21_FD_206725 | JGI IMG/M metagenome (GOLD analysis project Ga0335072, IMG submission 206725) | Soil microbial communities from Loxahatchee National Wildlife Refuge, Florida, United States - Lox_Sample_2.1 | ecosystem: Environmental > Terrestrial > Soil > Wetlands | place: USA... | reverse complement strand
CTGCCTGAAGCTGCTCTCGATCAACTGTTCCGCAGCGCCCGCACCTATTCGGCGTGGCTGCCAAAGCCGGTTCCCATCGAAGTGCTGCGCGAGCTGTACGAGCTTGCGAGCCTTGGGCCGACCAGCGCGAACAGCTCGCCGGCACGGTTTGTCTTTGTCACCACGCCGGAAGGCAAGCAGCGGCTGAAGCCGGCGCTGGCTCCGGGAAACGTGGACAAAACCATGGCCGCGCCGGTGACCGCGATTGTGGCCAACGACATGGAGTTCTACGAGCATCTGCCGCGGCTGTTCCCGCAGGCGGAGATGAAACAGTACTTCGTGGGGAAACCCGCGGTCGTAGACCAGCACGTGCTGCGCAACGGCTCGCTGTCGGGAGCGTACCTGATCCTGGCGGCGCGGGCGCTGGGTCTGGACTGCGGACCGATGTCAGGCTTCGATGCGGAGAAGGTGAACGCCGAGTTCTTCCCGGACGGTAAATGGAAGGCGAATTTCCTCGTGAATCTGGGTTATGGAGATGCGACGAAGCTGCACCCGAGGAATCCGCGGCTGGATTGGGACGAGGCGGTGAAAGTTGTGTAATCGTGCGTGAGACAACCACTGCGCAGCGGCCGCCTCAGGGTCGGCTCGACCCCGCGTCCGCGGCATTACTCGACAATCCCATCTGGAGCGCGCTGACGACGGACCACGCTCCGATCGCCATGGGCGGCGAGGCGGCGAGGCGCTACCCGGATCGGATTGGACCGCTGAGCGCCATGCCCGCACAGACGCAGGCTGGTTATGAAGCGCTGCATTCGCTGACGCCGGTGGGCGGGGCGGTCGCGCTGTTTTTCCTCGAGCCTCTGCGGCCGCCGCAGGGGTGGTCGATGGTGCGGGGCGGACAGCTGGTGCAGATGGTCGCGCCGCGGCCTCGTTTGGCCGATGCGCCGCTGCCCGTGGATGCGGAGCTGCGGGCGCTGGCGGCGGAGGATGCTCCCGCGATGGTGGAGCTCGCCGAGCTGACGGAGCCGGGACCCTTCCGGCTGGGGACGATTGCGCTGGGCGGATATTTCGGGATCTTCCTGGACGGGCGGCTGGCGGCAATGGCCGGGCGGCGGATGGCGATGCCCGGCTTCGTGGAGGTGAGCGCAGTGTGCACGCATCCTGAGGCGCGTGGACGCGGGTTTGCCTCGGTGCTGATGTCGCGGGTGATGGCGGGAATCGTGGACGAAGGGCGAGTTCCCTTCCTGCACGCGCTGGCCAGCAACGATTCAGCCGTTCGCGTCTATGAGCGGCTGGGCTTCACGCTGCGCCAGACATTCCACTTTGCGGCGGTGCGGCGCGAGTAGCGCTCCAGGCGGTTGCGCTCCTGGCGGTGACTTTCGTCATCCTCATCAGCACGAATTCTCTTGCTATTGTTCCGCGCCCGCCCTACCCTGAAAAAAGGAAAGCTCTGTCCACGCGACAGAGCTTTTCCTTTTGCAGTGCTGGTTGCTTTTTCTGATCGATGATCGCTGTTCCGCCCGGCTCAGGCCGGGCGCTCTCGCTCTTTGAAATCCTGACCGGCTTCAAGGGTTCGAACCCGATGACGTCGCGACTGTCGCGCGCGTTAAGGCCCTCGGCCAACTACGTCATTTTCCGTTCGAAGTCCGCGGAGAGGCGCCGTTAAGGCCCTTAAAACCTATTTTATTTCAGGGTAGTTCCAACCGAACGACCTCAAATGATTTCCGCACCTACCGACAAATAAGGTACTTCCGGAAAAAGTTACCCCCCCAGGGGGGGTACCCCCACCGTCCTTCGAGCCGTACCACCGCCAGTCCTCCCACCTGATCGCGGTTCCCGCTTCGTGTGAAGCGTAGGAAGCACAAACTATCTCCCCGCACGCACGACTCAGCGGGCGGCGAGGGATGGGGTGAGGATGGCGACGCGGTCGATGCCAGTGGCGCGGCTGATGTCGATGACCTAGGCGACGGAGGCGAAGCTGAGGGCGGGATCTCCCTGGACGAAGAGGATTCTGCTGGCGCGAGTCGAGAAGATGCGGTTCAGTTCGGCGGCGAGACTGGTCTTCCCTGCCACGCTTGCGCCGTTGATCTGGTAGAGGGCGCCGGAGGGTCCGGCGAGAACCCGGAGGACGATGGGCTGCAGGGGTGCGGGCTGGACGGGGTTGGGCGGCTCCGGGACGAGGGTGGCCAGTCCTTTGGGCGCGGCGGGCACGATGACCATGAAGATGATGAGCAGGACGAGGAGGACGTCGATGAGGGGCGTGACGTTGGGATCGGCGTGGACAACCCGGGCATCGGAGACGGTCATCGGGGGTTCCCTCCTGTGGAGAGTAGAGACAACGGGGAGGGGGGGAAGGTTCCCGGGGCAGTTTGCCTGATTCGTGTGAGTGCGGCTCAGCCCAGGAGTTCCAGGTAGCGTTCGCGGGACATTCCGGCGGTGCGCAGCAGGTTCTTGATAATGAAGACGGGGACCTCGCGATAGGCGGGAATGACGGGCGGCCGGCTCACTCCTGCCTTGACATAAATGAGGTGATCGCCGCGCTGATGGTGGAACGTGAATCCGTCGCGCTCAAAAACAGAAACAAGAGTCTTGTAGTGGACGGGCCGGATGGTGGGCATTAGCCGACGCTGACGCGTTGCCGATCCAGCGCCACGAATTCGGGGGCTTCCCAGCTATCGCCGCTGCGCGTATAGCCCGATTCCTGGAGGATTACGTCGAGGGTACCCATTTCGGCGCTGGTTTCCACAAACGCCTGGACGGCTTCGCGGATATTCCGGCGCGCCTCCTCGTTGGTCGCTCCGCAACTGGAAACGTCCAGCTCGGGAACATAGGCGACGAACGTCGGCCCTTCCTTAAACGTATGGACGGTGTAGGGAATTTCCTGCATGGATCCTCTCCGCGCTGGCTCCAGAATACGCCTGTCGTGCAGAGGGCACGGTTTGGGGCGGATGCCTCGCCGCGCTCCGTCTGGGATGACAATTCGTTAATTGAATGAGAAGCCTCGTATTGCTACGGAGATTTCGGGGACGGTCCGTGCTTTCCCACTTCTGCCAGCGACGGGCAGAAGTGGGGCACCCGGGATGGTCCTCCCACTCTGTCGCCACGTGCGCGACAAGGGTAGGGCGGCCGTTCCCCAGTCAAGCCGACAGATGACTTGAGTGGGACACCCGTTTAGGAAAAGGCAAACGCAGGTCCCTCGGCTCCGCCTGCCCATCGCCCTGAACTCGGCGCGACGGGTCCCAAAGCGCTCCGCTCGGGATGACACATTGAAATCGTGGGCAAAGAAAAGGGCCTTGTCGCGAGGACAAGGCCCGGTGCTGGCCGCACGGGCGGAGGCGCTGCGCGCACCAAAGAAAACGGGCGTCCAGAGGACGCCCGTAACTGATCACTGACTCCTGATCACTGATCGCTGGTTTAGTACATGCCGTCCATGCCGCCGCCGTGGCCGCCCGCGGGGGCTGCCGCCTTGGGCTCGGGAATCTCCGAGACCATGGCTTCGGTGGTGAGCATGAGGCCCGCGATGGACGAGGCGTTCTGGAGCGCGGTGCGGGTGACCTTGGTCGGGTCGATGACGCCGGCCTTCACCAGGTCCTCGAAAACGCTGGTCTGCGCGTTGTAGCCGTAGTGGGGATCCTTGCTGTCGAGGATCTTGCCGACGACCACCGCGCCCTCTTCGCCGGCGTTGCCGACGATCTGGCGCAGCGGCTCCTCGAGCGCGCGGCGAACGATCTGGGCGCCGATCTTCTCATCTCCCTGGAGGGTCTTGATGAGCTCTTCGACATCCTTCTCGCAGCGCACCAGGGCAACGCCGCCGCCAGGGACGATGCCCTCTTCGACCGCAGCGCGGGTAGCGTGCATGGCATCCTCGACGCGAGCCTTCTTCTCCTTCATCTCGGTCTCGGTAGCCGCGCCGACCTTGATGACCGCAACGCCGCCGACCAGCTTGGCGAGGCGCTCCTGGAGCTTCTCGCGATCGTAGTCGGAGGTGGTCTTCTCGATCTGGCTGCGGATTTCCTTCACGCGGCCGGCGATGTCCTTCTGCTCGCCGCGGCCTTCGACGATGGTGGTGTTGTCCTTGTCGATGGTGACGCGCTTGGCCTTGCCGAGGTCTTCAAGCTTGATGTTCTCGAGCTTGATGCCGAGGTCTTCGGTGATGGCCTTGCCGCCGGTGAGGATGGCAATGTCGCCGAGCATGGCCTTGCGGCGATCGCCGAAGCCGGGGGCCTTGACGGCCGCGACGTTCAGGGTGCCGCGCAGCTTGTTGACGACGAGGGTGGCGAGGGCTTCGCCGTCGACGTCTTCAGCGACGATGACCAGCGGCTTGCCGTTGCGGGCAACCTGCTCGAGCAGCGGAAGCAGATCCTTCATGGAGCTGATTTTCTTCTCGTAGATCAGGATGTAGGGCTCTTCCTGCACCGCTTCCATGCGGTCGGGATCGGTGACGAAGTAGGGCGAGAGGTAGCCGCGGTCGAACTGCATACCTTCGACAACTTCGAGCTGGGTCTCGAGGGTCTTGGACTCCTCGACGGTGATGACGCCATCCTTGCCGACCTTCTTCATCGCTTCCGCGATGATGGTGCCGATGGTGGTGTCAGAGTTCGCCGAGATGGTGCCGACCTGGGCGATCATGTCGCCGGAGACAGGCTTGGAGAACTTCGAGAGCGCTCCGCCGCTGACGGTGCCGTCCTCGGCGCGCTTACCGACCACGGCCTCGACGGCCTTGTCGATGCCGCGCTTCAGGGCCATGGGGTTCGCGCCGGCGGCCACGGTCTTGACGCCTTCACGGTAGATGGCCTGAGCGAGCACGGTGGCGGTAGTGGTGCCGTCGCCGGCGACGTCAGAGGTCTTGGAGGCGACTTCCTTCACCATCTGGGCGCCCATGTTCTCGAGCGTATCCTTCAGCTCGATCTCCTTGGCCACTGTCACGCCGTCCTTGGTGATGGTGGGGGCGCCGAATTTTTTCTCGATGACGACGTTGCGGCCCTTGGGACCGAGCGTCACCTTGACCGCTTCAGCAAGAGTGTTCACGCCGCGCAGAATGGCCTGGCGGGAATCCTCTCCATGCAGAATTTGCTTTGCCATGTTTCAATCTCCTGATTGTGAGGAGCCGTAGCTCCGTTTGAAATTCCCTCAGGGGCTAAAGCCCGAGGTTTTTGGGATCGGCTACGGCACGACTGAAGCCGTGCCCTGATACAAAACCAAGAACCTGGCCGCGCCCCGATGCAAGAACCGATTGCCGGACTACAAAGGACCGATTGCCGAGCCCGAAGCAGGAGCGCGAAGCGCGTCCGCCCGGAAGGCCAGTCCTACTTTTTCAGAATTCCGAGGACTTCCTCTTCGCGCATGATGAGGAACTCTTCGCCATCGATGCGGATCTCGGTGCCGGAGTACTTGCCGAAGAGAACGCGGTCGCCCTTCTTCACGTCGAGGGGGAAGACCTTGCCTTCGTCGTTGGACTTGCCCTTGCCGACGGAGATGACTTCGCCTTCCTGGGGCTTCTCTTTAGCGGTGTCGGGGATGATGATGCCGCCGCGCACGGTTTCGCTCTCCTCGATCCGGCGGACCAGGATGCGGTCATGCAACGGGGTGAACGTGGTGGTGGCAGATGCCGTAGCTGATGCCATAGCGATGCTTCTCCTTCAGGGTTTCCGGGAGAGCGCGCGCACGCGCGAACTCCGCGTGAATAATTCCGCAGGCAAGCTGCGGAGGAAAATCCGAAAGCCTGTGTCTGAATGGGGACGAATGGCAAACCGACACCGGACATTTGCCGAACCCAGGCCGCAATTTCAAGAGCGGAGGTATTCCGGCGCGGTTAGCAGTTTCGTCCTTCGAGTGCTAAGGTACAGGGCTGGTTTGTGAGTTGTCAAGGGAGGTTGGGGCTAATATGAGTGTTTTTCACTCAGATAATGTGAATTTCTAAAGACTCGAGCAGGATGGGTCCGAGAGCGGGTGAGACGAGGGGGTTAGCGGGCGCCAGGCGGCGCCAACAAAGGGGGAGCGGACGCGGCGTCCCCACCACAGGAACATGCCGGCGGTGATGATGAGCAGGAGGGGGAGGATCAGGACGCTGCCTTCGGGCCCGGTGGATCCGCCGCTCCAGAGGATGGGACCGAGGGGGTGGGAGGTGAGGAGATGGCCTTGAGCAACCATGCCGGAATCGGCGGTGCCGTAAAAGAAAGACTGGCCCCAGTCCCATGACGCGTGGAAGCCTACAGCCCACCAGAGCGAGCCGGTGTACCAGAGACTGAGGCAGAAGATGAGGCTGATCGCAACGACGGAGACAAGGCCGATGGGGGATTCGCCGGGATTGTAGCCGTGGGTGAATCCGAAAACGGCGGCGACGAGGAGGGCTCCGCACCAAAAGCCGAGGCCGCGAGTGAGGGTGAACTGAGGGTAGCCGCGGAAGGCGGCTTCTTCGGTGAATCCGGTCAGGAGGAACATGACGGCCCAGAGGGCGGCGTCTTTGAGGGCTGCGGCGCTGCTGAGAGAGGTGCGATCGAGGGCGAGATAGCCGAGTTTCGAGAGAGCCACGATGAGGACTGAGATCGCGGCGAATCCCCAAAGAAGACCGGAAACGAGACGGATGGCGAGGGCACGGTCGCGGAATCCGTAGGCGAGGAGCGGGCGACGCTCGATGCGGGACATGACGAGCGTGGCGAAAAGCGCGATGAGGAAGAGCAGAGATTCGCCGAGGAGGCCGCGAAGGGGTGGCAGGCGTCCTGAGGGAGCAGGACCGAGCCATGCGCCGAAGAGGAAGGCGGCTGCGAGATAGAGGACGACGAGGATGGAGGCGTAGAGAACCAGCGACCATCCGGCACGGAGGCCATTGGGACCCTGGAAAATCCAGTGAAGGTCGCGGGGTGGCGGGGAGGGTTGGAGGTCCATGCGGTCGGGATGAGGAAATTGTATCCCCACCCTGTCGGCAATGGCGGCCGACAAGAGTGGGGCACGCACAGCTAAAGGGACTCGACAGCCTGGCCGACGCGGAAGATGGTGGACTCGTCGAAGTGGCGGCCGAGGATCTGCAGGCCGATGGGGAGGCCGTCGCGGGATTTTCCGCAGGGGACGGAGAGGCCACAGATGCCGGCGAGGTTCGCGGTGACAGTGTAGATATCGGCGAGGTACATGGCGACGGGGTCGTCGGATTTTTCGCCGATGCGGAAGGCGGGCGTAGGCGCGGTGGGGGTGAGGATGGCGTCCACCTGGCGGAAGGCAGCAAGGAAGTCGTCGGTGAGAAGACGGCGGACCTGCTGGGCCTTGCGGTAGTAGGCGTCGTAGTAACCGTGGCTGAGGACGTAGGTGCCGAGAAGGATGCGGCGCTTGACTTCGGCGCCGAAACCTAGGTCACGGGTGCGGCGATACATGGCGGCGAGGGTATCGGATTGCGGGGCGCGCAGACCGTAGCGGACGCCGTCGAAGCGAGCGAGGTTGGAACTGGCTTCGGCGGTGGCGATGACGTAATACGCAGGGATGGCGTAACGGGTGTGCGGGAGCGAGATGGGAACGATTTCGGCTCCGGCGACACGGAGTTTTTCGATGGCGCCTTCCACGGAGGCACGGACTTCGGGATCGAGACCCTCGGCAAAATATTCTGCCGGCACTCCCAACTTCATGCTGCGGACGCCTCGATCGAGATCGGCGGTGTAGTCGGGGACGGGCAGCGGCGATGAGGTAGCGTCCATGGGATCGTGGCCGGCAATGACGCCGAGAACGGTGGCGGCATCGCGAACGTTGGCGGCGAAGGGTCCGACGCGGTCGAGCGAGGAGGCAAAGGCGATGAGGCCGTAACGCGACACGCGGCCGTAGGTGGGAAGAACCCCGACGACCCCGCAGAAGGATGCGGGCTGGCGGATGGAGCCGCCGGTGTCGGTGCCAAGGGTGGCGACGGCCATGCCTGCGGCCACGGCTGCGGCGGAGCCTCCGCTGGAACCACCGGGGACGCGGTCGAGAGCGTGAGGATTGTGGACCGGTCCGTAGGCAGAGTTTTCGTTGGAGGAACCCATGGCAAATTCATCGCAGTTGAGTTTGCCGAGGAAGACGGCACCGGCATCGGCGAGCTTGCGGACGGCGGTTGCGGTGTAAGGGGGATTGTAGCCCTCGAGAATTCTGGAGCCGGCGGTTGCGGGAAAGCCTTCGAGAGTGAGGACGTCTTTAATGCCGAAGGGCACTCCGGCAAGAGGCGGAAGCGGGCCGCCAGCGGCTGCGAGCGCGTCGGCGTGCGCAGCCTGAGCCACGGCGAATTCGCGATTGACGCTGAGGAAGGCGTGAATGCGAGGATCTTCCGCCGCGATGCGCGCGAGGCAGGTTTCGACGACTGCCGTTGCGCTGGTTTCGCGGGATGCGAACGCGGAATGGAGACTGGCGATGGAGTGGGGAGCAGCAGTGGCAGTCATCGTTCGATCACTTTGGGAACTTTGAAGTACGTACCGTCGGATTCGGGCGCGGAGGACATGACCCGATCGCGCGGGAGGCAGGGAGTGGGGAGATCGTCACGCAGGACGGAGAGCTTTTCGGGCGCGGTTTCCGCGGGAGCAGCCAGCACTTCGGAGACCTGAGCCATGGGAGAGATCTGCGCCGTGTCGAGCTCGGCGAGCTGAGCGACATGGTCGAGGATGGCGTTCAGATCGCGGCGCATGCGCGACTGCTCGTCTGGAGTCAGATCGAGGTTGGCAAGTTCGGCGACGCGACGCACGTCGTCGAGAGAAACCCGTTCCGCATCGGACATGGGAACAGTTTAACCGGTGGACTGGCCGTGCCGGCGGCTGCGCCGTTCGGGCGCGACAGGGCGCCGGAGGAACGGCGCTTCCCAGGTGAGTGGTCAAAAACGGGCAGTTGACAGATGCCCTCGCCCGGATACAATCTGCCCCATACCGTCTGTTTTGGCAGTGTTCGGGCACCTCATGAATACCGTCTGCAAGCACCCCAGGGTACGGGTTGTAGCGCGTGAAGAAGACGCGGAGTATGTCGAATGCCTCGATTGCGGCGAGGTGTTCGAATCGGCTGAGTTCCGCGACATGGCAATTGAGGACATGCAGGACGAGGAAGAGGAAACCGCCTGACGTCCAGGGTTTAGCGGTTAGGGTTTGGCGGTTGGCGGCCGGGTGTGGTCGCCCGACCTGGACCGGCCCTGCGAGCGGACTGCGCGGCGTGAGCTGACAGGGGCGCCGACGGTCCCGCATACGCGCGGCATGTGGGCTATTGCGGACTGCAGGCAGACACAGGGATTCGCGGAATATCCGTTTGAGGCTCTTTGACCGTCTCCGGGTAGGTGGCGGAAGGGGTTTTGCTTTGCTTCGAGAGCCAGATTTCCAGGACGTATTGTCCGGCAGGGGCTGTCATATAGTACATTCCGGTGCCGCCGGTGAATGCAGGAACTGACCGTCCTGTCTGCGTATTATTGAGGGTCACTGCGATACCCGTGGCCGGAGCCTTGCCGTCCTGACAGACGAGCTGACCGCGAACCGTCGCTCCAAGGGCGACTGTGCCGCCCAGGGACGAAAAGGCGGCGAACCGTGTCATCCAGCGAACCAACGCCCGTAGTGTCACGCGATGCTACCCTCCGTATGGATTTGTCCTGGCGGTACTGCCTGCCGGTGCTGCGGGAGACGCTGCCTTGATGAGCTGTATGGCACCGACATCGATGTGAGAATGCGCGGAGTCAAACAACACCGGCAGCCGCTCATTGCGCACGTTCTGGTCCTTCGGTCCCAGCCAGAACGTCTCCGGTTGATAGCCGGGATAGTTGATGTAGAGGTGGGGATAATCGAACTGACCGTCGGATGTTGTCACGAAGTCCATGGTGAAATTCCCGTCCCAATCCGATCGCATGCTCGGAACCGACAAAGTGACATAGCGCGGGTCGATATACGTGTTGGCGGAAGTGTCGGCAAATACGATCTGACCGGTGACCACCCATTTTTGATAGGACGTGGACTGAAAGCTGCCGCGAACTCCGATGAGCACCAGGAAAATGAGGAAGTACCCGGCGAAGGCGCCGCTCAAGTCGATGCGCAGGCCTTTGAATGGACCGGTCACGACGGCTTTTTCAGGAAGCAGGCGGAAGAGCAGGTAGGACGGCACGATCGGCACCAGGATAATGATCAGCAGCGTAGTGACGTTCGGCGACATGCTGTGCCCCCTTGTCCGGATAATTCACCTGGTATCGGGCACTCTGCCCGTGCGCAAAGAGGACGGCTGGAACTGGTTTCATTGGAAGGTCCGCACCACCGATCGATCAGTTGTGGCGCGCTTCGAAGGCAAGTCACACCTCCGCCGCCGCTCAGTGCGGTGCATGGATAAGACCAGTTCTGGTGGCGGGAATGATGCGCCCAGGTTCCGGGGAAAGTCAACAGGAATCTGGGAGTAGGCTGACGGGCGCCGCAGGATCAGTGCGCAGAGGAACCGAGCAAATCGCGCGGTGATCTTCCCTGCTCGCGCAGAGCGCGGATGGAGAGCGCATCGTGGCGCTTGGCGAGGCGCTCACCGCGGTCGTCGAGCACCAGCGGGCAGTGGTACCACGCGGGCGGAGCGAGACCGAGTGCGCGATAAAGAAGAATCTGGCGCGCAGTGGAGAGCAGCAGGTCTGCGCCGCGCACAACTTCGGTGATCTGCATCGCCGCATCGTCGGCAACCACCGCGAGCTGATAGGCGGGAACGCCATCGCGACGCCAGACGGGGAAGTCGCCGAAGTCGCGCCCGGCAATGAAGCACTGCGGGCCGAAGTGAGCGTCGTGAAATTCTACGGGCTCGCCATCGGGGACGCGGAAACGCCAGTTGACGCCGGACGGATCGCAACGGGAGGGTGAGACATCGCCGGGCGCTGGCCGGCAGGTGCCGGGATACATCGGACCCTCATCGGACTCGAAGCGGGAGTGGGGCGATGCTTCGTGCGGGGCCTGTGCGATGCGGCTGAGCTCGCTGCGGGAGCAGGTGCAGGGATAGATGGATCCGGCGGCGAGGAGCTGACGCCAGACCGCGAGATAGAGTTCACCGCGCTGGCTTTGCGTGTAGGACGCGAAGGGGCCGCCGACGTCGGGGCCTTCATCCCAGTAGATGCCGAGCCAGCGGAGATCCTCGAAGATGGCGGAGACGAATTCGGGGCGGCAGCGCTGCGGATCGAGGTCTTCATTGCGGAGGATGAGCGTGCCGCCCGCGGAGCGCGCGCGAACAAAGGCGGTCCAGAAGGTGCGGGCGTGACCGAGGTGAAGCAGGCCGGTAGGAGTGGGCGCGATGCGTCCGCGATAGATCACGGGGTTAGTTTAGCCAGATGCCAGTTGACAGTCCCCAGTCCCCGGTTGCCAGTTTTCAGGCGGCGCGACGCGATGGTGCGGCCTCCACCTGAGGACGCGGAGCGAGGCGCGCGGCGGCGCGGGGTTGGAGAAACTCGATGAGCAGGCCGGCCCCGAGTCCGTAGTACATCGCGGCAAATATCCAGAGAGACTTCCAGGCGTGGGTGGCGCCGTGGCGCGAGCCAAGCTGGAATGAGGCGACGGCGACGGCTCCGGCGAAGAAGGCGAACGGCAGCGTGAGAACAGCGGCGACGACAGCGGGCAGGGTGCACCACGCCAGCAGCGCGACGATGGTGGAGAGCACAAGACCCAGTGGCGCGAGCCGGCGTGGTGAGGCGGAGCCGGCGTGCCGACGGATGAGGCGCATGCGTCCACGGCCGCGCCGCATCATCTGACGAAAGAGCGCGCGGAGATGAGGGCGAGGCTGATAGTGGATCGCGAGATGGGGGTCGATGTAGGCCCTGAATCCGGCGTTGCGGACGCGCATATTGAACTCAACATCGGCACAGGCGTCGAAGGATTCATCGTAGAGGCCAACGCGCTCGAAGACCTCGCGGCGATAGGCGGACGCGGAGACGAGGGGGTCGATAAAGCCGGCGTTCTGCGTGTCGCGGCTGAAGACGTTGCAGGCGCGGCCGAACCAGGAACCAGAGGCCGCAGCGATGACCTCGCCGGTGTGCGTGGGGGAGGGCGCGAGCAGCGGCTGAGCGCGGCAGAGGCAGGCAGCGCCCGTGCGCTGCAGGATGGCCGCGGTGTCCTCGAGAAGATTGCGGGAGGGAACGCTGCAATGGCCATCGATGAAGAGGAAGAGGTCGCCAACAGCGGCGCGGACACCAACGTTGCGTCCGGCGCTGGAGCGGATTTCCGGATTGTGGAGGACGCGGATGGGAACGCGGCGCTGGCGGAAGCGGCGTGAGACCAGATCGGGCGTGCCGTCGATGGAGCGGCCGTCGACGACGAGGATCTCGTAGCGATCGGGGGGATAGTTCTGGGCGAGCAATTGCTCGAGCAGCCTGGGCAGCATGGCCCGCTCATTGCGAACGGGAATAATCACCGAGATGAAAGGCAACATTCGCACACTCCGGGCATATTCTTTCGCAGCCCGAAATGGCGAGCTGCCGGCGGCGAAACCCAAAAGCTAGGATGACGGCGGGACGCCGAACGTTGCGGCAGACGGCGCTCGATGTGGGGTTATTCCGGCGCGCCGGGCCACAGAGTCAGTCAGACCAGGGGGCCGGATGGCGTTCCCAGCGATGTTTGCGCAATTTCGCGAGGAGCTGCGGTTCGAGGGGCGGGGCGTCGCTGACCGCGAGATTGGCGCGGACGTGATCGGGCTTGCGCATGCCGATGATGGTGGTGCTAACGGCGGGATGCTGGAGGATGAAGCGGATGGCGGCGTCGGGAAGGGACATATCCGCGGGGAGATCGGCGCGGAGACGGTCGACGTGGCCGAGAGTCTCGCTGAGATTTTTCGGGTTGAAGTAGCGGGCGCGCCAGTCGCCTTCGGGGAAGGTGGTGTCCCGGGTCATTTTGCCGCCGAGCGAGCCTTCGTCGAGCGGGACGCGGGCGATGACGCCGATGTTCAGTTCCTGACAGACGGGAAAAAGCTCGTCTTCGGGGTTCTGGTCGAAGACGTTGTAGATGACCTGGACTGCGTCCACGAGGCCGGTGCGGATGGCGCGGATGCCGTTGGCGGGCTGCCAGCGATTGAGGCTGAGGCCGAAGGCGTGGATGATGCGGTCGCGCTTCAGCTTTTCGACGGCGGTGCGGAATTCGGGACGATCGGTCCAGTCGTCTTCCCAGACGTGGAACTGGAGGAGGTCGATGGTGTCGACGCCGAGAGCCCGGCGGATGAGGTCGGCATGGGCGAAGACGTGGTCCGCGGGAAAGACGTCGTTGTAGTCGTAGGTGGGCCGGGAAGGCCATTTGCGGTTTTTGGGCGGGATCTTGGAGGCAGCGTAGAGGCGCTTGCCGGGATTCGCGGCAAGAATTTTGCCCAGAAAGCCGTCGCTCTTCCCTTCCCCGTAAGCCCAGGCGGTATCGAAGAAATTGCAGCCGCGATCGACGGCGAGCTGGAGGGCGTGGAGGGATTCGGAGTCGTCGGAGCCGCTCCAGCCGCTCATGCCCCACAGGCCGCAGGCGACGTCACTGACAGAGAAACCGGTATTTCCGAGAGGACGATAGCGCATACGAGTGTTATACCGCGTAGCCTACAATTCCCGACATGTGGACTCTGCTGCGCGATGTGCGATTTGGGCTGCGGAGGCTTCGCCGCGATCTGGGTCTCGCGGTCGTCGCCGTTCTGACTCTGGGACTGGCAATCGGCGCAAACACGGCAATCTTTTCAGTGACGAGCGCTGTGTTGCTGCGGCCTTTCCCTTACGCACATCCGCAGCAACTGGTGAGCATTACACCGCACGATGCGACCGAGCCGACCGAGGGCACTCTGCTGCGGTATGAACTGCTGCGCGACCGAGCGAAAACGCTGACGGTGGCCGCATGGACGACGGACAATCTGAACCTGACCGGCGCAGGCGAGCCGGTGCAACTGCCGGTGGCGCGGGTGACGCCGAACTTTTTCTCGCTGCTGGGCGTGCAGCCGCAGCTGGGACGGACGTTCGTCGCGGCGGACGGGCAGCCGGAGAGCAAACCGGTGGTCCTGCTGAGTCACGCGCTGTGGCGTTCACGATTCGGAAGCGATCCTGATGTGGTGGGCCGGGCCATCGATCTGGACGGGATACCGAGCGTCGTTGTTGGAGTCCTGCCGGCCGGGGTGGGTTTCCCGTTTGTGGGGCGCGCGGAGGTGTGGACACCGCGATATTTCGAGCTGACGCTGATGCCGGCGGCGCGGCTGCGGCTGGGGGTTGGGTATCTGAGCTATTTCGGGCGACCGGCGCCCGGAGTCAGTCTCGCTCAGGCGAATGCAGAGCTGGCAGTGCTGAACGAGCGGTACATCCGGGAAAATCCCGGAGTGGCGGACAGCTCGAAGGCGACGGTGATGACGGCGGCGCCGCTGCGGGAGTTGGTGGTGGCGGGGGTGCGGGAGAAGATCTGGATTCTTACCGGTGCGGTGGCGCTGCTGTTGCTGATCGGGTGCGCGAATGTGGCGAGCCTGCTGCTTTCCCGTGTCTTGGCCCGTCGGCGGGAGATGGCAATACGGTCGGCGCTGGGTGCAGGCAGAGCGGCACTGGTTCGCCAGTTGCTGACGGAGAGCCTTCTGCTGGCGGCGGCATCAGGCGGGTTGGGGGTTCTGCTGGCGTGGGCCGCGGACCGAGCGCTGGAGGCGCTAACGACGGGGATGCTGCCGCAGGGCCTGCCGGTCACGATCGATGCGCCGGTGCTGCTGTTTGCGGTGGGCGTTTCGGCCCTGACAGGCATTATGGCGGGGCTCTTTCCGGCGCTGCAGGTGGCGCGCACGAATCTGAATGCGACGCTGCGCGATGAGGGACGGGGCGTTTCCGGCGGCAGAAGCCGGGCACGGCTGCGTAGCAGCCTGGTGGTGGGACAGGTGGCTCTGTCGCTGCTGCTGCTGATCGGAGCGGGGCTGCTGGTGCGCAGCTTTGCGCGCCTGCTGCACACCGATCCGGGCTTCGAGGCGCGCAGCGTGCTGACCATGGGAGTTTCGCTGCCGACGGAGAAGTACACGAAACCGCAGCAGCAGATCGACTTTTTCAGAGAGGTGCTGCGGCGCGTGGACGCGCTGCCGGGCGTGCGCAGCGCAGCTGTTTCCGCTGCTCTGCCGCTGGAAACGAAGCGCATCACGCCGATGCTGCCGGAGGGCCAGCCTGCGGTTCCGCTGGCACAGCGGCCGTTTCTGGATGTGGAGGCGGTAAGTCCGGGGTGGTTCCGCACGCTCGAGGTGCCGCTGCTGGCGGGACGAGAGTTCACGGACGCCGACGACGCCGAAGCTCCGAAGGTAACCATCGTGAACGAGGCCTTTGCGCGGCGCTTCTGGCCGGGGGAGAATCCTCTGGGCAAGACCGTGACGATTGGGCGCTGGAGGCAGCCGGCGCAGGTGGTGGGCGTCGCGCAGGATGTTCACAACCGCGGCCTGGCGGCTGCACCGCAGGCGCAAATCTACCTTCCCTTTGCGCAACTGCCGTGGGGCGACATGAACCTGCTGGTGCGGACGGCGGTAGCGCCGCTCAGCCTGGCGCCGGCGGTCGAAGCGCAGGTGTCAGCGGTGGATCCGGACCAGCCAGTGACCGATGTGCGCGCGCTGGGAGATCTGATGGACACGGACCGGGCACAGCCGCGGCTGACCATGCTCCTGCTGGCGGCATTTTCGGCAACGGCGCTGCTGCTGGCCGCGATTGGGCTGGCGGCAATGCTGGCGTGGAGCACTGTGCAGCGACGGCAGGAACTTGCGATCCGCCTGGCGCTGGGCGCCGAGCGGAGAGACCTGATGTGGCTGGTGGTTTCGCAAGGTCTGACGCTGGCCGGGACCGGCATCGCCGTGGGGCTGGCGGCCGGACTCGCACTGACGCGGCTGATGAGCAGCGCGCTCTACCGAACCAGCGCGCACGATCTGCGGACGTTTGTGCTGGCGCCGCTGGTACTTCTGGGAGTAGCGGGCGCTGCCAGCCTGATTCCAGCGCGGAGGGCACTGCGCGTGGATCCGATTGAAAGCCTGCGAGGGTAAGCGGAAGCAATCAGGCGACGGGTACGGACGCTGTGATGTTCGCTTCCGGGTTACCGATGCGGCGCAGGGGCTGCAAGCGGGCAAAGCTTCCGGCAGATGCAGAACGGGCTTCGCCGGTGAAAGCGAAGCCCGTCTGATGGCGCGAAAGAATTGAGGCTAGTTGCTGTTGGAGTCGTCGCGGCGGTGGAGGGTCGGCTGATCCGAGCCGTTGTCGGTGGTGCTGGCGCGGCGCAGCGTGGGCCGATTGGTGTGATTGTCCATGAGCCGGCGCTTGTTCTCGATGCGGGCCAGACGCGCCTTGACGTCGTTGAACTCCGAGGTGGTGACCAGGTACTCCTCTTTCGGCGGCAGGATGGTGGCGATTTCGCGCTCGGTGGCGATGATGCGGTCGGGCGTCTGGGGGTGGTCCTCAAAGACGCGGGCGACGGCGCCGGGCTTCTGCTTCTCGAGGTTCTCGACCTTTTCAAAGAAGCTGATGAAAGCCTCGGGATCGTAGCCGGCACGGTACATGTACTGGACACCCAGATAGTCGGCCTGGGCCTCGAATTCGCGCGAGAACTCGAGGAAGGTAACCGGGATCATGAGCTGGGCGGCCTCGTAAATGCCGTAGCCGGTCCAGCTGTAGCCGGTCATCATGATGAGAGGAACCATGCCGATCTGGGCGTAGTTGGCGCGGGTCATTTCGCGCGCGGCGTGGTGGGCGCAGACGTGGGCGGTTTCGTGGGCCATGACGCCGGCGAGCTCGGCCTCTTCGTCGGCGGCCAGAATCAGGCCGGAGTTGACGTAGAAGAATCCGCCAGGAAGGGCCATGGCGTTGATGACATCGGAATCGATGACCTTGATGGTGAAGGGCACCTTGCAGTCGGAATTCTTAACGATGTTCTGGCCGATGCGGTTGATGTATTCGGTGACGACGGGATCGGTGATGAAGCGGGTGCTCTTTTCGATCTCGTCGGCGTACTGCTTGCCCATACGGATTTCAGAATCGGTGGAGTACCAGTTGCCCATGCCGCGGCCACCGATATTGCGGGTGCCAACCGCGTTGACGTCCTCGATGCTGCCCGCCTTGACCCCCGGCATCAGGCCGTCGGGAAGGGGCTCCTCCTGCTTAAAGGGATTGACGTTGGGATCGAAGGTGGGATTGGGGGTGCTGTCGGCCTGAGCGGCAGCAGGAGGCACTGGGATCTGGGTTCCGCAGACGTCGCCCCCCATGCTCGGAGCGCGATGCAGGACCGGGCCATCGCAGTCCTGGACGGAGTGTCCGGAATCGGAAGCAGGGGCCTGCTGCGCGGCGGGGGCGGTCTGGCCGGCCGGCGCCGAAGTACCCGAGTTCTGGGCACAGAGACCAGCGGCTGAAACGAGCAGAGCCGTGCAGATGAGGAGATTCATGGACGTTTGGCGGGTGGGCATGGGACCCTCCTTTGAGGGCAGCGAAACCCTGCTGATGTTAGACGTAGTATGCGCCTCAGCTGTCGCGGTTGTCCTGGAGAATTTTGCAAGAGCAGGAGAGGCCAATTCGCGCCGGGCCGCGTGGGGTCAGTTTACCTGCTGGAGGCGGTCGATCAGGCGGCGGACAAGGCTTTCGCCGGACTCGGACCAGAGCAGGCGGGTGGAGATGCCGCCGGATTTCTGGATTCCCTGGGTGAAATCAACGAGGCGCTGAACGTTTTGGCGGACGCGGGCGACAGCATCCTGATCGAGGTCCATGTCCTCGTAAAGAAAGGGCGTATCGAGGCCGAGATCGACGCGGATGTGGCCATTGGTCTCGTACGCGTGGTCGTCGAATTCGGGGCCAAAGGCGACCACGCGGACGGTTCGCGGCTCCTGGCGCCACATGGTGTCGAGGCCGCCCGCCTGTTCGGGGACCCAGAGCTCCCAGACCAGATCGAATTCCCAGGCGTAATCGTCGTGGGGGCCTTCCATGGCGGCGGCAATGACGGCACGGGGAGCAGCCTCTTCGTCGCCGGACTCGCCGCGGTAGACGCGCTGCCAGACCGGGGACTCATTCCAGGAGATGGGATAGACGGTGGCCGCGGCAACCCGGGAGGATCCGCCGGCGGCGGCGAACTGCTCCATCACCTTCTCGAGCGCGGCGGGAAGCGCGTCGAGGCGAAAATTGGGATACCAGAGGCTGAGGTAGAGCTGGTCGGCCATTGCTAACAGGGTACAGGTGACAGGGTACAGGTGACAGGGTGCAGGTGACAGGGTGCAGGGAGCGGGGAGCAGGGAGCAGGGAGCAGGGAGCAGTTCAAAGCTTCTGGATGATGGTCCAGAGCAGTTTGCTGGTTTCGTCCGCAAGTTTTTCGGCCTGCACTATGCAGCTGCCGTCGCCATAACCCAACTCCCGTGCAACGATCAGTTGCGTCTGGACCTCAAGAGTAGAGCCGCGAGCTATGGACAGGAAATTGCGGTAATCGCGCCGGGTGCCGCGACCGTAGCCCTCGGCGATGTTGCTTGCCACAGAAACGCCTGCGCGGCGCAACTGGCTGGTCAGGCCAAAGATTTCCTCGCGACGGACCTGCTGAGTCAGTTTGTAAAGCAGCGCCGTGAGTTCAATCGCGCGTTGCCATACGACAAGTTCCCCAAGCGAGCGAGAAGCCAAGAGCAGTCTCCTGAAGCGGCAACTTCTGACTACAAGTGGAGTACAGAGATGACTGCCGTTCACGCATGAGGCCGGTCGCCGACATTACCCCTGTACCCTGCTCCCTGCACCCTGTTCCCTGTTCACTCGATGCGTTCGTGGCGGTAGCCGGCGTGGGTGAGGGCTTCGCCGATTTCGCGGATGTGCCGGGCGCCGCGGGTTTCGAGGGTGAAGTCGATG
>Ga0335072_10005456_pt1 | contig 18731 bp, 16 predicted proteins | sample Lox_Sample_21_FD_206725 | JGI IMG/M metagenome (GOLD analysis project Ga0335072, IMG submission 206725) | Soil microbial communities from Loxahatchee National Wildlife Refuge, Florida, United States - Lox_Sample_2.1 | ecosystem: Environmental > Terrestrial > Soil > Wetlands | place: USA... | reverse complement strand
CCGATGAGCCGGCTGAACCACGCGAGCAACGACGGGTGCGCCGGACCGGAGTGGTGTCGCTTCTTCATCGAGGTTGCTTCCTCCAAGGGCCCACTTACGTGGACGCTCGTGTCGAGCCCGCGAACGCGGAGCATCCTCACGATGCGCCCCGAACGTCCCGATGACGCCAGTTGGACCCACTGGTCTCGCCGCTCGGACGGCGACCGGGTGGACGGGGCTTTCCAGTGGAACTCCCTGGGGCGAGGTGCCGGGCCACTCAGCCACACTGCGGGACGAGGGCCGGAGCTCGCGGCCCGCCAGGAGGAGACACCCGTGATCGACATCGTGAAGAGAGGAGCGCGAGCACTTGCCGCGTTCGTCGAGACGTTGGTGGACTGGTTGTGGTGACGGACCGCGCGCACGAGCCCGGCCAAACGGGCCGCGCGCACGAGCCCGGCCAAGACGTCTTCCGCTCCGTGTTGCCCGACGACGTCGCGTGGGAGCCGTTCCCCGCGTTCCCGCCGGACGCCCGCTTGGCGACGATCGTGGGCGATCCTTCCCAGCCCGGGCCGTACGTGATCAGGGTGAAAGTGCCCCACGGCGTGAAGCTCATGCCACACAAGCACCCCGAAGACCGGGTCTACACGGTGTTGTCAGGCGTCTTCTACATCGGTCTCGGTGAGGAGTTCGACGACGACAAACTCGAGGCCTTCCCGCCTGGCGCGCTCGTCGTCCTGCCCGGCGCGACCCCGCATTTCCACTGGGCGAGATCCGGCGAGTACGTGACGCAGGTGACCGCGATCGGTCCGTTGGGCCTCGAGTACCTCGACCCAGGCGACGACCCGAGGAACACCTGAACAAGGCGGCCCGAGTGACACCGGCCTACGTTTCAGCCCTGACGTCAGGTCTTCACAACGGGAGGTCCGCGTGCCGCATCTCACTTCCAAACCACTCCCCCTCGAGACGGTGCTCTTGTGCCTGACCGCGGCCACCGGCGTGATCGACGCCGTGTGCTACCTCGGCATGGGACACGTCCTCGTGGCCAACATGACCGGGAACATCGTCTTCCTCGGCTTCGCCCTCGCAGGAGCAAAAGGGTTCTCGGTCCCGTCCTTCCTCGTCGCGTTGGCCTCGTTCCTCGTCGGCGCGACGGTGGGCGGACGCCTGGGACGCGTGCTCAGCAGGCAACGACGACGGTGGCTCACGACGACGTCGGTGATCCAGGCGGCACTCGCCGTGGTTGCGGTGCTCGCGGTCGCGGCGGGGCTGCTCGGGCCCACCGGCACCGTGCGACTCTGGGTGATCGCGCTCCTCGGCGCCGGCACCGGCCTCCAGAATGCGACGATGCGCAAGCTGGCCATTCCCGACCTGACCACCTCGGTCCTGACCATGACGGTCACCGGCATCGCCGCCGATTCCACCCTCGCCGGCGGCGACCATCCGCGCCGCGTGCGGCGGGTCGAGTCGGTCGTCGCCATGCTGATCGGCGCGCTCGTCGGCGCTGCGCTCATCGTGCATGTCGGCTTCACGCCCACCCTCGGCCTCCTCGCGGGCGTCCTGGCGCTGGTTGCGCTGGGGTTCGCCATCGTGCCCGACGAGCAGTCAGAAGTGCAGGAGATCAAGAGCCCGCAGCCGACGCACTGAGAAACGAACCGGCAGACTAGGACGTGTCACGCGATGCACGAGGAGGAGACCAATGCCAGCAGTCGACGTTTCAGACTGGTCGAGCCTCACGAAACTGGGCAGCCCGCCACCCGACGGATCCGGGTCCCGGCCCGTGGTCTCCGTGACCACGGCGCCGAGCGGCCTCGAGGGAGAGGGCTTTCCGGTGCGGAGGGCCTTTGCCGGGGTCGACCTCGCCACACTCGACCCGTTCGTCCACATGGACCAAATGGGAGAAGTCGAATATGCGCCCGGGGAACCGAAGGGCACGCCGTGGCACCCCCATCGAGGATTCGAGACGGTCACCTACATGATCGACGGCACGTTCGCCCACCAGGACTCGAACGGAGGCGGCGGGCTGATCACGGACGGCGCGACGCAGTGGATGACCGCAGGGAAGGGAATCCTGCACATCGAGACGCCGCCCGAGGAGCTCGTGGTGTCCGGGGGCTTGTTCCACGGGATCCAGCTGTGGGTGAACCTTCCGGCACGGGACAAGTGGATCCCCCCCGCCTACCAACCACTCGAGCCCGGTGAGGTGGCGCTCGCCACGTCACCCGATGCCGGCGCGCTGGTCCGCGTCATCGCCGGGAACGTCGGCGGCGTCGTCGGGCCAGGCTCGACGCACACCCCGATCACGCTCGTGCATGCGTCGATTGCCCCCGGAGCCGTCCTCGACGTCCCCTGGGACGCACGATTCAACGCCCTGGCCTACGTCCTCGCCGGGTCGGGCACCGTCGGACCCGCGGGCAACCCCATCGAGCTCGGCCAGCTCGCGGTCTTCGGACCCGGGGACCGGGTGGCACTCCGTGCCGCCGACCGGCTCGACGCGCGATCGGCCAACCTCGAGGTGCTCCTCCTCGGGGGCGAGCCCATCGGCGAGCACGTCGAGCACTACGGGCCGTTCGTGATGAACACACGAGCGGAGATCGGCCAGGCGGTCGAGGACTTCGAAGCCGGCCGCCTAGGACGCATTCCGCCGAATGCCCTCATGCCGCACGTGCCCGACCCCGCCCCGAGCCGCACGGAACGGACGGGGATCTGACCTGGCGCCGCTGCCAACCTGAGGCGCCCAAGAGACCCGTAGGTCCCACGGGGGCAAGGCGTCCTCGTTTGCGGGAGGCTGTCGGTCCAGCCGCGGGCGAGGAGAGTGCAGGCACATGAGCACGACAGGCAAGGACCACTACGACGTCATCGTCCTCGGCGGCGGAGCCCCGGGGGAGCACTGCGCCGGTGCGCTTGCCGAAGGCGGGCTCCGGGTGGCCGTCGTCGAGCGAGAACGCGCCGGCGGCGAATGCACCTACTGGGCCTGCATCCCGTCCAAGACGCTCCTGCGGCCGGGCGAGGCGGTCGCCGGGTCACGCCAGGCCGGGGCCACGGCGGATGTCGACGTCGAGAACGCCTTGTCCTACCGGGACTTCGAGGTGTCCGACTATCACGACGACGGCCAGGTGCAATGGCTGACGACCCGGGGCATCGACCTGATCCGCGGGTCGGGTCGTCTGGCGGGCCCCGGCACGATCCAAGTCGGCGACCGAAGCGTCAGCGCGGACAACATCGTGATCGCCTGCGGCGCCGACGCCTTCACCCCGCCCGTCCCGGGTCTGGCCGAGCTCGACGGGCTCTGGCACACGAGGGACGCCACGAGCGTCAAGGAGATACCCCGCCGTCTCTGCGTCCTCGGCGGTGGCCCGGCCGGTGTGGAGCTGGCCCAGGCGCTGCACCGGTTGGGCGCCGACTCGGTGATCGTCGAGAGCGCTCCGAGACTGCTGGACCGCGAGGCGCCGGCGTTGGGGGACGCCCTCGGGGAGGCCCTGCAGCGGGACGGGATCACCGTTCATTGCGGGCTCCAGGTGACCGGGGCGCGGAACGAGAACGGGGAGGTCGTCGTCGTCGTCTCCGACGGGACCGAGATCCGGACCGACCGGCTGCTGGTCTGCACCGGACGGCGGCCGCGCGTCAAGGACATCGGGCTCGAGACGGTGGGCATCGAAGCGGACCCGCATGGCATCCACGTCGACGCCCGGCACCAAGCGGCGGAAGGGATTTGGGCGATCGGCGACGTGACGGGGATCTGGCCCCTCACCCACGTCGGCGAATACCAGGGCGAGGTCGTGGCCTCGAACATCTTGGGCGAGCCGCGGGAGGCGCACTACGACGCCGTGCCGCGCGTGACCTACACGGATCCACAGGCAGCCTGTGTCGGTGCCTCGTCGGATTCGTACAGCGGCACCGCGCGCATCGCCGACGTCGCACGCATGTCCACCTACACGCACGACTACGCGAACTCGAACGGGTTTCTCACCCTACTGAGCGACGGCCACCGCGTGACCGGTGCCTACGCGCTGGGACCGGAGGCAGGTGAGTGGTCGCAGCAGGTCACGCTGGCGATCCGTGCGCAGGTCCCGCTCGACGTCTTGCGGGACACGATTCAGCCGTTCCCCAGTTTCTCCGAGATCGTCGGAGCGGCGCTCAAGGACCTGACGGCGCGCATTCGACAGGGTGACGCCGGCGGGCCTGGCAAGCCCTGACCGCGTGGCCAGGGACTTTCACTGGCGGCATGGCATGGATCGCAGGACAATATGGTCGGTGTCCACATCCGGGTGTGAGCCGGAGACGAGCCGAGTCGTGGTGCCACGTGGCTGCCGCGACGACGTCCAGATAGTGAGGTGCGACCGATGACACCTGCGACGGAGTCAGGAATCCGTCCCGACGTCCCGCCGAGCGGAGCGGGGTGCGTGGAGTGCTTGGCGAGCGGCGGCTGGTGGCTGCACCTCCGGCGTTGCGCCGACTGCGGCCACATCGGATGCTGCGACAACTCGCCGAGCCAGCACGCGAGCGCGCACGCCGCAACGGACGACCACCCCGTGATCCAGAGCTTCGAGCCGGGCGAGGACTGGTTCTGGGACTACCGGACGCAGGACTACATGGAGGGCCCGACGCTGGCGCCACCGGACGCCCACCCGCTCGACCAACCGACGCCGGGTCCGGAGGGACGGGTTCCTGCTGACTGGCAGAGCAAACTGCGCTGAAAGCGGAGGCGCAACTGCGGTTCCCATATAACATGCGCCGGGCTGTCTCGGCGGGGAGCCGGGAGCGAACGTAGGAGATCGGGGTGCGGATCTTTCAGCGACTCTTGGCGTGGGACCGGCACGCGATGCGTTTCTACGCGCTCGAGGACTGGCTGTACCGGCGCGGCTACGAAGACCTTGCGTACGCAGTGTCGGCCATCTCGAGGCTGATCACCGGGGTCGAGATCGAGCCCGGTGCCCAGATGGCGGGCGCGCGTTTCCTGCACGGGCAAGGCGCCACCATCGGCGCGGGCGCTCGCGTCGGAGAGGGGACCACGATCTTTCAACAGGTCACCCTCGGCCGGATCGCCCATTCGATGGACATGGACGGGTACCCGACCATCGGACAGAACTGCTACATCTACGCCGGCGCGAGGATTCTGGGCCCGATCACCGTCGGTGACGACGCGAAGGTGGCGGCGAACGCGCTGGTGACGAGAGACGTGCCCGCCGGTGCGATCGTCAGCGGCAACCCGGCGCGCCAGGTCGGATGGGTTGAAGGGTACGGGAAGAGCGCGGCGCAGCCGGCCGATCCAGATGAAGCAGCCACCGCATGACGGGACAGGCACCGCGGTGCACGAGATCGGCGGTCTGCAGCTGAAAGTGAGGTAGTCCTGATGGGAAGAGTGGCGTTTGCCCTGTCAGGCGGCGGCAATCTCGGAGCCATGCAGGCGGGCACCATGCGAGCCCTCCTCGAAGACGGGGTGGAGGCGGACTTGGTGGTGGGAAGCTCGATCGGTGCGTTGAACGCCGCCTTCTACGCCACCCACCCGGGCGTCGACGGGTGTGGGGCACTGGAGCGAGCGTGGAGCGGGCTGCGGCGCCGCGACGTCTTTCGTTTCGACGTCGCCCGGGTCCTGAGCGGCTTCCTCGGCTTCCGGGACAACCTGGTCGCGACCCGGCGGCTGCGCGACCTCATCAAGCTCTGGCTCGGCATCGAGCGGATCGAAGAAGCGCCGATCCCGTTCGCCGCGTTGGCCACGGATGCGCTGACAGGAGAGGGTGTGCTGATGGCGGAAGGCGACGTGGCGACCGCGCTACTCGCCAGTTCGGCGATCCCGGGGATCTTCGCGCCGGTCCGCTACGAGGACCGCTGGCTGGTCGACGGCAGCCTCGCATCGGGATGCCCGGCCATCGAAGCACTCGAGTTGGGCGCCGACGAGGTCTACGTGCTGACCACCGCGACCGCGCCCCGACGACGCCCACCGCGCGGCGCGGTCGCCATGGCCATGAACAGCGTGTCGCTCGTCACCGCGAAGCTGCAGCGGGACCAGCTCGAGCTCGCCCGTCAACGCGCCCGGGCACGAGGAGGTGACGTCTGGGTCGTCCCCTCGCCGGAGCCCGAAGCACCCTCCCCCTTCGACTTCGGTCAGGGCGCCAGCCTGGCCGCCGTCGCGTACCGGTCGGCCCGGGTGTGGCTCGACGCCCGCCGCGACGTCATCGCCCCCGGCGCCTGAGCTCCGGAGTCGGCCGGCACCGCCGCCGCGCTAGGCAGGCACGGGGACGCGCGCCAGAAGCGGCAACGCCTCGCGGAGCTGTCGCCTCGACGTGATGTCGAGCTTCGTGAAGACCTTGCGCAGATGCCAGTCCACCGTGCGCGCGCTGATGAACAGCTTGTGGCCGATCTCGGGGTTCGTGTAGCCGGTGCCTGCGAGCTGCGCGATCTCCGCCTCCTGCGGCGTCAGCTTGCGGAGCGTGTCGACGCTCCTCTTGCGCACGATCTCGCCGGTCGCCAGGAGTTCGCGCTCGGCGCGCTCCGCGAACCACACGACGGACAGAGCATCGAAGATCTCATAGGCAGCGCGGAGCTCGCGCCTCGCGTCGACGCGACGGCCGACGCGCCGCAGCCATTCCCCGTAGAGGAGGTGGGCCCGGGCCAGCTCCATGGGGACGCCGGTGCGCCCGAGCCGCTCGATGGCGTCGCGGTACGAGGGCTCGGCGTCGGCGCCCTCGGTCACGAGCGCGCGGCAGCGCGCGACGATCCCGCGCGACCAGTCGGTGGCGGAGCCTTCCGTGGCTTCCACGAGCCGGCCGAAGGCCGCAGTGGCCTTGTCCATGCGGCCAGATCGCACCGCTGCTTCGACGAGCTCGACCACCGACCAGGTGCCGAGCCCGAGCTCGTCTGGGTACTGGCATCCCTGCTCAGCTGCGCTCAGTGCTTCCTGGTACCGGCACTGACCGTTGCTCAGCCAGGCCAGTCGCCCGTCGACGCCGCTGGGGTGCACCGGTGCCGTCCTCGTCCTCCGCGCCACAGCTGCCTCCCTTCTGTCGAGCTGCCCGCCATCGTGCGCCCGCCGGCCGCTGCTCGCATCCCGGACAATTGGGGGGAATTTGAGACGGGGGTCGGCCGTCGGGGCTCAGACCTGGATCCCCTGACGGGTCGGCATCGCCTGCGCGAGCTCGCGCCGGGAGTTCACGCCGAGCTTCTGGAAGACGTTCTTGAGGTGGTGCTCCACGGTATGGGGGCTGATGAAGAGCTGCGATGCGATCTCGCGGCTCGTGAAGCGGTCGGCCGCGAGCCGGGCGATCTGGAGCTCGCGCGGTGTCAGATCGGCCGTCGCTTCCACCCGCCGCTTCTTCGCCCGCTCACCGGTCGCCTCGAGCTCCGACCGGGCCCGCTCCGCGAAGATCCTCGCGCCCATGGACTCGAACAGCTCGTGGGCCACCCGGAGCTGCGCACGGGCTTCGCCCCGCATGTTCTGCCGGCGCAGCCATTCCCCGTAGAGCAGGTGGGTCCGCGCTACCTCGGTCTGCCACGGGGAGGTCTTCAGATGCTCCAACGCAGACTCGAATGCGCCCTTCGACCGGTCGTCGTCCCACACGAGCGCGCGACAGCGCCACATCATGCCCACGGCGAACGGTGTCTCGGCGGCCTCCGCCCGCTCCTCGACTTCTTCGAGCGCCGACGAGGCGAACTGCGTGTCACCGCACCTCGTGGCCGCCTCGACCAGTGGAGGAAGCACGAGCCACGACCAGACCGGCGCGTCGACTGCCGCCGCGTCTCTCGCCGCGGCGAGCGCCTCCTGATAGCGGCCCAAGGAGAGCTCGAGGTTCATGAGCGCGTAACGGCCCAGCTGGAGCACGGCGCCGGAGCAGAACGTCTCGCCTGCTTCCATCACCTGCGGGATCTTGGCTCGCGCTTCTTCCTCTGCCCCCTCCCACGACAGCAACTCGATGTCGAGCAGCACGTAGAGCACCGTGAGCGCGCCCATGGCCTCTGTGATGTCGATCAGTTCTGCGTACCGCGTGCGTGCAGCGGTGAAACGCCCTTCCCGGGTCTCCTTCGAAGCCAACCCCAAGAGCGCGACCTGGAGCACGGTGATCGCCCCTTGTTCCCGGGCCGACGATTCGAGCCGGTCGAGCACCACCTGGTAGCCGAAGGGATCCCACATCTCCTGGGGCACGAAGATGCCGACGTAGAACCACTCGTTGATCTCCGCGGCCGGTGTCCGCTCCAGCGTGGCGGCGGCATCACGGAGCGCATCCATCGTCGTCGCGCGATCGAGGACGTAGGCGGAGGCCACCGCGCGCAGCAGCGAGTCCACCGCGGGGTCCCCCGGCCCCTCCTCGAGCGCCCGAAGCGTGCGCTCGGCGAGCTGGGGTCCCGTCAGACCCACGGCGTTGTCGTACGTCGAGAGCATGGCGTTGAAGGCACCCAGGAGGGCCTGCCGGCTCAGCGTCCGGTCGAGCGGTGCGAGCGTCAGTGCGGCCTCGAGCAACCGCGCCGGGGTCCGCCCGCCTTCGCCCAAGAGCAGCCCGAGCGTCCCGTCGAGCATCTGTGCTCTGGCCGTCTCGAGCGCGTCGAGATCAGCACGCCGGCTGGCCTCGAGGAGCTGCCTGGCCTGGACCAAGTTCCCAGCCAGGTACGCCGCGTGTGCGGCTCCCAACACGCGCTGTGCACGCTCTCGGGATCCGGGGCTGAGGTCGGCGGCCCGAGCCAGAAGCGCTGCTTCGGCGGCGTACCCGCCCCGGGCGCGGGCGTTGGTGGCGGACTGCACCAGTGCTGTTGCCACTTCCTCGTCGGGATCCACCGCTGCGAGCGCCCGGTGCATGGCCCATCGGTCGCGATCTGCCTGTGCGTCCAGCACCGAGGCGAGGGCCCCGTGGGCGCTCCGTCGATCAGCCGAACTGGCACTCGAATAGACCGCTGACCTGATGAGGGGGTGGACGAACTCGATCCCCTCGTCGGTCCGCACGAGCCGCAGCGCCTCCGCCGGTTCGAGCGCCTGGATGGACGTGCCTGCCTTTTCCGCCGCGGCAGCGATGATGGCCCGGTCCTTGGTCGGCTCGACGGCGGCGATGAGGAGCGCAGTCTGCGTCGACGCCGGCAGCAGCTCGATCTGGCGCGCAAACCGTGCCTCGATCAGGTCGCCCGCCGGGAGCGGGTCGGGTAAGGGCGACAGCCCGGCCAGCTGCGAGCTCGTCAGCTCCTCGGCGAGACCGGTCAACGCGAGTGGATTCCCTTGCGTCGCGGCGACGACGTCGGTGACGACACGCTCGTGGATGGTCGTCGACACCAACGACGCGAGGAGGTCGCCCGCCGGGTCGTCCGGCAAGCCGACGACGCGAAGCTCGGGGAGCCCCTGGGTCGGGAGCTCATGGGCGACCGAGTCGCGCACCGCGAAGACGAGCGCAACCCTGTCAGCCTGGAGGCGCCGCGCGACGAAGGCCAACGCCGCCAGGGAGTCCAGGTCCACCCAATGCGCGTCGTCGACGACGATCAGAAGCGGTGCGTCGCGCTCGGGATCGCCGAGGAGGGTCAGGGTCGCGAGCCCGACGAGAAAGCGGTCCGAGGGCCCGTCGGCGCTGAGACCGAATGCCGCTCGCATGGCGTCGCGCTGCGGCGGCGGGAGGAGCTCGATCCGCTCGAGGAAGGGGAGGACGATGCGGTGCAATCCGGCATAGCCGAGCTGCAGCTCGGACTCGACGCCTTCGACCCGGTGGACCTCGAAGTCCTGGGCCTGTCCGGCGAACTCGCGGAGCAGGGCGGTCTTGCCGACGCCCGGTTCGCCCCTGACCACCAGCGTGGCGCTCCCGCCGGATCGCACGCGATCGGTGAGCCCGGCGAACACGTCGAGCTCACGATCCCTGCCGAACAGCATCGCCTCTACGGTAGTTGCAGGTCATTCGGGTCCGCGGGGTGGGGCGGGCCGGCGGGCCGCCGTGGGCACCCTGTGGCACGCACCAGTCATTTTCGCCGGTGCCACGGACCTGCCGGCCCGTCACGCTGGCGTCGGCACGGCGTTTGAGCGAGGGAGGCGTCATGAGCACAACTGCGGCGAAGTCGGGGTCGGCGACCAACCCCGGCGTGGTCTGCGATCTGAAACTCGAGGTGGTGACCATCCCGGTCTCCGACGTCGACCGGGCGAAGGAGTTCTACCAACGGCTCGGGTGGCGACTGGACGCGGACATCGCGCGCGGCGAGCACTTCCGGGCTGTGCAGTTCACACCGACGCACTCCTCGTGTTCGATCGCGTTCGGGATGGGCCTCACGACCGCCGAGCCGGGGTCAGCCAAGCGGCTCCTCTTGGTCGTGACCGACATCGAGGAGGCGCGCAACTCGCTCGCCAACTGCGGCATCGACGTCAGCGAGGTCTTCCACCTCGACGGCGGCCGCGTGCCCGGCCCGGACCCCGAGCGCCGGTCCTACCAGAGTTACGCGGCGTTCCAGGACCCGGACGGCAACGAGTGGCAACTCCAGGAGATCACCTCCCGGCTCCCGGGGAGGGAGTGGAAGGACTGAGCGGATCCTCGGGCCCGCCGCCGGCGTGGCGCGCCGACCGACGACATGAAGGGGAGCAGATGACACGTCGCAGCGAGGCTGACGGCGGGTACGCGGACGCCGCGACACAGTCCGTGACCGGGGTCAACGGGGTGAAGTACGCGTACCGCGAACTCGGGAAAGGTACCGTGCCGCTCGTCCTCTTCCAGCACTTCCGCGGCAACCTGGACAACTGGGATCCGGCCCTCGTGGACGAGCTCGCCGCGCAGCGGCGGGTCCTGACCTTCGACAACGTGGGCGTCGGCAACTCGAGCGGCGTGACTCCGCACACGATCGAGCAGATGGCGCACGACGCCATCGAGTTCGTCACGGCGCTCGAGCTGGAGACGATCGACCTCCTGGGCTACTCGATCGGGAGCTTCGTGGCGCAAGAGGTCGTCCTCATCCGCCCCGACCTGGTCCGCCGGGTCATCCTCGCGTCGGCCGCGCCGAAGGGTGCGGCAGGCATGCACGGCTGGGCTCCCGACGTGATCGACGCCGTGGGCAAGCCCGGCAACAATCCCGACGGGTACCTCTCGGTCTTCTACACCGACTCCGCCGAGAGCACCGCCGCCGGCCGCGAATCGCTCAGGCGCATCTTCGCCCGCCAGGATGATCGCGACACGCCCTCGACGTGGGAGACGCGCCTCGCGCAATACGACGCCGTCTGTGCGTGGGGCATCCCCGACCATGCGCACCTCCAGAGGCTCGCAGCAATCGACGTCCCCGTCTTCGTCGCCAACGGAGACCGGGATCCGATGATCCTCCCCCGCTACTCACACCTCCTCGCCGGTCTGATTCCGGACGCCGCGCTCAAGATCTACCCAGACGCCGCGCACGGCTTCCTGTTCCAACATCACAGCGAGTTCGCCGCGGACCTCCACGAATTCCTCGGTTGACCGCGGGCGGCGGCACCCGGGCCACTCACAGGGGCCAGCGGTAGTCCTCTTCGACCGGCTCGTAGACGATGCCGCGCGCCAGGAGGTCGTCGATCTCGTCGGACGAGTAGCCGAGGCGCTCCATGATGGGCCGGGTGTGCTCGCCCACCCGCGGCGGCGGGCCGTAGGGGCCCGTCGGCGACTCGGAGAAGTCGATCAGCGTACCGAACTGGCGCAGCTTCCCAAGGATCGGGTGCGGGTAGTGCGCAACCAGGCCGAGGCGTTCGTTGTCGGCGTCGTGGAGGACGGCTTCACCGTCGTTCGTCTCGACCGAGACCTCCGCATCCACGCCTGCGTCGGCCAACGCGTGGAACCACTCGACCGCCGTCCGCGTCAAGAAGACCGGTTCGAGCGCCGCCTCGATCTCGGCCCGCGCCGCCACCCGCGCCCCGAAGGTCTCGAAGCGCTCGAAGTCGGGACGGGCGAGCACGCCGCAGAGACGTTCCCACTGGCCGGGACCGAGCGCGGCCACCTGCAGCCACCCGTCCTGGGTCTGGTACAGCCGGCAGCACGGTGAGACGCCCGTCTGCGCGGTGTCGAGGCCGGGACGGACGGGCCCGGGCTCGCCGTCGACGAGGAAGACGTCCGAACCGAACACCGCGGCACCGTTCAAGAGGGACGTCCAGAGGTCTTGCCCCTCGCCTGTACGACGTTGGTGGTACAGGGCGGCCAGCACCCCGACGACCGACACCAACGCATTGGCGGTGTCCGTCATCCCGAAGCGCAAATAAAGGGGCGCGTTGCCTCCCGACACCGGACCGGCCTCGAACTCGAGGCCGCACGCCGCCTGGTACAGCGGATCGAGGCCGCCGAACTCCGAGAGCGGCCCCTCGGCACCGTAGGCGTAGGTGTTGCAGTGCACGAGGTCGGGGTTGCGTGCCCGGAGTGACTCGTAGTCGATCCCGAGTCGGGCCGCGGTGCCTTTCGTCATGTTGTGGTGGACGACGTCCGCGATCGCAGCCAGGCGCAGCACCGCTTCGAGGCCCTCGGGCGCCTTGACGTCGACGGCGAGATCGAGCTTGCCGCGCTGGCAGCCGACGAACGGCATGCCTGCCATGCGCATCCCGTCGCCGCGGACCGGCTCCACCTTGATGACCTCCGCGCCCAGGTCCGCGAGGAGCATGGGCCCGAATGGCCCGGCCAGGTACTGGCCCAGGTCGAGGACGACCACGCCGCTCAAGGGGCCCATGTGCCGTCCTCCCCCACCGGGTGCTCCTCCACGATGCCCGCAGCGACGAGGCGGTCGATCTCGTCGTCCGCGTATCCAGCCCCTGCCAACACCTCGCGGCTGTGCGCGCCGGCGCGCGGCTGCCCGCCCTGGACCGCCCCGGGCGTCGCGCGCAGGACGCCCGGCACGCCGACCTGTGTCGTGCTCCCGAGCTCGGGGTCTTCGACCGTCGCCGTCATCCCGTTCGCCACGAATTGGGGATGGGAGAAGACGTCGGCCATCGGCGTGACGGCCTCCGCACCGAGACGCGCCTCGTGGAACTCCTCGATGAGCTCGTCACGTGGGCGCTGCCGGTACGCCGCACTGAGCGCGGCCTCATGACGGGCGCGCAGCGCCGGGTCGGTGTAGAGCGCGCGCGGATCGACCGGGTCGAGGCCGAGGATGTCCTCGGGTGTGCGCGTCGGGGCCAGGCCGTTCATCGTCGCGGCGTGGACCCACTCGCCGTCGGCGCACTCGAACAGCGAGGTCTGGTGGATGCCCGGCGGGTACGTCTTCGCCATCGTCGTGTGGAAGCGCGGGGGCGGCTTCTCGTGCTCCTGCCAGATCTGCGTCGTGTACGCGAGGACACCCTGATAGAGGGAGGTCTCGACGTGCTGCCCGCGCCCGGTCTCCTCGCGGCGGAGCAGCGCCGAGAGCACCCCCGACGCGAGGAGGAAGCACGCCGCCATGCTGGGCGCGGGGAAGTGCAGGTAGGCCGGTCCGGGCCGCCAGGCGGGCTGTTCGTTCTGCATGCCCGAGCGGGCCTGCACCGTGGCGTCCCACCCGGGCCGGCCGGCGAAGCGGTGCCCGGGCGGGTACGCCGGCACCGAGGCGTAGACCAGGCGCGGGAACGCCGGGGCGAGCTCGTCGTAGGAAAGCCCCAAGCGGTCCATGGCGCCCGGGCTGAAGGTCTCCACCAGCACGTCGGCCCCGCCGCAGAGGCGGAGCAACGCGTCCCGGCCCTCGTCCTCCTTGAGGTCGAGCACCACCGACCGCCGGCTGCGGTTCCACACGTGGTAACCCGGCTGGGCCCGGAAGGGGTCCCCGCCCGGTGGCTCCACCTTGACGACGTCCGCCCCGAGCTCCGCGAGCAGCAGGACGCCGACGGGCCCGGCGATGCCCCAACTCAGATCGAGCACCCGGACACCGCGCAGCGGGCCTGCCGGCTCGGTCATCGGCGCCACGTCCCGCCGTCTGCACCCGGCACGGGTGTCCTCCTCTCGCTCGTTCGGTCCCGACGCGGCCGCGAGTCTGGCAGAGCAGGCGGGCGAACCCGGCTAAGACGAGAAGATGACCGCAGCCGCCCAGCTCGACCCTGCACACACGGCGCTCCTCGTCATGGACTACCAGGCCGGCCTGGTCGAGCGCCTGCCCGACCCCGGGTCGCTGCTCGACCGGGTCGAGGCCGCCATCACCGATGTCCGCGCCCGGGGCGGGCACGTGGGCTGGGTCCGGGTCGGCTTCGTCGACGCGGACCTCGACGCCATCCCGCCATCGAGCGTCATGGCGCGCCTGGTGACGCCGGAGCGCCGCGCCGCACTCCATGCCGACGCCCCGGCCAGCCAGATCCACGGGCGCCTTCGCCCGCACCCCCACGATCCCTCGGTCCGCAAGACCCGCGTGGGCGCATTCACCACCACCGACCTCGACGACCAGCTCTGCGCGCGCGGGGTGGACACGCTGGTGCTCGCCGGCATCAGCACGAGCGGCGTCGTGCTGAGCACCGTCCGCGAGGCCATGGACCGCGATTACCGGATCGTCGTCCTCCGCGACGCGTGCGCCGACCCCGAGCCCGATATCCACGCCTTCCTCACCGGCTCGATCTTCCCGAGACACGCGCTCGTCACCGACGTCGAGGACCTGCGCGGGCTCTGGTCGTGAGCGCGGGCCGGCCGCCCCGCCGCCCCGCCGCCCGTCGCGGTCAGCCGGGACCCGAGCGAAGTTCGACCCTGCCGTTGCTGATGACCCGGGCACCGTCGCACCGGGCTTCGAACGCGAACGCAGCACCACCCACGTCGTAGAAGCTGACCGTCAGCTCCCTCTCGAAGAAGACCGGTGACGCGAACCGCACGGCCACCCGGCCGATCTGCGCCGGGTCTCCGCCCGCCAGCGCGTCCACCGCCGCCTCCGTGCACACGCCCAGCGTGCACATGCCGTGGAGGAACGGCTCCTCGTAGCCGCTTCGCTGCGCCGCCTCGGCCTCGAAGTGGTGCGCCGAATGGTCGCCCGACACCGCCGCGTAGTCCCGGGCCATCCGGGCGTCGATGTGGACGTGGCGCTGTGCTGCCGGCACCCGGTCGCCGCGCTCGAACGAGTGGGCCGGCAGCTCGGGACCAGACGCGTCGCAGGTGGCGCCGATCAGGACGGTGGTCCAGAGCTGCTCGGCCACCAGGTCGCCGCCGGCATCGACCGTCTCGTGGCGGAGCACGATGCGCGCGTTGTGCCGGAGCGGGCGGACGCTGTGGATCCCGACGAGCGTCGAGAGCGGTTCCCCGGGCCGGATCGGGCGCCGGAGCACGAGATCGTGCTCGCCGTGGACGCCGCCGCGCATCGAGTCCCAGACCGGAGGGGGGACCAGCTGGGTGATGCCGGCGAACTGTGCCTCGAAGACACGCGTCGCGATCGCCGCGGGCGGCGCTGCGTCACGGTGCGGGTCGACGTGCGATGTGGCCGCGAGCACCGCACTGAGGTAGCCGCGGACGAACGCGCGATCGAGCGCAGTGTCGAACGGACCGACCCTCGTCTGCAGGTCGAACGTCGTCGCTCCCTCCTTGGCTCGTGTGTCCCCCGGACGGGTCGGCACCGTGTTCGCCACCGATACCGTCCGTGGTACGGCAATCACCGTGTCGCCTCGGTGAACCTCTCGACGCTAGTTGCTCGCTGCGTCCGGCCCGCCTCCGGAAGGCCCGGTCGTTCAAGAACCGGCGCCGCCGCGCCGATAGAGACGTCAACCAACTTGCAATCTTCGTGCAACTCCATTTGTCACTTTGTTGATTAATCCTGGGCCGGCAGAGGCAGTCGGGTAGGTCCGACGGCTTCATCGGGGGGGATGGGCACAGCGCGACGTGTGCGAGCACACGCGGGTGGTGTCGCTCTGGGTCGGCGACCCGGTCTCACCGGATGATCCGCTCGGGCCGAATGAGAGGGGGACCAGGTGCATCTGGGAAGACTCGTTCGCGCGGTGCGTTTCAGGGCGGCCACACAGAACGCGATCGGCGCGCGGCAGAGCGCACCATCAGCGGCGGTGCTCGCGGCACGACCGTCATCGGGTGCGCCTTCCGCCGTGCCGGTGCAGCTTCCCGTGCGCCCGTTGACGACGCCACTCGTCGTGTTCGCGCTGCTGGTGGCGTCGGTGGTCACCTTCGTGCTCGCTCCTCCCTCCCCTGCCGCAGCGGCGTCCGCGCCCGCGCCCGCGCCGCGTGGCGTCGCGTTGGTCGCCACGCCCGACGGCGGTGGCTATTGGATCGCGACCTCGACCGGTGGGGTCTATGCCTTCGGCGACGCCCACTACTACGGCAGCATGAGCGGCCAGGCGCTCAACGCGCCGATCGTCGGCATGGCGGCCACGCCCTCGGGCAACGGGTACTGGCTCGTCGCCTCCGACGGCGGCATCTTCAGCTACGGCGACGCGGGCTTCTTCGGGTCGGCCGGCGCGCTGCCGCTCAACAAGCCGATCGTCGGGATGACGGCGACGCGGTCGGGGAACGGGTACTGGCTCGTCGCCTCCGACGGCGGCGTCTTCAGCTACGGCGACGCCTCGTTCTACGGGTCGACCGGCTCCATCCACCTCAACAAGCCGGTCGTGGGCATGTCGAGCACACCCACCGGACACGGCTACTGGCTCGTCGCCTCCGACGGCGGCATCTTCAGCTACGGCGACGCGACCTTCTTGGGCTCGACCGGCTCCATCCACCTCAACCAGCCGGTCGTGGGCATGGCCACGACGTCGACCGGGCACGGCTACTGGCTCGTCGCCTCCGACGGCGGCATCTTCAGCTACGGCGACGCGGGGTTCTGGGGCTCGACCGGTTCGATCCATCTCAACCAGCCGGTGGTGGGCATGGCACCCGCGGCGTCGGCAAGCGGGTACTGGCTGGTCGCCGCCGACGGTGGCGTCTTCACGTTCGGCTCGGCGCCCTTCTACGGGTCCGCCGTCAGCTACCTCAACCCGGTCAGCGCAGCGCACACCACCGGCGCGGCCTCGGGCTCGGTTCTCGGCGTCTACGGGGGCGCGTTGGACCCGCCGGCGGTCTCGGACTTCGCGGCGACGCTGGGCGGCCGGCCCCGCTTCGCCATGGACTTCCTCGACGGGTCGTCGTGGTCGACGATCGACAGCCCCAACGCGGCCGTCTCGCAATGGGCCGGGTCGGGCTACACGATGATCTGGGGCGTCCCGATGCTCCCCAACTCCGGCGCCTCTCTGGCCACCGGGGCGACCGGTGCGTACAACGGCTACTTCTCCACGCTCGCGGCCGCGCTGGTCGCGGACGGCCAGGGCAACTCCATCATCAGGATCGGCTGGGAGTTCAACGGCGGGTGGTTCCCGTGGGCCGCCAACGGGCAGGCGGCCGCGTTCATCGGCTACTGGCAACAGATCGTGACCGCGATGCGGTCGGTCCCGGGGGCCAACTTCAGCTTCGAGTGGAACCCCACCCGGGGCGACCTCGGCGTCGGGGACCTCGCCAACTACTACCCGGGTGACGCGTACGTGAACTACGTGGGCCTCGACGTCTACGACGTGGAGTGGGGCTCGTATCCCGGCATGCCGGCCGAGTTCCAGAACATGGAGACCCAGCCCTACGGCCTCGATTGGCTGGCGTCCTTCTCGGCGGCGCACAACAAGCCGATGGTCTTCCCCGAGTGGGGCCTCGGGTGGGGCACCTGCAGCAGCGACGGCCAGCCGGTCAGCGGATCGGCCCAGGTGTGCGGCGGCGACGACGCCACCTTCATCAACCTCATGAGCCAGTGGATCGCCACGCACAACGTGTTCGAGGCGACCTACTGGGACTACGGCTCCAGCAGTGTCGACCAGGGGTCGAACCCCAACACCGCGGCGGCGCTGCGCGCCGACTTCTGACCGGCCAGCGGCGCGTCGTTCGTCGCCGGCACGCCCGCGGGAGACTCGAGCTCAGGCCGCGCCCCGGAGCAACGACTGGTACCGGCGCAGCGCCTCGAGGTGGTCGCGATCGGCTCGAAGCCCGACATGCCCGTCGGGACGGAGCACGAAGAGCGTGACCTCGTCGACGCCGAGGAGCTCGCAGGCGGCGGCGTCGAGACGCACGGCTCCGTCGCCGGCGCCAGTGCCTGTGCCGGCGATCGACGCCGTCACGGTGCGCTCGACGAGCGCCGGATCCGCGGCCTCGCGCACGGAGGAGGCGAGGTGCGCGAGCTCGCCGGCCGCGGCGGCCGCGCCACCGACGACCAGCGCGGTGTGCCCGGTGTGCCCGAGCGTCTGGTCGAGGAAGCGGTCGCGCCCCTCTGTCGAGACGGCCCCGATGGTGGTCGGGAGTCGCTGGCCGGGGCCGAGCACTGCGTTCGCATCACCCAGCGCGAGCACCGAACGCCCGTAGTCGATGTCCAGCTCCGCCTCGGCGACCGCTTCGTGGTGACGTGACCCCGGATCGGCGTACGCGGCGGCCAGTGTGGCGTCGCGGGCATGACGCGCCGCGGGCGACGTCTGGCTCTGGGCTTGTTCGGCCATCGCGCCCGACCGGGTAATTGCTTCGGCGACCGGGCGGCGCTCGACCTCGTAGCTCTCGAGGAGGTCCGGGGCGCACACGCCGCGCACGACGAGCGCGAGCTTCCAGGCCAGGTTGAACGCGTCCTGGATCCCGCTGTTCATGCCGTGGCCCTCCGCCGGTGAGCACACGTGCGCCGCGTCTCCGGCGAGCAGCACGCGGCCGGAGCGGAACCGGGTGGCGACCTTGGTGTGGCAGTAGAAGCGCGTGGGGTTCGCGACATCCTCGATCGTCGTCCCCGGGTGGTACCGGCCGATCGTGACGGTGGCGTCCTCCACGAGATCCGACTCGTCGGCACTCGGCCGCAGGTACACGCGCCAGCGGCGATCCGGCAGTGCCGTCAAGATCACGGGCAGCTCGTCGAGGAACGCGTAG
>Ga0335072_10005454_pt1 | contig 18736 bp, 26 predicted proteins | sample Lox_Sample_21_FD_206725 | JGI IMG/M metagenome (GOLD analysis project Ga0335072, IMG submission 206725) | Soil microbial communities from Loxahatchee National Wildlife Refuge, Florida, United States - Lox_Sample_2.1 | ecosystem: Environmental > Terrestrial > Soil > Wetlands | place: USA... | reverse complement strand
TCTCCCAACCAACACAACCATCGCAACGAAAGAACTATATCTGGAATGGAGGGGGAAGTGGCTGAAGAAGAGCCTTTGGGATGGTGCGCCCGGAGAGATTCGAACTCCCGACCTGATGCTCCGGAGGACGCACAGAACGAAGAATCAATAACTTACAAGAAGAGCGATAAATGATCAGGAACTGCTACACATTGCTAGAGATAGGAGCGAAATCCAAGTGCGAATCGCGGCGCGTGGTGACTGCTAGGAATCGCAGGTAGGCACAAAAATGGGCACAGCTTTCGGATGACTTTCTGCCTGCTCTTGCGGTATGCTCTTCTCACCCGGCGACAAGCGGGTTTTTCCGGAGAATGAGAGTAAATTCCTCTTCTCTGTTCGAAGCGCCCCCGAAAATCTCGGGGTATAGGCCGCCTACTCAAGTGAGAAGCGATCTTCAAAGCAGCGCCCAATAGATCAAGAAAATCTCTATTAAGAACAGTAAAGGTAGGAAGACATGAAGCCTTCCAGTCATCGCATTGGGCGTGTAAAAGCACGCACAGGCAAACCGGCTTCGCGCAAGAAAGACTCCGTCAAAACAGAAGACAAACTCAAAATCGCGGAATTGATAATCCGATTAGCGATTGTTGCGATGGATGCTTTTTTCCACAAACGATAATCCAACATCCGGGCCGATCAGTTTCCCGGTCTGCCCGGATCAGTTCCGTCAGGAGCACAATGAGAGGCATGGAGATTCAGAATCCGCAAACGGGCCAGTTCTTACCGTTACAAGGTGCGTCCAATTTCCGACTCAATCCATCGGGGATTCGAGGAATTCCCGAAACGTACACATTCGGAGTGGACTGGACACAGGGAGGAGAGGGACAGGAAATCCTGCGTGAGCATATTCGATCAAAGACGCTTCTGTGCATAAAGCATCACGGCCAGTTGTACACGGGCATAGTTGAATTCGAGGCTGATATCAACACCGCTCACGGGGCTGTGATGATGCGTAAGCAGACACATTGAGCCTTGCCGATCATCAGGCAAGATAGACTTCCTGCAATCCCTTTTGCACGACATGCTGCTGTCCCTTCACCGGGTCCTTGTGAACGATTGTCCATCGTTCGCAACGGTCAATCCCTTTATATCGGATTGTCCATGCTTCCCACTGGTCCTTAATTGCAACGCTAGTCGAAGCATTGGGCGCTAAAGTTGAAGGCTGCACGGCGGTGATTGAAATTCCCATTGCATTCTTCGCCTCAAGCTCCCCAGCCCAAAAATAGACTTGGAAAGCGACTCCTTGGCCCCGATTGACAATCTTGTAATTTCGATAAGCCGGAATCGCTTGGCCAAGGTCCGGTTCGGCCACGAGGAGAGGAGCAGTATCCAACTCAATCTGGCTCGCCAACAACTCGGCCTGTCTCTGCGCCGATTTCGCGGCATTTTCCGCTGCTTTGGTTTGAGCGTCTGCAACCTTCGTCAGTGCGTCGGCTGCTGTGGCCTGCTGCTTAATTGCGCCCCACGTAGCCCACAGAACCCTGATCGTTATGATCGTGAGCACGGCAATCAAGAATGCGGCAATGCTTTGCAACGCTCCTGAATTTTGATTGAGCCACCGCCATAGGTGCATACCGGTTGCCTCTTCTACGCAACCTTCTTCGCTGCTATTTTCTTGGCCCGTGATTGGCTTTGTTTGCCCATCTTGCCAGCAGCCCATCTAGCCTTGGTAGCTGCTCCGATCCGTGCGCGTGCCGCTGCGCTCATAAACCGTGCCCCTCCGCGTTTAGGTGCGGATGCAGGGCGGTAGCCCTCCTGACCCGCTAAAAGGTTACGGGCTTGCCGAAGCAGGGCAATCTCGGCATCGATGGTGGAGAGAAGCTGGTCTGTATTCATGGCAGGAATTGTAGCCCGAAATTGGGTGCCTTATCTCTTGAGTTGCGCCGCAGGTGGGGTCGTCCGAACGAGCGGCATCCACTTATTGCCTTTGAAGTCCGGGTCCATCTCGCCAAATTTCGGGAGCGGCTCGCCATCGGCATAGACCCTACCATCTTTTTCGGTCAGAGAGTGAATAAGCTCTTTGTCTCCCGTATCGGGAAAGTAAGAGACGGTAAAAGGGCTGAGTTTTATAGCTGCAGGAGCATCGCCCCAAAGAAAAATGACCAGATTATGAACGACAGGTAAATATGAACCGGGAGGCTGCCTCACAAGGTCCATTTGCATATCCAAAGTGCCGTTTATCGGTGTTGAATGCAACAGGAAGTAAGCTACAGCTTTAGTCGTTCGATGAACCCCGGGACCAGTCGGGGGCGGTGGTGGAGTTACGGGTGGGGGTAACGATATAACAACAGAACGTCCGCTACTGGAATCAGAGAAGTCAATGGAGTCGAAGGTGTGAGTGCTGAATACTTGTTTTGCAAACTCCTGCGAACTGGAAAGAATCTTTTTCTGTTCCTCTACTTCAGCTATCGCATGGCTGAGTTCCTGCTGGATCGCATCCATTTGTGGCTTAAGCGCTGTCGCTGCTTTCAGTTGGCCCTCTGCGCTGGTAACGTCTGATGTAACAGAAGCTCTCTCTTTCCTTAGCTCCGCCCTAGTCTGATCTGCTGTTGCTTTGATGCGGATAGTTTGCTCGTCCGCCGTTGTGGAAGCCTCCGCACTTGCTGATTGCGCCTTCGTGGATGCAGCCTTAATCGCTCCGACCGATTTGGCAGCAGTTTCGTCGATTTGGGCCTTGACAGAATTTGCTGTCGTCGTCACTGATTGCTTCGCGTTATTAACGCTCGATTTCCAATCCGAAAACTTCCACGCTACACTGCCGCCCAAGATTGCAAGGAGAACAGCGGCGATTCCTCCGACAATCTTTACCCAACTCCATGCCCGCTCAAATACCTTGATTGCGCTTTCAGTCTCGATAATGTTTCGGTCACGGATGGTCGTCGCTAATTGCTGAGAAACAGTCTCGGATATGAAGCCAGATAACGTGAGAGATGAGCCACACGCTCCGCAGAAGTTCTGGTCGGCAGGATTTGAGGTTTCGCATGAGAAACAGCTTCTTGTGGCGATTGGGCTTGAACCTTCAGGTTCGTTTTTTGGGGCCGCTTCCAACGCATCCCTCCCTGCCGTGTCGATTAAGTATGATTCCAGCGGTTCTCATGTTTCCGATAGGGAATCAGATTAGTTAATACCCCAGAGGCAACGGGACGTTGCCCGATGGCATCGATCCGGGCTACTTTCAAGCTCAAAGGAGTCAGCCTTCCCCATGAACGGTTTGCAAACGCTACAACGTTTACTGGAGATTAATGCGGTATGGGCTAAAGGTAGACCCATCCCGGGTTTTTCCCCTGACATCTGGCGCTGGGACAGTCACGGCTCTGTCATCAGACGGTCAGATTACGGAGACTGCAACAGCGAGTACGGGTGGGAGATTGATCACATTTGGCCCGCTTCGCTACTCGGCTCAGAGGGTCTGGAAAATAAACAGCCGTTGAATTGGCGCAATAATCGAAGCAAAGGCGACAACGTCTATGGCGGTTTAGGCAGTTTGTACGGCGGATAGGACGCACTATTCGAGAGCGTGCCTGATCGCCTCAGCGCCCAGAGCGCCAGCCGTCCCGGCTCCGGCTGCATATCCCGCGTGCCTCGCTACCGTGCCGAGTTTCTTTGACGTGGCGTTGATTTGCGCTGTACGGGCCTTGGCTGCCTCCACGGATCGCAGAAGATCATCGGCCCTGCTCTGATTCAGCGCTTCCGCCAGCCTGCCCTCATCTCTGAGCACGTGAACTCTCGGAGCGAGCTTCACTGGCGACACAACCTCACCAGCCGCATTCGTGGCCGCCTTCGATCCGTTCATCAGGTTTTCCGGCAGTCCGGTAGTCGATTGCCTGATCTTCGCAGACAGGTCCCGCATCGCTGATCCCTGACGCCAATACGCATTGGCCTGATTGAAGGCATCGGGGCTGATTCCAGCATCGATGGCTTTCTGTTGTGCCGCTGCCTTTGCATCTTCCAATTCGTTCAACCGCTCGACCAGTTTGCCGGTGTAATCGTGATCGATTCCGGTATCGGTTCGGAGTGCCTTCCGCACGGCGCTCAACTGATCGTCATACGACTGGAATTTGGTTCCCTCCAGTGCATCATCGATGGCCCGGTAGATCGAGGTGGCCCGTGCCTTGATCGCCTGTCCGACAAACTCCGCATGATCGCGCATCGCAATATCGCTCGGGACGGTTATCCCGTGCTCTGCCGCAACGTCGCTGAGGATTTGCCGAATCGAACTTTGTAATTCCGGCTGTACAACGGTGTCAGCGCCCCGCACAGCGTCAGAAACAGCGCCAGCGAGACGCGGAACGGCCTTCACGCCCATTCCAATCTCAGGTAGTACGAAGTTCGCCAGACCGGCTCCGATCCCAGCCTCTCCCGCATCCATGGGATTGCCGCCAGACTTCACAGCGCCCTGAGCAGCGCCCACGGCGGTACCGCGAAGCCCGCGCAATCCAGCTTCTACGATGTGACTGACAATCGGATGGTCCTCCAGTGCTTTCGTGACTTTGGAAACCGTAGCCAGACGCTCACTGAGCGGGAGAGCCTTCAGGGATTCGTCGCCCAGAAGGAACTCGGCAAGCGTTTCAATCCCGGTTCCAGTTCCCTGTTCAATCCGTGTAGCCGTGTCTGTGCCGGTGTTCTGGGAATGCTGCTGTAGCCAGTCCTTCGTTGCCTTGAACCACGGGCGCTCATTGTTGGGATCGCCCGATGGGTTCGCCAGCTTCTCACTGAGGCCCATAATGCCCGCGCCAGTCTGTGCCAGACCGTGCAGGGCACCTGTGGTGAGATTTCCCGGCACATCGATGTCATTGGCAGCCTGCGTCAGTCCACCGCCTTGGTTTGAGGATGGCGGTTGCACGCCAGCCGGTACAAAGCCCGGAGGAGGGGGAGGAATCGCGGGCGTGCTTTGTGCGCTCTGATCGGGAACGAAGCCCGGAGGAGGCGGAGGCGGAGCGGGTGTGAACGGCTGCCCACTGGCGTTTGCGCCAGTCGTAATTTGTACGTTGTTATTCATTACCTCACCGCCTGTCCTGTGGTCGCATCAACCCACGCGCTGCCATTCCAGCCGATCCGTTGGCCCGTCTTCGGATTCACCTGAATATTCGTGAGCGCTCCAAGATTGCCGCTGTCCACTTTGTTTGCGATTTGCTGCACGCTGTTTTGCATCTGCTTCAAATCGCCAACGGTAATGAGCTTGTCTTCCTGAGCGTAGCGGCTGGCAACCTCATTGATCGAAGCCAGCGCACCCTGAAATTGATCCGGGTTCATCCCGGGCTTAATGAGATTCCCCATCTTCTGAAGAATCTCGTTCGAGAATCGGCCCGTATGCATTTTTGTCGCAGCGCTCTGGAGAAACGAGAGATTATTCAGCAACTGTTGCGATGCGGCATCGCCAAGACCGGCCTTTGCAAGCCCTTCTCGTGAACGTCCGAGAAGAGGGCCAATCAATTTCGGATTCTTCTGCACGGCTGCCTGTAGATCAGCGCTGATCGCCAACACCTGACGGGCGGTGTCCGCAGTCTGCTTTTCGTTCTGAGAGGGTTTGTACGTGCTCACTAGGTCCTGCGGGATCACGCGGCCTTGTGAGTCCACCAGCATGGCATCAGGAGCATTCGCCAATGAAAGCTGTTCACCAGTGATCGGATTACGCCCGAAGCGATACATCGCTTGAACATCTTCGCCCGTCGCTACGGCACGCTCCCGGGCTTCCTCGGCTGCCTTCTGTTCGCCCTGTTGCTGGGACAGGTGAATGAACGTATTCGCAGCCTGACGTTGAGCCGGAGTGAATTTGTTCGGAGCGGACAGAACCGCATTGGCCTTGTCTGCTGTATCGATGATCGCGTAATCAGCCTGAATCTTTTTGTTCGCGTCAAGCTGGTTATGATTCGCCAGCAACAGGGGCCAGCCTCCCATTGCCTGAGCGATGGTGTTTACGTACTTCGAATCGGGATTCGGCTGCAGCACTCCGGTTTTCGGGTCCCTGCGATCCGATCCCATCGTTTGCAGTGCGAGGTACGGATCGGCAGAATTCGCAGCATCATGGGAGACGTACCGCTTGTACGCTGTGAAAGCCGTATCGACTCCGGGCTGGCTCCAGTCGATTGACGCGGGAACTTTATCGGCCAACGGAGTACCTGCCAGATTGGTTCTCAAATCGTTAAGGCGCTGGTCTGCTAGATCGTGGCTGGCTGCCTGATTTGCGTACGTGGCCTTCATAAAATAGGGAATCTGAATGGCAGAATCGGGATTTTTCTCAGGTACACGCACGCCTTTTTGCCGCCAATAGTTCCACTCCTCGGGGGAAACATCCACTTTCGCCCCCGGATCACTCACGACCTGATAAAGCCCTTCAACGTGCATGGTTCCATCTTCACCGCGAACCTGTGTCATGCCGACAAGGCTGCCAAGATGCGTGGCGATGTTAAGACTGCCGTCCTGCATCCGTTTAATGATTTCGCTTTCCGTGAGCGGATCGCGCGTTTCCAGCATGGGATCGTCAGGATCAAGGATCAGACCGCTTGCACGGTTACTGTCGATGATCTTCTGCAGTGAATCGACGTTGTAGGTGTGAGCCATCGCCGCAAGTTGGCCCGTCTCGCCGTTGAGGCGCGCTAGCGTAGCCTTACGGACATAAGCCTGTTGCTGGCTCTGCGCGTCCTGCTGTGCCTTCTGCTCTTGCAGGGCGTTGCGCTGTTCTACCTCGCTTTCACCCTGACCAAGTCCAGCGCCAGCCGCACGGCCTAGAACTCCGGGGCCGGGTTTCGCAGCCGCACCTGCAGCCGCACCCCCAAGGGCTTGCAAGGCAATTGCCAGTGCGATTTGCCGTCCGCTGAGCGGGGCGGGAGTGCGTGTGACCGCACCTGTATCGGGATCGATTTTCGTGATGGTGGGAGAGCCGGAAAGCGTGCGAGCAATTGCACTCACAACACCAGCCTGTTTCACTGCCGGGTGTTGAGAATAATCAGGCTCAGACTGCGGGGCCGGGTTGCTCACGGTAGGCTGCTGCTTAGGGAGCATAGCGGGCACACTGGCCGAAACCTGCGGAGGCGGAGCCTGTACGGGTGCAGCCTGTGCGGGCGGGGGATTCGACGCGGAAGGCGTCGGCGGGGTCGCATTCGTAGGACCCGTAGCGTTATCGGGGGCAGAGCTTGCGGTCTGTGCCGGTGTGGTCGCTAGTGGGTTTGAGGGAGCCGCATTGCCGGGATTGCTGGGATCGGCAGACGGCGTAATGAGTTGGTCTGGCATTGATATTGTGTATTCCTAAAAGTGAAAAGGCGGAGACTGTGGACCGTGCCCGGCTGCCGCTTCTCCGCCTGAAGGCATTGCGGCAATTTCAATAACGGGATTGCGGGTGCGCCTTTACTGGTGGGGAAAAACCAGCGCTGCCCGCACCCGCGTAAAGGAGATGTGTTGGCAGCGATTATCAATCCCTTAAAGGGCGTAAAAACTGATTGTCACGGAATAGGTCCATTCGCCCGTATAGTTTCCGCCGATCACACCCGCCGTAATGGCGCTCAATCCGTCATGCGTGAAGCTCACGGATTGCGTGACGTTGTAGTCGTTCACCACGCCTGAGCCTTCACTAGCGGGGCCAATGCTGGTATACCCCACGCTCCCGATACCATCCGGGTCCGTGTCTGAATACGAAACAAGCAGAGCAGGCACAACGGCAGACGATGCTGGGGTGCCGCTAACCGTCACGGACGAAATAACAAGAAACTCTCCGCCGAGGGGAAACTGTACCGCGAGGATCGCGGTTTGATCGGCGCTTAGATTGCTCAGGGTGCGCTGCGACACAAGAGTGCCACTCGGAGATGCGGCGGGCGTTACCACGCTCTGGTCTGGGCCTTGCGCGTTGAACTGATAAACGTACTGCTCGGGGATTTGTAAACTGATTGACATATTGTGTTATTCCTGTTTCTCACCAGCAAGCGTGTTAATCACCAGCGCCTGCAATTCCTCTTCTTTGATCGCCAAATCGGCCTGAAGGGTTTTGATTGTCTCTCGCAGTTTGGCAATCTCTGCGTCTTCCTGCATCTCTGCGATCCGTTCGGCACGGGCGTCTGATGCGAAAGCGTCAGGTTTGATTGCGCCTTCCTCGCTCTGCATCCGAAGAAACTCATCCCGATCTAGCATTCGAATCGTGCTTACCATCTGATTCCGTTCTCCCGATATTCAACCACCTGCTTTGTCGGCAGTCGAAAGAATCTCTTGTACTCATTAGCGGACATCCGCTCCACTTCCGCCCGGGTGTAGCTCTTCGGCCTGCCACTCTCATCAACGCCCTCGAATTCGGTTTGCTGTGCTGGCGCGGGCTGCTCCACAATCTCCGGTTCCTGTGTTGGCGCGGGTGCGGGCTGCATCAGACCGAACGAATTAAGGCGCTCGAAGATGTTGCGGTACGTTGCCGCGTCTGCGACCTGAATACCGTTTCTGTTGCAATACCCTGTGATAGCTTCTGCGTTCTCTTGGCACGGGTAAAACTCTGGAGTGCTCTCGGCAAAGAGACGCGCCTGCTCTTCGTTAAACCGCTTCGCCTGCTCCAAACTGATGGGCCGTTCGGGCGTTATTGCTAACATCGCAGGCGACAACAGAGACGATGCCTTTTCGTCTTTACCGTTCGCCACGGCTTCACGTTCGAGCTTGAGCAGCTTCCCGGCTGTTTTCGCTAGCTCTGCCTCCGCTGATCGGATCGGGGCAAGGCGCTGGGCCTCTTCCCGTTCGGCAATTTCCTTTTGCTGTTGCTCGAATCGCTGGCGCTCTATGCGATCTCTTTCTCTACTCACCATGTTTCTCCTCAATTGCGCTCACTTGCGCCATTACGTGTTTGTGCAGGAAGTCCCCGAAATTCCTGAACTCGCTCCACGGGCGGACATCCGTTTGTCCGATCTTTCGGCAGATGGCGACGTACCGCAGATAATCCGTGCTGACCCGTTCCGGCATCGGCTCTTTAACCGGCTCTGCTGGCGTCTCAGCCGGTTTCGATTCCTCTGGCGAATTCAGCCATTGTTCATGCGCCGTGATCTTCGCAGGCCGTAACCGGCCCATTCTGCAGGCGTCCAAGTAGCATGGGATGTCCGTACCCCTGCCCCCACCTGAAGTGACGTAGTTTCGCACGATACGATCTGGCATTGTCCACTCAGAGCCGCATCGATCACAGCGAATCAGCCACGTTCGAGGGCTGCTATTGACCAGCTTCACCACTCCAACGGTCCCGCGCTTCCATCCGGTAAAGTTCAAGCCTCCGGTCACGCTGCCATCCCCCACGCGTCTCGCTTCTGCTGCATTGTCAAATCGGAAAGTACATCCGCGATGTCTCTGTGTCCTATCCGTTGGCCATTAACGTCCGTAGCGGGAAAAAGCGATAGCGCCAGCGGATCGCCCGCAATGACAGCCTCAAGACTCAGATGCCCCGGAGCCGGATTCAGCAACCGTGGTGTTCTGTGGTGGCCGCAAATCAAAAACGCCTCATCCTTTTCGTTTTGAAATTCAAGCGTCTGTACTGTTCTACATTGTGGACAAAGTAAACGTGATCCTTTCCGAAGGCGTATGCCAGTTTTATTTGTACTCATAACGCCGATGGCGTTCTCCTCTTAACCCGATGAAAATACTCACGCGGATTGACCTTTCTGTCGTGCAGGATTCGCCCGAAGACACGCACAAGCGCCCGCCAATTATCGGCGGGAATGCGAAATTCCTTGTCTAACAGTTCGCTGGAATTCAGCAACAGATGGCGGAAATCGTCCCACAGGTAATCCCGGCCCGATGCGAGTATGCGTTTCCGTGCGAGGTTAACCGCTGCCTCGAAATCAGAGACGTATTCGACGGCTATGGCCCGATTGATGGACCGTGGCACGGAGCGATCAAAGTTAATGGCGGATACACCAGAATGTCTCAGTAACAGCCGCAGCGTCGCATACAGCGCTGCGCTCTTGCCTAATGCTTCGGCGTGCAGACTGAAAATCTCTGCAGCCTTGTCAGATACTTGCACTCCTCTCCGATTGATTTGTGTATTGCTGACTTTCCACTGGCTGCCCGTAGGTCTACGCTCGGCGTGCCCGCTGTCTTAAGCAGTCGGAAATCGTTCGCCGTCGCGGTATACCGTACCGTTATGCCGTTGTCTGCAGGGATGGGCTGGAATGCGGGTGTTATTGCCGCGTGGCCTTAATGTGCTCTTACCGCCCATCGCACAGACGTGGAAAATTGTGTTCCTATAGTAGTAAAGGGCGCGAGATAGCCAGAAATCGCCTGCTTTGTGAAAATAATTTGCTATTCTTCGTCCGGGTTGTCGGAATCGTCCCCCGTGACCCAATCCGGCATCGCGTGCGTATAACGCTGCCTGCGACGGATGGCAGCCTTACGCCACGTTAGAGCCAGAAAGCGAGCTTTAGCGTGAAGGCGGGCACCCAGCGGAGCGCCATCGTTTAGGAGCGTCTCCGGTTTCGTCATTAGCAGTCCGATGAGCCAGCAGAAGAATTCCGACTGCAATTCGTCAAAGGTTCCAACCGGGCGGATCGGCTTGTACCCGGCGCGATCCTCATCAGCCAACCCAGCGTCGTAGTCATCGCTCGTGGGAGCCACAGGGTCTGACTGCGTTTTCTCCCATTCCAGTAGATCGGAATCGTTCCGCCCGCTACGCTTGCTGTAGAAAGCGGCCCAGAAACCAGCTTCGATTTCCTTACGGTGTTTCGCATACAAGGCGAGGGCCATTGACGCGGGCTGCAGGAAAGCATTGGCCCAGCATAGGAAGCTGAACGGTTCCAACGGTCCATCGTAGCGGTCAAGATATCGGCCCAGCCCAATTACCGTGGCCTTTGCCTGTTGTGCCATCAAATCTGGCGTATCGCTTACGGCGCTGATGAGCGCGCCAAAACAGGAATCAAAAAGTTGTCGAACGGCATGGTTGCGCGTTATGGTGTCGTTTTCATTCTGTGCCACGTTCCTCTGTTGTGTTTTCGTTCATCGTTTCCACCAGCACGGAAAGTTCGCCAATGCTGGGCGGGAGCGCGTCTTCGTAAGACGTTAGCAGTTCCGCGATCTTGGATCGCTGCGAGTCCCAACCCCACAGCTCCATCCACTCGATATTGAATTCGGCGTGGCTCAACACCAAGGTTCGGCGCATCAGGTCCGCAAACGCCATCCGAAAATGAGGGCACAAGACAAGCTCTTGCCCATTCGGATGATCTTTGAATTTCAACATGAGTTCGAGATTCTTTTCGAACTCCGCATCCCGCCATGCACCCTGATAATCACTCATGCGGCTACCTCATCATCAGTCGGGAAACGATGCTTTCCTAATGTCTCGTTAATCATGACGGACGACGCATAACGGATCGCAGCGTCAAGCGTCATGGGCGTGGATGTGTCCCGGAGCTTTCGCACTTTGCGTGCAGCCCGGTTGATACCGCGCACAACTAATTCCTCTGTAAACTTGCCACTCCAGTAAAGGAACTGATCCAGCGGGGGCATTCCGTCTTGCGGAAGCAAACCCCGCCAAAGTGTTGCGTACTGATCGGCTAAACTCAATTGCTCTTGTGTTGTCATTGTTCTTCCTTTATGCTCTCTGCCCTTACTGCGCAATGAACAGGTCATCTGGCACATCAAACGATTGTGCCGGGACTGATGCTGCTGGTGACTCAGGCTTCGGCGTAACGGCTGCAAAGGCGTTTTCGATCCGTCGCCAGCGCTTGTAAAGCACCAGCAGACCGATTCGCGCAGCCTTCTTAAACTGCGGGTGATCCCATGCGAAGTCAATTACCCGCCTCGCACTCTCCCCATCCCCATCGCATAGACGCAGGATTTTCTCCGCGTTCCAATCGATGTTTTCAAGTTGCTTCTTATACGGGCTGCGCAACCCAGCTCTAACACGTTTGCTGATATACCAGCGGGTCAATTCCGAAGCCTCAGCGCTCGGTTTCCGTGGGAGGGCAGGGTCTGCCATCGGGAGCTTGCTGAGATTAACCGCAGTTCGCTTTGTATGTCCGGTGCGACTGGTAGCCGAGACGATCCCTCTGCTTTGAAGACGGCGTTCCACCCGTTCAACTGTCTTCTCATCACAGCCCAGCCATGATGCAATCGTGGCGTGGGAGTGCTCTATCTCGTGGTCAATTGCTTTGGCCGCGAGAAGGGCAACGATATACATATTTTCAAACGGACCCATACCTTTTGGCTTGGGTGCCCGTAGAAACTCTTGGATGTATCGGAAGGTAGCCGAGTCGGTAAACTCCGGCTTAGGGGTGGGGGTAGAGGTTGCTGTTAGCGCGGAGCGTGGCTGCTCAGCGGGGTCAATTACGGAATGTGCAGTTGACGAATTGTCAGTGAATTCTAAATTATCCATTACCACCTGTCTGCGGATCGGGAGCGATCCACGAAAATGCTTCAGGGCGTTTAACCCCGAAGCGACCCGGAGAACCGGGTTTAAACCAAGAACGTTAGAATATACCGCATGACCACAGACTTTAAGTCCCGGGTGTTCGGGCGGAATATGTCTGGAGGCTCGCGCCTCTCAATTCCTGTGCTCAGGAACTTCGTCCCGCCAAGGCATGTAGCCTTCAAAAGGCTGCATTGCCTTCGCTCATAATGGGCTTCGGTTTACCCAAACCTCAGACTCGTTCCCCTCGCTATACATGTAGTTGTATAGTCAGACTTTGAGTCCGGGGTACCCCCACAGACTTTGAGTCCCGGGTACCCTACATCCGAGTGGACGGACATCCTATAAAACGCTCTACAGAATGCCCCTATCTCCCCATTAAAGCCACTGGTGCGTGTACATTGGGTGACGCATGGGGCGAAAAGATTCAAAAAACGTTACGCGGTCACCGGCTCCGGCACATTCCAGCCGTGCATCCGGGCGTAAGCCTCGAACGACATGAACCGGGCGTCTGGATTGTGACCCCATACCGTTTCATGGTAGCTCCGGCTCGCCTGATACTGCGCCTCATGGATATCCTGCCCACTGAGGAAATCTTCCAGATGCGGGTTGTTTAGAGCGTCGATGTTCAATGCACCCCGGGATGTGACGTACGCCATAAGATCGGCTGTGCTGCCATCGGCAACAATCTCGCCACGCGCAACCTTTGCCCGGTAATCGTCAAATCGGGTGCCTCTTGACAGGATCGCCCATGCCAAGGGATCGCTGCTACCGGCCACGGATGCAGCTAACGCTATTGCCTGCCGCCGTAATTCTTCAGCTTGTGCCTTCTGCTCAGCGGTCATAGAATCCAGCGATGAAGCCGGGCCACGGCTTAGATATTCGGGTCGGCGGCTCTCCGCAAACGCCTGCAATGCTTCTACGAATTGTTCATTATTCACTGTGATTCATCTCCTTTAACTTTCTTTCCGCCCATTCCCGCAGTTCCGCCATGCGCACAGGGTCCACGGGTGCCACGGGCGTTACCGGCGCGTCCTGAGTCGATTCTGAGCCACCAGCGGGCATCTCCGAACGCGGGACACGCTTGCGAATGCGCAGCAATTCGGCTAGCTCGGTGTTGTACTTTTCGAGTAGTTCTGGATTGCCGCCTAATTCGTTAAGCTGGGCGATCTGGCGCTTGAGGTACGCACGGCGGTTGATTCTGCGCCTGATTTCGTTGTTTCTCCAAAGCCTGCCCACCACCACTTCCCGCAGATGCCGGGACGCGGCTACGGCCTTGGGATCAGTAATACGTACTGACGATTCCGGCACCAAAATGCCATGTAGTGCGAGCATTGTTCGAGCAGCTTCGATCCTTTGCCAAGGATCGCTGGATTCCAGTAAGGGCCTTATCGCTCCCGCGATGGCCTCTAATTGTTTTTTCAAGTTATTCGTTCTCCTGATACTTCCTCATACTCGGTTCAATACCCATCTCAAACCGAATTTCAAACAGATATCTCATTATATCATACTATCTCGATTTTGTCAATAACCTGTCATAACTGGCCGTCCTATAAGCCTTGTATACCGGCCTGTTGAACCCAGAGCGGTATAACGTACCGAATCACAGGTACCGGAGGACCCTGCAGGGATCAATGGCCTATGCCGGAACCAAATCCGGGGACCCATTTTGTACCGATGCTGTAGCGGAGCGTGTTGGCCGCGCCGCGCCGCGCTCGCGACCCGAAAGGATGGTGGGGTCTGGCACCCCATCTTGCCGACAGGCGGTATAGGGGAGGTAGCGGGCTGGATTGAGTCTCGGGGATCGGAGTACGTGACGGTCACCATCCCAGCAGGCACTGCATGATCGCATTCAGCAGCGATCCGCACCAGACGGTACAGAATATGCACGGTACAGGATGGTCACCGTCCTATGCAGCGCTCAGGATGCGGGACACCTGCACTGCCGACCACTCCCCGCCACGGGGCGCTGGCGTGCCATCAGCATTCAACGCCTCAGCGATGGCCCTGAGGGTCACAGCGCCCTGTCTGCGCTTCTCTTCGATCACGGGAAGGACATCAGCCCGATACTTTGCTGCGTTCTCACGGCGCGTCTGGAGGGCCATCTTACGGCCTTTAGCGGCCACTCTGGTGATATCCCAGCGCAGACCGCCCAACACAGTTCCCCGTGCCTTCGCAGCCGCTAGAGCGGCCTTGGTGCGCTCAGAAATAGCCTTTGCTTCGCCCTGTGCAACGCTGGCGAGAATGTGCAGAACCATATCGTTCACGTCCGGCATATCGACAGCCTGAAACCTAACACCTGATTCCATCAGACTGCTGATGAAGCTGACGGAACGCGAGAGCCGGTCCAACTTCGCCACCAATAACTTCGCCTTGTGCAGCCTGCACAGCCGCAAAGCCTCCGCCAGCTTTGGCCGGTCTGAGCGTTTGCCGGACTCTACCTCTACAAGCTCCGCCACCAGCGCCCAATTCCCTCCATTGAGGAACGTTGCCACGGACTGCTTCTGCGCCTCCAGACCGAGGCCGGATTGCCCCTGTCGCTGCGTTGAAACCCGGTAGTAGGCTACGAATTTCCCGTTCATGGCGTCCCTCACGTGAACTTTACGTTTCTAACGATGTCCGATGTACGAAACGTAACACTGCTAATTCGGGCTGTCAACGAGAAAAGCAGGCTGGAAAGCGGATGATTACGGCAGATAAGTGTAAATAATACACACTAAGGTCTAAGTCACGCCGATTTGAGAACGAGACGGAATTGGCCGGGTCAACGGCTTATAAAGAAGGGAGAGCGGGCGTATAGTGTACGCGGTGAAGAACTGCTAAGGAGGTGATTCACCTATGGCAACCGAATATAAGCCGGGCGATACCGTACCACTCTCCGGCATCTACAAGGTCACGCATGATCCCCGCCACGCGGAACCTCACGAGGTGACCTGCATCGAAGGTAAGAAGTTCCCTCCATGCCGGTCATGTCAACATCCTCGATTCACACTTGCACGGGAAGCAAAACACATCGAAGACCATCCACTCTTCAAAAAATGAGCAGACGGGGCTGGGGGGCAAACGCTCTCTGGATTCCCTCCGGCCCACATGTTGTCTAGTGAAGGGTGCCAATTAACTTTGCCGCCTCATGCGCTAAAAATAACGCTGTCACATTTCCAGCGGCACTCTCAAGAATCGTGCGCATTGACCGGAGGCACTCTGCGATAATGGCGGCCTTCGGCTTTGGGGTCGAAAGTTGCACCTCTACGGTCTGGATATCCGTAACAAGCTCTGCCTTCGAATCAGCACTCAGCGGCAGCGAGTCCAGTTGCGATTTGATTTCTTCCACCAGACTCCGGAGATCGGCGGTCTGGATATGGACAGTCGCATAGGATTGGTGAGTACCCTGCTGAATGACGCCCTGCATTGAACCGACATTTATCGTGGCGTTGGCGGTTGGCGCTTTTAGCGCCCTGTCGCGTTTTAGTAGCTGGGTTATGATGATGTCGCGATCAATGTTCATGGTCTGATCCGCGTAGCACCCAATGTTATATCGAATGGCAAGTTGCTCTAATTCGCGGTTGCTCATGGACCAATAATCAGTCGAGTCCGTCATGTCTCCAGCCGGGGGCATACGTTCAAGCGATTGCACGTAGATCGCTGCGGCATCCACTCTGCGCATGAAAACATCCCGGTCGCAGTACTTTTCGCGACTGTAGGAGGCGGAGCCAGAACCCGGAAAGCGGTAGGATGCGCGACGAGAACTCGTGACTCTCGGTTTTAGCTCAGCATCCGGAACGTGGAACAGCGAAAAATCTTCTCCGGAAGAGGAATGAAAGAGGTCAAGGATTGAGTGATATTCCCTGACGAGATTTTCATCCACAAGATTCGGGATGTTCTTTCTGAGGGCCTGAAACTGTGAGATTGCCAGTCCCCATTTTTTCTGATCGAGCATTTGGCTTCATTTTAATCCTCGTGGGTAATTACGCTACCTAGCGGGCCTTGACGCTGTATGGTAATTACTGACTATGATCGCAATTGGTAATATAATACGGAATATCGCTGGCAAATCCGAACAGGAGAGGAGCGACAGCAGCGCCAGAGGAGAACAGAACGCATGGAATCGCAGTTGTTGACAGTGAAGGAGGCGGCAGCCCGCTTGAGGCTCCAGCCGACCACCATTCGAGCATGGATTTTGAATAGAAAAATTCAGTACGTGAAGATCGGCGGAAGGGTGTTCATCCGATCCGCAGACATCGATACACTCATTGATCAGAACCTGATCCCCGTAGAGCAAATCCAAAAAGCCGCTTGACCATGCTTTACCCTCACTGTACAGTGTGCGTAATCACATGGCGAAGAAGAGCAAAGCTAAGAAGCGTTATGAATGGGAGCGGCGGATTTGGGCCGGTCTAGTGGGGTACGTCAACACTGGCGAAGGCTTTGAACGGCTGGCGATTGATAGCCTCAATTGGATCGGCGGAGACGCGGAAGCCGATCTTGAGCAGTCGGAAGATATCAAGGCCGGAGCGACACTCGAAACACTGGCCGTCCGGTATCGAGAGAACGTCCGCACCCTGCTCACATGGCTTGCAAGGCCAGACAGCAGGGCAGCGGGGCCAGCGTGCGCGTTCCTGATGCAGCATGGGAACTCGATTCGGTATGAGTGGCAGCAAGCCGCCTTCGATCCGAAAGACAAGGATTCTCCGCTCATGTCTGAATGGCCCCAATGGATCGGCTCTGTTGTCGCCCCGCTTTGCCGTTTCGTCAAAGATCAGATTGACCGGCATGACGTGGATGGAGAGCCGTTGCGGGATGTGATCCCAATTGGCCTGTGTGATCGTGAGGGGTGCGGCAAGTTCCGAGTGATCCAACTTTACAGGCCCGGGCACATCTTCTGCTCAAACCTCTGCAAAGCGACGTTCCACCAGTCACGGAAAACGAAGAAGGCGAAGGCGGAGTACATGCGCGAATACAGAGCAGTGACAGAGGCGAAGACGGCGAAGACGGGGCGATTGATTGTGAGGCACAAGGGAGGCAAACGTGGGAACGTTTAAGCGCGGCGGGATTTATTGGTACAAGTTCCAATGGAACGGGAAGACAATTCGAGAGTCTACAAAGCAGGGCAACGACAAAGTGGCCCGTCAGATGGAAGCCGCACATCGCACCAGCCTTGCCAAAGGCGAAGTGGGCATCAGAGACAAGAAGGCCGCTCCCACGCTAAAGGAGTTTTGTGAGAAGCGGTTTGAGCCGTGGGCAAAGGCGACATTTGAGGAGAGCAGCCCGAACAATTGGCTGTGGTTTCGTGGAGGGATTCGGAGACTCACTGCTTTCGAATCTCTGGCCAAGCTGCCATTGGATCAAATCACGAATGAGAAGGCAGCCGGATACGCGGCCAGTGAACGAGTGCGCACACAGAAGCGGGGAGAGGGCAAGCGGCAAGGGATGGCTGTCTCTTCGATCAATTCATCACTTCGCGTGCTACGTCGCATCCTGAATGTCGCTGCGGAGTGGGGCGTGATCGATAAGGCCCCCACAATTCAGCTATTGGCCGGTGAGACGCGAAGGGAGCGAGTCATCACATGGGCAGAGGAAGACGTGTACCTTTCCTGTGCCGCTCCGTTGCTCTTCGATCTTGCAATCGTGCTAGCCGATACAGGGATGCGCCCTGATGAGGCGTACAGGCTGCGGTGGGAGCACATCTCATGGGACACAGCCCGTCACGGAACAACCCGAGTCACGCACGGGAAGACGCCAGCCGCAAGGCGAGTGCTTCCGTTGACCATGAGAGCCAGAGGCGTTCTGGAGATGCGATGGGAAACTGCCAAGCGTCCCACGGAGGGATGGGTGTTTCCTGCCCCAACGAAGAGCGGACATATCGATCAAGGCAGCACTCGCAAACAGCACATCGAAGCATTCAGGAAAGCAAACAGCGATGAAGAGGGAAAGCCGCTCAAGAAACCACGGCTCCGTCCATTCGTCCTGTACGCATTCCGGCACACGTTTCTGACGCGGCTGGGAGAGTCAGGCGTGGATGCATGGACGCTGGCAAGGATCGCCGGTCACAGTTCCATTACCATCAGCAGCCGCTACGTTCATCCGTCCGAAGATGCCGTGATAAATGCCATGTCTCGGCTCAATCCGGCTGGGGGTGGGCACAAAAGTGGGCACACCCCCGAAAATCGTCTTTTGGAGGGCGGAGAGAAACCGCCAGAAGTGATTGAGGGAAAAGGGGAAGTATGGTGCGCCCGGAGAGATTCGAACTCCCGACCTGATGCTCCGGAGGCATCCGCTCTATCCAGCTGAGCTACGGGCGCGTTCCTTCAGGATACTACGGCGCGGCAGCCGGGATGACGGCATGGG
>Ga0335072_10005453_pt1 | contig 18739 bp, 20 predicted proteins | sample Lox_Sample_21_FD_206725 | JGI IMG/M metagenome (GOLD analysis project Ga0335072, IMG submission 206725) | Soil microbial communities from Loxahatchee National Wildlife Refuge, Florida, United States - Lox_Sample_2.1 | ecosystem: Environmental > Terrestrial > Soil > Wetlands | place: USA... | reverse complement strand
TGGGTCTCGTAGGTTCTGGTCTGACGAAGCGGTCGACATAGATTGCAAGGCTGTGTTGGAAGAGCAATTGAAATCGAGGATTTGTGAGGTCAGCTTCTTGGTCCGAAAGATGCACGAGTACCCTTTTCAAGAAGCCTAGTACTACCACATCATAGTGCTCGGCAGGGATATTGTGAGTTTCTGCAAGCACCTTGGAGATGATCTGATCAGCCTCCGAAGTCAAACCTAGAGCCACGCATTTGCACAAGATATCGGCCATATTTTGACTGTCTTTATTCAGTTTCTCTACCATTTCAGAAATCCTCCTGTCGTGATTCATTGCGTAATACATCCCAAAGCCCGTTTTCTGTCGTTTGGAGCCAGCATGTTCAATGGAGCCCAGGCTAAAATATTTGACCATATCAGGCAATACGTCACGGAATGCTTTAAGAGCTGTCTCTCGAGGAATTTTCGATTCGTTGCTTGACTTCAGGAGCTCTATCATGAATATCATCACTAACCCTGCGCAGGATGCGTGCTGCTTTACCGCATGGGTTATGCTGGCCATTGTTAGCACATCTATAATGTTCGGACTCAAGTATGACCCACTCATGCAACAAGAATTCTGGCCCAAAAGCTGCCGCCATCTTGATAAGATATGTGACATCCTCATCTAAGCTGATCTCACACTGCGTCAAAGCCTCCTTATAACATTGATTTAACCACGTAGACAGTTCAGGGTCTTCTATTCCGAAGGAATTTGCAAATCCACTTTCCGCGTTGGGTAAATCCAATTCATCTGGCAATGGCAAACCCCATTTTGCAAGCCTGTAGCCAGCCCCAAGGGCTTCCAATATCCGGCATCTGCAGGAAAACGAGAATACATGACTCATACTAACACTCAGACTAGTACACGTTCAGCCACCGTTAATTTTTATATATAGGAATTTAGAGTTTGCTCACATAGATTCTAATGATTGAAGTCCGAAGACGGCAATACCACGACCAATAGTCGGGAAGATGGACTGGGATGTCTTGGAAGGTTGAGGAATCAGCGAAAAGTCGAATTTCAGAATCTCGAGGAACAGATTCCGGCCCAAATCGGGAAACGGTGTTTCTACCAGTCTGAGACTGATCTTACAGACGATTTCGACAATTTCAGCCGAATAGGGCAGCTCATTCGAGTGAAGCGGCTTCCGCTTTGCAAAGCAGTGGTTCATTGCATTTGTAAGTATGCGGCAGGCACACAAGAGATCTTCCGCTGCTTGTCTATTCGAGAGCTCTGTCTCAAGATCGTTCGATAGATCTGTGAGCCAATTCTTCATATATTCGTTCCTTTTCTCACAAGAAGACGTCAAACTTCGTGTCATACCAAGAAAGAATTGCACTCGAGCATCTCTTGGTACTATGATAGCAGCCTAATAACCCTTTAGCGGATATGTAAAATATGTGATGGAAAGTGCTACCGTTTCTCGATAGTAATGAATGGCAGAGCCCTGGTCGTGATCCTCTTCGTCAGGATCTCTCTCGAACATGTTATCTTGGATGATCTCATCGTCTTTAATGTTAATGTTTTGCCCAACTACAACACCATCGAGATCAGCCACCTTGGTTAGCTGGACGGCAGTCGAGTGTACTTCCAGAATTGAGCGATGTTCTTCATCGTCACAACGCCAGTCATCGTAATCGTCATACTCTTCCGTAGACCCTTCAACACTTCTTTCCAGACTGGCAAGGTACAAATAATATCCGCTTACTGAACATGCTTCCTTGAGATGTTGTACCACTTCTTGATCGCGGCCTCCAAGCGCATTATGGCATAAAGCGGCTGTGACTTTATGTTCCAATATGTATGCAAGGACTTCTGGTTCTTGGTTCCTTTCGAAGTTCGTCTTCCACGATGCAAGCAAACCGCATAATTTAGCGTTACCCTCGATCGCTTTACTAGCGGAGCCGGCAGCTCTTCCTATGTATCGGAGCCTGTAGAACAGCACAAGCTGGTATCCAGACTTGACATGTTCTTTTTCCAGAATGACATCGGAATACCTGTTGTGCGAAGTGTCAGTCGTAAAGGCTTTTCACTGACATTAGAAGGCACAGTACAAAAGCACGAATTTGCCGCAGAATGATACGAATAGAGCAAAGTTTGCAATAAATGCAAATTACATGTCTATCAAAAAGCACAGCTCAGCATGGTGAGAGTTCTGAAGAAGACCAGAATACCCAATATAGAGACGTAATGGAGCTTCATCACGAGCAATGGTAGGAGCCATTCATTCAGGTTAAGGTATGTCGCGAAAGTCTTGGAACCAAGCATTTCATGATATTAATCACAAGACAGAGTATGAGAGTAGACAGCTTTCCAGTATTGCTTACCATGCTATGAGTGAGGAGTCATACTCAGAATACTGAGCAGTTTCATAGACTTTAGATTTTCCCAGATGACTGATGCGGATTTCTCCACTTTCATGTTTCGACGGCAGGCATATTGCCAAGTCTCCAAAAGTGCCTGAAGCTTTCTTGGGGTCGCTATGATGCGTTGCATTAGCATCCGAGGTTGATTTACACCAAGAGTGAGAGGCATACTTTTGAAATAGCTCGAGCTTCGAGTTCTGGTCGTACAGACGCATCGCTTTGAGTTCAATTCCAACTGTGCCTCCTTCAACCTCGATTCCCAGACTTAGGGTAATTTTTGGGATCAAGCTATCGATAAATTGTTGCCATGCCGGGTTCCTCGCTTCAAAATACCTGGGACTTAATTCGAAAGGCTCGCCATCAGGTTGCTTCCCAAACGCCTCCTTGATTGCTTTTGCATCGCGGTCCGACAATGGAAGTCCAACACTACCTAAACCTTTGACATAAAGTCCGGGGTTGACAGGATTCGGCAAATGCTCAAAAAAAGCAAACGTCCCAGCAGACTGGAGACTGCCGAGGCAGTCCTCGAGCCTGATCTTCAGAGTCTCTAGACACATGGATTTCGTGTCACTCTCGAAACTCGTATCATTGGTCTCACTCATGCCACTCTCAGCGCTATCAGAATTTATCGAATCATCCATGATGCTTTAGTTGTCAATTGCTGTTCGTATGCAGCTCGAGGGCCATCATGGAAATTAGGAGACGCGACGGCGCTGCGCGTAAACAAATCACCGTCCAATCAGCATCCGGATCAGGCACGAGATCACGTGAGATCGCTCAGACTTCTAATTTCTTTATCTCATATTTTTGCAATGTTCCAAGTCATTGTCGTGTAGATGCGCAATCTTGCTATTGATTCCTGATTTCAGTATTGGAATGTTTGGCCTACAATCTCCTCACTCAACTTCCATAACTTCTCCGCGTTATTTGGGTCAACCGCATAGGGAGCAAGCACATCTAGATCTTCCGAGAGATTGCAGTCATGTAGATAGACGCCCTTTTCATCTGTGAAGAATTGTTAGCCACGGAAGTTTCATGATGAATTTCTGACTAGACTGACTAAATAGGTTCGGATCAAGTATAGCCCTGAGGGATGTAGAACATCCTTGCTGAGGAGTCTTCCTATCAAACTGCTTTATATGAAGCCTTTGTACAATCTCCATAGCTTGCTGCAACGCCTCTGGCGATAAGTGCCTCCGAAGTTGGCTAGGAACGCCTAGAAAATGTTAGCTTCCAAAGACTAACAGTTCTGGAGCGTAACTGTACTGACTCCCAGGGTTGAGCGCATATGCTCGCACTCCTTTCTTGCCCAACTTTCCGTTCAAGCTCACGGCCATCAGGATGTTTGCCGCCTTCGACTGCCCATAAGCTAACCATGGGTTGTATACCTCTCCATTATGGAAGCCTGGATCTTCATACCGTATATCCGACATAATATTACCGTAGCTGGAAATGTTCACAACTCGTGCTCCAGGGCCAGCTGCAAGGATCTTCGGCATTAAGAGGTTCGTCAGGAGGAAGTGGCTGATATGGTTGACACCGAACTGCATCTCTAGTCCATCTTTGGTCTTCTCGTATGGACATGCCATGATGCCAGCGTTGTTGACCATCACGTCGATCTTTGGTACGGAAAAGTCTTCCAAAATATTCTGTGCTACGCTGCGAACGCTCGTAAGAGAGTCGAGTTCGGTTTTATAGAATTTCACAGTAATTGACGGGTCAATAGTCTTGATCTCGTCGACGACAGGCTGGATCTTGTCTAGCGCTCGGCCAAGAAGAAGGTATGCTGTGGGAGAGCCATGGGCCAACGTTACAGCAGTCTCTGCGCCAATACTGTCTTTGCTGGACCCAGTGATAAGAACTGCGACAGTCAGTAACTCCTCATCCTGTATTGATCAAAGTACTCACATGTACGCCCCTTGATCTGTCCAGAAAATGTTGCCACAACAGCAGTTCCTTCTGTTCCGAATCCAAACTCAACCATTTTGACGATGGAGCAAAAATAAGTTTATATTTCCGGAAGGAACTTGGAATACCCGATGCACTTTGAATAGTGATATTTGAGAAGGCAACAAAGAGTGTGAAGAGTGGAGAAATGTTCAATAATACTTCTTGGGACGGAATGCCCGTCATATTTATACACTTATGATTACTGAAACCGAATAGCTTGTAAGTATAAGGCCTGCACAGAACTAGCTTTCAAATTTTCGGAGTTACCTTAAAAAGGACTTTTTTCGCGAAGTCATGATGTTGAGAACGCGATGGCTCACCTCAGCCATATTGGCCTGGAGATTAGTTCTCATGTGCCGACAGATTTTGCGGGTTTTGTAGTCTGCACCTCCCATTGGTCCTCGAGGTAACTGTACAAGCAGCAACGGCTCATTATTACTAGGGTCGGAATGATTCATGGGTGCTAGTTTTAAGGTTGTCCTGTAAGAATTGTAATGATAGTGAATTTGGTGTGGAAATTCATTTGTAATCCTATTATTCAAGCTGGCCCTAAGAAGCAATGTAAAGGATCAATATCTCACACACCCAACAGCCTATATGCAGCCTTCACCATTATCGGAAAAGAGCGGCCCAGAATTTCTATGCGAGAAAAAGAATAACCACCTAGAAAGAAGTCAACCACAAGAAGGAATACGATGGCGGGGAAAGCATTGACGGCCAAATCTCTTCTGTTATAAGAGAGATATCGATCATCGGGAGACGAGCGAACATTAATTCTTCTACAGATTCCTGAGCACTCTTCTGCAGCGAAATGGCGCCGAATTCAAAGATCCAAATCTCCAAAGTAGAGCAGCAACAACGTGCACAACTCTTCTGTCACGTGCCATACCGGTGGAAATTTGGCCATCTCACTACCAAGCAGGCTATTTGTGCATATTAGATATTTAGAATCTCAACCGTTGAATGTGCAAAGCCCTTTGCATTCATGAGAGTACACCTAATGAGCCACCCCTAATGCAGACTCATGTCCTCGATTGTAAGCAAGCCGAAAACAGACCAAACCACGTTTCACCATCTATTTCTTTGCGGCAGCAGCCTCGTCAGCCTTCTCCTTCGCCCTCTTCTCGCGCTTGCCGACAAGTCTAGCCTCACTCCGTGATTCTCTCAGTTTTCTATATGCACCACCCTCAATTGATTCTGGCATATCATCCTTCTTGATTTCCTTGATACCCGGCTCCGCATTGACAATTGGTAGCGCCACCTTGGTGTGCTTCATGTGCTCAGCTTTATTGGCGGCAGAAACATCCTCCTTGCTGGCATCGCCTTTCTTGTGCTGGCCAGCTCTGCGAGGGAAGAGGATGAGGCGCGCGCGGTAGGCCTTTAGTCGCTCAACGTTAGTAGCAAGTGATTCCATAGAGAGATTTTGGCGGCGGGGATCGACGGAAATACCGATCGTGGGTGCAAGCTTGCGGGGGATGCCAGCTTCCTGTTACAATGTTATGACTTGTCTAACTTCTAGATCCTTTAGAAATTACCTTTAACTCTGCTAAAGTGAAACCACGTCCAGCTCGAACTCGGCGGTTGTATTTGATGGTAGGGCAACGGACGATTGGTCTCAGTTTGTCAACTGGTCGGGGAGCCACCGCAGCAGCCTTTGTGAGACGAGCATTACGGCGTCTGAGCTTTCGGCCGGGCTATTATGTGTCAGAACCCACTACTTATTTGTAAATTATTGATTATATGTACCTGGTCGAAGTGAACTCGAACTCGTCGCTGCCAATCCTTTCGGAAGTCTGAGCAAGATCAGTACTGCAACCCTTCACAATGGACTTGAAAGAGTGCTCACGGTTGTGCGGTATCTGTTGGTTGTGTTTGATCGCCATTTTTATCGCTGTCTCTCTTGGTCTTGTCCAAGAGGGATGCTGCGATGGGGTGTTGTCGGCGAGGGGATATCGTCGACGTCGGGTCTTGAAAAGTAAATTCAATCAAATATTCCCGAAGTGTGGGCAGAGGGCAAACAAGCGATGCTTGCCTTGTATATCTGGCGAGAAAGGCCCGTCGGGCTGGACGTTCAAACAATGCAAACACACCTTAAGCGAGTTTGTAGCCTCTCGACTATAAATTCTCCTCTTCTCCCCCAATTCTTTTTTTCCTTCTTCATACTTACCTTCTTCGAAGACCCAAGATCAAGAACATGGGTTCTTACTTTACGAGACCTGCATTGCACAGCGCGGCGTCAAGTAAGGTCTGGTATCCTTCGGGGTCCCAGCGAGGGCAATTTTTGATTGCTTCCTTTATTGGAAATTTCTTTCATTGTGATCGGCGCCTCGCGCGTCGACATGAAGAAGGTTGTGATAGTGACTGTAGTGAGACCTAACGTGTCCGTGTATATTTGTAATCTATGTAAGCTACATCTATGCCATGTATTGAGATGTTATTGAAGCTCTGTACGAACCGTAGAAGCTGATGCGGTGAAACTGAAGCAGGCAACCATTGTGGCAAATCCATAGAACCGTGCTCAAGGAAGCTCATTAGAGCTCATAATCGATCTATCTTCAAGCTCTTGATCAATAAAACAGGCCCTCTATGATCACGATAGCTCCTAGTCTGGCTAATGCTTGTGACGCTGAAGTGGTTATGATGGTTGTAACAATCCCTTGGAACCAATTTCATCATAGTTTACCAATGACTTGCAGATGTCTTCATACCAAACATCAGTACAGTCTAAACCTATTCACCATGCTGGACAGTCTTTTCGTCTTAACTTTCCTCCTATTGATATGATCTAGTGATCAAGAGCTACCTGTACTTTTACTCAGAGCTGTCAGAGTGAGCGCGAGCGGGTAAAGTGAGTGGCTGGACGCAACACGCATCACTGGCGGCTCTACAGGCAACTTCGTTGACGAAAACTGGATCGTGGCGCAACAAATGGTAATAGATACTGCACCCCTAGAGTCAGCTTGGAAGGTCCTCGTTGTTACTCGTGGCGCATTTGGTCAGTCACGGAGCACAGGGGCACAACATCAATATTGAGCAAATATCGCATTGGAAGGTCGATCCTAAGCCGGCAACGTCGAACGTTGCCAGGTTGAGCAGAGTAGCTATATGCTGGTCTAAGATGACTTGCTGAGATGTGATGGTAAAGCTTTGCAGAGTCTACGTATAATACAAATACAGTATGAAATTAAAATCAAACGGACCATGAAACTCCGTGGCCTCCCACCGGGTATTTTAATAAGAACACCTCCAGATCAAACAGTTATTTTTCGAGATCCTGCCTAAGCCCATCCTCCAATACCAAGGCCAATACCTCCATCGTTTGTTCTCATCCTTTTCGCCTCAAATTCCGTCGAGTCATCAACGCGTTTTCTCTTTTCAATACCACTCTTTGTGACTGAACCAAAGATCTTGGCTTGCAACAATCCGCTGGTCTCGGCAGCAAGCGTCGGTTCTGCAGGACTTCCAACAACTTCCATCGACTCTCCTGGATCGATTCTCAACATCTCAGCAGCAGTTTGGCTAGCCTGTGATTCGGGAATATCTTCGTCGGCGCTTTCGTTATATGCAGCGATCTCTTCTGCGTCTTCAGCAGATATGGTACTATCACGGCTCTTGCGACTGCGCTCTTTTGTGGGTGTAAAGTATTCTAGCTGATTGCGGTAACGTGGCTCAGACTGAGGTGCGAATTGGACTGAAGGTAGCAGATTGCCATTCTCTGTCACGGGTCGGGATCGAGCCGGAGTGGACGGCAGTGAGGACAACGACTGAACTCCACGCTGGTGCCTGACATTGTTTCGGTGGGATGGACGAGATGTAGTGGGTGTCGAAGGGGCACTATTGTTCTCTTGATTGAGTACCCGATCAGCCAACAACAATGCAGCGAACGAATCTTGGCTGTCATGGTCCTGGCGGATAGGACGAGACGTTTGCTTTGGAGTGTTACGGTATTGTTGAGGTGTCACTGGAAACGCGCTCGAACTTCGAGGAGTGGCGGCTGCATATATACCACCGGGACTCTTCAAGCGAGCAAGATGTTCTCGATTCTCTCGGATACGCTTCAGAAAGTTGCGATTGTCCTCCGTCAGAGTGCCGATTTCACAGTCCTTCTGGGCAATGACCTTCTTAGCCTTCTGTAGACGTCGATGTAGAAGAGTGTTCTCATTGTCGATAGCCTCACAATATGCCTTAAGCTCTGCAATATAGCGAGAAGTAGCAGACTGTACTGGCGAGCTCAGATCTCGACGAGCTTGGCGCGCTTGCTCGGCCTTCTGCAAGACTTCGACTTCACGTCGAGTCATTGCATGTTCTACCTCCATACGTTTTGCAGCTTCCTCGGTTTCAATGCTCAGCATATTATGCTGCAACTTATAGTGTGCCGCTAACATTCTGGCCTCTCGAAGTTCAATATCAAGCCTGGTGACTTCGGAGACAGTACCATGTAGCATCTCACGCAACTCAGTCGAAGAGGCTTCGGCAATCTGTTGGGCGGTGGGAAGTGCAATACCTGTGCTAACTTCTCGCTTCGCCCCATTCGGTAGCGTAGGAGGCGGGGATGAAAAGATGGATGGTGTGGGGGTGGTCGCTTGAGCCAGAGGAGAATCTGCGACAAGTCGCTTTGGAGCTTGGGACGAGGGCGGTGGAGTCATCGATGAGGAGGGAGGTGGAGGCGAGCTGTATTTCATGCGCTCTACATGACGAGAAGTTGGTAGATTGTCAAGAGGGAAAGAACGGGACGGAGAAGACGGATTGCCAACAATCATTGAGGTTGTTGGAGACATGGCCTGGGGGATCTCAATACTCGAAGGAAGCGTTGCATGCTGAGGCTGCGGAGTAGATAGGACATCGGCCTGCGTACCCTCATCGTTGAATGGCGATTCTGAATCCATGATCACTACTCGGCGGGAGACAGTAGAGGGAGAGTCGTATGGTCAAGGCCCAGCGCAAGCTCACGGTGAGTAAGGCTAAGATTGTCGCCGCACGTCGATTGCCAACGACATAGGTCTGCAAGAGTGAAATGACAGCAGGAGGGGGTGAATTGTGCTCACAATGCCATCCGATAAGACGTATTCAGCAGTCAAACAGTAGTGAATGAAGTGACTTGAGTGTTGAGCTGCGTCGCCCTCGAGAGGGGCTGGGAGGTCTGTAACTAATTAGACCCTTTCACAATCACATGCGCTAAACCTTATTTAGGTTAGCCGTTGGTTGACATGGAGACCATCACAAATACAGCGTTGTATTGTGAAATGGAAACGTCAATTGGCTTTGAAACACTAAACTTAAGTGACTGTAGTGGAATCTGTCCTCTATAAATGGTCTTTAAATTTCCTATTTTCTGATTTCAACCTCTAAAAATCACTTCGCCGGATCAAGCAACGCGTGATCAATCGCCAGCCGGCTACAAACGCGAAAATGGAGTCCCCGAAATCGCGCATTCCACGCTCGAGACTCCCAGTGCCCAAAGCAGCGCTGAGTTTGCGCTCCTCACCGTCTCGAGATTCATTGACAAGTCCGGACTCTATAACAATACCACGACTGCGAGGTACACCTTCTCGAGATCAGCTATCGTCTACGGGTAAAAGGGGCTCCTCCATTGGGACTGTAATATACTCCCCCTTAAAGGTGCAGGCACAGGGTGGAAGCAAGCAGGAAAACGGTTTGCGGAGGTATTTGGATTCAAATCTGGAGCAACAACAACATGTCTCGAGCCCGGAAGGAAGGAACACCCCAAGGAAGCTACAAAATCCAGCGTCGCCAGCAGCTTCCGTTGAAGATGGAACAACTCCACGAAAGCCACGGCAATCTTTGTCGGAAAGGACAATGGAAACACTCTCACAGTTACCCCCATCACCAGCAGTTAGGAGGAGGGACTCTAGCTTCTTCAACCCTGATAGTCCCATGCGCCCTCCATCTAGGACAACCAATTCAAGACCCGGATCAAGTTACCAACAGGATATATCTATGCCGCCTCCAGCCCGTTCTGTCGGCTCACGACCAAGCTCCAGTGCAGGTCATAAGGGAGAATTGGTACCTATTGACTTCCGAGCACCCATCAACACCTTCCAACCCCCAAAATCATCTGTCGCTAATGAATCTGCATCGAAAGGCCCAACAAACACGAAATCACTGAAGACCCCGCTGAAAGCCAAGAGCAATGTAAACCTTCGCTCGAGTGTGACTCCTTCTAAACTTACCGTGCCCGCACCAGCCTCTGTCAAGGGTGACAAAACGCCAACTCCCGTTAAGATCTCACCAAAAATAACACCCATTAAATCCGGCAGCAACACAATAGGAAGTAAGCCTTTAAAGCCTCGTGCATCAGTTGGTGGACTATTTCGCAAACCTTCCATGCCTGAAATTGATCGAGGAACTGCTGAGACTAGCCCTGATTTGAAGAAAACGCCAGCTAAATTACCCAAAACATATTCAAAAGTCTCACCATCAGCACCCAAAGGCCCATTGCAGAGCAGTCCGAGCATTAACAACCCAAAAGACCAGCCAACTACCCCCAGAAAGTCATCGCTCGCTCTGAGAGAACAGATTGCGAAAGCAAAAGCTGCGAAACGAGCCCAAGGCTCAAGACAGGCATCAGGGACTCAGGAGGTTAACTCAACAGAGGAGTCATCTATTATACCAACGGGAACATTCGATTTTGGTCTTGCTGAAGATCCATTTAATCAACAAAGAAATCAAGACGGGGCTAAAGGACTCCTGCGCAAACGTATTGACGGCGCTCGAACAGATGGACGCCTAAATATTGCAGCCATGGGGCTGAAAGAAATTCCTGCAGAGGTCATGGATATGTACAACTTTGACGCAATCAATGGTTATGGCGGTTCCTGGGCAGAGACTGTGGATCTCACTCGATTTGTTGCAGCAGACAATGAGCTCGAGTACCTTGGCGATGATATATTCCCTGACATAGACCCCCTTGAATTACTAGACCATGATGATTCGAAAGGTAGTCAATTTGGTGGATTAGAGACACTAGATCTGCACGGCAATCTGCTAAAAGCATTACCGCTTGGACTTAGAAGACTTAACCTATTGACCACATTAAATCTGGTAAATTGACCCACACTTTTACAACTCCCACGTCACAAACTAATAAATGCGCAGTCTTACAACAAGCTTGACAACTCCAGCCTTGAGGTGATCTCACAGATCACTAGTTTAAGAGATCTCAAAATCGGTAACAATGATCTGACTGGCGACTTTAGTACTGCCATTGCAAAGCTGCACAATCTTGAAGTTCTCGATATTCAACATAATCACCTTACATCTTTGCCCGAAGGCCTCGCAGAGCTTGTTCGTCTGCGTGTGCTTAATCTCTCAGAAAACGCCTTTACGTCTCTGCCGTTCGAAACACTACATCGGCTGCCTCTCATTGAGCTTTCAGCTGCCAAGAATAAGCTTGAGGGTGTGCTGATTCAAGTTCAAGATGTGGAGCTACCGCAACTACAAGTTCTTGATGTTTCCGTCAACTCCCTAAGCAGTCTTGCATTGGACAAACTTAGACTGCCAGCTTTACATCAATTGAGTTGCGCCGCCAATCGTTTGACCAGTCTTCCCGACATGACCTCTTGGCAATCCCTACTCACACTGGCGGCAGAAGATAATAACATTGGTAGTATACCTGAAGGGTTTACAGAGCTAGCCAAGGTGAAGAATGTGGACCTGACTGGTAATAACATCAAGATTCTTGATGACAGAATTGGTCTCATGGGAAGCCTAGATATATTCCGCATCAGTGGCAATCCATTGAGGGAGAAGAAATTCTCTAGCATGACAGCGGAAGACCTAAAGAGGGCTTTGAGCGCTCGACTTGATCCATCAGAAACGGAAGTTGTCCAAGAAGAGTCTTCCGAAGTCTTTACTTCATGTCCAAGTTCCCCAACTCGGCCCAATTCGTTAAGCTGGCCCGTAAAGGCTGGAGGCGTTCTAGACCGGTCCAACACTCAATCTTTTTCTCTCGACCCAGTCATTGTCGCTGAGACAGCAGCCAACAACACCATTCGAGTCTTGAATCTGCGTCACAATCTCTTCAAAGACATTCCCAATACGGTCACATTCTTCGCTTCCACTCTCACCACACTCATTCTATCACACAACGAATTGGCAAGCGACACCTTTCTAAACGACGACCTCGAACTTCCCTCTCTAAAAGAGCTCAACCTCAGCTCCAATACTTTCACGTCCCTCCACCCCCTAACTACCTACCTACACGCTCCCGCTCTCGAAAAGCTCGATATAAGCTTCAACCGGCTCCCCTCTCTCTGCATTCTGCGCTCCTCCTTCCCGCAACTAGCCGTCCTCCTCGCCTCCAACAACTCCATCACAGAGCTGCGCCCGGAAGCCGTGAAAGGCCTCAAGATTTTGGATTGCAGCAGCAATGATATCGAAAGCTTAAATCCGAGAATCGGTCTTCTGGGAGGGCCCGGGGGCTTGGAGAGGTTGGATGTTGGTGGGAATCGATTTCGGGTGCCGAAGTATACGGTGCTGGAGAAGGGGACGGAGGCGACACTTATGTGGTTGAGGAATAGGATTCCAGTCGGGGAGGAGGGAGGCTTGGGGGATGTTGATTAGGTGTATTGGTGTGTGGTTGGGAGAGGGGGTGTTTGGGTCGGGTTCTTTGGGGCGTGAAGGAGATATGTTGGTTGTCGGTTGTCAATTGAGGTTTTAGGGCTTTGACTATAGCTCATGCATTGTGCTTTTAGGGGCTACCTTGAATCTTGTAATTATCAATGATTTCGCCAGAGCAATGGACCCATCATGTGATATTGATATCGACTAGTAGCTAAAGCTTATTCTCAATCCATCTCCTAATCAACTCCGTCTGCTCCCCAGGCTCTCTATACCCAAACTGCACATCCAAAATCGTCTGGTCATGACATTCTCCTTCGGCTACAGAGAGCGTGACTTTTGCCTCCTCTTCCCCCTTCCCTTCTTCCCCCATCGCCATCCCCTCCTCAAGCTTCCCCGCAAAAACAACAATATCATCCACGAAAATCTCATCGTTCCCCGCCACAATCAGTACTTCCTCCACCGGAAACCCCTGCCACCATGACGGTGGCGTCATAATGGGCTGGTTGTACTCATCTACATTCTCGCTGTGCGGGTGCTCGGTGCCCATGAATGCAGCGGAGGACTTCTTGCAGGAAAAAGGGGTTATGACGTCCTTTTTTACATTCCGCGTGAAGGCGGGCGCGGCGGTGGAGAAGGAGATCCAGGGGGAGATGAGCACCAGAGCTCGTAGGGGGGAGGAGAGGGTGAGTGGGAGGATGGGAACTGTGGTGGAGGGGTGGGGGTGGAGGATGTGGGAGAGGAGAGCGAGGGCTAGGTTTCCGCCGGCGGAGTCGCCTGTCAGGATTATGTTGCCGGGAGCGATGTGTAGGGTATGGAGGACGTGGTAGAGGAGGGAGGCGGCTTGCTGCAGTTGGCGGGGGTATTTGGCTACTGGCGCGAGGTCTGCGGTATATTAAAGCGGCGTTGAATGGGAAGGAGGGTACGGGAGAAGATAGAAGAAATATACCATACCGTAAGAGAGGAAGAGGATGGCAACGGATTTGGTTTCTTTGGAAAGGATCTGTTGGAGTTGGTACATGAACTCCATGTTTGCCCGGCCTGATGGGAGGACGTATCCACCACCTGTTGCTGTTAGCTTCTTTCGTAATTCCCACCTATGTGAAGGGCGTAACAAATACCGTGGAAATTGATGATAACTTTCTTAGCAGAACTTGGCCCGATCCAATGTGCTTGGGTCCCATCTTCTAGAACCTCATTGTTTGGGGTCAACCCGTGTCTCTTGCACAGCTGCGCATAAACGACATCCGTGTGTGGGTTGACCAGACTGTAGTATGACGAATTAGCACAGAGTTGTGGGACGGAGATCTGTCAGGCTGAGAATAGATGGAGCAAATAAATATAAGAAACACTGACTGTAATTGTGCGATAGATAACCTATCAATGGCATTCCGAATGAAAGTATACATGAAATTTCTGTAGCTTGTTGGTGGTCTGTGGTCAGAACCTTGAAAAGGGCCAGTGAAGACAGCTGCCAGGCCAGCGGCATCTACAAAATTAACTCGGTAAGCTATTGAGCTTTCTGTGTGGGATATTAAAGTAGAAGCACGAACAGCAAATTGCAATACTTGGAAGTATATTTAGCTTCTCTCCAAGACTCAATTGGGCTATTGAAGCCTGCTGCGACCGAGTTGAGGAAGACATGATGGTAGTTGTCATGTAGACAAAGCACTCAGGTATACTTTCGTAATAAGGTGATATTACACAGTCTACAAGGAGAGGGATAAAGAGAAAAGCAAAAAAACAGCGGCAATTAGGAGAAATTATCTGGAGAGCAGTTGCACTTTGGAGTTCAAGCACTGGACGGTTAATTGTCGTTGAACTACTTTGGGACTAGCCAGGGCAGATTGCCTCGGCCATTTGGATGGGGTATGCCCCATACCCCTGTGATTCCACGCATTGTGAGATTCAGCGTCACGGAACTCTAGGAGCAGTGGTAGTGACAGTAGATTATCTTATTATTTGCTCTTGATCTTCTGCATACCCCTCTTTCGCTTCCCCCCCACTTCCCTCCCTTCCTCAATCTCGAGCAAAGCTTCTCTTTTCTTCTCTCCAACTAGCTTCAATGCTTCTCGTATCACTCTAGTCTCGAGGTTGACTCCTTCCTCCTTCCATGCCTCCATTTGTCGTCCAACTCTTACCTCAATTGCCTGGATTAACTGCACGTCTCTTTGTCCTACAAACGTTATTGCCTCGCCCTTCCTGCCTGCTCTTGCTGTTCGTCCTACACGATGAATATAGTCATCTGGATCGCGGGGTATGTCATAATTAATGACTAGTGCAACTTCTGGAATATCGAGACCACGTGCTGCAACATCTGTCGCCACAAGAATCCGAGCAGCGGACGCACGGAATCGAGCCAGATTGTCTATTCGCTGACGTTGCGGAAGCTTTGAATGAAGTGCTGTAACTCGATGCTCCAGCAGACGGAGAAGATGAGTGAGGTAGTCCGCTGTAGAAGTTCGGTTGCAGAATATGATGACCGATTTGGAGACATTACGATCTGTTAACAAGAACATGTGGAGGTAGTGTTCCCGGTGCGTGACTGGTATTTGTAAATGGCTTTGCTTTAATGATGAAGGGATAGCCAAAACCTCCGTGTCGACCTCGCAAACAAATACTGGAGGTTTCCCAGGAGTCCGTGGCATCTCCTTGAGAGCCCGCACCTCAGGTGTGATAGTCGCTGTAAATAGTAGGGTCTGTCTCTTCGACGGCGGGGGAAGAACAGATAGGCATTCTTCGACATCTGGTAGCATGCTACCTTCATTGCCAGACGCCAGCAATCGATCTGCCTCATCAAGAACGACCATGCGGACACGCCGTAGACCACATATGGTATCCTCCCCAGACGTCCGTATATGATCCGCTAATCGTCCAGGAGTTGAAATCACAATATGGGGACGCTGCGCAAGAGCTGTTGCCTGCTGACGCATATCGGATCCTCCCGTTATGAGCACGGCTTTGAGTGACTGAGGCGAAGAAATGGCCTTGAACTGTTCGTATATCTGCAGCGCCAGCTCCCTATAGACCAAATTGTTAGTAAATCAGGTCCACCTATCATAAAGTGTATGAATGAATACCTGGTCGGCGTCAAGATGACCGCAAAGATTCCAATGGGATCTTCTGCCCATTTCTGCAATATTGGGACGGCGAAAGCCACAGTCTTGCCGGAACCGGTCCTACTACCTCCTATGCAATCTCTGCCCTTCAGAATTTCTGGTATACAACCTTTCTGAATCCCCGTAGGCCGCTTGATAGCCATTGAACCCAAAGAACTTACAAGCCATGGCTTCACATTCAAGGACTGAAAATTTGTATGAGGATCCGTCGGCACCAATATTGCATGGCTAGGAGGATTCTTAATGAGTGCAGTGTCTTTGAGTTGCACCCTTATCCGCGACGGCACCGAGATCCTTGGAGGAAGGCTATCATCTTGGTCAAGACTGTCATTTTTTCCTCGTGAAACTTTTCTGCGCTTACGCGAGGCTGTAGAGTCCAGGGAATCGGCGTCGGAGTCGGAATCGAGATTCGAGGACTTCTGCGTCGAAGGCCCTGACTTTACGTCAGAATCCACGCCGTTATCAAAAACAGGGGATGTCATTTCAGCGCTTGAGTCGGCCATTCGTGCCACCATGAATGCATGAAGGAGTCAAGATGATCTATGCGCGACAAAGGGAAAGTCGGCATGCTATTCGCCCGAGAAAGATTTGCGGTTTGCGCAGCGCTTAGAGAAACAGCGCCAATCTGAAACGCAAAGCCAGGCGAGGATCATCAGACACGGTGAAGGGCTGGGGCCTGAGGGTGGCCAGCACAGAGCATATCGGAGTGCAGCAGTCACATCACATTTCACATTCACGTCATCCAGGTGGACAGAGTTCAAGACCTGGTGACGGTGGAAGATTTAAATTTTGTATTTGAGATGGAAGGTAAAGAGTTCTGCTGACCGTCGTGCTCACAACTGGCCCTTTTTCACCTGAGCGATGGGTTGCACTAGGCCAGAGACGGGGCAAGGCACTATGGCACCAGACCAGCACCTTTTCAGCCCCCGCGCTTCATGTGAAATGCAGGGCCAAAAAGACGGCTTTCGGTTGTCGCGGCGGGAACCAACAGCGTCGAAGCTTACGTTGCTACGGGCGTGCCGTGACAGGGCTGGATTTTCCACCCCTCCGACGCCCCTCATTGGCCTTGACTCGGAAAGGACGTGCATGTGTGCAGTCGACCCCAACTAACTGACACCACCACGACCACAACATCTACTACCAGTACTCACTCACGCCCTCCCCTTACGGTTCAGCTCCATCACCCACCACTATTCCTCAATCCTTTTCTTTACATGTCAGGGTCGATCGTTTCTTTCAAATTATACTACTGGCTTATGTACAGATCCGTCAACTGCACAGAAGCCTCAGCTCGGAGCGTCCATAAGCGGTGATTGAGCACCTTCCCGACGGCCTCACAGCATCAAGTATTAATATCAGAAAATCACGCCACCTTCAAAAGCCGTCAAAAGGCCTCGAAATCACTCCGCTGTGGATGAGAAATCAAATTCATTTTTAAGAGTGTCTCAACGCTACGTTACAAGCACTAGAGAGGAGCCTCGTCCCTAAAAAGTCGGTCTCCTGTGCTCATGTACGATCAAATATCTGGTCCTAGCACAGACAGAGGCACTGCTGGAGGATACGATTCTGCCGAATCGGCAAATCTTCATTCATCCATACCTACTCAATATGTATGCTTACCTTTTCCGATCAAGTCGCGAGCTGGCAATGCTAATTCCAAGAAGTCTTCTAGCACAATCTTTCCTTCATCAGGCTCCTCTCCACCCAATATGTCATCTCCAGCGCCATTGCTTCGCCCACCGATTCCCGGTGGCCGACAGGGCAGCGGTACTCGTACACCACGTCTCGGTCTAGCTATACCTCCATCTCCCAATGTAAGGCCTCTAAACAGTGCCGTCCAAATGACTGGGATATCTCTACAGCAGTCTGCTCGACCAGCTCTGCCGAAGTTACAATTGGCAACTCCGATGGGAAGTACAGCCACACCATACGAGCAAACCGGCTTACAAAATGGTCGTCCACAACCTCAGTCATATACAGGTCAGTCGGCAAGCGGGGGTAGCGAGAGTAGTGCGGCTCATTCAAGATCGGGAAGCTTTGGGCCGATGGACGATAGAAACAGTGGACCAACCTCTGCAGGGTCGCAATATTCCGCCTTATCATTTGCATCCCAGTATGCAAAGGGCCTAGGAATGCCGCACGGTACACCAGATCCAACATCAGCAGTGGGTTCAGTGTATTCGGAGAGGAGCGATGGCGGAGTGGGGATGGAAAGAGAAGGTAGTATGAACGGTCTCTTGGAAGGCTTTGATAAGTTAAGTCTAGAGAGGGCAAGGACTCTAGATGTTGAGCAATTAGATGACGAGGGATGGCGCATAGCAAGCATGGAGAAAAGAATCATAGAGTTAGGCAGTCTTGGAGAAGGTGCCGGTGGTGCCGTCACGCGGTGCATGCTGAAGGGTGGGAAGACGGTTTTTGCTCTGAAGGTTTGCTCTCTTCTTTATAAATGCTTGATGAAGCTAACATGCCCAAGATTATAACGACAAACCCTGATCCAGATGTGAAGAAGCAAATCGTTCGAGAACTAGGATTCAACAAAGATTGTGCCTCCGAGCACATTTGCAGATACTACGGCGCCTTCGTTGAGTCAACGACGGCCACCATTTCCATCGCGATGGAGTTCTGTGAAGGTGGCTCACTCGATAGCATCTACCGAGAAGTCAAAAAGCTAGGTGGTCGGACTGGCGAGAAAGTGC
>Ga0335072_10005452_pt1 | contig 18739 bp, 17 predicted proteins | sample Lox_Sample_21_FD_206725 | JGI IMG/M metagenome (GOLD analysis project Ga0335072, IMG submission 206725) | Soil microbial communities from Loxahatchee National Wildlife Refuge, Florida, United States - Lox_Sample_2.1 | ecosystem: Environmental > Terrestrial > Soil > Wetlands | place: USA... | reverse complement strand
CTTGACGTCCTGCAGAGCGCGCCACGGGGTGGTGCGGTCGAGGTCCGTACCGCGGCGTAGCAGCTTGGTGGTGTAGATCGTGCCGTAGGACAGGCCGCGCGAGATCGTGGTGGCGATCGCGACCGCGAGCATGACCGGAAGCGTGAGAGTGAAGTCGCCGGTCATCTCGACGACGCTCGCCAGCGATGTCAACGGCGCTCGCGCGGCAGCGGTGAACACCGCCCCCATCGCGACGGCAGCATAAAGCGCCGGCGGACCGGCGACCGTGCCGAAGATGTGGTCCACGATGACGCCGTACGCCGTACCGGACATGACCCCGAGGAAGAGCGAGGGTGCGAACACGCCGCCGGAACCGCCGATGCTGAGGCTGACGCTGGTGGCGAGCATCTTTCCGAACACCAGCAGGACCAGGAACCACAGCGCGTACCCGCCTGCGATCGCCTTGTACATCACCGGGTACCCGACGCCGTAGAGCTGCGGCACGGCCAACAGGATCACACCGAGCAGCACGCCACCGACCGCGGGGCGCGCCCACTCCGGGCGCTTGCCCCACAACGCGTCGCCGAGATCCTCGAGCTTGTAGAGCACCGTCTTGAAGCCGAGCCCGACCAGCGCGGCTATCACCGCGAGTACGGCGATGAGCAGGTAGTTCGCCGGATGGTGCAGGGAGACGCCGGCAGGGAACCCGGACAGGAAGCGTCCGGAGCCGAGGATCGGCTCGGCCACCGCGTCGGCGAGCATCGCCGAGAGCATCACCGGGAACATCGCCTCGACGCTGAAGGCGCGCAGGATGATCTCGACACCGAAGAACACGCCAGTGATCGGCGCGTTGAAGGTGGCCGAAATACCGCCCGCCGCGCCGCAAGCGACGAGGATGCGAAGCCGGTCCTCCGACATCTTGACGCGTTGACCGAGGCTCGAGGCCATGGCGGAGCCGATCTGCACGATCGGCCCCTCACGCCCTACCGAGCCACCGGTGGCGATGCACAGTGCCGAGGCCAGCGCCTTGACGACCGAGACCTGGGGCCGGATGCGCCCTCCGTTGTCCGCGACCGCGATCATCACCTCGGGCACGCCGTGGCCGCGGGCCTCACGCGCCCATCGATAGATCAACGGCCCGAACAGCAGTCCGCCCACGACCGGGATCAGGACGAAGAAGGCGGGGCCGAGGAACGTCAGGTGCGTGCTGGCTATCCGACCCTGCTGACCGAACTGGCTGTATCCGGTGGCGAGCCAGGTGAAGGTGGAGATCAGGTAGCGGAAGGCCACGGCGCCGAAGCCGGAGCCCACTCCCACCAGGACCGCCAGCAGAAACAACCCGCCCTGGGAGGAGCGCAGGTAGCCGAGCGCCGTCTGACCGCGCGAGCGGACCTGCGTAGTCGTCGCCTGTGCCATCCTCGTCCTTCCGCCGAAATTCCAGACCTTGAGTGCACACGGCCACATGACAAGCCGAGGTAGCGCATGGTCAGCGCCCAAGGAGTTTGCAGTATGCAATGACTATAGGATCGCCCCTGCCGCCGGCGCAACGGGGCGCTCGTGGCGCGGCGCCCGCGACAAGCGCGCGTGGCCGCGTCGCGCAGAAGGCAGGCGAGCCGGTAGAAAGTAGGAATGCGCACTCCCGACAGCCCGCAGGCCTTCCGCGCCCCTCGGCGCGACGACGATCCCGAGCACGTGGTCGCTGCACTGCTCGCCGCGTCCAGGCTTCTGGTGGCGATCGCCGCGAAGTCGCTGGCCGCGGTCGAGGAGACGCTCACCCTGCCGCAGTACCGCCTGCTCGTGGTGCTCGACTCACGCGGCCCGTCCAGCCTCTCGGGACTGGCCGAGGCCCTCGAGGTCAACCCGTCGACCGCACTGCGCATGATCGACCGGCTGACCACCGCCGGAATGGTCGAGAAGACGACGAACCCGGCCCGGCGCCGGGAGACCCTGGTACGTCTGACCGGCGCCGGCTGGCAGACCGTGCGCCAAGTCACCGATGCGCGAAGGACCGAACTCTCGCGGATCGTCGCCTCGATGCCCACGGAACAGCGTGCCCAGCTCGTCTCGGCGCTCACCGCCTTCACCGAGGCCGGCGGTGAACCCGCCGAGCACCTGCCAGTGCTGCCGGGCTGGCACTGAGGAGCCCTTAGCCGGTGACTCTCCCGTCTCGGCGCAACCGTTGCACGGTGCGGTCGGCCGCAAGCAGGGAGGCGACCGCGGCCGCCTCTCCGGCAGCCGGCCTGCGTGCCACGTCGAGATAGCCCGGGTGCAGATCCACCCACCGCTTCGCAAAGGGGCACAGTGCGAGTACGGTGCGACCTTCGACACGCGCATCATCGAACGCCCGGCGTATCAGCAGCGAACCGATGCCGAGGTCGTGGCGCTCCGCGTCCACTTCCACATGCGGGATCAGCACCGTCTCGCACACAAGGATGACGCTGACGCTCCCGATCCTTCTGCCGTCGATATAGGCACAGTAGCGATTGTCCCTGGCGCGCTCGTCCGTGATGACCAGACCGCTTCCGTCGACCATTACCCGCTCCCTTGTACCTCCAGAGCCCAACCGAGCTATCCCTTGATCTCGTTTCCAAGCCTTGCCCTATGCAATCACGTTCACCGGCGCGGTTGCTCAGTTGCACGTCAAACGCTTCTTTTATGCGTGGCACATGCAGTAGTTGCGCTCCGCTACGCACTCGGCGGCGCGTCGGGGCGCGCCACGGCGCACGCCGGTCGTGGCCGAGCGGCATTCCAGAGCTCCCGACGCGAGCGCTGGTCCGGCTGTTACTCATGCGCACGTGGGTGGCGACAGACACGATCGTGGGCACGCCGAGACGCACAAGGCCATACGGCGACTACCAAGCGTCACCAGGCAAAGGTAACGGCCATGGAGACGAACGCGATCAGAACGGCCACGCCGAGTGTTGCGACGTCCCACCACCAGTTGTGGTGGAAGAGTGGGCGAAAGCCCACGGGCCTTCCGAAGCTCTCCAGCCGTTCGGCAAGGTCCGGTTCCTCGGTGCGCAGGTCGCACTCGATGCGTCGCAGCGTTTCCCGATCGCGTTCGGAAAGCCCTGCTATTCCTGCCTCCACTGAGCGCCGTACACGGAGCCTTCCCGATCCCGCCCGGGCAGTGTCATGCCATGGCTCCGACCTCGTCAGGCGATCCAGACACATGCGACAGACGGCAAGAACGTGCACGGCGATCGAGCGCATTCGCCCGATGCAGATCCGCCTGAGCACCGCCACGATCGACCTCGCCCAGCACGGCACGATCACCTTCGTGCGAACGCCGCCATCACCGCCGTGCCCACCTGTGCCCGGAGCAGGGCCCACGGGGGGATCCCACCGTCTCATCCCGCCAAGCACCCAATTCGCCGTGGTCCTCCCATGGCGCGGCCGGCTGGAAGGAGGGCGGACATTGCCACTCGCCTACGGCCTGGACTACAAAGGTCCGAACCGACTTCCACGTGCGAGACAAGCACCCTCTCGCCTACCATGTTCGACGGAATGCCTCGCCCGCACCGCACGCCTGCGACGCCAGTCACCCGGAATGCTCCACTCGCGTAGCCGGGTAGCAGCTTACGCATACCTGTCAACGAGTTTCGCCGACACGACCCAGGCCGGGTCGATGTCCTGAAGGTCACCTGAGGCCGTCGCGAGGCGCAGGCTGGACCCGAAAGCGAGCACGTTGCAGCGGCGAAACTCGCCACCGTTCGGCAGAATCACATCGACGTGCGGGTCCGTGGACCCCTTGCGCCCGTACCACATGTCCACCAATTCCCGGCGCCTCACGACACCTCCATGAATCCCGCCAGGGCGAAACCTCGGAAAGCGGGCCCAGCCCTGCGCCTCCATCCCGCCACGAAACCGGCGAACGCGCCAGCCCACCGGCCTCACCGGCCCGATAGACGTCCTCGCCCCACCAGCATCCGGGGCGGCCGGTCGAACACCGCGAGGAACAGCTGGCGAAGTGCATGGCGACGACCTGCCACCGAATCCCTGTAGCCCCGGTCACCCTCCCACATGAAATTGCACAATGCAATAGGCACCGACCTTCCGCCCGATGCCTCGCCACGAGGCCTGCCGCCACCAGCCCCTCCAAGGCAAGGCATGAACTCGTAGTCGCTGCCCGAACGGGCGATTGCGCGGATGACGCCGTGTCAAACGGGCTACTTCTGGTAGCCGCCCCCAGGCACGCGGGTACGTCAGCGAATGTTCGTTAATACCACAAACGCGACGGTCGGGCCGGCATGCGGAGCGCTCCGATCGCCGCCGTGAGTTACGTCTGGGGTTGAATCTCATGGGAGTAGTCACGCGTAGGAAAATCCTGGCCGGCGGCGCCGCGGCGGCGGCGGCCGTCAGCGTCGTCGGGGCCGAGCAGGCGGCCCGGCACTGGGGAAGGCCCGGGGCCACACAGATCGCGACCGGCCATGCGGCCGCCGCGCGGCCGGCGCAGGGCCGGGCGCAGCTGCGCCCGGCGCGGATGATCGGCGACGGCTCCACCTCGGACACGGGGCCACAACCGCTGCAGCCGACACCCGAGCGGCTGGCTCCCGGCGAACGACCTCCACAGTTCGTCGTCTTCTCCTGGGACGGCGCGGGAGAAGACGAGAGCAAACTGTTCTCGCATTTCCGGCGAGTGGCACAGGAGACCAAGGCCACCATGACGTTCTTCCTGTCCGGGATCTACATGCTGCCGCGCAGTCAGCGGACGCTCTACGCGCCACCCGGAAAGCCGCTGGGCGCCTCGGCCATCGGCTACCTCGACGACGACCACGTGAAGGCCACGATCCGGCAGACGAGCGCGGCGTGGCTCGAAGGCCACGAGATCGGCACCCATTTCAACGGGCACTTCTGCGACTCCCAGGGCGTCGGCACCTGGAGTCCACAGCAATGGCGCAGCGAGATCGACCAAGCAGTCAACTTCGTACACAGCTGGAAGACCAATACCGGATTCAGTGACCTCGAAGCACTTCCCTTCGACTACTCGAAGGAACTCATCGGCGGCCGCACACCCTGCCTGCTCGGCCAAGACCGACTACTACCCACCGCACGTGAACTCGGCTGGCGGTACGACGCCTCCTCCCCCGGCGGCCTGCAGATCTGGCCGACGAAACGGCACGGCCTGTGGGACTTCCCCCTACAGTCCATCCCACTGGTAGGCACCAAGTACAACGTCCTGTCGATGGACTACAACATCATGTACAACCAGATCGGACCGAACCCGGACAAGGGCAACCCGGCCCGGCGCGGATTCCAGACGAAACAGGCGGCGGACTCGTACATGGCCGGCTTCCGTCGCGCTTTCAGCACGAACCGGGCGCCCTTCTTCATCGGCAACCACCTCGAGACGTGGAACGGCGGCATCTACATGACCGCCGTCGAGGCCGCACTCCGCCAGATCGCCGAATACCCCGACGTCCGACTCATCTCCTTCCGGCAGATGGCCGACTGGCTCGACGCCCAAGACCCGGCCGTCATCGCGAAACTGCGCACCCTCGACCCGGGCGTCGCCCCGCACGACTGGCGCGAATACACGACTCCGGCCTCTGCACACGAAACCGCATCGAGGTATTCCGCATCAGCGGCATAGCCTGTACCCCGCCTCCCGAGCGCTCTTGCGATGCATCGTAGTCCCGAACCCGCCCCCCGGCACGCCGAAGCCACGGTCAGCGGCTCCTGCAGCATGCAGATGAGCTTCGCATCGATCGCCTCCGCGGCCGCATCGGGCGATCAGAGGAGCCCAGCGAAAAGACAAGCCTCCGGCTCACCCCCAGCTCGCAGCGATGGCGTTACCGGGGCTATCCCCTCCAAGAACCACGTCGTCGCTTCCCGCTTCCCTCGGGCAGACGATTCGGGGTATGGTCACATGAGCTCGGATTGCATAGTGCAATACTCGCTGGGAGAAGGTTAACGATCAGGAAGGGCAGACGGCTCCGGCCGAGTGATTGGGCATGTGGGAGATTCGTGGGGAGCGGGGCGAGTATCGCTATAGCGCCTTCATCGACGGGCGCCGTGTAGCTCATGCCGCGTGGGTGCAGATCGGGAACGTGGCAGCGGTGCCGCACATGCGTGTAGACCGGGCCTACGAGAGTCTGGGCATAGGTTCTGAACTGGCCCGGAGCATCTGCCGGGACGCCAGGGCGGAGGGCCTGCGGGTGCTGGCGCTGTGCCCGTTCATGCGCCGGTGGGCTTATCTGCATCCGCAGTTCGATGACGTGCTGGGCATGGCGCGGCCTGGTGAAGCCGCCTTGATCGCACCGATGGTCCAGGCAGCGGAATTTCTCGAGGAACGGCGCCTGGTCGCGAGACGCACCGAGTGACTAAAGAGGCTGCGACTCCGTCTTGGCGATGACCGCGGCAAGCGCGACCGTCTGGCGGCCCGGCCTCCAGACGGGCTTCCGCTGATCCAGATTCTTTTCAACACGCTCCCAACGCTCGAGTGGAAGTTCCCTACCCGTTTCGCAACGCGTATCCCGTGGTCAGACCCGGCTTGGCGAGATGGCGCCGAGGGCCGGAAGCAAGGAACCATATTTTCCTGGTTTTATTCACCGGTTCCTGACGCACCAGGCATATCGCCGATCAGCACGCGTGTGCCGTTCGATGAGCGCACTACCTCGTACAGATCGGCCCCGATCCACTCGGTGAACGCCGCAGGCCTGTGAGAGACGTCGTGCACATCGGGTCGACGACGGTCGGCACCGGCTGTCTGCGCGATCGTCCGCCGCCGCGCACGTTTGGAACCCGAGAGACACAGCGTCCCACGTCGAGATTTGTAAATGAAACGACGCGGTCGGTGCAGCGGCTGAAGATCTCGCGTGATCAGGACGCTCGAGGCCGCCGGCCGCTGAGCGAATATTCGGGCGCCTGGACTATGAGGCTCCGCCCCAGCGGCCCACCCGCTGAATTCGCGCTGGACCCGCCGAGTCTCGAGCCGCCGAGCACACCTTCGGGTGAGCTTTCGCCGTTGTGGTTCACATCGAACGCCAACCGATCATGAGACATGTGCGGACACGAACACCGACGGCGCGAAGGGCAGCCATGTACGAAGCCCCGCACGCTGCGCACCGATAGGAGAGAAGGAACCGTCATATCGACACACAGAGGCAATCAGCTCGTACAGACAAGGCGCCCAAGGACGGCGCCACGGCGCCGACGGGCGGCGCGCACCCCGACTACCGCTGCACGTTGGCCAACGAAGCGACCTACCTTACCTGGATTCATACCAGCCTCGGGGTACTGGCCGCCGCGGTCGCCGCTCATCATCTCAACGTTCGCGCCGATCGAGCCCGTATCAGAGACGCGGTCTGCGATGCCGCTGTCGGACTGAGCGCAACGTTGATCGTGTTCGCCTACGGGCGCTACCGGACGATCGACCACGCCATGACTGACCAGAGACCCCTGCCGCGCCCGCGAGCCGGCGATGTCGTCGTCGCCGTCGCCGCGGGGCTGGTCGTCGTCGCAGGGGTGCTATGCCTACAACGATGAGCCGAACCGATTCGGCCTGCGCATCCGTCCCCGAAGCACTCACGCTCCAGTCGTGGCGTCAGACCCAACTCGCACACGCCGGCATGAGTCTGGCAGCGCTCCGCATTGCGGCCGACGACACAAGAGTCTCACGCTACGCGGAATGCTGCTTAGCCGTCACGAGCGCGGCACTGCTACTCGCCACGGCAGTACACATGCGGATCTACCAGCCCCGATCTCGTACAGCGAAGAGGACCCGTCCCGTCTTCGTCGGCCTCGCCGTGCTCGCGGCGCTCTTCGTGTTTCCTCAAACGTCGGACGCCCCGGCCGCCCCTGGCGCCGCCCCGTCTTCACACGGCCTCTCGCTGATGCCTCGCCAGGCGCCGACGCACGGCAGAACCGACACCGAAGACTCACCAACGCCTGGAGCGCGCCGCAGCACACGCCGCAGGGGACATCGACAACGCCGTCACCGGAAAACGATGACACCGATGAGAACCACGACCAACAGCCCACCGACCCCTAGCACGGCATACCCGACACCGCGCGGCAATCGCGCCTCCCGGCCCATGGCACGCTCACACGCCCACAGCCGCCATCGCGCGAGCACAACCATGCCCGAAGCCCCGACGAGGCATCCGTCCGCGACCCATCGGGCCAGCCACGCTGCAGACGGGATGCTCGCGTACCGAACCGCCAGACCAACCAGGAGCAATCCGCACGCCGTTCTCGACCACGCCAGAAACGTGCGCTCGTTGGCCAGCCGGGCCGGGCGGGAGACACCGAAGACCGCGGGAAAGCCCGTACTCGAACGCGTCGGAATATGCAGACGCACCACGACCTCCAGCCATAAGCCCGTGAATACAACGCACTGTCGCAACGAACCGATCCTAGGCGGGCGACGACGAGCGGCTGCGGAGGCGCACCGGGCGGCATCAGGCGGAGTGCAGGGGCGCTTCGGGGCAGCCGTGAGACTGCCGATAGACCTGCGATCCGGCCTTTCGCAAAGCCCTGGAACGCCTCGTCGCACCCCGCCCGGCGGCAGGCAGCGCCACTCGAGCAACCACGCTGGTCACCCCGCGCCGCCCGAGTTCAACGGGACTCGTATGCTGCCCCACCTTGTGGCAGCCAGTGCAAGATCTGGGCGGCGCGGCCTCGGCGCGCGCAACGCACCGCCAGCATGTTGCGCTACCTTCCCCACCGGGACCGCGCCGTGATTACCTTCGCACAGCCGATTGCATAAGGCAATAATCGCATCATATGGGGAGGTCGCTCGGCGAGTCGCTCCCGTCGGCGCACCCGGCGGAGCAAAGGCCTCACCGTCACCGACTTTCTGTTGATCTCGCACTTCAAGGAACCGAGCTGGCGAAGCCTGCGCAATCTCGCCAGAGCCCTCGCGCGTGTAATCGCAGCAAGGGTATGCTCGGCCAGGGAAGTTTGCACAGGGCATCATGGCCGCGGTGGACGGCCCTCGAGCGAAGGGACGCGGCGCGAGCTGCGTAGTCAAGATGTGGGTGATCCGCGCAGAGCGGCATGAACACCGCTACAGCGCCCTGATCGACGGCGAACGCGTGGGGCATGCCGCCTGCGTCCAGATCGGCGACATCGTCGTCGTGCCACACCTCTACGTCGAGTCGGCCTACCGCGCGACAGGGTTGGAACTCGACCTGGTGCGCGCTGTGTGCCGTGACGCGCAGAACGCAGGCCTGGCCGTGTTGACCGAGTCCGCCTTCATGCAGCGCTTCGCCTACCTCCATCCAGGGTTGGGCGGGACACTTCGTATGCCGTATCCGGGCGAGATCGCCTCGATCTTGCCGGTGATCCAGGCTGCCGAGGAATACGAGGAAATACGCCTGGCCGGCGGCCCGACCCTCGGCGGCTGAACCCGTACGGTACAGCGCCCCCGCATCCGCGTCCGCTCAGAGCACGAGGCACTACGCCGGCCTCGGCTACGTAGCAGCGCTGGTTCACACCAGCTTGCTCAGGATCGCATACGCGAGGATGAGCGCCACGATCACCCGGCAGGCCTCCACGCTACCCGGCGCGAAGCCGCTCGACCCATCGGCCGCGGCCTTCGGTTCAGTGTGGGCAACGACAACGACGGAGTAGAACGCGATCGCGGCGACGGACACGAGGCCGAGCGCCGGATACGCGATCGTGGTGTCCACGTACATGCCGGGCATGCCGGCCATCGTGTATTGCCCGGCAGTCGATCCGTGCAGCGTCGAAGGTCCGACACCGGCGAGGAACATGTAAAGCAATACCAGGCAGCCGGATGCGTGCGCGATCGCCTGGTTACGGGCCGGCGCCTTCGACCGGTTCAGACCCGCGCGTGCAGTGAAATAGCATGCTGCGGCCGCGAACAGACCCGCCCACACGGTGCGTGGCAGTGTGTGCGCCCAGGCCGAGACGAGCCCTGCGCCGGCGATACTCCCTACGAGCAGAACCAGGTCCGTATCGACATGGGTGCCCAGGCGTAGCAGGGGGCCGGCGACGGCGCGCCACAGCGCATACGCCGCCACAATGATCAACAGGATACTGAAAGCGGCGGGCAGGAAGGCGGGGGCGTTCACGCGGCGACTCCTTGCGGCGCGGTGAGGGTGGCACGCGCACTTTCCGTGAGAGCAGTCGGCCAGAAGGCGAGTGCGATCAACGCCAGCAGCGGCCCGGAGTTCGGGTCGGTGGCCATACCCATGAAGGGCATCCCGAACGCCTGTCCACACACCCAGTACACGAGTCCCACGACGATCGCGGCAGCCAAGCCCGCGCGGACGATCGCGGAAACGCGCGCCCAGACGGACACGGCGATCACGGCCAGTACTAGGGCGAGAACGATAGCGATCGTCGTGTCGTGGCCGATGGTGAGCCTGGCAAGGTGGTCTTGAATGCCGGTGTACCAGTGCGGCTCGCCCACGCTCATCATCCCGCCGGTCATCGCGACGACGAACGCACCCGGCGCGCGGTTGGCCGGCAGCAGTGTCAGGTACGCGAGGACTCCCCACAACACCGTCCACAGCGAGCGAGCACCGCGCGTCCCGAGGAGACCGGCCGAGGCGAACCGGTCGTCGCACTTCCGAACGGGCCAGATCAGGATCGCCGTGATGCTGTACAGCAGCGCCGATCCCGGGGCGCCGGTGAGCGGGTTCGCGTTCCCGGTGAACAGGCCGCCGAGTCCCTCCCCGAAGAGCCAGACTCCTCCCGCCCAAACGATCGAGCAACCGAGCGCGACACGCCGCGTGCGCCGGTGCGCGATGCCGAGACCGAGGGCGATCTGGATGAGCGCGAAGAGGGTGTTGGCGGCGATCGCGTGGCCCCCTATCTCCCGTGCGGCCCACGTCACCGGGTGCCCGACCCAGCCCGGACTACCCTGCGCAGTCGACGCGATGGTCTGGTCGGCGAAGTTCTCGGTGAACATGTACGGCTGCAGCTGGAGCAGCCCGTCGAGCAACCACAGACCAGCCAAGGCGGTCTGGAGGCGCTCGCGCGTGACAGCGGTGTCGATGATCAGTCCTTCGTCGAATCGTGCGATCATGTCTGCTAGATCAGTGTTCGAGTGCATCGGCGATGTCTGCGCGTACGTCTATGACGCGGTCGGCTCCAGCGCGCGTCAGCTCCTGGATCGCCTGCGGGCTGGGATTGGAGAGGCGCAGCCGGGCGCCGCGCGCGAAGGCTATGCGGGAGAGCACCTTGAGGGCGTGCAGCCCCGCCGCATCGACGTGTTCGAGGCCTCCGGCATCCAATACGACGAGCGAGCGGCGGCTCAACAGCGTCGGGACCTCAGCGAGCAAGACCGTCGCGCCGTCGAGGTCGAGATTGCCGCGCAACTCGACCAGGTGCGCACCTCCACCGACATCTCGGACGGTCGCTGTCAGGATTTGCCGCCGAAGTTCGACGGCCCCGGTTGCGGTCCCGTCGGTTTCGGCCATAGCGGGACGGAAGGCGATGAACGGCAGTTGCCGGGTGAGACGTGCGCGCGCCTGTTCACCGCCGTCGTAGTGCCAGCCGAGTAGTCGGCTGAGCGTCAAGCGCAGAATCGGCGCTGCCAGCCGGTTGCGCCTTTCATAGCCGGCGAGCAAGTCTGCCGCCTCCTCGGCGACCAGTACCCGGTGGGCAGGAGCGAACCAACGATCGCGGCCGATCTCCACAGCGAGCGCTGGAGACGCCTGGATGTTGCGATACCAGTCGCTGCGTGGGCCGAGGCCGACGACCACGACGACCTCGCCCCTCGGCGAAATCGTGCCCACGACTTCGAGCACCGTACGGTATGTGCGGCCGGAGACGCGCCCGCGGTGGGTCAGCCGAAGAAATCGACGCCCGAGTAGCCACCCACCGTGGGCGTCGTAGATTCGTGAGGGCGCTTTGAGGAGAGCTCGAGCGGCTCGGCTCGGCCGCCGTGTCATGATGTACCCGCGGAAGCCGCCGGGATCGGTCGTTGCAGCAGCCATGCGAGCACGCCGAGCCCTTGCGGGACCGTCCACCCATCGGAGGCCGGAGCCTTCAGATTCGCCAGGCCCGCGGCATCGAGATACTTCAACATCGTCTGCGGCACGCTCGTTCCCGGCGCGATGTGCCCCATTCCTTCGAGCAGGTACCGCTCGGTGCCTTTCTCGTCGATGAAGAAGATCTCATCTGAGTGGTTCAGGTCGTACGTCAGCTTCTGCCCGGTACGCCAGTTGACGCTCGCCGGAGTCCCCTCGGGGACCCTGCGGACGTAGACGCCGAAGTACCTCCACAGCGCCGAGATCGCCGACGCGCTCCCTGTCAACGCCTGCCAGTTCGACGGCACCGGCGTGTAGAGATCCCGATATGCGGCGAGCTGAGCCGGGGTGTCGCGTGCCGGATCGATGGTGATGGTCAGAAACTCGACGTTCGCCCCGAAACCGTCGGCATCCAGAGTCCGAGCCGTCTGCACGAGATCCTCGGTATCCAGTGGGCAGGTCTCCTGACACAGCGTCATCGTGTCGGAAATCATCAAAGTCTTGCCTGCGAAGGCGGAGAGACTGGTCGAGGATCCGTCTTGGTCGACCAGTGGCAGGTCCGCGATGGTCGCGGGTAGCGCGTTGTCCATCACAGTGCCGACCGAGGAACCCGGGGCCGGGATACCCGTATGTGCGACGGTCTTCCGCACGGCGAAGGCCGTTTTGCACACGACCCCGGTGCCGAGGACGAGTGCCGCCAACGCGGCCCACAGGCCCACCGTAGCCATCCACGAAGGGCGCCCACTCGTGCCCTCCTTCGCGGCGTCCGCAACGGGATTCTCCCGCTCGATCCGATCCTCAGTTTGCATACTGCATCCTCGATCTCGACAGGTCCGCTCGCCGCCGCGTCAGCGTGGGGCGAGCGGGCGCCGGAACGCTCGATCCCGCGGCCTTCTGACGCCTGCCGCGGTCAATCGCGCGTCCTGATGGCCGCGGGCAACTGCGGGGCCGGCCGAGCCGGTCCGACGAGAGCAGGATCAGCCGAGGAGTTGCCGGACGTCGGGCCGAATCCGCGCGCGCGTGCGGCCGACCCCCACCATCGAAGCCGCATAAATCCTGGCCAGGGCGCTCTGTGACGTGCCGATACCATGCCTCGAACAGGGTATGACGCAAACCCGTGGAGCCGGGATCCAACCGAACTGGCCGGCTGAAGCACCGCTCGCTCCGCAACGCGGCGCGGCAGCTTCCGCCCGATTTCGCGCCGATCTCGTTCACGCTCATCCCACCCGGCTCAAGGCCGAGAATCAGTCTCATCGCCGACCCCGCAGCCACGCGAGCCATTGCACTGTGCAATGCTGGCGACCACGACCATACCCCGGAGGGCCGCGCAAGGAAAGGCGGTGCACGTCTCACCATGAACCCACGCGATGCAATGTCCGGAATGACCACCGGAGGGATGAGCGGGCCCGGCTGGATGTTGCTGGTGATGGCGGCGCGATGGATGCGCAGCGAGCAGCGGGTGACCCGCCGTACCGCCCGTGCCGCCGATCGCGACGGGCGACGCCGAGCTCACCGCGTACAACGACTACCTCGCCCGCCTCGCAGGCGCCCGAATGCCCGGGCCCCATCCGGCGCCCGCGCGCTCGAAATCGGAACCGGTCCAGTCCGGGCCATTTCCAGCCGCATGACGGCGTGTCACATCGCATCCTTGATGCCTCGGCGGACGAGCCTGACGTTCAGCGGCCATGCTGTGAAGAAGCCGGCGATCACGCCGATCTGCATGAGAAACCAGTAGACACGCGCCCGGTTCTGCAGCGTTCCAGACGTTCGCCAAACCCCGGACGAATCCGTAGATCGTCGATCGAACCCGCATGCCGCTGCTTCGCAACGCATTTGACGGCGCAACAGCTGAAAACGCGCCGCGGACAAACCATCGCGCACCTCAACCCGGGCCGCCGTTCGGCTGAACGCGTGAAATCGGCTGCAATGCGTCGTTCGCCTGGCCGCATAGTGCGATCATCCACCGAATGGCCGGGAAGATGTGCGGAGTCAGACACCATTCCGAGGCATCACGCCGGATGGGAGAACAGGCAGAGGTGAACGCCGAACGATCGCGACGCACAAGTAGCACTACTACCTGCGGCCACGCGGCGAAGGCCGTGATATCACGTCGGCGCCTGCTCACTACCGGTGCGATCACCCTCCTCGGGATCATTACCACGGGCACGGCGAGGCCGAGCACGGGCCGTCCCACGCCGGGCACCGGGGCCGACCCCCGGATTTCGACTCGAAGCGCCCCGGCTCACGCGGCCGGCACGTCGCCGATCGAGATCGGCGCATCACCCAGCCTGCAACGACGGGCGGCGGCTCCGAAGTACTACATCGACGACGCCGGCCCGATGGCCATCGCTCTGACGCTCGACGACGGACCGGATCCGATCTACACCCCGCAGGTGCTCGATATCCTGGACCAGTACGGCATCCGAGCAACCTTCAACATGATCGGAGAGCAGATCGGCGAGAACCTCCCGCTCGTACGCGAGGTCGCTGCCGCAGGCCACACGATCACGAACCACACATGGGACCACGCGGACCTGGACACATGTTCCACGGCGCGAGTGATCTCCGAGATCGACCGGTGCAACGACGCGCTATCCGAGGCGGGACAGTTCCCGTCGATCTTCCGGGCACCCTACGGCAACTGGACTCCCGCCGTCTTCGAGGCCTGCGCGATGCGCAACCTCATCCCGCTGGACTGGTCGGTAGACCCCCAGGATTGGGACACGACGCACGTAACGACACGAGACATCGTCAGGACCGTGCTACGCACGACCCGCCCACACGACATCATTCTCGAGCACGACGGCGGGGGCGATCGCAGCAACACGGTAGCAGCCTTGAGGATCTTCATCCCCTCGCTGCTTGAGCGCGGTTTCATCTTTGCCACGCTCTGACTGGCGACGAGGAGGCAACGAGACTCGGCCGCCAAGGGACTGCCGACCGCCGGCCCCGCCCGCACTCGTCGGCAGGGCGGTCAGCGAGCGGATCAGTGTTCTGTGACAACCGGCGCGGTACACCCGGCCGTACGCGGCTGCACGATGACGGCGAGGCCGTCGTCGAGGCAGTGCCAGCGCCTCGAGCCACGTTTAATTTCCGTAGAGGTGCTTGCCTCCCAAAGGTGTCGGTAGTTGATTCGAGGAGAAGCCAGGCGGGCTCAGAAGAGACGGCACGCGATGAGTCGCCGAGCGCGTGCCAGAACGGCGCTCCCCTGGATAGAGCTCCGACCGGATTCATTCGACGCGTCTCGAAGACCGGCGCGCGTCACGCAATCAGTGTCGGCCGTCGGTTGTGTGGCCCGGCTGCTCGGCTCGTCGATGTTGACCGGCCGGCCAGGATGTAGGCAGGACCACGGCGCGGACGATGCACTGCGAAGTCGGCGAACGGGAAATGGGAGACACACGTGTGGAAGCGGATGCGCGGACGACATGACCGGATCGCCGTAATCGGCGCGTTGCTGGTTCCGCCTGCCATAGGTGCGGTGCTGACTCCGGTCCGTGCCAGCGTCCCGAACACCGACGCGGCCCTGGTACTGGTGGCGTTCGTAGTGGCGATCGCAGCGTTCGGCAATCGTGCCGCCGGCTATCTCGCGACGTTCGGCGCGGTCGTTTGGTTCGACTTCTTCCTGACGGTGCCCTATGAGCGCCTTGCGATCACTCGTCGCAACGACATCCAGACTGCCGTGCTCCTGCTACTCGTGGGGATGGCCGTTTCCGAGCTCGCAGTCTCCGCCCGCCGGCGCGGCCGGGTCGTGGCCGCGGACGAGGCGCTCCTGGCGGTCACTCAGTCGACGGCGGGTCTGGTCGCGCGCGGAGAGTCCGCGCAGGCCGTCGCCGATCAGGTCTGCGTTCAGTTGCAGGCGGTGCTCGGCGCGCGTGCCTGCACATTCGAGCGATCCTCCGTTCAGCCGCGTGGCCTGCGCCTGGAGCCGGACGGGTCCGTTCGTTGGGGTGCGGCTCTGTGGGATCTGGCCGAACACGGATTCCCCGATGAGAAGCTGTCCCTGCCCGCCCGTTACGGGGGCGAGGTCCACGGCCGGTTCGTCCTGACGCCGATCGCCGGCACCGCGCCGAGCTTGCAGGCCCGGCGCTCCGCGGTGGTTCTGGCCGACCTGACCGGTGCGGCAGCCGCGGCCGGCAGCCGGCGGACCATGTGAGCGCTTCGGCCGATCACATGTCCCCAAGCCGCCGCGGCCGGCCCCTCTCAGGTCGTGCGGCGGCGCTCGATGACGACCGCTCCGGCCGTGGCGCTCAGGGCAGCCGCGGCGATCGCCGCGAGGGACACGTATTGAATCTCAGTGGCGAAGACCTCGTCGGGCACGCCGAGCATCACACCGAGTGCTAGCGCGAGAACGCCGGTGGCGGCGGTGCGGCGCCACCGGCCGGTCAACAGGGCGAAGCACGGACCGAACGCGAGCAGGGCCATGAGGATCAGGCGATGACCGGTGGCTGCGTCCACGGCGGCCACGGCCAGGCACAGCGCCGCCGATCCGCGCCACGCCCCGCGCACGGCACGGACCTGAACGACCGGATCACCGGGTTGGCCGATGAGCATCAGTATGCTGATGATTCCGATCGCGACGGCGGGGACCAGCGCGACGACAGGGCTGACCCTGCCGGCAAAGGTGGAGGCGATCAGCGCGGCGACAAACAGCAGATAGCCGCCGATGATCACAACGCCGTGCCGCCGGATGAGCGCCCGATTCCGGTAGGCGAAGCCGAGGGCGAGGACGGTGAGCCCCGCGTACCACGCCGCGACCAGAATTCCCTGTCCGGTGCGGGGACCGATGCCGGTGATCGAGGCCGGGAGCAGGAGCCCGACTGCGATGTTGATCGCGTTGCTGTTCAGGGCCGTGGAGAGCACCGCCGCGCCACGGCCGCGCGCGGCCAGGTAGACGGCGGCCACGGCGTTGGGCAGGCTGGTGACCACCGCGAGAACGAGCCCGCCCGTGATGATGTCCGCGACGCCGAAGCGTGTGCCGAGCGTCGTGCCGCCCGCTTCCATCAGAGTGCTGGCGACCACCACGACTACGAGCATGACGACCGCCACAACGGCGTCCCGCCAGGTTCCGCGGCGCGCGGTCACCGTGTCGTCGAGATCGGCCGCTTCCTCATGCACGGCGCTGGCCAACCACCGCGTCCACGAGTTCGGAATGCGCAGCGCCGCCAGCCGCGTCGGACCCGGGCCGAGGACGACGAGGTAAGGACCTAGCACGAGCGCGACGAGAACGAGCCCGGCGACGGGGTCGAAGGCGCCGAGCACGGTGAGCAGGCATACGAACGCGACCCACGCGGCGACCGTTCCGGACAGCAGCACCACCTTGCGGTGCAGCCCGATGCGTCCGGCAACCAAAGCGCCGAGCCCGAGCAGCGCAGCAAGGTTGAACACGTTGGAGCCGAGCACCACGCCGGCACCGACAGCGGCCTGTCCGTGAGATAGCGCGACGACGGCGGAGGTGATCTCGGGGGCGTCCGCGGCAAGAGCCGCGAGCATGCCGAGCAGCGCCTCGGACATGCCGGCGCGTTCTCCGAGCCGCTCCAGACGCGTAACCAGCACATAGCTGCCGGCGAGACTGGCAGCCGTACCCAGCAGGAACAGTACGATCCATACCTCGGTCGCCACTGGCACCGGCCTTTCCGCCAGCATGGAAATCCGCACGGCGATCTGCCCTGCGTTGTCGTGCTCGGAATTCTAACGGCGCTGCCACGCCGCGCATTCCGCAACGCACCAGTTCACGACAGGTACGGGGCGCGGCCCCTTCGGGTAGCGGTGGGTGCTGGCCGAGGGCTGGGGCGTCAGTCCATTCCGGGCCCAGCCGCCGGTTGTTTCCAGTGCGGGGGGTTCGGGTTCGAGCTTCTACGGCGGTTTGCGTGAATCGATCCGGGGTCCTACTCGGCTTCGTATCCCGGGTGCTCGAGCACCCAGGCGCCGCTGCTGTCACGGCAGGCGTACTCGTAGAGGCATCGCTCGCCGCGCAGCACCCGGGGGGCGGTGTACTCGAGCTCTTCAAATGTCCGCGACCACCAGTTCCCCGGGTCGGTGAAGGCTCCCGGATCGGCGCTCACAGCACGCAGAACACTGCGCTCGATGAGCTGCTCATAGGCTTCGGGATCGTTGTCGACGGAGATCCCGGCGTACTGGGCCTCACACCACGCCTCGAGTACGTCTTGAAGCGCGGAAACGGATTCGTCGATCCGATTGACGTGATGGGCGGGTCTGTCTTCACGGCCGTAGCGCATCCATACGGATCCGTCAGCAAGGCTGAGCCAGTAGGTGTTGTTGTAGCCGTCCTCAACCTGTCCCAGGAAGGCGACAGGGCCGATCTCGGGAATCTCGGCGAGCTCGAGCTCGCGCCGCGGGACACGCACGAAGTGCTCGTCAGCGTTCTCGGGCAGGCCCCGGGTGGCCAGTGTGGCAACCGCCGCGTGGGGTGCGCGGATACCGGCGAGGGTTTCGGTATCGTACGGGCGCCATCCGGGCACCTGCGCTGCAGCGCGGTCGGCTTCGGCGCTCATCGTGACTCCCCTTTGCCCATGTGTACTCGGCATGTCATCTTCCATGGTGGCTCAGCTGGTAGTTTTTTGCAGGCTTCCGTTTCACGCCTTGGCGACGGCGGCGAAGTCGCGACGGAAAGCCGTGTTTTGAAGATGCGCGGTACATGAGGCTGCACGAAGCACTCTGCGCCGTCGGCCGCCCTCAGGCCAGCTTCGGATGCGAACCTCCTAGTTACGCACGACCCACCCGCCACGGAAGGCCCGGAGTCGCTTCCCCGGGCCCTCGACGCACCGCTGAGGGCAAGCTGCAAACCTGTTGACCCG
>Ga0335072_10005451_pt1 | contig 18739 bp, 18 predicted proteins | sample Lox_Sample_21_FD_206725 | JGI IMG/M metagenome (GOLD analysis project Ga0335072, IMG submission 206725) | Soil microbial communities from Loxahatchee National Wildlife Refuge, Florida, United States - Lox_Sample_2.1 | ecosystem: Environmental > Terrestrial > Soil > Wetlands | place: USA... | reverse complement strand
CCTCGGGGTCGACGGCCAGCGCGCGGGCCAGCGCCATGCGCTGGCGCTGGCCGCCGGACAGCTGGTTCGGGTAGCGGCTCTGAAATCCGCTCAGCCCCACCACCTCCAGCAGGTTGTCCACCTTCTCCTTGACCTCGGCCTTCGGCCGCTTGCGGATCTTCAACCCGTAGGCGACGTTGTCGCGCACGGTCAGGTGCTTGAACGCGGCATAGTGCTGGAACACGAACCCGATCCCGCGGCGCTGGGGCGGCACCCTGGTCACGTCGCGCTGATTGATCGTGACGGTGCCGCTGTCCGGCTGATCGAGGCCGGCGATCGCGCGCAGCAGGGTCGACTTGCCCGACCCGCTGGGACCCAGCAGCGCCGTCAGTGACCCCTTGGGCACCACGAAGTCCACGTGGTCCAGAGCGACGAAGTCGCCGTAGTGCTTGTAGGCGTCGCGCACCACGATGGCGTGCTCGGCCTGGGCGTCGTGGCCGGTATCGGTCATCTCCAAGTCTCCTTGTCAGGCCTGCTTGGCCGCTCGTGCCCGTCGGACGTCGAGAACCACCTGGACGATCAGGACCACCACCGAAACAGTCATCAGCAGCGTCGACAGCGCGTATGCCCCGTATTCCGCTCCGCGGTTGTAACGGTCCGAGACGAGCAGCGTCAGCGTCTGCGACGTTCCGGGAAGGTTGGAGGACACGATGATGACCGCGCCGTATTCGCCGAGGGTGCGCGCGACCGTCAGCACGATGCCGTACGTCAAGCCCCACCGGATCGACGGCAGCGTGATTCGCCAGAACGTCTGCCACCAGCCCGAACCCAGTGTCGCCGCGGCTTCTTCCTGGTCGGTGCCCAATTCGTGCAGGACGGGTTCGACCTCACGCACCACGAACGGCAACGTGACGAAAATACTGGCCAGCACGATGCCGGGCAGGCCGAAGATGATCTTCAACCCCAGGTCCTTCTCCACAAAGCCCAGCGCACCGGCGGATCCCCACAACAGGATCAGGGCGACACCCACGATGACGGGCGAGACCGCGAACGGCAGGTCGATGACCGCCTGCAGGACGCCCTTGCCCCGGAATCTGTTGCGCGCGAGCACCAATGCCGTCGGGATACCGAAGATCACATTAAGCGGCACCACGATGGCCACGACAAGTAGCGACAAGTGCAGCGCCGAGATCGCCGCCGGCGTGCTGACCCAGGCATAGAACTGGCTGAACCCCGGCTGGAAGGTGCGCCACAGAATCACCGCCACCGGAACGATAAGCAGCACAGAGATATACCCGAGCGCGACAAATCGGATTAAGAAGCGAACCCTTGGCGACACGTTCACGGGGCCAGCTCCTCACGCCGGGCGGCACGCGCGCCGACGACGCGCAGGATCAGCAGCACGACGAACGAGATCGACAGCAGGACAATGGATATCGCAGCGGCGCCGGTGCGGTCGTCGTTCTCGATCAGGGTGCGGATCCACTGTGAGGACACCTCGGTCTTGCCTGGGACGGCGCCACCGATCAGCACCACCGAGCCGAACTCGCCGATCGCCCGCGAGAACGCCAGCCCCGCACCGGATAACAACGCCGGCGTCAGCGAGGGCAGTACGACGGAAGTGAAGATCTTGGGGTTGTTGGCGCCCAGCGAAGCCGCCGCCTCCTCGGTCTCGCGATCGATTTCCAGCAGCACCGGCTGAACGGCGCGGACCACGAAAGGCAATGTGACGAACGCCAACGCCACCCCGACGCCCCAGGAGGTGTGCTGCAGATGCAGGCCCACCGGGCTGTTGTTCCCGTACAGCGCCAGCATCACCAGGCTGGCGACGATGGTGGGCAGCGCGAACGGCAGGTCGATGATCGCGTCGACGAGCCGCTTGCCGAAGAAGTCGTCACGCGCCAGCACCCAGGCGATCAGCAGGCCGAAGAACGTGTTGAGGACCGTGACCGCGGCCGAAATGGTCAGCGTCACCCCGAACGACTGGACCGCGGCATGCGATGTGGCCGCCTGCCAGAAGGCATGCCAGCCGCCGCCCGCGGCCTGCCAGGCGATGGCGGCCAGCGGCAACAGCACGATCACCGAAAGCCACACCACCGCCACACCGACGCGTAGTGACGTAGTGCCCGACCGGCCGCGGGACAGCCGGGTGCCACCCGACGGCTGCGGGGGCGCGTCGGCGTCGAACTCGGGCCGGATCGCCTCGGGTCGGGGGCCACTGCCCAAAAAAGTTTCCGTCATCCGGTCGCCTGCAAGTAGATCTTGGTGATGCTGCCGGTGGTCTTGTCGAACAGTTGGGGATCCACTGTGGCCCAGCCGCCGAGGTCGGCGATGGTCCACAGCTTCGTCGGCGCCGGAAAGTGGTCGCGGAATTCGGCCGCGACGGCGGGGTCGACCGGCCGGAAACCCGCCTGCGCCCACAGCTTCTGCGCGGCGGCGGTGTACTGGAAGTTCTTGAACTCGGTCGCGGCCTTAAGGTGCGGGCTGGTGGTCACCACCGCCAGCGGATTTTCGATCTTGAAGGTCTGGGGCGGGGTGATGTGTTGGACCCGCTTGCCTTGCCCCTCGGTGGCGATCGCCTCGTTCTCGTAGCTGATCAGTACGTCACCGCTGCCCTGGACGAAAACGTCCGTGGCTTCTCGTCCCGACCCGGGGCGCAATTTGACGTGTTCACTCACCAACTTGTTCACAAAGTCGATACCCGCCTGGTTATTCCTGCCGCCGTCGCTTTTCACCGCGTAGGGCGCCAGCAGATTCCACTTGGCCGAGCCCGAACTCAGCGGGCTGGGCGTAATGACCTCCACACCCGGCCGCAACAGGTCATCCCAATCTTTGATGTTCTTGGGATTACCCGCGCGTACCACCAATGTCACCACCGATCCGAACGGGATACCCGCGGTGACGTCGGTATTCCAGTCCTTGGACACCTTCCCGGCCTTGATCAGGCGAGTGATGTCCGGTTCGACCGAGAAGTTGACCAGGTCGGCCGGCTTGCCGTCGACCACACCTCGGGACTGGTCGCCCGAGGCCCCGTACGAGGTGATCACCTGCACGCCTTTGCCCTGTTCGGAGGCGTTGAACGCGGGGATCACCTTGCTCCAGCCGGGTTCCGGGGCCGAATAGGCGACCAGGGTGATGCTGGTGCTCGCGCCCACCGGCCCGCCGCCGCCGACGACGTCGCTGGCACCGCCGTGGCAAGCCGCGGTGACGCCGGCGATCAGGGCGAGTGCGACGGCCGCCACGGTCGGGCGCCGACGGCGCCGGGCGCTCCCGATGTCGAACATCTGCGGCTTGAACATCTGAAGCGGCCTTCCGGTGCGGAACTTGTGTAGAGATCCCGTTGCTACGGAATGGCGCCTGGAAGTGCAAAAGAATTCACGAACTCCATGCCGCACCGCGCACGGGATATTAAGTCAGCGACAACAGTGCAGGTCAAACACAGCGTGAATCCCCCCGGCCCCATTTCGGTAGCCGAGCGCGTAAGCAAGGCACGACAAAGTGCCGGGTGCTCCGTGCATGGCGCGAAGCCTAACAGAATTCGCTGGACCCCTCAGTGCGTCAGAATCCACGCGACGATCACCAGCACCACGAGCGTGACCAGAACCAACGTCACGTGTGACCGAGGCATCCGGTTACCCAAGCGCCGCGTCGGCGTTTCGAGCCCGGCGCATCAACTGAATGCCTTTGCCGAGCAGGCGGTCCAGCACTGTCGCCATCAGATAGGCCAGCACCAGCACGACCGGCATAACCACCAGGGCCTGCAGCACGAAGGCGAGCCCCGAAAGCCACAGCTCGATGCCGTCCCACCAACTCAGGAAGCCCTTCACCGGCCTCACACTAATGGTCGCGGTCGCCCGGGACTACAAGTCCGGTGTGTCAAGATCGGCGGGTGTCTTCTGCACCCGACAACACGACCTGCCTCGTCGTCGGCGGCGGACCGGCGGGCATGATGCTCGGCCTGCTGCTGGCCCGCGCCGGAGTAAAAGTCACCGTGATGGAAAAGCACGCCGATTTTCTGCGCGACTTTCGCGGCGACACGGTGCACGCGAGCACCCTGCGACTGCTCGACGAACTCGGTTTGGGAGCGCGGTTCGCACGGGTTCCGCATCGCCTCATCGACACCATGCGGATGCAGCTGCAGGGCCAACCCGTGGCTGTCGACCTGACCCGGCTCCCCGGTGCGCATCAGCACATCGCCCTGGTGCCGCAGTGGGATTTCCTGGAGCTGCTCGCGTCCGCCGCCGAGTCGGAACCCAGCTTCCGGCTGATGCGCAGCACCGAGGTGACCGGTGTGCTTAGGGACGGCGAGCGCACTAAACGGATCGTCGGCGTCACCTACCGTGACGCGGCGGGCGTCAAAGAGATGCGCGCCGAGCTGACGGTGGCGTGCGACGGCCGCGCGTCGGTCGTGCGCTCGGCGGTCGGCCTGATACCGCGAGCGTTCGGCGCGCCGATGGACGTGTGGTGGTTCCGGTTACCGCGCCGGCCCGACGACCCGACCGGACTGGCCGGCACGTTCCAAGCCGGGCACGCGGCGATCTTGATCGATCGCGGCGACTACTACCAGATCGCCTACATCATCCCCAAAGGCGCCGACACCGAGATGCGGGCGCAGGGCATCGAGGCGCTGCATCGCGTACTGGTCAGCATGGTGCCCTGGCTGGCTGACCGCATCGACACGTTGAGTTCGTTCGACGACGTGAAACTGCTCGATGTGCAACTCAATCGGCTCCGCCGTTGGTACTCGGACGGTGTGCTGTGCATCGGCGACGCAGCGCACGCGATGTCGCCGGTCGGCGGCGTCGGCATCAATCTGGCGGTGGCCGACGCCGTCGCCGCCGCACGGATACTGGCCGGCCCGCTGCGCACCGGACGGGTATCCATCCGGCAGTTGGCCCGGGTCCAGATGCGCCGCTGGGTACCGACGGCGATTCTGCAGGCGGCACAACGGACGATCCATGCGAACGTGATCGCGGCCGCGGTGAGCGGCAACGACCAATCGAAAGACCGGGAAGCGCCAGAAGCCGTGCGGTTGGTGGCCAAAACGCCGGTGCTGCGGCGATTCATCGGCTACATGATCGCGATCGGCCCGCTCCCCGAGCACGCACCCAAATACGCCCGCCGCGCCGGCTAACCGGCATCTCGGGCAAACAATGGACGTCGGGCAGGTCGACAGATGATGATGTCGACATGGTTCTGCACGCCCAGCCCGCCGACCAACCTGCCGACCCAGCAGCCCCCGCGTTGGAAGCGGCCCCGGAGACTCAAGTGCTCACAACGGGCCATGCCGTGTCGCTCGATTACAGTGCGCCGGCGGTTTTCGCGTCCAGCTCACCGCTGCGCAACCCGTTTCCGCCGATCGCCGACTACGCGTTCCTGTCCGACTGGGAGACGACCTGCCTGATTTCCCCGGCGGGTTCGGTGGAGTGGCTGTGCGTGCCCCGTCCGGACTCGCCGAGTGTGTTCGGCGCGATCCTGGATCGCAGCGCCGGCCACTTCCGGCTGGGGCCCTACGGCGTCTCGGTGCCGTCGGCGCGGCGCTACCTGCCCGGCAGCCTGATCATGGAGACCACCTGGCAGACCCACACCGGGTGGGTGATCGTGCGCGACGCACTGGTGATGGGACCGTGGCATGACATCGAGCGCCGATCGCGCACCCACCGGCGCACCCCGATGGACTGGGACGCCGAGCACATCCTGCTGCGCACGGTGCGCTGCGTCAGCGGCACCGTCGAGCTGATGATGGGCTGCGAGCCCGCCTTCGACTACCACCGCATCGGGGCCACCTGGGAATACTCGGCCAACGCCTACGGCGAGGCGATCGCGCGGGCCAGCAAGCAACCGGACGCCCATCCGACGCTGCGGCTCACCACCAATCTCAATATCGGGCTGGAAGGCCGGGAAGCACGCGCGCGGACCCGAATGAAAGAGGGCGACGATGTGTTCGTCGCGCTGAGCTGGACCAAGCACCCGGCGCCGCAGACCTACGAAGAGGCCGCCGACAAGATGTGGCAGACCACCGAGTGCTGGCGGCAATGGATCAACATCGGCAACTTCCCCGACCACCCGTGGCGGGCATACCTGCAGCGCAGCGCGCTCACGCTGAAAGGGTTGACCTACTCGCCCACCGGCGCGCTGCTGGCGGCCAGCACCACGTCGCTTCCGGAAACGCCACGGGGCGAACGTAACTGGGACTACCGCTACGCCTGGATTCGCGACTCCACCTTCGCGCTGTGGGGGCTCTACACCCTGGGACTGGACCGTGAGGCCGACGACTTCTTCGCGTTCATCGCCGACGTGTCCGGGGCCAACAGCAACGAACGCCATCCGCTACAGGTCATGTACGGCGTGGGTGGTGAGCGCAGCCTGGTCGAGGAGGATCTGAACCACCTGTCCGGCTACGACCATGCGCGCCCGGTGCGCATCGGCAACGGCGCCTACAACCAGGACCAGCACGACATCTGGGGCTCGATCCTGGACTCCTTCTACCTGCACGCCAAATCCCGCGAGCAGGTCCCGGCGACCCTGTGGCCGGTGCTGAAGAAGCAGGTGGAAGAGGCGATCAAGCACTGGCGCGAGCCCGACCGCGGAATCTGGGAAGTGCGTGGGGAGCCGCGCCACTTCACCTCGTCGAAGGTGATGTGCTGGGTGGCGCTGGACCGCGGAGCCAAGCTGGCCGAGCGTCAAGGCGAAACCAGCTACGCCCAGCAATGGCGGCAGATCGCCGAGCAGATCAAGGCCGACATCCTGGAGCACGGGGTGGACTCGCGGGGCGTCTTCACGCAGCGCTACGGCGACGACGCGCTCGACGCCTCGCTGCTGCTGGTGGTGCTGACCCGGTTCCTGCCGCCCGACGACCCGCGCGTGCGCAATACCGTGTTGGCCATCGCCGACGAACTCACCGAAGAAGGCCTGGTGCTGCGGTACCGGGTGGAGGAGACCGACGACGGGCTGACGGGTGAGGAAGGCACGTTCACCATCTGCTCGTTCTGGCTGGTGTCGGCGCTGGTCGAAATCGGCGAGGTGGCCCGCGCCAAGCGGCTGTGCGAGCGGCTGCTGGCCTACGCCAGCCCGCTGCACCTCTACGCCGAGGAGATCGAGCCGCGAACCGGCCGGCACCTGGGGAATTTCCCGCAGGCGTTCACCCACCTGGCGTTGATCAACGCGGTCGTCCACGTGATCCGGGCCGAGGAGGAAGCCGACAGCTCCGGCACGTTCCAGCCCGCCAACGCACCGGTGTAGCCGAAGGGTCAGCTCACGGGCTGACTTTGTCCATCATGGCGCGGGCGATGTCGACTGCGGTGGCGTTGATGATGCCCGACCCCTGCATCGACCGATTCGACGCATTGAAGAAGTCGACCTCGACCTCGACCAGGCAATTGCCCCGCACACCGAGAGCTCGCCCGGCAGGAATAGACGTCGTGTCCCCGGGTGCGTCGAACCCGATCCAGACATTTCCCGCGAGCACCGCCGGGGCGACTTGGATGTTCGCGATCTTGGCCTTGAGTCGCAGCACGCGGTCCGGTAAGACCACCGACTGACCGTCGCATCGTTGCCACTGCTGGGCGAATCTCGAGAAAAGCGCGTTGGCGTCCGCCTCGCTGGGCAAGCTGACGACGCCTTCCTTGACGCTGGTCACCTTCGTGGGCGTGGCAGCGTGCCGCCAGGTTTCGACCGCGACGTCGTTCACCTTGCCGGGCAGGTAGACGCTGTGATGCAGCATCTCCGCCACGCCGAGGCAGCCGACGGGAGCGGGCGACTCAAAGTCCTGCAGGGTCTCCGGGCCGCCATAGCGGGGCGGGCGGCGATCGTCAATCATGAAGGGCTGTTGGAGGATTCGCGACAGCGTCCCGTCACCGACCAGCGCCCGCCTGATCGCTGGTCCGGTCAGTGTTGTCAGCCGCGACGCCGGCTGCGCTTTGCCGCCGGTGATCGCGGTGCAGCCGGCGACCAGCAGTCCGACGCTCAGCAACGCAACTGCCCGCGCCGCGCCGACTCGCATCTTGCCCTTTCCCCGCCGCCACCGAGGCGGGCGACAGGTTGTCCATGACGAACCACTTTCCACCAAATGGTTGGCAATGGCCTGTAACGCCACCTTTGAATTCGCTGGGAGCGGTGGCGGCCCGGCGGACGCTCAGCTCAGGGTGCTGACCTTGTCCATCATTACGTGCGCAAGGTCGATGGCAGTGGTGCCCACGTTGTCTCCACCTTCATCTGGCGAGTTGGGCAGTTCGAAGAAGTCGACGTAAAGCTCGACGAGGCAATTCACCCGGACACCGATGGCCCGCGCCACATGATTTGGGCTGGGCGGAAAGCCGGACACCCGTATCTCGTGAAGAAGGGTTCCCGCGAGAACGGAATCGGCGACATGTACATCGCTGATCTTGTCCGAGAAGACGACGTGGCCGGGCGCGGTGGTCACGGTCTGACCTTGGCATTTGTCCCACTGCGCAGAGAACTTCCCGAACAGGGCCGTGGCCTCGGCAGCCGTGGGTAAGGCGACCACGGCCTCAGACACCTTGAGCACCTTCGCCGACGCGGTGACGATGGCCCACCAATGCTGGCGGGCAACTTTTTGCACGTTTGCCGACTGGTAGGGGCGCGGCTCTGTCATCGTCGTGGCGCCGACGCAGTCGGGGGCGGTGACCTCTCCCACTGCCTGTAATTGTTCGGCTCCCCCGAACGCCGACGGCCACTCGGGCTTCTCTTCAAACCGCTGGTGCAGAATCTTCGACAGCGCGGCCGCGTCGAGCAGCACCTGCTTGACGGTGTCGCCGCTGAGCGGCCGTGGCTTGATGTTCGGCACCGGGCGCGCGGTGCCGGCCATCACCGTCGTGCAACCGGTGGCCAGCGTGACGACCGACAGCCAGGCGATGACGAACCAGGTTCTGTTCAATTCGCGCCGGCCGCCTTCCGGGGTCAAAAGTCAGCTCGAGGCGCTGACTTTGTCCATCATGGCGTGCGCGATGTCGATAGTGTTGGGATTTGCCTTACCGGCTCGTCGCTATTTCTTGCCCTTGTCCCCGCCGGCATCGGTGGACAACGCGGCGACGAACGCTTCCTGTGGCACCTCGACCCGCCCGATCGTCTTCATCCGCTTCTTGCCTTCCTTCTGCTTTTCCAGAAGTTTGCGCTTACGGGTGATGTCGCCGCCGTAGCACTTCGACAGCACGTCCTTGCGGATCGCGCGAATGTTCTCTCGCGCAATGATTTTCGACCCGATAGCCGCCTGAACCGGCACCTCGAACTGCTGGCGCGGGATCAGTTCTTTGAGCTTGGTGGTCATCTTGTTGCCGTACGCCGACGCCCCGTCTTTGTGCACGATCGCGCTGAACGCGTCGACGGCCTCGCCCTGCAGCAGGATGTCGACCTTGACCAGTTCAGCCTCCTGCTCGCCGTCGTCCTCGTAGTCGAGGCTGGCGTAGCCGCGGGTACGCGACTTCAGTGAGTCGAAGAAGTCGAAGATGATCTCGCCGAGCGGCATGCGGTAACGCAGCTCGACCCGCTCGGGCGACAGGTAGTCCATGCCACCGAGCTCGCCGCGGCGCGACTGGCAGAGTTCCATGATGGTGCCGATGAATTCGCTGGGCGCGATGATGGTGGTCTTCACGACGGGCTCGTAGACCGTGCGGATTTTGCCTTCGGGCCAGTCCGACGGGTTGGTCACGATTATCGAGTCACCCGCCCCTCCTTCTAAGACGACTCGGTAGACGACGTTCGGCGACGTCGAGATCAGGTCCAGGTCGAACTCGCGCTCCAGGCGCTCGCGGGTGATCTCCATGTGCAGCAGGCCCAGGAAGCCACACCGGAACCCGAAGCCCAGCGCGACCGAGGTCTCCGGCTCGTAGGTCAGGGCCGCGTCGTTGAGTTGCAGCTTGTCCAGGGCGTCGCGCAGGTTGGGGTAGTCGCTGCCGTCCACCGGATACAGCCCCGAATAGACCATCGGCTTGGGTTCGCGGTAGCCCGTCAGCGCCTCCTTGGCGCCGTGGCGGGCCGTCGTCAGCGTGTCGCCGACTTTTGACTGGCGGACGTCTTTGACGCCGGTGATCAGATAACCCACCTCCCCCACCCCCAGGCCCTCGCTGGGTTTGGGTTCGGGCGAGACGATGCCGACCTCGAGCAGTTCGTGGGTGGCGCCGGTGGACATCATCGCGATGCGTTCGCGCGGTCTGATCTTGCCGTCGACCACGCGGACGTAGGTCACCACGCCGCGATAGATGTCGTAGACGGAGTCGAAGATCATCGCGCGGGTGGGTGCGTCCGCGTCGCCTTGCGGGTGCGGCACCTCCCGCACGACGTGGTCGAGCAGGTCGGCGACGCCCTCCCCGGTTTTGCCGGACACGCGCAACACGTCGCCCGGCTCGCAGCCGATGATGTGGGCAATCTCACCCGCGTAGCGGTCCGGATCGGCGGCGGGCAGGTCGATCTTGTTGAGCACCGGAATAATGTGCAGGTCGCGGTCCAGCGCCAGGTAGAGGTTCGCCAGGGTCTGCGCCTCGATGCCCTGGGCGGCGTCGACCAGCAACACTGCGCCCTCGCAGGCCTCCAGCGCGCGCGACACCTCGTAGGTGAAGTCGACGTGGCCCGGCGTATCGATCAGGTGCAAGACGTGGTCGACGCCATCCACCGCCCAGGGCAGCCGCACATTCTGCGCCTTGATGGTGATCCCGCGCTCCCGCTCGATGTCCATCCGGTCCAGGTACTGGGCCCGCATCGACCGCTCATCGACGACGCCGGTGAGCTGCAGCATCCGATCCGCCAGCGTGGACTTGCCGTGATCGATGTGAGCGATGATGCAGAAGTTCCGAATCTGCGCCGGCGCGGTGAAGGTCTTGTCGGCGAAACTGCTGATGGGAATCTCCTGGGCTGACGATGCTTAAGGCACGTCCAGCGTACTGGGACACACTGCGTGACAACTGCACCCGGCCGCTCACGTCTATGCTGCGAATATGTCATCCGCTCGCAAGTCACAGTGGAAGACGTTGCAGGAGTTCGCGGAAAACCTGGTCTCCAGCCGGGCCCCGAGGCTCGCCCGTCATGTGCAGAACTCGCAGGCCGTGCTGCGGGAGATCCAGCAAGTCGTCAAGATCACCGCCAACGTCATCGCCGCCGTCGCACCGCCACCACCGGCCGAGATCACCGCGGGCCGGCCGGTCAGCAAGACCAGCTTTCCGACCGCGCAACGGGCCCGCAAGCTCGTCTACGCCCCGAACCTGGACGGTCGGGCCGATCCCGGGGAGATCGTCTGGACGTGGGTGGTCTACGAGGAAGATCCGACCCGCGGCAAAGATCGGCCTGTCCTGGTCGTGGGTCGCGACCGCAGCGTCCTGCTCGGGCTGGTGGTGTCCAGTCAGGAGCATCATGCCGGCGAGCGGGACTGGGTCGGGATCGGTTCTGGCAACTGGGATTACGAGGGCCGGGAAAGCTGGGTCCGGCTGGACCGGGTGCTCGACGTGCCCGAGGAGAGCATTCGCCGAGAGGGCGCGATCCTGGAGCGCGAGATTTTCGATGTGGTCGCCGCGCGGCTGCGTAGGGAGTACTCCTGGCGCTAGGAGCCGTGGGTGCCATCGAGACTGCGCTGAGAGCGTGCGAACCCGCCCGCGGATAGCCCTGGATTCAGTCTCGACCCGCGCCCAACCGGTCAGCCCTGAGTGATGTAGGACTGCAGCTGCCGTTGCTCGGCCTCGAGTTCTTCCATTCGAGTCTTCACCACGTCACCGATGCTGACGATGCCGATCAGCTTCTTGCCGTCGAGCACCGGCACATGCCGCACCCGGTTCTTGGTCATCAACACGCTGATGCTGTCAACCGTGTCGGCTTTGGTGCAGGTGGCAACCGCGCTGGTCATGATCTTGGACACCGGGCGCGACAGCACGCTGGCGCCGTGCGAATGCAGCTCGCGCACGACGTCACGTTCCGAGACGATGCCGACGACGCCTTCGGCGCCCATCACCACCATGGCGCCGATATTCTGCTCGGCCAGGCCGGCCAGCAGTTCACGGACGGTCGCGTCGGGGTTGATCGTGGTCACCGCCGCACCCTTGTTCCGCAAGACGTCCGCAATCCGCATTAAGGCCTCCCGCCGGTTGTGAGCTGCTTCACACCAGGCTACGGCTAACCAGCGCGGCGGGAAAGCCAGCAAGACAACACGTAGCCAATAGCGGCCGTGTCGTCACCGTCCTTGCAAGGATGAGCCTCATGATCGAGGTCACCCTGCTCGGAACCGGCAGCCCCATCCCCGACCCCAACCGGGCCGGGCCGTCGACCCTGGTGCGGGCCGGCGGGCAGGTGTTCCTGGTGGACTGCGGTCGCGGCGTGTTGCAGCGCGCGGCGGCGGTCGGCGTCGGTGCCGCCGGCTTGTCGGCCCTGCTGCTCACCCACCTGCACAGCGACCACATCGCCGAACTCGGCGACGTGCTGATCACGAGCTGGGTCACGAACTTCGCCCCTGATCCCCAGCCGCTGCAGATCATCGGGCCGCCGGGCACCGCCGAGACGGTAGCGGCCACGCTGAAGGCGTTCGGCCACGACATCGGCTACCGGATCGCCCATCACGCCGACCTGAACGCACCGCCGCCGATCGAGGTCCACGAACACACCGAAGGCCAGGTCTGGGACCGCGACGGCGTGACGATCCAAGTGGCTCCCACCGATCACCGCCCGGTTGCGCCCACCATCGGGTTCCGCGTCGAAGCCGACGGCGCCGCGGTGGTGCTGGCCGGCGACACCGTGCCCTGCGCCAGCCTGGACGAGCTGGCCCGTGGAGCGGACGCGCTGGTCCACACCGTGATCCGCAAGGACATCCTGACCCACGTTCCGCAGCAGCGCGTCAAGGACGTCTGCGATTACCACTCGTCGGTGCAGGAAGCGGCCGCGACCGCGGCCCGTGCGGGCGTGGGCACCCTGGTCATGACGCACTACGTGCCGGCCATCGCGCCAGGGCAAGAGGAGCAGTGGCGAGCGCTGGCCGCATCCGAGTTCGGTGGGCAGATCGAACTCGGCGACGACCTACACCGGGTGGAGGTCGTCGCGCGACCCTAGTGCCGCGCCGGCCACCACCAGCCATGCCAGCGCGCAGACTCGCGCGATCGGCAGGATCACACCGAGCGGCGGCCAGACCAACACCAGCGTCGCCAATTCGGCGAGGGCCGCAATCACCAGGCCGATCCGCGCTGTCGGTTTCGGCGTCAGCACCGCGATACCGGCGATCAGCACCCCCAGCGCGACGATGTGCGCCGGTCCGCCGAGCAGGAACACCAAGGTGTAGATCGCCCGAACCAGCGCGGTGTCCGCGCTGACCTCCGGCCGCGACAGCGTCCAGCCCACCAGACCGGCCAGCGCCAGCGACCCGGCCGCCAGGATGCCGCCGGTCAGCGCGATCGTCGGGCGTGGCCCGGTCGCGTCCAGCTGACGCAGCCGGGCGCTGGCCGTCGCCGCGTAGCCGGCCAGCGGCACCGACGACGCGAACATCGTGACGGCCAGCACCTGCACCGCGACCGGCTGGGTGCGCACATACTGCTGGATTGCCGTCACCGGCCCGTAGGGCAGCGGCATCACCCCGCCCAGCGCGACCCCGATCCCGAGTCCGCCGAACAGCAGCCCCACGCAGAGCACCGACAGCAACAGCAGCGACGGTCGGGTCCGTCTGCGCCGAGGCCGCGAATCGTGCACAACCTGAACAATATTCGGCCTACGCTCCGTGCATGTCGTTTGTCACCGCGGCGCCGCAGGCGGTCACGGTGGCGGCCGGCGATCTGGCGGGCATCGGTTCGGCGATCGACGAGGCCAATGCCGCCGCCGCAGCCCGGACGACCAACGTGGCGGCGGCCGCCGGCGACGAGGTGTCGGCGCAGCTCGCGGGGCTGTTCGGCGCGCACGCGCGAAGGTATCAAGCCCTCGGTGCCGAGGCTGCGGCGTTTCACGACGCGTTCGTGCAAACCCTGCTGGCGGGCGGCGGCTCCTACGCCCGCACCGAGGCCGCCAACGTCCAGCAGACCCTGCTGGACCTCGTCAACGCGCCCACGGAGCTGTCGCTGGGCCGCCCGCTGATCGGCCAAGGCGCCGCCGCCGGCCGTCGGCGGGGCCGGCGGGCGAGCCGGCTTGCTGCTCGGCAACGGGGGCGAACGCGGCCATCTCGGGTCTTAGTCAGGCCAGTCGGGTGATCTCCACGATCACGTCGAGGTCCGTCGCCCCCTGACCGGAGTAGATGCCCTTCAGCGGGGACACGTCGGCATAGTCGCGGCCGACGCCGACACTGACGTACTGCTCGGTGATTTCGGTGTCATTGGTGGGGTCGTAATTCCACCAACTGCCGGTCCAGGCTTGGATCCAGGCGTGGCTGCGACCGTCGACAGTCTTGTTGACAACGGCTTCCCGCTTGGGGTGCAGATACCCCGACACATACCGTCCGGGAATTCCCATGCTGCGCAACAGGATCAGCGTAAGGTGCGCGAAATCCTGACAGACGCCCTTGCCCTGTTCCAGCGCGTCCAGCCCGGACGAGTGCACACCGGTGGTGCCCGGAAGGTAGTCCAGCTCGCTGCGTGCCCACTTGGCCGCGGCGACAACGGCTTCCCGGGGATCGTGATACTTCGTGATCCGCTTGCCCACGGAGGCAACGCGTTTGCTGGTCGGCGTGTAGGCGGTGGGGCGCAGCACCTCGTCGAACCGATCGATTACCGCCATCGATTGCAGTTCTTCCCAGCTGGTCTTGGCCGTCGGCGGTTCCGGGCGTTCGGTTTCGACGACCGACGCGGATGTCACGGTCAGTTCGGTGTGCGGCGCGTGCAGGTCGAAAGCCGTGACGGCGGTGCCCCAGTAGTCGGCGTAGCGGTAGGACCGGGTGGCCGGGATGGTTTCGACGCGGTTGAGGACGACGTTCTGGCGATTGTTGGACGTCGGTGTCAGCCGGGCTTCGTTGTAAGACGCGGTCACCGGCGACTTGTAGGCGTATCCGGTGGTGTGCACCACCCGCAAGCGCCACATCAGGATTCTCCTTGGCTCTGCACCAGGTCGCCGCGCTCGCGAGCATCCGTCCACGCGACCCACGGTGCGGCGTGGAAGTACTTCAGCGCCAACGCTTCTCCGACGTCGCTGCAGGTTTTCTGCAGACCGGCCAGGCGGTTCTCCAGCGATTCCAGCAGTACGCCGGGTTGGACGAATTCCAGCTCGCTGCGGGCCTGCCCGAGCAACCGCTGCGCTTCGGTGGTGGCGCCGATCCGGCTCTGCGGATTGTGCAGCAACTCGTCGACGTTGTGTTCGGCCAGCTTCAGCGAGTAGTAGACCGAGCGCGGGAACAGCCGGTCGAGCATCATGAACTCGACGACCCGCTCCGCGTCCAGCACACCACGGTAAGTCCGCAGGTACGTGTCGTGCGCACCCGCCGAACGCAGCAGTGTCACCCACGCCGGCGACGACGCGCTGTCCCCCACCCGGGACAGCAACAGCCGCACCGTCATGTCGACCCGCTCGATCGCACGGCCCAGCACCATGAAACGGTATCCGTCGTCCCGGGACAGCGTCGTGTCCGCCAGGCCCGCGAACATCGCCGCGCGACCCTCGATGAACGACAGAAACTCATGCGGCCCAAGGCGTTTGGCGGCGCGTTCGCGCTCCGGAAGCGCGTGGTAGGTGGTGTTGATGCACTCCCAGGTCTCGCTGGAGGTGACTTCCCTTGCCGACCTTGCGTTTTCGCGCGCCGCCGAGATCGCGTCGACGATCGAACAGCCGCCCTCGGTGTTGGGGTTGAAAGCCACCAGGTCCGTCAACGACCACACGTCCAATTGCTCGTCGGGGGGCTCGATACCGAGCACCTTCAGCAGCAGTCGGGAGGCCTGGTCGGGGTCGACGCTGGAATCCTCCAGCAATTGATGCACGGCGACGTCGAGGATGCGGGCGGTGTCGTCGGCGCGCTCGACGTAGCGGCCGATCCAGTACAGGGCTTCGGCGTTACGGGCGAGCATCAGTCGATCGCTTTCTGCTGTTGTTGCTGTTTGGGTTGCTCGTCCTGCGGCTGCAGCTTCGGTTGCTTCGGTGTGGCCCGCGCAGGATCCGGCTTCTGTTCGGGCACGGGCCGCGGCAGTGAGCGCACCACCTTGGCGCGTCCCAGCTCGCGCTCGGCCACCGAAGTGCGGCCCGCCAGCACCCAGGTGTCCTTGGACCCGCCGCCCTGGCTGGAGTTGACCACCCGCGAGCCCTCCACCAGGGCCACCCGCGTCAGCCCGCCGGGCAGCACCCACACGTCGTTGCCGTCGTTGACCGCGAACGGCCTCAGGTCGACGTAGCGCGGCGCCAGCGAACCTGCGATCCGGGTCGGCACGGTCGACAGCTCCATCATCGGCTGGGCGATCCAGCTGCGCGGGTCCTCGCGGATTTTCTTGCTGATCGCGGCCAGTTCCTTCTCGGAGGCTTCCGGGCCGAACACGATGCCGTAGCCGCCGGATCCCTCCACCGGCTTGATCACCAACTCACGGATCCGGTCCAACACCTCGTCGCGCTCGTCGTCGAGCCAGCACCGGAAGGTATCGACGTTGGCCAGCATCGGTTTCTCGCCGAGGTAGTACTCGATCATCGTCGGCACGTAGGTGTAGACGAGTTTGTCGTCGCCGACGCCGTTGCCGATCGCGCTGGAGATGACGACGTTGCCGGCGCGGGCGGCGTTGACCAGACCGGCCACGCCGAGCACGGAGTCGGCCCGGAACTGCAGCGGGTCCAGGAAGGCGTCGTCGATCCGCCGGTAGATGACGTCGACCTGGCGCTCCCCCTCGGTGGTGCGCATGTACACCTGGTTGTCGCGGCAGAACAGGTCGCGGCCTTCGACCAGCTCGACACCCATCTGGCGGGCGAGCAGCGAGTGCTCGAAGTAGGCCGAGTTGTGGACGCCCGGGGTGAGCACCACCACGGTGGGGTCGGCCTCGTTGGTGGCCGCCGAGTTGCGCAACGCCCGCAGCAGGTGCGAGGAGTAGTCGTCGACGGTTCGCACCCGGTGGGTGGCGAACAGGTTCGGGAAGACCCGCGCCATGGTGCGCCGGTTCTCCATCACGTACGACACACCCGACGGCGAGCGGAGATTGTCCTCGAGCACCCGGAAGTCGCCGCGGTCGTCGCGGATCAGGTCGATGCCGGCGACATGGATTCGCACGCCGTTGGGGGGCACGATGCCCATGGCCTCGCGGTGGAAGTGCTCACAGGAGGTCACCAGCCGGCGCGGTATCACGCCGTCGCGCAGGATCTCCTGGTCGCCGTAGATGTCGTCGAGGTACATCTCGAGGGCTTTGACGCGCTGGGTGATGCCGCGCTCCAGCCTGCTCCATTCGGCTGCCGAGATGACCCGGGGAACCAGGTCGAGCGGAAATGGCCGCTCCTGGCCCGACAGCGAGAACGTGATGCCCTGGTCGATGAATGCGCGGCCCAGCGCGTCGGCCCGGCCCTTGAGCTCTGAGGCGTCCGTCGGAGCGAGTTCGGCGTAAATGCCCTTGTACGGGCCGCGGACACTGCCCTGGGCGTCGAACATCTCATCGAATGCCATCGAATAGGAGTCCGACGTGTTGTATCCGCCGAAAATGCGTTCAGAACGCGCATAGGGCTGCGCAGAGCCGCGCGACCGCTGCCGGGTCTCCTCAAGTTGGTTCGTAAGGCTCACTTTTCAAATGCTGCCTCAAATCGGCGTTGGGGCAGGCGACGGGTTCCCTTTTTGGGGGAAAACGTAACCGACTGATAACCTGGGCAGTCGCGAACGGGCACTACAGCGCCCGATCACACGGCGAATCAACGCCGAATCGACGCAGGATACAGACAGGAACATACACGCGTGGCCAACATCAAGTCGCAGCAGAAGCGCAACCGCACAAACGAGCGCGCCCGACTGCGCAACAAGTCGGTGAAGTCCTCGCTTCGTACCGCTGTCCGCGCGTTCCGTGAGGCTGCCCACGACGGCGACAAGGAAAAGGCAGCTGAGCTGCTGGTCTCCACCAACCGCAAGCTGGACAAGGCGGCCAGCAAGGGCGTGATCCACAAGAACCAGGCGGCCAACAAGAAGTCGGCGCTGGCGCAGACCCTCAACAAGCTCGGCTGACGCGTCAGCTGCGGTGTGCGGCCAGCTCAGCGACCTTTCTGACTGCTGATTCCAGGGCGTAGTCGGCGTCCACGACGGCGCCCTTGACGTTGGCGTTGAGTTCCGCCACCACTTTCATCGCGGTCGCCACCGAGTCGCGCGACCAGCGTCGGGCCTGTTTCTGGGCCTTCTGCACCCGCCAGGGCGGCATCCCGACCTGGGACGCCAGCCGGTAGGGGTCGCCGGACAGCGGACCCACCCGGCCGATGGCGTGGATGGCTTCGGCCAGCGCGTCGGCCAGCACCACCAGCGGTTCGCCGCGCATCATCGCCCAGCGCAGCGCTTCGGCGGCTCCTTCGACGTCGCCGGCCACGGCCTTGTCGGCGATGTCAAAACCCTTCACCTCGGCTTTGCCGCTGTGGTAGCGGCGCACCGCCTCGGCGTCGACGTCACCGCCGGTGTCGGCGACCAGCTGGGAACACGCCGAGGCGAGTTCGCGCACGTCGGAGCCGACGGCGTCGAGCAGCGCGGTCACCGTCTCGTCGTCGACCTTGACGCGCAGCGAACGGAACTCCTTGCGGACGAAGTCGACGCGCTCGCCGGCCCTGGTGATCTTCGCGCATTGGTGCACCTCGGCGCCGAGCTTCTGCAGCTGGCCGGCCAGTGCTTTTGCGCGGCCCCCGCCCGAGTGCACCACCACCAGCACGG
>Ga0335072_10005450_pt1 | contig 18739 bp, 12 predicted proteins | sample Lox_Sample_21_FD_206725 | JGI IMG/M metagenome (GOLD analysis project Ga0335072, IMG submission 206725) | Soil microbial communities from Loxahatchee National Wildlife Refuge, Florida, United States - Lox_Sample_2.1 | ecosystem: Environmental > Terrestrial > Soil > Wetlands | place: USA... | reverse complement strand
TGTCGGTAACACTTTCCTCAACGCCGGGACCATCGACGGCAGCGTGTATCTCGGCAATAGCGCGAGCGGCAATACGTTTACGGCAGTGTCCGGCTCCAGCGTCAACGACGACGGTGTCGCGACAGCCGGCACCATGACCGTCGGCCTGAGCACCGTCAATTATGCCGCGGCCGGTAAGGTGGATGCCGGAACCGGCAGCGGCAACCTTCTCATTCTGCAGAACTCCGCCGTGGGCACGGGCTCCGGCACCGGCGGCCCCGTGACCACCATCAGCGCCGCCAATTACCTCGATTTCCAGGATCTCACCGTCAACAGCGGCACCTGGAATCTGCAGGGAAATCTGGTCAGCGGCAGCGCCACGCTCAACGATGGCCTGGTCAACGTCAACAGCGCCGGCGTCTTCGGCAGCGGGACGGTGACCGTGAACGGCGGCGCCATCGAGTCCGCCGTCGCCGGGTTGGTGCTGGCCAACAGCATGGATCTTAATGCGGGCTCCCTCGGCCTGACCGGCAGCAACGCGTTCACTCTGAGCGGGGTGCTCGCCGGCAACGGCAGCCTGACTGTGAGCGACACCGCTCCGATCACATTGACGGCTCCCAATACCTTCTCTGGCGGCGTTTCGCTGGTAGCGGGTGGCCTCGTGCTGGCCAACGCCGCCGCCCTGGGTACGGGTACTTTGGCGGTGGGGGGCAACGCTTCGCTCGATACCACGGGCGCTCTTTCGCTCGCAAATGCCATCACGGTCAATTCCGGCACCCTGGCGCTGCTCGGCAGCAACCCCCTGACGCTCGCCGGCCCCCTCGCGGGTGCAGGCGCCGTGAGCTGGAATGGCACGGGTGCTCTCACTCTCAGCGGCGTCGACACCATGGCGGGCGACTTCCTGCTCAATGATGGCGAGCTGTTCGTCGTCCCGGGCGGCTCGTTGTCCGCGGATGGCGGCATGACCCTCGCTGCGGGGACCGTCCTCGACATCTCTACCGGGGGCAATCAGGCAGTCGCTTACCTGGCTGGCGTCGGTGGCAGCGTCAACCTGGGTGGCAATGCGCTGACGCTCGAAGGATTGGGGAACAGCGATTTCGGCGGCGACATCATCGGCACCGGCGTCCTGGTCAAGGCCGGCAGCGGAATTCAGGGGTTGGACGGCGCGAGCACGTTCTCCGGTGGCGTCATCCTGGAAGCCGGCGGGTTGATGCTCGGGAACAATGCTGCCCTGGGCACGGGCACGTTGGCCGTCTCGGGCTCAGGCAGCCTCAGTGTCACTGAGGCGTTGACCCTCGGAAATGACGTATCTCTTCTCAATACGAGCAGTCTCACGTTAGTCAACGATGAGGCGCTCACCCTCAATGGCGTCATTGCCGGCAACGGCAGCCTGGTCATCGATACCCCCACGCTCGTCGCGTTGAACGGCAGCAATGTCTTCGCCGGCGGCACGACTCTCGTCGCGGGCACCGTAGTGATGGGCAACGGGTTCGCGCTGGGCTCCGGCACAGTCAGCGTGGCAGGTGACGTGACGCTGGATAACTCCGTCGCGATGGCGTTCGCGAACTCCGTCGATGTGCAGGCGTCCGATACGCTCACCCTGCCGGGTACGCAGACGCTGGTTTTGTCCGGGACGGTCGTCGGCTCGGGTGGCCTGATCAAAACAGGTAGCGGTACGCTGGAGCTGCTCAATACGAATACCTTCACGGGCGGAACGAGTCTGAACGCCGGCACCCTGGTCGTGGGCAGCAGCGATGCCCTGGGCACCGGCGAGCTCGAGGTGGGTGGCGCGGTAGCGTTGGGCAGCACGGCGCCGGATCTGGTGCTGGCCAACGACGTGGTGCTCGGCGGCGGCGACTCGCTCGATGTGGCCGGCAACCAGGACATCACTTTCGCGGGTGCGATAACCGGTGGTGGCAGCCTCATCAAGGACGGCGCTGCGACGCTGGACCTGAACGGCGTCGACACGTTCAACGGCGGCCTGACCATTGATAGCGGCACTGTGGCGCTCGGCGCCCCCGGCAGTCTCGATTCGACGGGACCCGTCACCCTGAGCGGCGCGGGCGCGACGTTGGATCTATCCGCCGCGTCCGGAGAGCAGACGATCGGCGACTTCTCCGGCGTTGCCACTACCAGCGTCGTACTGGGTGCCAACACGCTCGTGTTCGGTGGCAGCAATAGCATGGCGTTCGCCGGCACGATCAGCGGTACGGGCGGTCTGGTCAAGGAAGGCAGCGGCACGGAGACCCTGGCCGGCGTCAATACCTTTACCGGCCCGCTGACCATAGACGGCGGCACACTGGCGCTGGCCGCCGGCGGCAGTCTGGCGCCCTCGGCAGCGGTGATCCTCAACGGCGGCGAGCTCGATATCGGCGGCGGCGGCAACCAGTCGGTCGGCTCCCTGGCGGGCACCGGCACTGGCCCGAGCGTGGTACTCGGCGCCAATACGTTGACGCTCGAGGGTGTCGGCGACACAGTTCTGGACGGCTCGATTACCGGCACCGGCGGGCTGATCAAGAATGGCGCCGGCACTCAGACGTTGAACGGCGTCAGCACGTTCAGCGGTGGAGTGGCCCTCAACGCAGGCGGCCTGCTCGTCGGCAACAGCAACGCGCTCGGCACGGGCGGCCTGACAGTCACTGGAGCCGTGACGCTCGGCGCCAGCAGCAGCGGTGTCACGCTGGGGAATCAGGTGGCTCTGGCTCCCGGCTCCGGGCTGACGGTGCAGGGCGGCAATGCGCTCACGCTAAGCGGCGTGGTGTCGGGCTCCGGCAGTCTGACCTTGAACAGCCCGTCCACACTCACTTTGAGCGGCGCCAACAGCTATACCGGCGGTACGACCATCGTGGCCGGCACTCTGGCGATCGGAGCCGGCGGCAGCCTCTCGCCGACAGGGGCCGTGACCTTCGCCGGGAGCGGCACACTCACGATCGCCGCGGGCGGCGATCAGGTCATAGGCTCCCTGGCAGGCACGACCGGCGCCGTGAATCTCGGTGGCAATTCGCTCACACTGGCGGGCGTCGGTGACACCAGCTTTGCGGGAACCATCAGCGGCGGCGGTGCGCTGATCAAGATCGGCTCGAGCACACAGACTCTGAGCGGCACCAACACCTTCAGCGGCGGCGTCGACCTGGATGCGGGCGGTTTGATCGTCGGCAACAATAGCGCATTGGGCACGGGCGCATTGGTGATAAGCGGCAACAGCACGCTGGATTCCAGCGGGGCCGTCACGCTGAACAACAATACAGACCTCGACGCGGCGTTGACCATCGAAGGCGGCAATGCTCTGACACTCAACGGCGCGATAGCCGGTAGCGGCAGTCTAACCAAGGAAGGCGCCGCGACGCTGACGCTCAACGGGACGAATACCTATACCGGTGGTACCTTCGTCGCCGCGGGCATTCTCGCCCTCGGTGCGGACGGGAGCCTTGCGAGCACCGGTACGGTCAACCTGGCTGTGGGCGCGACGCTCGATCTGTCGGCGGGCAGCGGCACTCAGTCAATCGGCACGCTCACCGGCGGCGGCACCGTGAATCTCGGTGCGAATACCGTGGCTATCGGCGGGCCGATCAACGGAGTGTTCAGCGGTTCGATCGCCGGCACCGGCGGCATGATCAAGCAGGGCGCCGGTACCGAGACTCTGACCGGCGACGAGACCTTCACCGGTGGTACGACGGTGGCGGGCGGCACACTGGCGGTCGGCTCGGGCGGCAGTCTTGCCAGCGGCGGGGTGATGGTCCTGGCTGCTGCGGGCACGAGCCTCGATATCTCCGCGGGCGGCAACCAGACCGTGGGCTCTCTGGCGGGCGTCGCCGGCAGCGATGTCGCGTTGGGCGCCAATACCCTCACGTTCGGGGGCATAGGCAATGCGACCTTTGCCGGCGCGATTTCCGGAACGGGAGGCCTGGTGAAGGAGGGCGCGGGCGTGCAGACGCTCGATGGCGCTTCCGCGTTCAGCGGCGGCGTCGCCCTCGACGGCGGCGGCTTGGTTCTGGGCAATGACGATGCGCTGGGCACCGGCGCTCTGGCCGTCAACGGTGCGACCACGCTCGATGACGGATCATCCTTGAGCATCGCGAATGCCATCGCGCTGGACGGCAACGCCGGTCTCGATGTCCTGGGCTCGAACGCACTGACGTTGGCCGGGGTCATTTCCGGCACCGGCGAGCTGACCAAGAGCGGCGCGGCAACGCTCACCCTGACAGGCGCGAATAGCTTCACCGGCGGTACGACCATTACCAACGGCACGCTCGCACTTGGCGCAGGCGGCAGTCTGGCCGCATCCGGGGGGGTGACCCTGGGCGGCAGCGCCACGTTCGACATATCGGCTGGCGGCAATCAGGCGATCGGCTACCTGGCGGGCAGCGCGGGCAATGTCACCCTGGGCGCGAGCACGCTGGCCTTGGACGGCGCGGGCAATGGCAGTTTCGGCGGCGCCATCAGCGGGACCGGCGGCCTGATCAAGAATGGCGCCGGTGTACAGACGTTGAGCGGTACAAATACGTTCAGCGGCGGTGTTGCCCTCAACGCGGGCGGCCTGGTGTTGGGCAATGATGCCGCGCTCGGCAGCGGGACTCTATCCGTCGGCGGCGCAGTGTCGCTCGACGCGAGCGGGGTCATCAGCGTCGCCAATAGCGTGAGTCTGGCGGGCGGCAGCACCCTGGATGTGCTCGGCGGCAACCAGTTGACGCTGGGCGGCGCGATATCCGGGGCCGGCGGGCTCGTCAAAGACGGCGATGCGACGCTGATCCTGTCTGCAGCCAACACTTACACCGGGGGCACGACAGTCAACGGCGGGGCGCTTCAGGGTGATGCGACGAGTGTGCAGGGCAACGTCACCGACGATGCGCAACTGATCTTCGATCAGGGCGGCTCCGGTACATACACAGGCCTGATTTCCGGCAGCGGGGGCGTGGTCAAGACCGGATCGGGAACGCTGCTGCTCACGGGCGTCAATACATATACAGGCGGCACGACGGTCAGCGCCGGAGTGCTCCAGGGCGATGCCGGCAGCCTGCAGGGCGATATCGCCGACAATGCCCAGGTGGTCTTCGATCAGAGCGGCTCCGGGACTTATGCCGGCCGGATATCGGGCGGCGGTAGCCTCGCCAAGACGGGCTCAGGCACGTTGCTGCTGACTGGGGTCAACTCCTACAGCGGTGGCACGACGGTCAGCGCAGGCATTCTCGAGGGTAGCACGGCAAGCCTGCAGGGCAACATCACCAACGATGCGGCGCTGACCTTCAGCCAGGACAGCGATGGCACCTTCGCTGGCACGATCAGCGGCACGGGTAGTGTATCCAAGACGGGCGCGGGTACGCTGATTCTGGAGGGCGCCAACAGCTACACGGGCGGTACGACGATCAGTGAGGGGGCACTGGAGATCGGCGACGCCGGCGATCCGGGCGCCACCCTCGCTGGCGACGTGAACATTGGCGGCGGCGGTACGCTCATGGGCCACGGCACCCTGAGCGGCTCGGTAACGAACACTGCCGGTGGTCGTGTCGCGCCTGGCGGCACCATTGGCACGCTGACCGTCGGCGGCAATTACACGCAGGGGTCCGGTAGTACGCTGCTGATCGAGGTCTCGCCGACGGCAGCCAGCAAGCTCGTGGTTGCCGGCACAGCGAGCCTCGAAGGCACGCTCGCTCTCGTCTTCGACCCGGGCGTGTATAAGGCGGCCAACTACGATATCGTCCAGGCTGCCAGCGTTTCCGGCACCTTTTCCGGGATGAGCGTCAGTGGCAGCACGCCGTCCGACCTCGAGCGGTCGCTCACTTACGACGGCACCGATGTCGACCTCGTGCTCGCAGGTGCTGCGGCGCCGCTGGTCGTGGCACCGACCAACGACAGTATCTTCGGCGCACTCGGCACCACCGCGCTGATGGCCGGCCAGGAAGCGAACGCCATGCTGCTCGGCCATCTCTCGGACCTGCAGAGCGGCACCGGCAGCGAGACGGTCGAGACGGCGCTCGCCGAAGCCGTGCCGACGCAACTCGCCGTCAACGGCAGCTCACAGAACTTCAGCGGCATGAGCGCACAGCTGGCCGATACCATGGCACGGCGGGGCGGCTGGTTCCGCGCCATCGGCAGCTTCGCCGACCTCAGCGGCAGCAGCAGCACTCCGGGCTTCGATGCGCACCGCGGCGGCTTCCTCGCCGGCCTCGACCATACGATTGCCGATGACCTCATGGCAGGAGTTGCCGCCGGCTACAGCTATACGACTGTCGGGCTTTCCGATGAGGAGAGCGGCACGATCGAGACGCCGCGAGTGGCCGCTTACGGGAGTTTTGCGCACGGGCATTGGGCCCTCGATGCGACTGCAGGGTATGCGTATGACCGGCTCAGCGAGGCGCGACCCTTGAGTGTGATTCGGGAGACCGCCGGCGCCAGCTACAACTCGCATGAAACCACCGGTGCCCTGCAGGCGAGCTATCAGTTCCAGCGGGCGGGCCTCTCGATCATGCCGGCGGCGGGTGTCGACTATGACCATCTCTTCGGCGGTGCTGCCGATGAGAGCGGGGCATCGGGCTTCGACCTCGATGTCGCTCAGCGTAATGCCAACTCTGTGCGTCCCTTCGTTGCCCTGAGCGCGAGCAAGCTCTTCACGACCACGCACGGTGTGCGTCTCGTTCCGGAGGCGGACGTCCGTTACAGCCGCGAGCTCTCCGACACGCCACCGAGCCTGGTCGCAGTCGGCGGCGGCAGCTTCACCGTCGATGCCCTGGCTCCCACGCGCGACCTGCTGACGCTCGGCGCCGGTCTCACCGCGCAGGAGAGCGAGCGCCTCGCCTTCTTCGCCGATTATCACGTCACCCTGCCGACCGGGAATGTGCGGCAGCAGACCATCAGTGCCGGGATCGACTATCGGTTCTGATCGGATTCCTCATTCGGCCAATTCGCGGGCCGAAAACCGACTGAGCTCGTGGCCAGTACCAGGGGCCGTAGCCACTTCACCGCTTCGCCCGCGGTTTCGACCTCTCGAAGGCATCAGGACAGCTAGGGCGCTGCCGGTACATTCGTGTCACGAGCGACGTAAGCGTCTAATTCTTAAGGGGAATCAGTCCATTGACATGGCGGTTATTTTTATATATATTACACATAAAATCTATATATTTCATATACGCTCTATAAGTTCAGAGGTTCGATATGCCCGTGACTACCTTCAACATGGATGCGCAGATGGAGAAAACGCTCGAGGATCTCAAGAAGCATTTTGGCGCATCGTCAAAGGCAGAAGTCCTTCGCAAGGCGGTCGCGCTTCTCAACGTCGCCAAGGAGCATGAGCAGGCCGACGGATCGATCGTCATCCGGCAGGACGATCAGGACGTCAAGGTCATCATGAGATAGGACTTGCGTGCCCAACGCTAACCCGGCATCGCGAAATACCGGCCTCCGCCCGGACTTGAGCATGATGGAAAGGTTTCCACAAACCTTCAAGCCCTCCGACCGGGCCATTACCGCGAGCGTTTTCATGTCTCTGATCGGTGCTACCGTGGTGCAAGTTGGAGTTGCGACGATCGCGATCGTTTCGTATCTCTTCCCCAAGCGCGCCAACAGCGGTGCCTCTTGAGCTGACGAACTCACGAAAGTCCTACTTACTCATTGAGCCTCACATGGACGTTTTGATCGCGGTAAGCTGCTGGTCGTGAACGGAAGGGGCGAAAGCCACGTTGTCGGCGACCTCTGTACTAATCTCGGCCGCGAAGACCGGTGCTCTGATAGGCGCGGCCGGCGGTGCGTTTCCACTGATCTTCGGGTTATACGGGCGCAAGCCCCGGAAGGCCCTAATCGGACTGTCAGCCTGTGTGCTCGCGGGCGTCATGGGCGGCACATACGCGGTCATACCGGTGTCCGTTGCTTCAACACTCGCGACCATACGTGGTGAAAAAAAACCGCCTCCCGCGCAGAACACAGGTGACGGGGAGCACCTGTAGGATCGCAGACGCCGGTGACCGGCGTAACAGGGACAGCGGGCGGTTGACGCGTCCATCGGCGACTGGCTATATTCCGAATGGCAAAGGCTAAGGCCCGGTTGCTTGCGATGGCTTGACGCTACCGCGCCGGGATTGCGTGCGGCGGGGGTAGCCATTGGACATAAGAATGTTCGTGACAGGGTGGGATCGGCCAGGGCGGTGGGCCGTCATGGCAATTCTGCTGGTGCTCGCCGGGTGCGGCGGCGGTGCGCCGAGTTCCCCGAACGGTCAATTCACCCTCAATAAGACCTCCCTGAGTTTCGTCAGCAGGGTGAACCAGGCGCTGCCGGCGGGCCAGACGATCGTACTGACGCTGGCTACCGGGGGGGCTGGCTACGTCGCCGCCGGTTGGCCAAGCGGCACCACGGCTCCGAGTTGGGCGAGCGTGCAGGTCGTTCCGGTGAACTCCACCACCGTCGACATCGACGTGAACATCACCAGCATTCCGGCGGTCGGCAATTACTCGGCCACGCTGATGGTCGGCACCACGGATTCGAACAGCCACGCCCTGAATCAGCAGAGCGTCCAATTAAGCTATGCCGTCGAGCAGGGGCTGGGCATCTCCATTCCCAACGATCAGGTGACGGCCTACCAGGGCTCCTCGCCGCAGAACGTAGAGATCGATGTCTCCAATCCGAACGGCGTGCCTTTCACCCTGTCGAGCCTGGGTCAGTGGCTGACGCTGCCCTCCGGGACGCAATCGCCGACCACCACCAAAATCGAGGCGCAGGTCAATCCCGCGGGCTGGGCGGCAGCGACCTACAGCACGCTGGTGAATGTGACGGACGCGAACGATCCGACTGACACCGCGTCCGCGAAGCTCACATTTACGGTCAACCCGCTCACCGTGAACCTGAGCACGAATCCGCTCACACTGGGCGGCTCCGACGGCACCGGCAGCGACACGGCATCCGAAACGCTGACCGTCAGCCCGTTGAGCTCCAGTGCCACCTGGGCCGCAACGGTGAGCTCCGAGACGGGCGGCTCGTGGCTGTCGATCGGCTCGGGCAGCGGAACGCTCACGGCGGCACAGAATTCGGCTAATTTCACCCTGGCCGCCGATGTCAGCGCCCTGCAAGGGGGAACCTACACCGCGACTGTGGATGTTGCGATCACGATCGGAGGGGAGGTCATCCATCACGCGCTCCCCGTGACGCTCAACCGATCCGCGGAGAAGCTCCTGGTCGGCTCCTACGGCGTGGCGTTCTCGAAATTCCCGTCGTCGAGCCTGCTGACCCGCACTGTGGCGGTGTACGACACGGATGGCACGACGACTGTTCCTTGGACCGCTACGTCGGACTCGAGCTGGCTCACCGTAACGCCGAGCGGTACCACCGGCGCCAACGCGGCGGCCGCCAGTATTACATTGACGGCAAATCCCACCGGTCTCACCGCCGATCAGGAGCACATCGCGATCGTGACCGTTTCCACGACGGACGGTGTGATCTCCAACCAGGAGCAGATCAGGGTCGGATTGTGGGTGGGGAGCACCGATCCGGTAGCGACTTCCGTCACACCGCCCGCGCCCTCGAACCTGCAGAACCTGCCCGCCATCGCCACGGATCCGGTGGAGCCCTACGCCTTCCTCAGCGAAGGGGACACGGGTGTGCTGGTCTACAACGTCTATACCGGCGCGCTGGTCGCGACTTACACCAACGTCGGGCAGTCGGTCGGGGCGATGGCGGTGAGCGATGATGGCGCCACACTCTACGTGGAGGACGTCGGAGCCGGCACCATAGTGCCCGTGACGGTCGAAGGCGGCGCGGTCGGTACTCCCTACAATCTTCACTTCGCTCAACTGAGCAATCAGGAGACGCTCGCCTACGGCAAGGTCTCGGATGAGCCCATGCTCGCTTCGGGCGCCGGCATCAGTCTCGATCTCACCAGCGGGCAGTTGATTCCCGGCATGCAGGCGGCGGCTGCCTGGGTCGCGATCAGCCCGGACGGGTACGATGTTACGGCGTTGGATGCGGATTCCTTTCCGTCCACGCTCTATGGTTACCGCGCTTCCTACAGCAGCCTGACCGGCGTCATCGCGCTGGCCTACGCGAATCGCGGATCGGGGGGAACCTCCAGCGGTGTGGACGTCGCGGCCACCATGGACGGATCGGGCAACGACCTGATGCTTATCGCCGATATCGCGGTCGATGGTATCCAGGAAGGCTCCTGGACCAGCTCGTGGACCGTGTTGCCCCTGCCAAGCGCGCCAGCCAGTGTCGCCGTGGGCTGGAACGGCGTGATTGCCGCCGGCAACCAGTTTTCATCGGGGGTCACTACCGATGTGTCCGTTTATTCCGCCGGCGGCACTTTGCTGGGGTCGGTCGAGGCGGCGCCATCCGGCTCGGCGTTAACCAACCGCACCGTTCGCGTGTCGGGCGATGCTACGCGGATGACCGCCATCACGTACGCGAGCGGTTACCAGCTCGACTTCATCTCCGTGCCGTGAGCGGCGGGATCGGCGCCCGCCGCCGCCGGCGCAGATGGGTGTCGTGGCGAAAACGCTAGGTTGCCGAACCGGACGGAGCCAACCCAGCAACGTCAGCGGACTTCGACGGCATCAGGAATGCCAGGACCAGTGCCACGATCAAGAGTGCCGGGACGTCTCCGAAGAGATGCCCGCGGTGTTCGGGGTAGGCGATGGCCTGCGCCGCCATGATCGCGCCATGTACGACGCTCGACCAAACCGTAAACCAGATCAGGCTCCGATGCGCGAGGGGGTCCCGCGACGCAATCAGTAGGAACACGCCGAGGGTGGCGTAAATCCCAAGGATCATTTGAAGATACTGGGACTGTCCCGAGTGATGCCACGCCCAGCCTGCCGGCCACACGATCGTGAGGGGATACACCCCCAGCAAAAACACCAGGCCGACGACGACTAACGCGACGCGCAGGAGCTTCACGCGATCTGGGCTGCTCATGAGCTTTCCCCTCCGTTATTGATTTTATGGACCGGATTGGTCGTGCTGCGCGCCTTCCGCGCGATGGGCCTAACGGGCCGCCGAATCACGACGAGCGTCGGCATGATGCGCCTGATTGACAACTGAATCAATGGCTTGCGCTCCGGTACGACAGAAGTGCCTTTTGGAATAAGCTGGGGCCGTCACAGCCGCTGGAGAGGGGCAAATCGTGAGGCGAGGGGGCAGATTCGCGGCCGGCCTGGGGAGATTCTGTCGATGACCTGCCGGCACGGGACGGTAACTCTGGCGATGGCCGCTGCATTCGCGTCCTGGGGGTGGATCGGCAGCGGCTCGAGCGCGCTCAGCGCCAACCTGCCGACGGTTACGATTGAGGCCCGGCAGGAGCTCGAGCGACGGGTCGATCACTTCGTCACCGCCGAGGTCTTTCAAGCTCCGGGCGAGTCCATCATGCGCTGGAACACGCCGGTGTGCCCGTCCGTGGTGGGGCTGCCGCGCATGTTCGATGACTACATTCAGGGGCGGATCCTGGATGTTGCACGTGCGGCGAACGCTCCTGCAGCTGGGAAACACTGCAGAGCGGATTTATACGTGATTGCGACTTATGACCCGAAGCTTTTCCTGCAGAAGCTTTGGGCGCAGGTTCCACATGCTCATGTCAGCCGGAACGGGCTCCCTGGCATGGAACGTGTCCTCCGTTCGCCGCGTCCGGTCTACGTCTGGTTCAACAGCGAGTTGCACTGCCGCATCGATAGCATGTCCGGGGGCAAGAGCGCCGACATGTCGGCAGTCTATTTCGGTGGCGGTGGCGGCGCGGTGGATACCACGTCCCCCTATTTCTGCGGCGGCGGGGGATCGCGATTGAGCTATTCCTCGGTCAACGCCATACGCTCAGCCCTGGTCCTCGTCGACATGAATCGCATGACCAGGGTGACGACCCGAGAGCTTGCCGACTACGTCGCGATGGTCGGTCTCGCGGACCTCTGTCTGAATGCCAAAGCCGGCACCGCACCGACCATTCTGAGGCTTTTTGAAGATCCCGAGCAGCCACCGCAGGGGTTGAGCGTGTGGGATCAGGCTCTTCTTTATTCCATCTACAGCACTCGCCAAGCGAGCGTTCTGCAACTGTCAGAGATCAGAGCCATCGTGCTGGCTCGGGTCGAGCATCAGGGCAGTTCCGGCGCATCGACGCCGCCGTTTCCGCTGTGGACCGCCGAGATCATTCCTCAACGGAACACGAATATCGTCGGTTGGTATCGCGCAGCCGCCGAGCGCGGCGATGCCTACGCACAATTTGCTCTGGGAGTCATCTTCGCCAACGGGCAGGACGTACCGCGAAACTACGGCACGGCTGCCGAGTGGTTCCGCAAGGCTGCGGAACAAGGCGACGGCGACGCGCAGTTCAACCTCGGGATCCTGTACGCCGACGGCGGCGGTGTGCCCCGCGACTATGTGAAGGCATGCAAGTGGTGGCTGGTGGCCAGGGCTGATTCAGGCTCCAGCGGCGAAGCCTCTGCACTGTCTCTGGCCAAATTGAGAGCATCTGCTTCGCAGATGACGGCCGAAGACATGGCGCGTGCGCATCGGCAGGCCTCGGAGTGGCTCGAATCGCATCAACAGAAGTTAACGATTCATTAACGGCAGATTAACTCGCTTGACCGTCGAGAGGCGGAGTGATTAGGCTCGCTCAGATCCGCGAGCGTTCGAGGGGCAAGGAATAGAAGCGATGCGGCGGCTTACCGGTTATTGGCTGATGACGGCCTTCATGGTGCTGGCATGGACGGCGGCGGGAGCTCAGGTCCCGACACCGACCCAGAATCCGGGCCAGAATCCGGCCCAAAGTGGGGCACCATCGGACAACGCGCCCGCGACCAGCGCGACATCGCCGCAGTCGAGCGGTACACCTGCGGTCCCCGACTCACTCAAGCAGGGAGTCACCATCAGCGGCAAGCCGCTGCACGGCGAGCGGCCGCTGCCGAAGCTTCCACGGGACGAATTCATGAAGTGCTACCGGATGTACGCCGGATTCCAGTCATCCGGCTCGGGAAGCATCATGGACACCCTCACACCCATGAGCCTGTGTGAGGAGCAGCGCCAATGGGAAGAGCATACCGTGATCGAGAGTTGCCTCTATCCCCTCCACGGGGAAACGCCGCTCAGGATGGTTCAGGCCTGCACGGAGACGCTGGGACACGACCTTCTGGCATCCAGCGATCAATACTACGTATTCGCCGCCCGCGCCGACGCGTATTTCGTCTATGGGGATCCGCAGCATGCGATCGCCGACTATGGCACGGCGATCAAACTGGCGCCTCATGAAGGGAAGCTCTACTACAACCGCGCCGTGGTCTATGCGGCGCAGTCGGACGCCAATGATGCCCTGCGGGACCTGGATACGGCCATCGGGCTGCAGCCGAAGAACGCCCGATTCTGGGGTGAGCGTGGATCGGTGTGCATCAAGGCGCGCGACTATCAAAGCGCCATAAAGGACGAAACGGAAGCGATCCAACTCGCGCCGAAGCTGGCTCCGGCCTATTTTCTACGGGCCGATGCCCTGGCAAGCGTGGGTAACCGCACGGATGCCGTGAGCGACCTTCACACTGCCATCGATCTCGATCCTTCGCTTGCCCATTACGTGGTCATCCAGGGCAAGACCGTTTCCCTGCAGCCGCCGCCCCTGTGAGCTGCTGACAAACGACCAACGTTTGTAATCGTCGACCCTTTCGCTGCCGCATGAGGGCCGCTTTGCCGGCGGCCCATGGATTCGTGTAGGCTTTTCGGGCTGTTCAGGGCAGCCCATACCTCGGGGGGCACGAGCCATGATCGGATATGTCACGCTGGGTACCAACGATCTTGCACGCGCGGCACGGTTCTACGATGCCATCGCCGAGGAGTTGGGCGTCGGCAGAATGGGAGCGACGGATCGCCTCATCATCTGGGGTAAGCCCGGAGGCGCGGCCGGGGTCGGATTGGCGCTGCCCTTCGATGGCATGCCGGCGACCGTGGGCAATGGCGTCATGGCGGCTTTCGAGGCAAAGGACAAGGCCCAGGTCGATCGGATTCACAGGCTGGCGCTGTCGTTGGGCGGCAAGGATGAAGGCGCGCCGGGCCCGCGCGGTGAAGGATTCTACGCCGCCTATTTTCGCGATCCGGACGGTAACAAGCTCAACGCCTACGTGATGGGCTGAGCGATTCTCACCACGGTCGTTCCGTAGATACCCTGGGGGATTGATGCGATCCAGCACTGTGGGCCTCGTCGTGAGCGTCCTCTCGGCCAGTCAATTGCATGCGCAGAACATCAGGCCCGGATGCTGGGACGTGCGCATCCAGATCAACACCTTCATGACGCAGCCGCCGGAAGCGGTGAAGGCTATCAACGCGCAGAAGCTTCCGACCGTGGATCAGCTGATGCAGCAGACGCTTGCGCGTCTGACTCCAGAGCAGCGGGCGCACATCAACACCGCGCAGCTGCGCCAGGAGATCCAGGCGAGCCTGGATCAAAGCCGCAGGGCGATGGCGCAGGTTCGGGCTGCGGAAAGGAAGCCCGTGGTCGCGCATCGCGTCGTGAATGCGGTCCGATGCAGCGGGAACGTGCTCGGGGATCTGCGGATCGCGGCCGGCAACCTGCAGCGATCCGATGGGGAGCACTTCAACGCGATCCAACGGCAGACGGCGCCCAACGGCAGCGTCACCGTCACGACCGTCGGCAAGTGGGTCAGCGAAGCGGCACCGCACATGCCGTACTCGCCCCCTCCAACCGACCTGGACGGCCATCGGGCCGTGGGTCCGCATGCCGTGATGTGGCTCGATGAGAATCGCATCGTGGCCGTCATCGATGGCCAGCGCATCACCGCGCTCGAGGCGTATCTCGTACTGAACCTTCCCCCGAATCATTTTCTGGGTCCGGATGCCTATCAGCACGGCTGGCCGGGCCTTCTGCAGTACGACTACGCGCACTGGGCCGTCGCCGACGAGCTCGATCCGGCAAAGAACGGCGTTCAGAGGGACAAGCGGGTGCTGGGCATGTTCAGCGCGTTCAATACCGGATCGGATGACGGGGCGGCCGTGGACACGCGCGTGACCAATTATCACTACATCGGTAACGACAGGCCGGAGTACGCGCGCGAGCAGCAGCTTTGGGACCGTTACCTGAGCCGCGCCCCCACCGCATCGGGAAAGCAGGGGCTGGCACAGCAGGCCCTGGACAAGTATCGGGTCAGCGTCGTCGATCCGGACTTCTTCGCCGGCCATCCGGGGCCCTGACTGCCATTGTCGAAACCCGGCCGCACCGTTCGGCCATGGACGGTTCGGGCCGCCGGCCATTACATGGGGGGAATCGCGAACATGATCACCGTCTGGGGCGAGGGGAGAGGGTTCCGGGTCGTTTGGCTGCTGGAAGAGATGGGCATTCCATACAAGCTGAGGCCCGTGGACCTGCTGGCCGGCGTCGAGAAGGACCCCGAGTTCCTGGCCATCAATCCGGGCGGCTTCATCCCCGCAATCCAGGACGGCGACGTGACCATGGTCGAATCGATTGCGATCATGGAGTACCTGATCGCCCGCCATGGGCCGACGCCGCTCGCGCCGGAGCCGCGCGATCCTGCCTTCCCCGCGTACCAGCAGTTCCTGCATTTGGGTGAAGCCGGTCTCGCGGCTTCCATTTTCTTCGTCGTCGGCGCCCGCAATTTCGCGCCGGAAGCGCTGCGGGAGAATTGGAGCCGCGACCAGGCGCAGGGGGTCTTCGACAGTCGGCTGAGGCTGGTGACGCGTCAGCTTGCGCGCTCGCCCTATATGGCGGGTGACGCGTTCACTGCCGCTGATATTTCGGTGACTTACGCCCTGCAGTTGGCCACGCGGGCCGGCGGGGTCACGCTCGTCGAGCCGGAGCGGTCCTACGTGGCCCGAACCAGCGCGCGCGATGCCTACAAGCGGGCGATGGAAGTCTGTAAAGCTACGAAGGCGTGGGCCGCTAGAGCGGAAGCGCGGTGACGCGCCTTGGGACGGGTCAATCCTGGGCGCTCGTCTCGCTCAGGGAAAGGCCTTTGGTTTCGGGCGCGAAGCGCATGGCCACCAGCCAACCGATCAGACAGATGCCGGCCACCGCCGCGATGAGCCTGGAAACGCCCAGGTGAGCGATGGCCAAGGGGAAAAGAAAGGTGCCGATCGCCGCGCCCACGCGGCTCACCGACGTGGCGATTCCCAGGGCCGTCGCCCGAACGTCGGTCGGAAAGAGCTCTGCCGGGTAGATCCACTGTAGGACGCTGCTCGCCGAATTGAACAAAGCGAAGAGGCAGAAGAGCAGGGCGACGATACCGAAGTGCTCCGCGGCAGGCATGACCGCGAGGATCGCGAGAACGACCCCCGTCACCAGGAAGGGGATGGTGAGCAGCGGCCTGCGGCCGACCTTGTCGACGAGCAGCATCGCAGGTATGACGCCCGCCGCGAACACGACACTGATGAGCGCGGCACCGAGGGCCGGGTCCGGTACATGGAGCAGACGCAGAAGCTCCGGCGTATAGGTGTAGATCGCGAATGTCGGCACGATCTGGCAGGACCAGAACACACAGACAAAAACGAGGCGTCCGAAGTAACTGCCGTCCAGCAGACTCGTGGCAGCCGGGGCGGGGGCATCGGCAGGCTCCGGGTCGAGCCGGTATCCGCGGCCGAGGTGCTTCTCGATGACGGCCTCGGCCTCCTGCAGCCGCCCTTTGGATGCAAGCCACCGCGGTGACTCCGGGGTGCCGAGCCGCAGCGCGACGACGATTGCGGCCGGCACGGCACTGGAAGACAGCAGCCAGTGCCAGTCGAGGCGGACCCAGGTCGAGAGCGCATAGCCGCTCAGGAACGAGACCATATAGCCGAGCCACCACGCGCCGATCATCGCCGCGAGCAGCATGCCGCGCCGGCTGCGCGGCGCGAATTCGGCGAGCAGGGCGCTCGCAATCGGGTAGTCGGCGCCGACCGCGATCCCCAGGACGAATCGCAGCGCGAAGAGCTGCCAGGGCTCCCGCACCCAGAACTGCGCGGCCGACCCCACGACCAGCGCCATCAGGTCGATCGTGTACATGAGCTGGCGGCCGAGCCGGTCCGTGAGGTAACCGAAGACGGTGCCGCCAACGACCATACCCAGGAGAGACGCTGCGGCAATGAGGCCCTGCCAGCCAGGGGTCAGATGCAGGTCCAGTGCAAGCGACGGCAGCGCGATGGCGATGATGCCGAGCACATAGCCGTCGCAGAAGGGGCCGCCGCAACTGTACGTCAGCAGCCGGGTATGGAACGGCCGGTAGCCGGCATCGTCCATCGCCGCTGATGGACGTACACCGTCTGCGGCGGGCTCACCTGCAGACATGAGCTCGTCTCCCCCGCGCACGCCGTCTATGTACATGTGTGTCCATAAACTTGACAAGTACGTACACGTGAGCGATCTTACAGTCAAGATGGGCAGGCGGACGGGCAAGGGGGCGGCGGCCGCAGGTTCGCTCGAGCTGTGGCTGCACGCGGCTTATGAGCTCCTCCTCGAATCGGGGGTCGAGGCGGTGCGCATCCTGCCGCTCGCCAAGCGGCTGCGGCTCTCGCGAACGAGTTTCTACTGGTTCTTCGACGATCGCGAGTCGTTGCTCGCGGCGTTGCTCGAGCGCTGGCGGACCAAGAACACCGGCAACCTGGTCCGTCAGGCGGAATCTTATGCCGAGAGCCTGCCGGAAGCCGTCCTCAACGTATTCGACTGCTGGTTCGATGACCGACTGTTCGATTCGCCCCTGGAGTTCGCGGTGCGCAGCTGGGCGCAGCAATCCGACCGTGTCGCCGGCGAAGTGGTCGCGGCCGATGCCGATCGCCTGCGGGCTCTCACCAACATGTTCGCCCGCTTCGGCTGCAATCGCCTGGAAGCGGACGTGCGCGCGCGCACGGTCTACCTCACTCAGCTCGGCTACATCTCGCAGAAGGCGCCCGAAGAGCGGGCGGTCCGCATGAGGCGCATCGGCCGATACATCGAAATCTTCGCCGGCATTGCCGCCGAGCCGCGCGAGCTCGAGCGGTTCTTCGCGCGACACGGCTACAGGCCGAGGCGGACCGCTCCGCGCTCATGAGCGACATGCGGTCCGGCGGCGCCGCCACGTGATGAGCACAAACATTTACGGGGAGGAACGATGAAGAAAAGCAACGAGTCGCCGATGGGTGCCCACCTGCAGAGCGCCGTGCGCACGATCCTGCGCAGCTGCCGGCCGATTACCGCCTTTGCATCGATCAATACGGTGCTGCTCGGCGCCGTGGGCGCGCTCGCGCAGATTCCCCCGGCCCTGGCCGCCGATGCGGACAGCTCGACCCCCGTACTCCATGAGGTCGTCGTCACGGCACAGCGTCGCAAACAGACGGCCCAGGACGTTCCCTACAATATCAGCGTGATCGATCCGACGCAGATTGCCCAGTCCGGCGCGTCGACCCTGAACGACCTCACCCGCGTCGTCCCCGGCCTGGTCACCGTCGATACGGGACCCGGCTCGCGGGGCGGCATGAACAACCTGACGCTGCGCGGCTTGAGAACGGACAGTCCCGGCGGCGGGCAGAGCGTGGCCGAGATACCGGGGGAGAGCGTGAGTCCGGTATCGACGTACTTCGGGGAGACGCCGGTATTCTTCGCAATGCCGCTCTACGACGTGCAGCGGGTCGAGGTGCTGCGCGGGCCGCAGGGAACCCTGTACGGCTCGGGGTCGCAGGCGGGCACGATCCGGATCATCCCCAATGCCCCGGACTTCGATCATTTCTCCGGCGAGATCGAGGGCACCGCGAGCGCCACCGAGCACGCGATCACCTTCGGTAATCTCAACAGGGATTTCCAGGGCTTCCTCAACATCCCGCTGGCGAGTCACC
>Ga0335072_10005449_pt1 | contig 18746 bp, 15 predicted proteins | sample Lox_Sample_21_FD_206725 | JGI IMG/M metagenome (GOLD analysis project Ga0335072, IMG submission 206725) | Soil microbial communities from Loxahatchee National Wildlife Refuge, Florida, United States - Lox_Sample_2.1 | ecosystem: Environmental > Terrestrial > Soil > Wetlands | place: USA... | reverse complement strand
CCAACTTGGGAAGGCAGCTAGCGTGGCAAAGCCTGCTAATATACCTCCTCCTTCTGGGCAAAGCCCTGCCTCGACTGCCAGCGACAGCGATGACCAAGAGCTACCGTCTGTGCGCACGATGGCTCGACACGCTTCAGGTAGATCTCGAGTATCTCAATCCCCAAGCTCGTCCTCAACCGATGAACCCAAAGAATACTATATCGAATGGCTTGTATATATGGGAAAGGAACTGTTGCATTCAGACGTCGTTTCTTCTGAAAAGTGGGATCTTGCTGCCAGCTTCAGCGGCCAACGAACGCGTGTTAAAAACCCCCTCGAATTAAGAGGAAAAGGCGAATCTTTGGCACGCCGAATATGAAGGTACCGCAATTCATTGCTCGCGAGCCCGATACAGTAGGCTGGTGGAAGAAAATCGACAATCATATTGAAAGATTGCGGAGAGATGGAAAATCCGATATTCGCGTGACCGTCACCATGAGGTTTGATATCGAGGAAAACGCGGCGGTAGAGCAATCATCTCAGACGCCTGTTCGATCTGGTAAAGAAGGAAGTCAGCGAGAGACAGCTACACAGCGTCAGAGGCGGCAAGAAGTACGTCTCAATGAGATTGACATCGCCACCGGCAATAACGTGACCGCAATCTATAAGGCTAATCAGTGCATGCTGAAGGCCTGCAAGAACTTTGGCCGCACCTATATCTCGCTCGGAAATTCCGGCCACGTCCCTCTGAATAATCGAGCTCTTGCTAAGTGGAATGATGCCATTAATAAAGGGACTGCGACGGTCCATGAGCCTCCACGAGATGTCATTGGGTGATTTGTTATCTTATTGTGCTTCCCGTTATCTCGAGTGCTGTCTTTCTCTCGGTGCGCCCCTCTCTGGTAGCCGTTGGATTCGGCTTGAGCTTCCAGCTCCTCAGCCGTGGCTTTTCGTTCGCCAGGGTGGTGGAGAAGGCGGCCGTTGAAAGAGGGAGAAGGAGGGAGAAGAAGCGGGAAAGCAGGCGTTGCTGATCAAACTGCAGGCATGACGGAACGGGCTTCCACGCCCTTAAGTATCTGTCTGTCGGAGCCCAAAATAGCGTAAAGAAGGGAGTCCATTTTGGGACCCATCGATCGAGGGTGAGCATGCACGCGAGCCACGAGGCGCTCACCCTTCACTCACCCGTCGCTCACCTTGGCTCACCCTGGCTCACCCTGCTCGCGAGGTGCGAGTGTTTAAAGCGGCATGGTTTGGGTGAGCGGGAAGGTGAGCTCGGGGCGGATTTTACTTCTATTGTGCTGCCGAATTTTGACCCATTTTGTAAGACGCTGCTGACGCGTTTTGGTGCTGCACACAGCACTTCCTTCCCTTCAGCACATTTCGCGCGTATCCATGCTTTTCGGGAAGAGGTTCGAAACCTACAGATCGGTGGCTGTGGTCTCAAAGTGAAGCTTGAGGCGACCGCGTCTGGCTTGGCAAGAGCGGTCGCCTGTTCGTTTCCCACGAGACTCTGTGCTCGCCTTTAGTATCGCAACATGCTCTGCCATCCACCTATTGCGACTCACTGCCTCCGGATGGCTTCCAGTTCATCATCGGACTCAGCAAGCGATCATGCTGTGCGACGAGTGCCAAGAGATCTTCTCGATGGAGTTGAAGATAGCCGGTACGCTCATTACGGCATCAAAGGCCTCGAAGCTGAGGCAAACAATGGCTGTCACCTCTGCCTTCTGGTCTGGCATGGGATCTCCGCACGAAAGAATATCATGCAGAAGCTACGAACCTGGGTGCATGACAATCCGGGTAAAGATACCTCGACGTATGTGAATGTTAGGCACGATGAAATTTATCCCGCTCTGGAGTTCATCTTTAGAGTTGGCGACTTTGACGTAGAAGACGCCGATGTGGATTACGATGGTTTCGAAATCAGTATGGAAGCCATGCATGGAGTTGACTCGCTGCCTGAGGACGATTCTGCCGTGCAAGATGCCGAATCGACCGGATCCGAAGCGACTATGAAGACTGCGATCGACTGGATGCAGGTATGTCTTCAAACGCACAATCTTTGCCACAGAGATTTGGTCGACATGAAATCACTACCTACGCGTTTGATCGAAATTGCTGGACATCCGGATCAACCTACTCTCCGACTCTGCTCGTCCAGCGAGATCCCATCTGACACGCAGTATGTAAGTCTAAGCCATTGTTGGGGTGACTTCCAACTCTTCACGCTCAAGACTTCAAATCTGGGGTCCCTGAAAGAGAACGTCGACATGTCTGAGCTTCCAAAAACATTCCGAGAAGCAGTGAAGGTCACACAGCGTCTCGGGTTTTCCTACATCTGGATTGACTCAATTTGTATCATACAGGATTCGAAAGAGGACCGGGAGAGGGAAACGGCCACGATGGCAGATGTGTACAGTGGCGCCCAATGCAATATAGCCGCAAGCGCATCGCGCAACGGCAGCGAAGGCCTTTTCCGTGCTCGGAATCCTTGCCTGGCACGTCCACTGAATGTGTGGGCAACCTGGAAAGGAGAGGGACTCGCTGAAGGGCCATACACACTGATATACGCAGACCCGTTTGAAGTTGAAATTCTTCCAGAGCCATTGAATCGTCGAACATGGGTCTTTCAGGAACGATTACTGTCTCGGCGGGTCTTACAATTCGGGACGAACCAAGTGCACTGGAAGTGCCGAGAGAACATGGCTTGCGAAGCCTTCCCTGACACGCTTCCTTTCTCCTCGCTTTTCGCCACAGACGATGAATGGATCGAGTCTCTGTTCACTGACCCTTACACGGACGCGAAATACGGGTACGATTTCGTTCCTGGTCGCAGCGATGCATTAGCTGCCCATATCTTAGCAAAAAGACACAAAAGATCTCCACAAGAACATCTCGAAGCTAACTTGTTCCACTTGCGCAGCAAGCTGTACAGCGCATGGATTGTGCTTGTGACCGAGTACTCGCAATGTGACCTGACGTACAGCTCTGACAGACCACTGGCCATTTCTGGCGTTGCCCGTGCAATGGCGGCGAAACTCGGCGAGGGTGATCGATATATCGCCGGCATGTGGGAGTCAAAGATGGTCGAGTTGCTGCTTTTCGAACGTGACACGAAGGCATCTGGATGGCCAGAGACACCGCGTGCACCATCTTGGTCCTGGCTTGCTCGAGATGGGCCGGTCAAATTTACTTCCACGTTACTAGCTTCTGCTACCGTCGAGCCCAAGCTCTGGCGGAACTACCGAATATGTGAGGTCCTAGAGGCGACTACGGAGGACGATAGTGGCGACCCATTCAGCTCTTTTCCTACCGGCACCCTTCGGTTGAAGGGCTTTTTGGCAAAAGCCTCGATCTCGCAGGTCTCGCTCCGGCGACAGTGGATATTGTGGTCCTGTGGTCGGCAGTTGAAGGATATGATAGACATCTACTCCTTCGTTAAGCTCGACGGTCCTGCAGATCTGAAGCACTTGTCGAAAAGCAATTGGCATATCGTGACTTGTATACGCCACGACTCGGAAAGAGCTGGCAGCCATGTCCACGGTCTGGTACTCAGGCCTACCGGTGAGTCTCCAGGCCAATTTAGAAGACATGGAACGTTCGCGATCAAGTATTCAGACTACGAAATGCTCTTGGCTCTACGTCGAGATGGTACTGACTGGGTGGAGCCCGAATATGAAAAGACCGATTTCGCAGGACGGTACACATTGAGTATCGTGTAGCAGCACTGCGGACGGCGGCGCTCCCGGGCAACAGGTGCGGCAGAAAGAAACAAATGGCCATATATGCCAGCAAGTCCAAAACACACTCAACTTCACGATGCTCGTCCCGCCCCTCCCCCCTAACTCTACGAGAAAGCTCATGAGCCAAGGCGGAAATATGGTCGAATCGCAATGGGTGTTGGACAAGCTCAGACCTTTGGTAACGACAAGGATGAGCTGAATGAACCTCAGGACACCTGACGCAGAACTAGTCAATACAGCGATACGATCAGGGCTCCCGAAATTTGCTTTGCAACCTTCACATATTACATACATAGACTTTTCCTGATCCTGCTATGCTACTTTACTGCTAGGGAAGAAAGTCCATGATTCTGAAGCCAGAGCCGACCGAGTCTGGACGGTAAAAGAAAGTCTCTTGTCCAAGCGTGACAGTCACAAAAACAGCTCCGGCTCCAACGTCAACACGAGAAATCCAAATTCAGGACATGAACGGCGAACTTACCCCCTGCTAGAGAAATCAGGTATCCCATCGACTGCCAAAACGGTTGACATTCAATTTTGGCGCCAAGACTGTGTATTCCTGAGTACAGGCTTCTAAACTTGCGCCTACTGATCACCCGTAACTTTGAAGTTTTGCTGGGATGATCGGCCACTAAATTTCCCTTCCGTAGCCCAGCACAGCCTGTGACCCGTACTCAAAAATTAACTGTCAACCATTCTGGTGGTCGATGGGATAGAGTGCACCTACACCGGTATCGCAATTGAGCTCCGTCGTCGTTGTTGTCGCTGTTGCCGCATCAGCGCCGTGGTCTCGGTGACCTCCTCTACCTCCTCTATCGTCGTTCCGTCCTTTAAGTCATCGTCGAATAGCGCATCCATTGGTCTACCAAGCGGCACACCTCTCGTCTCCGGCACGCATGCACTGACCCATACAAATGATATGGCGCAAAAGATGGCGTAGACAAGGTACGTTGCCCATCCCACAGATGCAAGAAGATGTGGCGTTATGGCGGCAATGACGATCTGAAACAGCCACTGAGTACATGTAGTAACGGAGCAGCACTTTGCGTTGATGTGCGAGGGAAAGATCTCGCTGCAGACGTTCCAGGAGATGGGGCCTAGCGACACGCCAAAGAAGAATGCGAAGATGTAAACCATTAGCACTGAGACAATGCCGCCGATTGTCAATTTCGCATCATGCGTCTGATCAGGTGGAGGCATGATCCGCACGTAGTAAGCCAAGACAAGCATGGCGACGCCGCATACAGCTGAACCTAGCTTGAGCCAGAATCTGTTGCCCCGCATTCGTACGAAGACAAACATGAAAGCAACGGCCGAGACAAGCTTGACAAGACCGAAGACTCCTGTCAGGAATAGCGAAGATGACACTGAAGCAAATCCGGCTGACATGAAAATGACGGGAGCGTAGTAGTTGAGGGCATTAAGCCCTACCATATTCTGTGCAATCATCAGGCCAATCCCGACTATCAAGCGACGGCGAATATCTGGTTTCATTGCCTCGCTGAAGAAGCTGCAATCGTTCAAATGGGAGGTTTCGTTGGTCGTAGCTGTTTCCTCAAGTTCGCACAGTTCATCCGTCACATCACGGTCTCCCACCGGCAATCCTCTGAGCCAAGCGAGCGATTTTTCGGCAGCTTCGACTTTCCCATGTTCGATCAACGAGCATGGTGATTCGGGAATGAATAAGGTGCAGGTCAGAAGGAAGGCTCCTGGCAAGAGTTGGACGGCAACCGGAATCTGCCACTGTAGAGGCGAGGTTGCAGGAAATGCCGCGTTCGACGCAAAAGCACCCCAGAAACCAATAAGTGCACTAGTTTGCAAGAAGGTCTGATAACCTGACATCAACATCCCTCGCTCAGAAGGTGTAGAGATTTCTGATATGCTGGCGAAGAACACATTAGCTTGCAGCCCCAGACGCCTGCATCCGCGTAAGGAATATAACTCACTAGATAGGCGAGGCCAGTGTGCCAGCGCCTACACCCAAGCCGTTGAGCAGCCTCCCTGCCTCGAAGACTCCAAGACTTCCGTTTGGACTAGCTAGCTGCATTGCTGCACCGAGCACGTACAGCAGGGCACTGAGCAGAAGGCAACTTTTCCTGCCGAGCCGGGAACAAACAGGCATGCCCAAAGGCACGCCGAACAAAGCTCCCAAAAGCCATAGAGTTACGATCCGTGACTCGACAGAAGCTAGTTCGTTTGGTGGAAGCTCATTGAGATGAAAGCTGCGGAGGAACGACGGCAGAACGAGAACGCCGCCAATGAAACCCACAGAATAGCCAAACAGTGAGGCCGTCAAGCAGGCAATGCTTGCAGCGATGTACAAGTGGGTATTTGAAGACTTGGACATCTTGTTTCAAGCTCACATCAATTCCCGCAAATGGGCTGAAGAATTAGCGGCATACCTAGGCAAGGAAGGAGAACGTGGGAGAAAAATCACCAGCCAGCACTTTGAGAGCAGGACATCCATGAATATATCTCAGGCTCAGCCCGCCTCATTAACGAACTGCGGGCATCACCTTGTCCGGTAGCCTTCCGACACCTACCACATATCGGCAAGTAAGGCAGTTTTGCGAGACTGGAGAGGAGAGGGTTATGGGCCGGTCGAGAAGCGAGAAGAGCAGGGCGGGCGGCAGAAGTCTTTCCCGCCGGTTTGATGCTAACCCACTCTGGATTAGACGCTAGTTTTGGTGCACATTATCGTTTCAAGCATATTTATTTTGCAATGGGGTTAACGGCCCCCCCGGGCCCGGGTCCAGCATGGTATCGAAGCCGACCGCATCTGCTAGTCTATGTGATTGACATCATTTGATTTACTGTTCAACGTTAACGACAACCCCCTATCCCAGCTATTCCCTCGCGGATATCTCGCCTTGAGGCTACGGATTGCCTTCGTCTAGGTTAGAATTATCTCGTCTCTTTTGGCGGAGAAAAGATCCGTAGCTAAGCAGACACGTCTGGGCAGCACGGGCAAGCGCCCTATCTCGGCTGGGCTTGTATCAATTGTCATGTGAGGGGATCATCTGTTACGAGTCAGGTTATTCCACCCAAACCGCAGGAGCGTAGCGTTTCTTTGCTCAATCAAAGAGATGTAAGATATCAGCTATCAGACAAGATGCACTCGGTTAGAAGGGCGTTGGACCTAGCGGAACCTCACCGAGAAAGTCACAAGACCTGTCAAGATAGAGTTTAATTGCACAAGCAAGTGACAGTTCCACGGAGGCATCGATACCTTGTGAATATAGTACCGGAACTTTGACTACTCCTAACTATCTATCCACGCCTGATTTCAGGTACCGTGCCCACAGCTAACGGAGCAGGAGAGATAGACCTACTAACTACCCATTCAGCATCGCCTCATGCTGGCCGCCATAGCGCTCCCCGGAAATAGGCAGGGTGTCGAGGATTTTCTGGATCTCGGCCATGTCTTCGTCGGTGAGCGACGCAGGCTTGCAGTTCTCGATGATGCGCGCCTCCTTGGTGGAGCCGGGGATGGGGATGGTGCCCTGGCGACACACCCAGCCGATGGCCACCTGCGCCGTGGTCACACCCTTGCGCTTGGCAATCTGCCCCACCGCGTCGACGAGCTTCAAGTTCTGATCGAAGTTCTCAGGCTTGAAGCGCGGCAGCATGCGCCGGAAGTCGTTCTCCGCCAGGTCGTCGAGCTTGCGTAACTCGCCTGTCAGCCAGCCGCGGCCGATGGGGCTGTATGCCGCGATGGGAATGCTAACTGTTGTGTGGATCACTGTCAGTAGATGAATTTTTTTTGGGGACTTTCTGCTTCATTTTCAAGAGGACAACGTACGCTCATGGCATGCGTCCGCAATACCGTTGTGAAGAGGGTCGGGCGTGAACAGGCTCAGCTCGATCTCGACGGCCGAGATGGGATGTACGGCATGGGCCTTGCGGATCGTGTTCGCGCTGGCCTCGCTCAGCCCGACGCCGCGGATCTTGCCCTCCTTGACCAGTTCGGCCAGTGCGTTGATTGAGGTCTCGATAGGGACCTTGGGGTCGACCCGCGCACATTCAAAGATGTCGATAGGCTTGATGCTGGGTGGCAGCACCTTGACGGCCTCCTCGACAGACGCACGAATACCCTCCGGACTACCGTTAGGGCCTTCCTTTGGGTGGTAGGCGCCTTTGATGCTGAGCACAACCTTGTCGGCGTCCTCGGGATACTGTTCGAAGTAGTGCTTGATCAGATGCAGCGAATTTGCCTGAGGCGTGCCGTAGTGTAGGCTCTGCATGCGAGTCAGCCTAGCTCTCCTGGGTGGTCTCTGCTTGATGGACCCGCAAGCTGAACAGGAAATACATGGGGATGCTATTCTTTTACTCAGAAGGCCGCACTTACACCGTTCCAGAAGTTGGCGCCCTGCTCCAGCGCCGTCTTCATTGCTTTTACCGCGACCGGATATTCGACAAGTGCCCACGGGATCGTTAAACCTGGAGCACGTAGCGTCAACATGGCATTCTCACATGCTCGCTAAGACGCTTGCCTTGGGTCTCTGCACCCTGGAATGAAGAAAGCATACAACCGGTTACTTACCCAACATGCCGTACCCAACAGGGCCCACGGCCTTGCCGGCGACGGTGGTAAGCGCTGCTCTGCCAATGCTCGCCATGGTGGAAGATGTCGCGTGGCGTTTGAGATGGAGAAAGGTAATGAGCGATGAGTTCTACTACGCTTCCCGAACTGCTGGAGAGGAAGGTGTGTAGTAGTTATGATATGAGACGTCGGCCTGAACACTTCTTCTTTAAACGGACGTGAAAGTCAGGCAGTCGTCAAAGTATTTTGATTCAATGACCGACTCCCACGAACCATCCAGCATAGAAAGGTTTCGTATGTTGGCAGCTGCAGTCATTGCATGGAGTTTGTCCGCAAATACGCCCAATGCCTTACTTAGGTCCGACTATCTCCGCGAACCTGAACCCAAGCACAATGCAAAAGTCGGTCTCGGCAACCCCTCAGCTGTCACGATCGGGCATATACAGTACATTGCTCAGCCTTCAACGGGTCTCGTGGCCGGCGGGCGGAACGCATCCGAAGCATCCCGTAGGCCCGCAAGTCTCATCAAGCATGATAGGGATCCAATGCGAGAATGAGATGATTGATTCTTGGAGAGGACAGACGTAGCCCGCGATATTGCTACTCACGATAGAAACCGGGACGGAAGGTAGCGTAGGTATATAGATATTGCAAATACACAAAGGAATATATCTCTAGATCGGGCTCTGGCAGCTATGTGCCAACTACCCCATGTCAAAGTCTATCCCCAGGTCTCTCTATGTTCTTTCAGTTTCGACCGAAGACGCCGTTTCCTTGTACCCTTAAATGGTAGACCCATACATTCCTCAGACTCCTTACAATCTCGACAGATAACTCTTTGAGCCGCTTCCTCAGGTCGACTCCCAGAAGATCTAGGATTGCGCCCGAGGGGTGATGCGCGCGCCAAAGTCAGGCGGCCTGCGCGCCGCCGCGAGAGCGTTAAGGGCGGCGGGAGAGATGCCCTGAACAGGGGTGTGGGAACGACGCTGAAAACAGCCCCCAAAAGCGCCGTTTTCTGCCATCTTCCCACGGGGCAAGCAGTTACCGTCGGTCATTTTGAGATTTTGTGACTGGTTTCAAACTACGAGCTTTGAGTATTGTATTGGAAAGTGAGCATGTCGGGTTGTACATCCACGCTTTCGCGGATGTGGGAACCTTGTCCTGATGAACTCTATCTTCTACCATACCCTTGGTTGTGGTAGTTGTCGCTTCCACCCCAACGGCCATACCCTTGACTTTGACCTTGATAGTAGCTATCGCTGACAGAGCGGCCACTATTTTGGTATTGATCTTGGCCTCCTCTTCCTCCACGATTGTTGCCATCATAATGATGGTCTCCTCTGCCATTCTGACCATAGGCATCGCCGCCATATTGACCTTGAGACCCTCTTCCACCCCCGTACCCAAAGCCTTGCTCCCGTGGTGGTGCATTTCCATAGCCATTGCCATAGCTTGCGCCAAGTGAGCCTGCACTAGGTGGTCCACGATATCCGTTTCCACTCCCGTTACCGTAATTCTGTGGCGGTGGAGGAGGCATGCCTGGTACTGGAGCATATTTGGGATCCAAGAACGCCGCAAAGGGATTGTTCCGGTTTTCAGCACCAGGTGGAGCCATTCCTGGCGGAGGCCTGTCCGCAGCATATGAAATTCTGCTCCCTCTACCGTTGCCACTCCTATCCTGAGGGTGCTGGCGCGTGTTGTCGTAGAGGGGTGCGCCACCAAAATCACGGCCGGAATGTCGTGCCTTAGACTTCAGTATCGCTAGGTCGGAGTTATCAAGCTGCCTTGGAGGCTCTCTGACGCCACGAAGTAGCATTGATTTGTGTAGATGAGTCGCAGCTGGCATGGTGAAATGAACGCTGTAGCAAGGACAGATGTTAGTACGGAATTGTATTTTGGATAAGGGTGCAATGTTAAGTAAGGGAGTAACAGACCTCATAGACCTATCGTCATCGATTTCGGGTTTAAGCCTGATATCTTCCTCCGGCGGAACGAGATCCATGTGCGGGAAAAATTCTTCATTCTTCTCAACCTTCCCAGCCAGATTGCCAATGCGAGTTGCAAGCTTGATAATGGGTTGACTGTCTTTCGACTTCTTAGAGTAGAAAGGCACAGCCAGAACATCATAGAGCGGATGTTTGTCGGACAGCAAAAGGGCGTCTTTGCCGAGCGCGTTGCGGGCGTGTTCTTCGGCCGAGAGTAGAGGATATCTTTTCTCCATCGCATCGAGCAGACGTTTCTCGTCAATGAAGGGCAGTAGTATAACAGCCTTCCATGACTGCTTCTTGCCATTGAGGTCCAAGTCGAAATCTTCAGGATAGAAGTCAATGATTTCAGAATCTTCATCTGTCATCAGGGAGTGGAAGCTTTCAGGTATGGCGTGTTTAGAGGAAGCCGGAAAGACGCCCATCAGTTGCTCGTACGGCTTGAACGGAGTTCCCTTCTCGAAGTTGACAGACATTTTGTCGAGATCAACGAAATCTGCCGCAAACGGTGCGTAATGATATGGGTAATACCATGTCCAGGATGGGCAACCTTGTAGGTAATATGCCAAAACCCAACAAAGGCCTTCAACATATGATCGGGCGACTTTGTGACGGAATGCGATGTCATCGACATCTACATGGAACTTTTGCTGGTAGTAGCGATCAGCATAACCTTCTTCCCACAAGCGGACAGTGTCTGGTGGCGCATCATCAGGATCAGCCGAATTGTACTTCGGAGTATTCGCTTCAATAGGTGTGTTACGACCAGGTGTGTCGATGTCGGATGATTCCTCCATAAGGTCCGCTTTGCGTTTTCCAAGGGCTGATGGGGGCGTTTGAACAGCGTCCGAGCCAACGACGGTCGAGCTCTCCCTCACTGGTGTCTCAGCGCTCTTGCCGGCTTTTGCGAGCATCTGTGCTTTCATGGCCGCGGCTGCACTCTTGTTGGCTGCATTTGCTCTGTCCACGGCACCTCGATTGACGATCATGTTATAGTCGACTTGGACATCTATGCTCGAAGCCGGGACCAGGTTCATTGGGATAGACATAGGAGCACGGTTATCACTGTTGCCTTTCATGAGCCCATTCGATCCTCCTATGCTGTAGTCAGCCGAACTTCTGCGTCGCTTTGCATCACGGGACTCTCTGGCTTGATCTCGCGCTTCATCTTCCTGCTTCCGCCGTTTCTGATTTCGTTCCCGTTTGTCGTCGACCTCTTTGCGACGACGGAAAATGGCGTCCTCTTGCTTTGCAAGACCTTGCAGAATACATTGTGCTCGGGCAAGGTCCACTGTTCCATCACATGTGAGGTAACCCCCCATCACCGGAATGTTATCACGCCAGATTGCGATGAGCTTGTCGATTCCGTCCTCGTGGATATCAAGACTCGGAAGGTGTGGAAGGAAATCGTTACCAACGAAAAAGCACATAAATACCCAATCATCAAGAGCGCGTTCCAAGTCAAAGCGGAAAGGCTGGCCAGGTACGAACATCTCCGCCCCCAGATACTCCCGGAGTACAGAAACATGGAGCCAGATGAAGGGTTTCGATTCCTCTGTGGCTCCTTTCTCATCAAAGTCGCCTGCCTTTTCCTTTGTGTTGCCTCTACAGTTCTCGGCATAATGGCCTTGACGTCCACAGAGCTTGCAGGTCTTGGCTTTTGCATCTCGAAGAAAAACGTCTTCGCGCAGGACACGGAAATGTGGTTCGTGAGTGGCGAGACCCAACATGATTAGATCAGCGTCCAGTCCATACATCACATGCGTGGTGTTCGGGTCGTATTCTGGATCCGAACGTTGCGAGCGGATAAATTGCATGATTTTATGCTCACCCTCGCCCGGAACGCTTGCGTCTGAGATGACTACCTTCAGCTGCTCCCATGCGGGATCTGTATTGAGCTTCCACTGCACCCAGTATCTGACGGAACGAGCTAGCAGGAACATGAACGGTGTACCAGGCGTGATCACGTTGGTGTCCCATGTTTTCTTGACGATGTCTTCCGCAGTGGAAGCCTCATCTTGCTGTCCGTTTTGACCTTGCTGTTTTCGAAGTAGGGTTTGAAACTCAGCCTTCTTTTCGTCGGCTTCTTTTGCGTCCTTGGCAGAACGGAAGCGGCGCGCGCGTTGTTGATTCATTTTCGCTCGTGGTGCCACGCCATCTGGGAAGTCGTTAGCTTAAGATACAAAAAGACGTAGACACAGAAAGTGGGGCAGGAAAGAAAAACAATACTTCCTTGCTGACGTAGGAATCATCTTCAGATAATAGAGCCGTCTCAAGGAGAGTACATGGAAGGTTTTAGATCCCTGCCGCTGACTGACATACCAATAGCGATCATCAACAATTTTCTTGGGCGCACCATATTCACCACTCGGTCTGTATATTTGAAGATCTCCGTCATCATTTCTGCCTCTGTCGCCGGTGGAGGCTTATCCTCCGGGTGAGAGCAAGGGTGCACGATTCCATTGAAATCCAAGTACAAATTATCATTTTCCTCGCCATTTGGGTTGGGCTTTGTAGTATCAACGGGGTACTGTACACCATCGATTTCGTAGGGCTGTTCTTCGATCACAGGCGAGATGATCTTGGGGTATTTTTTGGACAGCCATCTGAACAGGGCTGGAACACCCATGATGGAAAGCTATTGAAGAACTCTCAAGGCGAAACGACACGTTGGAAAGGTTGTAGGTGAGACACGTTGTTTGTGTAAAGAAGGGCTATCTGGGATACCTCAACGAAAGGTAATCTGCATCATCCTTTCCTTCTTTCGAGGCGGCAGACGAAAGAACGGTCCTGCGGGCAAAAGGCAGGGAGGCCTGAAATCGGTTACGAACAATACCTGTGTCGTAGGACTGAATAGCAGCTGCGAAATTTGATACTCTCAAATCGTCCCACTATCTCTAATGTAATCGTTGGTGTTGTAGTCGCCGTGAGGATGACTCGCGAAGACGGGGATGAAGGCTGCGCTTCGATTTTTGCAGCTTCGACGCGGCTCACGTTCCTTGGCGAAATTTGTTCCGCAAAGTGCAGGCGAACACTTTGGCATCGGCAAGAAAGCTGACTGCCGCAATACTACGCGTTTACAGCCCTAGACGGACGTATTTCGACTCGGAAATCACTGGGGCTTTGTTTAGTCCCAATTGTCTTCATGGCAGCGTACTTAATCGAGTAGTGAATATGCCATTCCAGACGAGATTGTGGCCATGTTACGAATTCTTGAATCTCAGGCCCCGGCGAAGCAGACCGCGAGTGATACGATCAACACTCTGAGTAATAGGTTGCAGAGCGCGACCTTGCTAGAAGATCGACGTGCCGCCATCCTCGGTCTTAGGAGTTTCGCAAAGCTCTTTCCAGCGTCCGTAGCGTCCGGCGCCCTCCGAGATCTTATTAGCAGTTTGAGGAAAGATGCAGACGACTCCGACACAACAAAGGTGGTGTTGGAGACATTGTTGATGCTGTTTACACCCGATGAGAAGAGCACTGAGGCGTCGGAAGAAATAACTCTTTGGCTCGCGGACGAATTTACACAACGGCAAGACAACATTACGGTCCTGCTGGACCTGTTGGAGTCCAAGGAGTTCTACCTAAGATTGTACTCGCTCCAGTTGATCTTGCACATATCTACGGCCCGAAAAGAAAGAACACAAGAGTGCATACTCTCTGCGCCGCTGGGGGTTTCAAGGCTAGTAGCTGTCCTTGACGACAAAAGAGAGGCTGTTCGGAATGAAGCACTGGTACTTCTGGTTGCGTTGACGCCATCATCGACTGAGCTGCAAAAGCTTGTTGCCTTCGAAAGCGCCTTCGATAAGATATTCGCTCTCATAGAGGCTGAAGGGTCTTTGACCCATGGCTCGACGACCGTCCAGGATTGCCTATCGCTGCTGGCCAACCTGCTGAAGCTTAACGTATCGAATCAGTCTTACTTCCGAGAAACTGGCTGCATATCAAAATTGGCAAAACTTCTTGCCGGGGTCACGAAAGAGGAAGAATCAGCTGATGGGGTTTCGGAATGGGCAAAACCCCAACGGGATCTTAATGTTTGGGGATTGCTAGGACTGGTGCAGCTTTTTGTGGTGCGAGGAGGCCAAGGGACACCACTCAACCAAGCCTCATTTTGGCAGAGTGGCATCGTGGTTCAGATCCTCCATCTGGCCTTCAGATCAGAACTGGATGTCAGCATAAGGGCCAAATGCTTCACCACCTGCGCTGATCTCATCCGTGGGAACGCCTCTTTGCAAGAGCAATTTGGAGACCTTGCGGTCCCTAAAGCTAGCGTGAAGGCTAGGAACATCACGAACGGACACCCTACCGTTAACGGCATCGAATTGACAAATGTGATCGAAGCTTTACTGAACATCGCTTTGGAGCCTGCCTCAATATCCCTTTTTGACGTCCGACTTGCTGCTTGTGAATGCGTAAAGGCTTTCTTCTCAGGCCACGCCGGCATCCGTCTTCACGTCTTACGTCGAGCGATCGATGGCTATAAAAGTGGTCAAGATGAAGTGCCAAATATACTTATGGTCTTGATCCGGCCGTCAGATCTTCCGACAGCGGGAGATCCATACCAAACCTGGATGGCCTCGGTGCTACTCTTTCAGCTTCTATTCGACAACCCCGAGGCCAAAGAACTTGCCTTGTCGGTTACAGATGGAGATGCTTCGAGCGGAGAAGAGGTCATCACTTGTATCCAAAGTATTGCGTCAAATCTGATTACTAGTGTGCAACGGAGAGAAGAAGAAAGAGCCGTCATCGGCTACCTTATGCTCCTTTGCGGATGGTTATTCGAGGATCCAGACGCCGTCAATGATTTTCTTGGTGAAGGCAGCAGTGTTCCGAGCTTGATACATGCAAGCAAAGCTATCAGCTCGACTGCGCCACTAGTGGCCGGATTATGTATCGTTCTGCTTGGTATCATTTATGAGTTCTCGTCGAAGGACTCTCCTGTACCAAGGTCTAAAGTCCATGGCCTCTTGGTTAACAGCCTAGGTCGGGAAATCTACATTGACAGGTTAACAAAGCTTCGAGAAAATGTCCACGTCCGAGACTTCGAGGTTCTCCCTCAAAGCAGCATCCATACCGACGGCGGTCTCCCCAACGTATTTTTCGACCAGACTTTCGTTGACTTCCTGAAAGACAACTTCAGTCGATTGCAGCGAGCAGTCGACCGCGATCCAGGTTTTGAGGTTTCGGTCATGGCGAACGGGGTACAGAAGGGTAAGTCTCTCTTACCGCATTCAATCAGGCGTGGCTGCCTAGGTTCTTTGAGAGATCGACGGCCTCCCGAACCCGCTTTGTCACTGTTCTCATAGATCCGCTCTGTCTGAGAAAATCGTCGCTAACTATTCGGCGTATTCAGGCATTTCAAGGGAACTCGTAGATTCCCTCCGTGCCCAGCTTGCTGACAAGAGCAAGTCGAACGAGGACTTGGAGGCTCGCATGGTGGATTTGCAGCACAAACTCGACCAGGAAGGACTGGACCATCGTCGCACTAGAGAGTCAGCTGCGGTGGAGCTTGGCCGTATAAAGCAGATTAATGAAGGCTTGCACAAAAACCACGAAGACGAACTACGACGGCTGCAAGAGGGTCACAACGTTCGCTTGAACGAGCTTTCACAGAAGCATCGGGAGGCTATGGCCGCGAGCGACAAGAATGCAGCAGGTGTCCGTCAACGTCACGACGCCGAGATTGCTGACCTGAAGGTAAGGATAGCAGAGCTTGAGAAGCAACTCTCGAAGGCCGAAAGAAACCACGTGCTGGATCTGCAAACGGCGCACGAGGAGTATACTGCAAAGGTCTCAGCTTTGGAGGCCAGGTTGTCAAGAGCTCAGGAAACGGCGCACGAGGCGGATGACCGACTAGAACGCCTGAATGCAGACCTCGAAAAGGAGCGGTCGTTGGATCTAAGAAGGAAGCTCGAAGAAGCTGAGTCGGCACGCAAAGTCGCTCAGACTGAATTGGATGATCTCTTGATTGTATTCGCCGATCTTGAAGCGAAAAGGGCTCAAGATAAGAAACGACTGAAGGCTCTAGGCGAAGAAGTTTCTGAGGGAGAGTCTGAAGAGGAAGACAACGAAGGGGACCTGAATGGGGATGACGATGGGGACAGGGCCGAAAACGAAGAGCTCGATTAGGTTTTTCGTATTCCCATCGTGATCTAAAGTTTGGTAAAACGGGGCTTGCATTGCGCGAGGGCTTTGTCTTGGAGACCTAAAAAATTCGGATGCGCCTGCTTGGCATAAAGTACCATATCTATGTTCTAATTCAAAGATACCCTGTATATAAATCAATTGCGATTCGAATTCTAGTCGTCTTTTTGCTCTCAACTGGCATGCACCCCGTTCTATTGACCAAAGCAATCAGAGCGTTTGAAAGTCAATTAACTTTATGGAGTCATACTGCCAAACTGACAGAAATCTGCCCCCCAGCTCACCCCCCTCCGGGCCTAGGGTGAGGCCGCCCTGGAAAGCGCGACCTTCTTTTACGCTTAGAAAGCTATGCTTCTGAAGTCAGCCCTTTGGCATCTACTTTTCTCTAGCGCCTGCTTTTCTCCAGCGTCTACTTTTCTCCTAGCGCCCACTTTTCTCCAGCACCTGCTTTTCTCCAGCGCCTGCTCCTCTCCTTCTCCAGCACCTCTCCTTCTCCGGCACCTCTCCTTCTCCAGCCCTTTCCTCCTCCAGCCCCTCTCCATCTCCAGCCCCTTTCCTTCTCCAGCCCCTCTCAATCTTCAGCACCTCTCCTTCTCCGGTCCCTCTCCTTCTCCAGCCCCTCTAATGCGATGAAAGATATTTCCAGCCAGTCATTGCCGTGTTCTGCATTTACCGATCGATATCGATTTCGAGCTGCTCGTCGGGAACTGGCCCTTGTCCGAGGTGCAACGAAATGCAACTCACCGAGGGCAGGGAGCAGCCCCGACTTCTGCCTGCAGAAGCGAATTCTCAAGGTACCAATCTGATTATTTAGTGTTGTGTTTGCTGTGCCACCCGCACCGCCTGCACCGCACGACCTATCCCAAGCCACGTTTTTCGGGGCGGGAGATATTACGCGATTTGGGAGGGTCGGGGGGTGTGTTGATACGACAGGATATCTTGGGGGCGGCGAGCTAATCACGCACTAACCTTGCTGATAACCGGGCTGAAACTCCCCGATATGTCCTAAAACATTGGCGGAACTATGCAGGGATGGCATGACAAGTTCCAGCTCCGCCGCCTACAGAGGTGCGGGCCAAAAGTAGCTTCCGCCAAGATAATTCTGCCATAATTTGGTGCTCGGCGAGTTCAGGCTTATTTATCTAGATAACTCCCTAAACTTCCGGGCGCCCCTCACCAAACCTCGCCTAAAATCTAGGGGCCAGCGCGCCAATCTCCACAAATCATACCTAGAAGTTTAACTGAAGGAAAAATCGATTAAGGTGCTCCGTGGATTGTACTTGCTTTCTTCATTTAAGGCCAGGCAGCTCGATCGCGTTAAGATGAGGCAAATCATCTAGCCATATTAGACGCGGTACCTTTTATCGCTCGTATGTACGCGCTTCACGATGATGGGTCTACGGAGGTTGTGTTGGTTCAAGGTTATTTCGGAGCGAGGCCTCAACTGCGCAAGGCGGTGAGAATTAGCGTGTGGAAGCTACTTTTGGCCCGCACCTCTGTACGTAGACTAGAATACGGGTTCTTGGCACTGATGCCTGCCTGAAAAGCTTCGCCACATGGCGGTGTCCGGGGGCTTGACAAAACTCCCTTGGCACCCCAGGACTATATATGTTGTCAATCCTGCCCACATTCCTTCCATTCACAGCTCCAATCATCCTCGCTTCGAATCGTCTTTCCAAGTGCCTGTGTGAACTGCCAACTGCTCTTGTCGTGAGTCTCCTTCGATTCGGGATCGTCACATAGCTAACTCGGCTATAGGTGCAAATCGCGGCTCCCGGAAGCGACTCGCTACTCCTCATTCTACAGTCCGACGCATGTTGAGTGGCTTCCATTTCCATAGTCTACAACATGTCTTTTTATACATTTCTGGCTCTCGTCTGGGTCTGCATCGCACGATTTTGCTTTGCGTGTGATCCTGTCGGCGCCTCTCAGCTCATCAACTACTCTATCAATGAGATGGAGCAATATGGCAATAATCCGTCTGAATATGTCGTTTCGGCTTATGACGCACTTGAGAGCTGTTCAGTGTGCGAATCCACTTATTATGTTGGCTTGGCTGTCAGTGACCTTGCCACTGATGTGCAGCTTGACGCCATTGGGCAACTCACCATTGCCCTGATTTACATTGATGGTTGCACCGACTGAGGTGCTGTTGTTGATTCAGCTTTGTTTCAAGCTGCGCTTACTCATGCCGCGCAGGTGGTGCGTTCAAGAAGTTATCATCCAATACCCTGAGGCTTTCGCGATCCATTTGTTCAGTTTTGTCGTCTGTTTTACGGTACCAGCTCTTCGGCGGCCATTTCACTCAGATTATTACATTCTCCGTGCAGGCGCAATATCTGGAGGCTCCAG
>Ga0335072_10005448_pt1 | contig 18746 bp, 17 predicted proteins | sample Lox_Sample_21_FD_206725 | JGI IMG/M metagenome (GOLD analysis project Ga0335072, IMG submission 206725) | Soil microbial communities from Loxahatchee National Wildlife Refuge, Florida, United States - Lox_Sample_2.1 | ecosystem: Environmental > Terrestrial > Soil > Wetlands | place: USA... | reverse complement strand
TCCGGAAGAATACACTTTGTTGCAATTTCCGGCGTCGGGATCCTGGAAGGTGGCGGAGAGGGGGGGATTGGTGCCCCAATTGTTGAAGGTGTAGCGAAACCCCGGTGACGGTCGGTATGTCTCTTATTATCAGTCCGCGTTGTTCATTTGCCCGGAACTTCGACGTAGATAAGAGCCTCGAAATGATCTCAAATCTGCCCGATATAGTAGCAAGATTAGTAGCAAACTCCCCGGTCGAGCCGGGCGACATGGCGGAATTCACATCTCCGGTCATACATCTTATCTGGAGTTACGAATACCGTTACTCGCTGGGTGCAGGGTGAAGCGCAGCGTTTTACCGCTTTAGTGCTCATGCTGCCATCGCTAACCCCGGAACGTCCGCGCGGGCGGCAATGATGGAACGTGCCCGCTTCAAAACGGGAGAAACAGTCTTGGTCAACGGCGCGACAGAGACTGCAGGCAGGCTAGCGGTGCAACTGGCGAAATATCTTGGGGCGGCAAAGGTTATTGCGACCGGGCGTAACGAACAGGAACCAAATCAACTCGAATCTCTGGGAGCAGATGTCGTCATCCAGTTCACATCTGGCCCATTGCATCCATCCGGAGCGAAACGCTATGAGCAAGTGTTGATCACGGAATTCTCCAAAGGCATAAACATCGTGGTGGATTGTCCGTGGGGCGAAAGCGCAAAGGCGATCATCGTCGCTATTGCGAAAGCAGTGGAAGATGCGAAACTCGTTCGCTTACGTCGGAGGAACACGTCAAGAAGAGAACATCGAACTTCCGGGAGCCGCGCTCCGTTCCTCCGCCATCGAGTTGATGGGTGGCGGAGTCGAGAGTATTCCCTTCTAGAAACTCCTCGATTCCATCCGCAACGTCTTTGCCGCAGTTACACTCGCCGACCTTCAAATCGCAACCAAGCCCATCCCGCTTTTGGAGACTGCGAAAGCTTGGGACTGCCGGGCAACCCCGTATCGCGTTCACGATTCCGTAGCCTTTCGCCAGCGTGACTCAGCTTTTCCCCATGAGATACACCAGGACTGCGCGAACCGCTTCCTCTTTTGCTGCGGCAAGAGATAAACGCGGCGGGCGTCGCAATTCCGCGCCGTTGGCAGGCGCATCCGTCATATTCGCCACCACAAACGTCGTCTTGTCGAGGTCGCGGTGGCTCTTAAACTTTGAACTCTTCGAGGCCAGGGCCAGTGAAATACACCATGCAGGTGGACCGCAAAGTGACGGGTCCCCTCACGAAGAGTTGGGCAGAAGTAGAGGCACACCTCCCTGCCCTGCATTTCGTTCGGTGACGATTCTCAGGGCGTCGTCAAAGCGCGGTTGCCGCACATTTTGTAAGAGTTGCTCCCAATGAACCATGCCATAGACGAGCTTAAGATCGTCGTCCGCTAGATCGATCTCGCCCGCCCAGATCCGCTCATGAAAGTCACGGAATGAGGGCGCGGTCTCGACTTGCCGGGTCGGATTACGCGCCGCGCCTAGCAACAGGAAGACTGCGGCTGACAACATGTGCACCACCTGACGCATCAGAAAGAATCGCGCCAGTTGGTACTCGTCGGGCGGCTGGCCGAAGTACGTCTCAAGATAATTGCGTTCGTCCCCGTCATTGGTAACCACGAAATTGGCAGCAACCGCCAAGTCGAAGTAGCGGTCGTTCACAAAAGCGGCGCTCCAGTCCACGAGCCAGATCCGGCTGCCGTCGAACAGGATGTTCTCCGGTTTCAGGTTCATGTGGCAGGACACCAAATCCGCATCGAGGCGCGGGTAAGCGGCGCAGATTAGTCGGTAATGGCCGAAAGCCTCCTCGACATCAACGCGGGAGAGCGGGCCCGACGCGCGAAGCCTCCAAATGAAACAGTCATGCGCGGTCGTGTAGTTAAAGGCTTTGAGAAAAGGCGTCAGGGCGTGGAGCCTTTTCAGCGTTGCCGGCACCTGAACCAGTGCCTGCGCCGCCGTAAAGGGCATGGCTTCAATCCAGTCGACAATCGCGATCCCGGCTTCCGTGTTTGAATACAGTACACGAGGCGCCAGGTTCGCCTCCGCAGCCGCCCTCATGCAGGTGAACACGCGTGCCGGGTCGTTCCTCTCATCCATGCTCGTCATGATCCGCAACAGGAATGGAGACCCTTTTACGACGATGCGAAATACTAGGTCCGAACCGAGACCTTTGGTCATCCTGCAAATGTCTTCGATGGCTGCTGTGCCGAAAGTGTCGCTCAGGCCGCGAGACACTGCGGTGCGCTTGTCCTGCGGAATCATGGACCTCCAGCTTTTTATTCCAATTCAGGAGGATTTCTGTTTGCTTGGACCGAAAGGCCACCTCGCTCTAGGACTCTTCCGAATTGCGGATTGACCCGCTGAATTTGGTGCCCCGCGAGCGCCAAAAGTCACACCGGCCCCGGATGACTGCCACGCAGACGTTCAAAAATATGTTTAGAACACTTGGATCGCGCGGCCCGAAGCGACGACTTCCGGTTTCTCGTCGGTGGGGCGCCTTCCCCTTTTGATCGTCAAGCAAGTATTCCCAGTCGAAGCAATGTCGGTCCGCCCTCGCGCCGCACCGTAACGCCGAGCAGGTCACGATAGATCACGACGGATCGGCGTATCTCTCGAACGATGAGGGCATTTGTCAAGACACTCTTCAGTTCGGCACCGAACCTAGCCCGTGAAGTTCGCGGGTCATCATATCCGGCAACGCGACTAATCAGGAGTCAGCCGACCCACGCAGTCCGACCGCACGTTCGAGCTCAGGAAAACGCCGGTCCTCGCGGCTTTTTTCGAGGAGGGGCCAAACCTTCAGTGAAACGAGCATCGCTTCGCGGCGTTCCACGGCCTGCCGCAACAATTTAATGGCGAGGTCATACTCTCCAAGACCGTCATGGACGATAGCGAGACTCCACAAAGGAACGTAACTGTGCTCGGACTTCAGCTGCAACTCTCGTAGTACTTCGCGAGCCGCAACCTGATCGCCTGACAAAGCATGCGCGTGGCCAATGGCCGATTTGTGAAAGGCGGCGGAGCCGCCCAGGTCGAGACTTTTCTCATTCGCCAGGATTGCTTCAGGGAACATTCCCTTGCGCGCGTAGGCCATGGCGAGGGATATATACGTGAAGGTCAATGCCGGATCGATGTCGATCGTGGTAAGCGATTGCTCAATACACCAGTCGTATCGCCCGGCAAGCACCAAAACAAATGCGAGGGCTGCGTTCATAACGCCGGACATGGGATCGCGCCGTTGGCCTTCCCTCGCCTCGCGAATAGCCTCTTCAAATCGTCCCAAGAAGGCGAGATGCATTGCGTAGTGCAGACGAGCGATGGGATAACTGGGGTTGAACTCGATGGCGCGCACGTACTCTTTTCCGGCGCTTCGCCAATCCCACTGGTAGTTCTGCATGACCGTTGCCAGCGTGTCGTGTGCTTCCGCCAGCGTATCGTCCATTTCGAGGGCACGAAGAGCCATTGCCTTCGCTTTGGGATACGCTTCATGCGGTGAAATCACCCCGTAATAGGCGGGCATGTGCAAACATTGCGACAGTTCGGCGTGGGCGAGAGCGTAGTTCGAATCGCGTTGAATCGCGCCGTTCAGATATTCGGAGCCCTTCTTGAAGCCTTCCAGGCTTCGTTGCTCGATGCTGTGTCGGCCGCGAACGAAGAGCTGATAAGCCTCAATGTTGTCCGTGTAATGCCGCCGCAGCCGGGCGCTCTGGTCGCCGGTTAATTTAAGCCGCAGCTTTTGCGAAACTTCTCGCGCAATTTCGTCCTGCACCGCGAAGATCTCAGCAACGTTACGGTCGTACTGCTCACCCCAGAGTTCTTCACCGCTTCCTGTATCGACTAAGTCCACATGCAAGCGTAATTGGTTTGAGCGTACCCAGATTCTGCCAGTTAAGAGAGCCCGCACATTGAACCGACGTCCGATCGTCTGAGGATCGGTGTCCTGATTTTTGTCGCAAGAGACGCTGGCCCAAGAAATCACTCGAAGCCCCGGAATCTGCGAGAGGCGCTGAATGATATTCCCAGGGATTCCCACCGCAATGCACTCGGTGTCGAGGTCCGTGCTGGAATTTGCCAGCGGCAACACCGCGATCGAATCGATAGGCGCTGCCCGATTGGGCCGGTCGTCGAGCGTTCGGTTCAGGTGCGGAAGAAAACGATAGCCGCGTCGGGGTAATGTTTCGATGTAGCGTGGAGTTTCGGCGGTATCGCACAGCGCTTCGCGCAGCCGCTTCACGGCGTTGTTCAGGCCGTGGTCAAAATCCACAAACGTGTCGGCCGGCCAGATTTTTTTCTGAAGTTCCGCGCGTGTGACGATCTCGTTCGGACGCTCCAACAGCATCTCCAGGACTTGAAACGGCTGATCCTGCAGTTTTATTCGGAGTCCGTTCCTGCGAAGTTCGCGGGAGGGAAAACTCACCTCGAACTCTCCGAAACGAGCGAAATCACGTACTGGACCACTGGGTGACACCGGCAGGTTCCTTGGCCGGGAGTCTATCACCGCAGCGAAGGCGGTGGCTAGCTAGGCTTCTAAACCATAAGGAATCAAACATTCATGGCGATATACCCGGGAGCGCGCGAAAGGAGGCGTGCGCGATTGAACGTTCCTCTCATTTCCTGCGATACACATAGCGCTCGACACATTCGTTTCGAACTTGAGCGGAAAGAGGAGCGGAACATGACATATCGGATGGCGAAACACGCCGTGGCGGCCGTACAGCTGCTCATATTTCCACTCGCGATCGGGATCAACAGTTGCGGCACAGGAAGCAATTCGTCGCCGTCGCCAGTGACCCCGCCGTCCAAGATCAGCGTGACGATATCTCTTACGGATTCACAGGTGGCTGTCGGGGGAACGACGCCTCTGTCCGCGACCGTCGCCAATGATAGTAGCAATCAGGGCGTCACATGGTCTCTGACGCAGGGCCAAGCCGCGTGTGTGCCCTCGTGCGGAACTCTTTCCAGCGCAGCTTCGATGAGCGGATCGGCGATAACATACACCGCTCCAGCAGCGGTCCCCGCCAATCCGTCGGTAACAATCACGGCGACTTCCGTCGCAGCGCCCGGCGCGTCGAAGAGCGCATCGATCACGATTGTTGGCCCAACCATCGCTATCGCGTTTAATCCTTCGCAACTCGATTTCGGAACGATTCCGGTCGGCCAAACCAGCGCGCCACTTTCAACAACGATGACGAACGCGGGTAGTTCCACCTTGCACATCGACGGAATCGCGCTGGGCGGCAGTAACCCCGCCGATTACACCGAAACGAACTCGTGTGGTGCGAGTCTTGCCGGGTCCACGTCTTGCACGATCATCGTCACTTTTCGGCCATCGAAAGCTAGCTTCGATGACGCCGATGTCTTCGTCAGTGACAGCGCTGAGGGCAGCCCCCAAACGGTGTCTCTGCTGGGGAAGGGCAAAAAAGACATGGCAAGCGGGGCCGTGCAGGCAGCCGTTGCGAAGTACGCGCAGATTTCATCGCCCGACGTGACCGGACCGCACGGCGTCGGAACGCGCATAGTGTCAATGACCGATTACACACGGGATGATCCGTACGCGACGGATGGTCCACCTCGATCCATTCTCGTGCGCTTCTGGTATCCGGCGCAGGCAAATACGCAATGCCAGCCTGCTGATTACGCCTCGCCTAGAGTGTGGCGGCGATTTTCGCAGTTGATCGGTGCGCCGTTGCCCAACGTCAGTACGAACAGTTGCATCGACGCGCCGGTCAGCGAGGGGGCGCATCCTGTCGTGGTGTTTACGCCAGGTTTTACCGGCACTTTCACGGACTATACGTTCCTGTTCGAAGACCTCGCGAGCTGGGGTTACGTCGTAGCGTCCGTGGCGCACACCTACGAGACCACGGCAGTGGAATTCCCGCATGGGCAATATATCCAGTCGGTTCTAGGCTCTTACCTCGGTGCGAATCTGGAGGGCGACGCTGCGACGATGTCGTTCGCGGTGTCCGTCAGGCTCGCGGATCTTCGATTCGTGCTGAACGAATTGAGTGTCCTGAATGCCGACGCGCAAGGTCCATTCGGCGGCAGGCTGGACACCGATCGAGTCGCGCTCGCCGGGCATTCGCTTGGAGGCGTGACGACCTTACTGGGCGTCGAGCAAGACACGCGCTTCAGAGCCGGAATCCTGATCGACGGCGCCGTGCCAAATGGATTTTTGAGCACGACGCAAACTCCGATCATGTTCATGGGAATGGGGCGCCAACACTGGAGTGAGGGCGAGTGCCGTTTGTGGTCCGAGCTCCGCGGCCCTCGATTCGCCGTAAATTTCGCCGGCGCCGAACACTTGACGCCTTCGGATGCGCTCTGGATCGCGCGGGGAGCGATTACTCCCGGCAACATGAGCGTTGAAACCACTCTCGCGTCGATCCGCGACTACGTCGTTGCGTTCCTGGACGCCAATCTTCGGGGAGAAACGTGGAGCCCACTTCTGCTACGGCCTGCACCGGAATACCCGGGAGCATCGGTTTCTACCCAAAACGATTCGCTCTGCCATGGAACAGAGTAGGAATGGTCAGCTGGCACGCTCAATCCAGTCGGAACTGTAAATGCTTGGTCGCTGATCGAAATCCGCGCGAAGGTGCTACTTTGCGATACGCAGGCCGGCGAGAATTTATCGGAAATCTTGCAGCGTTTGTGCCTCCGGTGATGCTTTTGGCCGCGGAGGTCGTGGGCCCCAAGTCGAAGCATCAAGCTGACCCGGCACTGCATTTTTCGACGCCGGAGTGTGACGTGGAAATGAGTGTAAAGTCTTACGGGAAGATTTCCAGCAGCGACTTGGCCTTCGTCGATCGCGTAACGAACCGCCGGATTTGCGCGTCGACCGAGGCCGCAGTCGGCCGAAATTGCACGACTCCCTTCACCGGTGCCCTGGCAGTTGTTGTCTACAAATTCGGCTCGCAGTCTCCGGCGCGCATCCCGGGAAAACTTCGGGAACGGGTGGTCACGATCGACCACGACGTCCGCATCGCGGTTCGTCCGCCGTTCGAGGAATTCGTGCCCGTCGAACAGAACATGGCTAGCGATATTCAAGCCTTCGGCTACGATCCCGGCGTCAACCCGAACTCAGACATTCCGACGCCCTATGCCAGTCCGTGGTGCCTCATGCGGCAGGACCTTTATATAAACGATCAGGCGTCGGCCTTTTTAATCGTTCATTGGAAGCACTCGACGGAATCGATCCAGCTTCTAGACGTCATCCCGGGAGACCGGACTCGAAGCGTGAGGGGCTAGCCTTTCGCTGCTTTCACTTGGGCCTCGGACTGTTCGCCAGCGCCATTCTAGTCTCGATTGCCGGCTCTTTCTGGTGGATTACCGCTGACGAACGGCATTTCGAATCGCAGCCGGAATGGGCGCTTTGTGCGGAGCCGCGCCGGTCATTTCACTGGTCTGGGGCCCGTCCTGATGATTCGCGAAACGCAGCTGGCGGCCTAAGGCTTAGCCTATGATGCGCAATCTCGCGCCGGCTAGGATGTTTCGCTACTTCATGAATTATTTAGAAACGGATCTGGCGCGGATCTCTCCAACGGGATGCCCAATCCGAGCATTACGTTGGATGTCTTGGCACTCCACGAAAAAGTTGTAGTTGTTGTACACACGTTCGTTCGCCGAGGGCCTACGCTTCCGCAACACTCTGCGAACCGAGCGCATCAATACCGCGTTTTCCGAATCGAATTTCTTGATAAAGCCCGAGAGTTGCTGCCCGCTTGTGACTGTCTTCCGCGCGTTGGTCTTCGTGCGGGCTTCACGGTGTACCGTGCCTTTTTTCTCTTCCTGAGCCGGGATCCTGAACTCCTGATTGGTCGCGTAATCGGACGAGTAGTTTTGCTCGGATTTCACTTCTCCGGTTACAGCGTTTATCGGGACTTGAGCCTGTAGCAAGTTAAAAAATGCATCACGAAGCAGCATCGTTGATTGCAAATTCCTTTTGAGTTTTACAAAACTGCGGTACATCTCTATCAAGACTCGGACCTCCTAGGCGGGCAGCGCGATGCGCAACTTCAGAAAGCGGTCGGTTCACAGCCAATTCGTACTTTCTTGTGCGCTAGTTGTGTCGTTTGTCGTGGCACTTCCGTTCGCACCGCGCGCCGGAAGCGCACTCGTCGCACCGATAGAGCCCTCCACCGATCAGCCTCCTCTCGAGCTGCGCGTCGTCGCTCTCGACAGCACAAGAATGAACGTGGGCGGCGCATTCCATGGTTTTCTCGAACTGCACAACGCGAGTACAGAGCCAGTCATCATCTCGAACCAGCTGTCTCTTGAATTCGGCCGAGACGCCAGCGTGTCGTTCACGTTTACCGATGAAAGTGGTCAGAAGACTGGCATACCCTTCACAATGTCGGAGTCCATGGGTATTCCCCGAAAGATCGGACCGCCAGACCTTCGCGAAGTGATGGCAAGGTGGATGGTGCTGCAAGGAGGCCAAGGACTTTGTCGGAACTTCAAATTGACGCCGGACGCGTACCCCGCCCTTGGCCGCGCGGGGAAATATAAGCTCGTCGCTACGTACGCCGCGAGTGGCTACGACTACCAGAACTGGAAGCATGATCCGTTCGGCCCGGACAAACCGAGCCAGGCGCTCGGCTTCAAAGGCTGGTCGGGCAAAATTGAGTCGGACCCAATTGCGATAACAGTCGTGAGGCACAAAACCGGTGAGTAAAAAACAAGTTCCAGCCATAAATTGACACGCGATATTGGCGCGTCAGCCAACCCGACCCGATGCTGAAGCGCCTCCCGAAGAGGAAGAACGCCATCGCGGGATCGCCGCGCTCCACTTGATTTCTCCGATAACCGCGTTGGGGATTATCCCCGCTGGACAAGTACACCAATTTCAGCTACTTTATGGGGGTGGTAAGTGATACACCCTTCATGCGAGGCTGAGATGCCATGGACTTGTCCGCTACACACAAAAAATAAGGTCAATCGTGCGGGCGCGATCATTGCGGGTCGCGAGAAACCGACCGCAGATTTCACTTACGACGAAGCGATGGATGTTGCGGGTAACTGGCGCTCCTCTCATGGCTATCCACTTCAGAGCGTATGGACAACGTTACGAGTTCGGGCCAAAAACGTTGACCCTAAATCGCTGGTCGCGAAACGGCAAAAGAGAATGCCCTCGATCATAGCCAAGCTCGCCCGATTCGATGATATGCAGTTGGCTAGAATGCATGACTTAGGTGGCTGTAGGGCCGTAGTTTCTTCAGTTCGTCGCGTCGACAAACTGGTGAAGATGTACGCCGACCAGCCGCTCAAGACCTTGGAATTTGTGAAACCCTACGACTACATTCGAGAACCCAAAGACGATGGGTACCGAAGCGTCCATCTGGTGTACAAATATCAAGGTGATAGCCAAAACGGCGCTTTCAGAGGATTGCGGATCGAAATTCAAATTCGTTCCCGCCTACAACACGCTTGGGCCACTGCTTTAGAGACCATCGATGCTTTCACTGGTCAATCACTCAAAGCGAGCGGAGGTGAGGACACTTGGCGGCGCTTTTTTGCGCTTATCAGCACGGCCATAGCCAAGCATGAAAAACGTGCGCCCGTGCCGAACACCCCGACGCGGATGGATACACTGATCTCGGAGATATGCGACCTCTGTGTACAACTCAAGATTCCAGGAGTTTTCGAGGGCATATCGGCTGGTCTGGAAATTGCTCCCAAGATGCGTCTTGCCAAGAAACAGAAGGCCGAAGCGTATCTTCTGACACTCGATTCAAAAGAGCGCGTGACTGTCGTGACGGCATTCGTTAACAACAAGGAGGCTGAAGAAAAGCTCCTTGAAAGCGAAAAGGAAAACCTAGACAAACCACACATCCAAACGGTTATGGCAAGCGCCAACTCGATACAGTCACTTCGGACGGCTTATCCGAATTATTTTCTCGATACAGACATGTTTATCGGGTTCGTGACTAGGCTGATACAGAAAAACGCGAACTAGTTGTCCGTGGGCGAATGAAACCAAAAGCCTCAGTCGGGCATCACACGTGTAGAGCATTGACATTTTGGACATCCACGATGTATTTTTCTCGGCAATTGAGCAAGATAAAAGTATTAGGTGACCCTTGCTCACCTGCGGCGGAGAGGCGTGTGATGAAGAGTGCAATGCGCATAGTCTTGCTAGTCGTGTTGTCTCTGAGCCTAGTTTCAATTCCCCTTGGTGCTCAACAGGCCCCAGCACAAACACCACCGCCATCCGAGCAATCCGTTTTGATCCTCTTCATCGGCCAAGTCAATGAAGGTTCAGTCCCGCGTTTAATGGCCCTTATCACCACGGAAATCAACCAGGGTGTCGGCAATATAATCGTTGGAATTTCGTCTGATGGTGGAAATTCGAGCATGGCGTTTGGCGCGTATAATTCTTTGACTGCGTTGGAACGCCAGCATCCGAAAACGAAAATCACCACGGTTAACATTGGGTCGGTCGCGTCTGCTGCAGTCATCATATTTTGCGCAGGAACTGAACGTTATTCTCTTCCGAACGCCACCTTCTTAATCCATGGCAACGGCATGGATGTGCCCCCGTCGCATCTAGAAGCGTCGACATTGAAAAATTCTCTCGATTTGGTTAACGCGATGAACGCGCAAACGATCGAAATCATTTCGAGCACGACAAAGAAGAATAAGGCGGAGATTGAGGCTGCGGTTGCTGGACAGATAGTGCTTTCCGCGCAACAAGCAAAGGAGTGGAACCTCGTCCAAGAGATTAAAGCGCTGCCCGCTCCACCAGACGCGCCGGTACTTACGGTCAGCGTTCAGCCGGATCAGACCCAATCGCCAATACAGGTATCGTCGATATCCAAAGTGGAGTAATGACGTTGTGAGCAAAGCCAATCGAACGTATCCGCGTGTTGAGACGCAGAAGAAAATGAGAGCAATTACACGAACGCAGTTTCACGCCATCCTTAAGAAAGCCTCTAAACCCTTCTCGAAGCCCTCTCCAAAATCGACTTGAATTGCAGGTTGCCGTCGTGACGGCAGTTGTAGGGGAATCAGTATTCGTTCAGGTAGGTCTGCGAGTATTCGGGCGAGACGTTGTGATACACGCCACCGATTCCCCGCTCGATTAGGCTCCAAAGCCCTTCAACGCTGTTGGTATGGATGTGGCCGTCCCTTACTTACGCAGCTTCCCGCGCTGTGCTTGATGGTGAAGTGCTTGTAGCCTGCGATAGTGCCGCCTTTGCGCCCACGCAGCTTGATTTGCAGAATGCCGTGATAGGTCTTGTACTGGTCGGTGTAGATGACGCTGTCCGGCGCGACGTGCTTGCGAATCAGCGGGTAGATGCTGTGCTTGGTCACATCGGGCACGACTTTAGCGACAACGCGCCCTTGACGCTGCACAATGCCCACGACGGCAATTTTCTTCTTGTCTCCGCGCATTGGACGGCCTTTTCCGAACTTGCGAGTGCCGCCGATATAGGTCTCGTCGATCTCGACCGTTGGCCCCTCCATTTGCAGGTCTCCATCGGAGAGTACCGAGCGAATCTGCTTGAACATGCGCCACGCAGTCTTGTAGGTGACGCCAGTTTCGCGCTGGACCTGCTTTGCGGAGATGCCGCAACGAGTAGAACCCATCAAATACATCGCGTAGAACCAAGTCTTGAGCGGAGTACTCGACTTCTCGAAGATGGTGCCCGCAAGCGGGTAGAAGTGGTGTCCGCAGTGGTCGCACGCATACGCTGTGCGATTGCCTACGCGGTGGTGCTTGCGGTCCTGCTTGCACTTCGGGCAGTAACCAACACCGTCTCTCAAGCGTTGTTCTGCTATGTATTGTAAGCAGTCCGCATCCGAAGGGAAGTCCGCGTGGAAGTCTTTGACGCTGTAGCGCAACTCTTTCTTTATGTGCTGTTTGACTCTCATGCTCAAACTCTATCAAATCTCTTACTTGTTGTCAAGGGATAATTACAACCGCGTTAATCAGGCACATGGAATAGGGATAATTCTTAATTATGTAAACCCGCCGCAGCCGGACGCTAGAGGTAGACAGGGTGACCGACCAGAGCGAGAAGCATCAGCACGGAGAGGGTCGCTGATTCGTAGTGGTCGAGATCCTCGGAAACTTCGATGACGCCGGGAGCGAGTGGTTGGTACCCCATGTTCATTTCGCGAGCTCCCGTTTCTCGGTCGGTTGCCGAGAAGAATTTCGCTACCGCTGGACGAATATCTTTGTCGTCGGACAGGTAAACAAGCGAAGCGGACTTTGAAGTGGCCGGATTGAATTTGAATGTGAATCCGATGGCCTGTTTGTCTGCTACAGTCTGGGAATTCTCGCCCCAAAACGGCGAGCTCGGATCGGTTTTCATACCTTCACGGTAAAAATGACGGAGAGTCCAGAATTGGGCGTGAGTGTCGGCGTATCCCCATTCGGGTAGCGTTGGGGGTAGAGCGCGCGGTCCAGTTTTTCCGTCGATGCGGAGAAGGAGTTCACGCAAGTAGGCTTCGTTGGTTGCAGCGATAGCGATGTTCGGTTTTGGAAATGTCACATAGGTAGTCCAAGTGTCTTCTTCGAGTTTTTCCCGAAACACCGTCACTTGGTGTCCTCCAATTTTCTGGGTCTTAAAGATTTTCTTTGCTGCGGATTTTAGAATGGCTTCGGTGTCGGTGGTAATGTCGTGATCGAAAATTGCGATGTCACAACCTTGATAAAGCCCGATACCGAGCCCATGCGGCGCCTCGAAATTTCGGCCGCCTTCGATGGCCAGGAGTACGTTCGCGTGAAAGGACGATGGCCCGAAGGGCGATTTCTTTGAACCAAACATTCCAAACAGTGAGAGTGGAAGAGATCGAAAGACGTTTTGAATTTCGGCCGCTTCGCTGGCGTTATCCTGAGAATCGTCATCTTCCATTTGCAGATCGGGGAACGGGAAGGGGCCGTTCGCGGCCACCACCGATTCGGTGTTTGCGGGCAGCCAGGAAAGAGCTTGCTCAACGAGCGGTGCCGACGGCTGGGAAGGACCCTTGTAGATGGCTTGCAAATCAGGGAGCTCTGCGGGTTGATCAATCGTCCAAAGGGGTTCAGGATTTGTAGGCACTGAGTGAACTGCGGAGCGAAGGTGCGGCGTTGCGAGCGATAAGGTTACGACTAGAACTACGGCGGCGGCAATCGCAAATGGCGGGAGCACCGTGTTCTTGAGGTGGCGAGTTCTCACAATTAGCTCTTATATAACAACGCGGGTTGATAGGAAAGATCGGGAAATCAATTCGAGCCGCGGTCTCGACTTCCTGGACGTACTAGCAGCTCTAAGTCCTGATTAGTCGCGTAATCGGAAACTGAGAATTCGACTTCTCCTGTTACCGCGATTATCAGGGCCTTCGGCGATCCGTGAGCAACACGTGCGGACGCTATCGTCCTGCGCCCGTTAGTGCTCCGGTGGGCGCGGCAATCGGACAAACCAGAGGATCGCCATTGCAGCGCACGCGCCCATCATCAACCAGCCAAACAAGACGTAGCGTTTGTACAGTGCGTCGAACCTTCCGAACCTCTCGCGGTAAGCCTTGATGACCGGGTCGTATGTGACGAAAGCAGGCGGGGAATTTGAGACTGTGAACGGAGAGCCGGGCGCGAACCTTGTTTGATCGAGACGTAGGTCCATATCATCGCGGATAAGGTGGCGGGCATACCACAGGAACACCGCCACCGGAAAGAACGGGTTGATGATCACGCCGCCGAAGATCCCCAACGTTCCGGGCGGAATTGACCGCCAGACGCCGTAGCAGAGGGCAACCCAAGCGGAAACAGCGATTAAGAATCGCAGTGCGAGCTTTCGCGGTTCGGTTGAACCGTTCACCAGTCTTCCTTCCTTAGCCACCGCAACATAAATACCACAAAATTAGTTCAAGTCCTGATAAGTCGCGTTACCGGATATGTGGTTCTTAGCCGAATTCCACTTGTGGAGTTACCGCGTTAATCAGGCGCCTTAGGAGCGCTGGTACACTCAAACGATGGATTTGGTGAATGCCGGAGAAGTGCAGAAATAGATGTCTGAAAACTTCCATGAGGATAACAGTGCTGACGAGAGAATGGCGGCGCTCCGGGATTCTGTTCCGCGCATATTCCCGCCCGTCGTATATCAAGGGCCAGTAACGCGCTTCGACGGTGCTTGGCTACAGGAGTTGACTGAGGAGAACGCTATTCTGGACGACGACAAGTTTTTGTACGAAGAGTTGCTTGGCCGACAGTGGACCGAAGTTCCCAGAGATGTTGTGCACGCCATACCCGCGTTATTTGTGTTTCTAACGCACGAAGCGTTAGTGGCCTTTCTGCCAGCATGGATTATGTGTGCTCTTGAAGACATCAATGGCGAGAATGAAGTGCGAGAATATTTTATATATCCATTCAGTCCAAGTAAGGAGGCATCGCAGAGAGACTTTACCCTAGGAATGCTTCGCGCGCTGAATCCGGACCGGCGATCTTTGTTGCGCTCAGTCTCGATGGAATTTGCTCAAAGAGAACGGAACGAATACCTCCGCGGCCACGCGTCTGCCGCTGTGAAATTCATTGACGACAACTTTTGACGCGCCGCGACTTCGAGCAAGAATGAGATTTATCAACGCCAGCTCCTGATAAGTCGCGTTACCGGACATGTGGTTTTGGTCCGATTCCAGTTGTCCGGTTGTCGTTGTTCACTCTACTGCAACGAAAAGAACACGACTGAGCCACGTCCGTCCGCGCCACCATCTTCCACTCCGAAAAACTGGCCGGCCGAATAAAACTGGACGGCTCTAAGCTTTAGAGGCGGTAGCGGCGAACCGTCGAGCGGGTCCGACTGTATCAATCCGATGTCTTTCGGGTTCGACACTGCGACCGTGGATGGGATCGGTTGGCCGTATCCGTTCGCGTCAAAATACCAAAGTTGTCCGGCGTTTGAAAGAATGACGCCGCCTCCCGCACTTGCGAACTGAAGATCAACTTGACCGGTCGGCGCCTGCCGGACCCATTTCATTTCTCCTGCCTTCACGTCGAATTTCAGCAAGACTTGCTTGTTCGTCGCGAATAACACGTTGTCATCGCCGAGTACCATCGCTTCGTCAAAGAATGTGTTCGCGCCCGCGGTCCACGTCGGCATTGGCAGCGTGAAATCGCGCTGATCGCTGTCGCTAATTCGGCTAAGGCGTGCTTCAAATCTCGGTTTCTCACCATCTTTACTTCCGGGAAAGAGATGAGTCCACGCAGCGAGAACGCCGCCGAACCCATCTGGAATAGTCTCGCCGGCGAATAGCCGAGACTGAACTTGGAACCGTCCATCGCCGTCGGCATGTATTTCCTGAAAGACCTTCCAGGTCGCCTCACCTTCCGGAGATACGCGCAGGAGATAGAGAACATTGTCGAACGAATACTGTTTCTCGACACAAGCTTCGATATCTACCGACTCAATGTGTTTCTCAATTTGCAGATTCATACTGCCATCGGCGCTTGTGAAAATCGCACCCGCGCGCGAAGCCCGGATATTCTTCAGGACGCTGGGGACCGGATCTTTGCACCTCGTGCCGTTTATGGTCGTAGAAGATTCGGGGATGGGGATTCGGTGGCTGACGATTCCAGTGGTGCCATTAATGACTAGCAGAGCGGACGACACAGGACCGACTAGAGTCTCCGTGATCCCAATGTCGCCGTTATATCGTACGGTCCAGTCTTGGCCGAGACGCCCAGGCGAATCAAATCGCCACGCTTCCGACCCATCCGTGGGGCTGAGACTGACCAAAGAATCTCGGAACCGGCCGCGCTCCAGAATCAACAGGTCGCCCCCGCCTCCGCCGCCCTCGCGTACGATCATTCGTTTGCCGTCAGCAGGGAGACCGAACGAGTCCGGAGTGGGTGCCTTAATGTAGCTGGCACGCGAGTCGCGTGCGAAAAGCTCTGACAAATTGTTAATTCGTGTCTTGTCGAGAAAGATTTCTCCGATATCCGGCAATGTATGTTTCAGAGTCGTCGGGCTGGCGGACGCTGTGAGATGGACCGACCACAGCTGTTGGCCGGAATTCCGAAATGCTCGAACGATGGACGGGGACGTTTTGCTCCACTCGATCAAATAGAAATCGACGAACGAACCCGTCGCCATAGAAGCCGGTCGTGCTAAGAGAGCCTCGAAACCGGGTGTCGGATCAATCGACCACTTTACGGACCCCGCTGGCAGTTTTTCTGCCTCGAGAACTGTTATTACCGCTGTCGCCGAAAAATTTCCGAAGCGAGCCGTGAGAATCGCCCTCCCTTTATGTTTCGGTTCGACGATGAGATCGCCATTTGCGATTTGGAGATCGGCAATCGGCGCGCTAATCGACCACTGGTCCGCTTTGACCGGACGTCCGGTAGCGTCATTCGCTGACAAAAAAGCAGGACTACCGACGAGCAGAGTCAACGTACTGGGAGTTACGATTAATTCGGGAGCATCCTGGCTGTGATTTTGTGCAAATGCGGGGAACGCAAAAAACCATGCGAGGCTGACGAGCATCGCCAACCGTGTGAGTTGCAGGATTGTCTTTATTGCGCGAATCAACACGGCACCGTGATGGGGGCGCTAGCAGAATCGTTCGCGCCAGACCTTAGGTTAGCCGTTGGCGTCGCGGAGGGAAATTCGGCCCGAAGGACAGGTATTCACAAAAAGATACCTGCCTCGTTGATTTTGAGAATCGCGCACTGGCAGGTTGACGGGCAAGCAGCGCCAGTCCCATTCCGCTTAGATGACACCTGGCCAAAGCAGCTCATCGCATATGACTCACAGAACGTGCATCTTGGCAGAACACGGGGAGAAGACTTACGAGCCTCGCCGTCTTCGAGAACCTCTGGGCCAATGCTCTCTTACCTTAATCTCGGTCTGAACCGAGTTTTCCATCGACCCATTGAGACCACCAGCGTTACCGGACATCTGGCTTTGCCGCGATTTCGCCCGTTCGGGTAAGGCGTTAATGATGCGTTACACGCATGAGGCCTCGGATGTTGCGATGTGGCCTGCTAGCGAACTCCGCCTATGCTTTGATGAAGATTTGTTTTCGCCAGAGTAGCCACAAAAGAAACCAGCAAAACAACACCGCAGCCGCGGAATAGATCAGCGACGCGTTGGCGGGGCTCGCCCCGATGGATTCCAAGTGCGCCTGAGCAGCGTCGTGCCACGCGATGGCCGTGCCATTCGCGCCTTTTATCGTAAAGCTGTAGCCCGGCCCGTAAACGAACGAATCCGCAACGAATCCTGCAATCGCATTCATGCCGAATACCAGAATCGGCATCGTCCAGGCGCCGCGCCATCTTTTGATCTCGAGCATCCAGTAGAGGAAGGCGAGAAATATCAGAGCGGCGCCGCCAGCGAAAAGGACGAATGAACTGGTCCAGAGATGTTTATTGATGGGAAACCAGACGTTCCAGATTTCACCGGCAAGCACGCCGAGAACTCCAAAAAGCAGCATCTGCATCGCGATGGTGCTGCGCGTTCTATTGGACGTGAGCCAGTAGCCGGTGAACACTCCGATCAACGTGGTTGCAACGGCCGGAATGGTGCTGATCAGACCTTCCGGGTCGCGCGTTCCGTCGAAGAGATGCCCCATGAACAGTTTCCGATCGAGCCACGCCGCGATGTTTTTATCGGGATCCATAAATGGAATATCGTGTCCCGGAACGCCCAAGCCGGGCACGGGCACAAATCGCAGCAGCGCCCAATACCCCACCAGGCAGACGACGATGGCGATGAGTTGTCCACGAAACCCCGACCAGAGCACGAGAACAGCCGCGACGAAATAACAGAGTGCGATGCGCTGCGTCACTCCCTCGAAACGCCACGTATGCACATCCAGACCGATAAACGGAGAAGCGTTTACGAAGAGTCCCACGGCGATAAGAATCAGACTTCGCTTGAATGCGTGCAACAGAATCTGGCGGCGCGATTCCCCTCTCCGCAGCCGCGCCGAGAAGGAGTAGACGATCGATATGCCCACCAGGAACAAGAAGGACGGAAAAATGAAGTCTGCCGGAGACCATCCGTTCCACTCCGTATGCCTGATTGCCCAGTAGGCCCTGTCGTCGCTACCAGGATTGTCGACAACGATCATGCCTGCAACCATGAGCCCCCGATAAATGTCGAGACACATCAGGCGCTCAGTTCGAGATTTTGCCGGTTGGTTTTTTGCGGATTGCGGCTCAAAAGAGGTTCGCGAGGCTGACATACTCGGACAATATAGCCGCACTCACGAAGCCGACGCAGGATAAATTTGCTTCTCACTACTGCTCGAGATGGAAGATTGGACTGACGTGGTGACCAACTTCGATGCTTGTTTGGCTCAATATCGAGTGGGTCGCGCTTGAACTTGTCGGTTGAACAAAATGTAGCGCCGCCCTCCGGAATTTCATATCGGAATTTCCCTACTGCCAGCGTCCCACACGCAAACGCTATCATCTTCGGATTTTTGTTCGCGGTTCTGCTAACGACGGCTAGGCCGCTAGCGTCCATATGGCAACAACCCAGCTGCAAGCCCTCCACCGCTGGACACGTTAGGGAGGACCCTATGGCCTCATTCGTCCAGGACCTGCGATACGCGTTCCGCATCCTGCTCAAGAGCCCCGGCTTCTTGCTCGTTGCGGTGATCACACTCGCGCTCGGCATCGGCGCCAACGTTGCGACCTTCAGCGTCGTCTACGGCGTTCTGCTTCGGCCACTCCCGTTCCCGGAACCGGATCAGCTGGTTCGCATCTTCGACGACTTGCGCGGACCGAATGATTCGGACGTGGGCATGTCCGC
>Ga0335072_10005446_pt1 | contig 18749 bp, 15 predicted proteins | sample Lox_Sample_21_FD_206725 | JGI IMG/M metagenome (GOLD analysis project Ga0335072, IMG submission 206725) | Soil microbial communities from Loxahatchee National Wildlife Refuge, Florida, United States - Lox_Sample_2.1 | ecosystem: Environmental > Terrestrial > Soil > Wetlands | place: USA... | reverse complement strand
TTGGGCAACTGCGGTACGCGATACGCCCACAAATATGCCGCGCGAGTTTTGGTCTTCGCCCCCGACGCCTTGGTGCACAACGCCAGATCCCCTTTCCCCGCATTCTGTGCGAAGGCGGAACGGAATTCGGTGTTAGGAAACAGAAGCGTTTTTAGATTCGCGAACAGCGTTGCGCCTCCCGCCGCCAGCGCTACCGGGTTGCCGAAAAAGAGTCCGGCTACCGATGCTGCCAGCCCGCCGGTCTGCTGCACCTGCGTGCTCTGACTGGCTAGGGGATCGAAAGCGTTGGCAGTCGGAACCAGGGCGCCCAGCAGTAACGATGCCTGCTGGTCCGGCGTCGTGGCGGAATTCAATTTCTGGGCATTCACGCCGTATTCGGCGGAGACACCCTTGAGCGCGTTGTCCGCGCCGCCGCGCGCCTCTTCCGCGTCCGCCAGTTGCTGCACCAGGTCTTCCACCTGCGAGCTCTGTTCGGCGTACTCGGCGAGCTCGCGCAAAAGGTCCTGGTTCCGCGTCACCAGAGATTGCAGCTTGCCTTCGCTCAGCCCTTGCGGTCCGTAAACCAGCGCGACCACTGTCGGCCGTTCCAGCAGTTGCCATTCGGCGCGCTCCGATGCCTTGTGCGGCTCGAGCGTGAGCAGTTCGCCATCGCCCGCCGGCACTACGATTACCGTCACCTCCGCGCTGTTCGACGGCGGCAGCCTTAGGTGCGCCGGACTCCAGATGAGCCGGGCGCCTCCCGTGATCGATGCCACGGACTTCAACGGCAGCGCCGACCCCGCAGTGAATGGGCGCACCGATAACTGGAACGTACCCAAAGTGGTACTCCCGGCGCAGCCTAAAGGACCCGAATCCACGGTGGATGGCTCCGAGGCAAACACCGTCGCCGCTACCGCGAGCATCATCGCGATGCGCATCACTAACCTGAAGACGCGCGGGCAACGCGGAAAGTCTGGAGCGATTGGTGCCACTACCTCTTTACGATTAACACGCGAGACCCGGAGCAGGCATCCTGTCCCGACAGGAGGGGTGAAAGAAGAAGCGGAAGCCGGCTCCCTTCTGGCTCCTCGACTCCTGAGCTTCCAGTTCCTATATCCCGAAGGGATAGGAAGGGCGCAGCCCTTCTTAAAACTCCCGTCCCCGGTGATTCACCAGCGCCAGAAATTCATCGCGCGTCTTCTTGCGATCGCGGAATATGCCCAGCATGGCGCTGGTCATTGCTCCCGAATGCTGCTTCTCCACGCCCCGCATCATCATGCAGAAGTGACGCGCTTCGCAGATGACGCCAACGCCTACCGGGTCGATCATTTCCTGGATAGTCTGCGCCACTTCTTGCGTCAGCCGTTCCTGAATCTGCAGTCGCCTCGCAAAAGCGTCCACGATCCGCGGAATCTTGCTCAATCCGATTACCTTACTCTTGGGCAGATACGCCACGTGCATTTTGCCGAAAAACGGCAGCATGTGGTGCTCGCAGAGACTGAAAAATTCGATGTCCCGCACCACCACCATCTCGTCGTACTTTACCTCGTAGAGCGCGCCGTTCACCAGCTTGCGGATGTCGGTTGTGTACCCGCTGGTGAGAAACTTCAGCGCCTTGTCCACGCGGAATGGCGTATTGGCCAGCCCTTCGCGCGCCGGGTCTTCCCCTAATTTCACCAACATTTCGCGCACCAGGGGCGCGATGCTTTGCTCTTCCAGTTTCGCGGGGATCACTTTCACCAATGCTTTAGTCGATTTCATGAGCGTGTATTTCAAAGATGTTCCGCGCCGTTTCCGCGATGCGCACGCGATCGAGTTTCGGCCACGCGCCGGGAAACGCCGCTTTCCAGTTCTCCTTCAATCTACGGCAGATCTCCACCGCCAGGTTCTCCGACGTGGGCACGCGATCTGCGAAGAAATTTACATCCGTGTTTAGATGCCGGTGCGAAAACGGCGTCAATACCTGCCGCTCCACTAAATCGTCGAGCGATTGGGGGTCGACCGCGCGGCCGGACTCGTCCGCGGGACCGCAAGCGGTCACTTCCAAAGTGTAGTTGTGGCCGTGGCCGAAGGGGTGGTTGCACTTTCCGTAAATGGCGCGGTTTTCGTCGTCGCTCAACTGCGGCGAATGCAGGCGATGAGAGGCCGGAAAGCGATAGCTGCGGGTCACGCGGAACACGGCTGGTCTCCCGAATAATCCACGTACAGGTCCGGTGTCTCCCACACCCGCACCCCGCTCAAACGCCGCTCGCCGCCGTTTAGATGCGGCGCCAGCCGCTGCCAGATATCGCGCGCGATGTTTTCCACGGTTGGCACGATGTGGTCGAACGGCGGCACTTCATAATTCAAGAAACGGTGATCGTAGATATCCACCACGTGCCGCGTGAGGATCGCTTTCAGTTCCTTCAGATCGAGCACCATCCCCGTCACCGGGTCCGGCGTCCCTTCTATGCTCACTTCCAGCACATAGTTGTGTCCGTGGCCGTTCGGATTGGCCGCCAGCCCGTAAATCCGCCGGTTCTCCTCCTCTGTGAGGTCGGGACGGCGGCACATATGGGAGGATGAGAACTCTACTTTGCGGGTAATAAGCATTCCAGGGCCTCTTTTTTGGACGCCGGCAGCCGAGGGAAGGATACAATACGATTATAGTTTTCAGTTATGCAAAGCGTCAAAATCGATCGATTTTTACGGCTGGGTATCGGCGTTCTCGCAGTGGTCCTGGTCTATGTCATCTATGCCGCCATCCATCAGCGCGTCGTCGAAGCGGGTGATACGGCTCCCGATTTCACCATCACCGCCGACAACGGCCGCACCGTCTCGCTCCCGGATTTCGGCGGCAAAGTGCTGCTGCTGAACTTCTGGGCGTCGTGGTGCCAGCCCTGCGAGGAAGAGACGCCTTCGCTGAGCAAACTGGCGCAGGATTACGCATCCAAAGGACTGGTGGTTCTCGGCATCAGCGTCGATAAGGATCCCGCCGCGTATCAGCGTTTCCTCCAGAAATATTCCCCCGCGTTTCTGACCGCGCGCGAACTCAAGATCCATGAGAATTACGGCACGTTCATGTACCCCGAGACCTACATCATCGATGCCAAGGGACATGTCATCCAGAAGATCGCCGAGGCCGTGGACTGGAGCAGTCCCCAGGTCACGCAGTACATCGCTTCCCTGCTGTAATCTGAAGCCATGGTGCCTGCCGTGCTGTTTTATCTCGCGTTGGCCAACGGCGTGAGAGACCTCATCGCGCACAACGATCTGGCAGCCGCCGAGCGCGAGGTCGCGGCCTCGCAAAAAACAGCCGGCAATACCCCCGAATTTGCCGCCGCGCTTTCCTGGCTGGCGCGCGGCGAACTTAGCGCCGGGCACCTCGACCGTGCCGAAACTTACGCCGTGGAAACCCGCACCCTGGTCGATCGGTTCCTGCACGCCAGCAAACTCGATTCCGATCCATGGCTGCCGACCGCGCTCGGCGCCGCCATCGAGGTGCACGCCCAGGTGCTGGCGGCCCGCGGCGCGCGCAGCGAGGCGGTGACATTCCTCAATGAGCAATTGGCTTTGTTCGGCAATACCTCCATCGCCGACCGCCTGCACAAGAATCTCAATCTGCTCAGCCTGCAAGGCAAGATCGCGCCCCCACTCGACGAGTCGGACTGGCTGGGCGCCAGGCCGGTCCCGCTGGCCGCGCTCCACGGCCATCCGGTGCTGCTCTTCTTTTGGGCGCACTGGTGTTCGGACTGTAAAGCCGAGGTGCCGATTCTGGCGGAGATCGAGAGAATCTACGGCCCGAAAGGTCTGGTTTTGATGGCGCCGACTCGTTTTTACGGGTATATCGGCGACGGGCAGGATGCCCCTCCGGCTGTGGAAAGGAAGTACATCGAAGCGGTCCGCCAGAGATTCTATGCTTCGCTGGGGAATGTTGCTATGCCCTTGAGCAACGCCAACTTCGTAAAATACGGAGCCAGTACTACGCCAACTCTGGTACTGATCGACAGCGCCGGAGTGGTGCGTTTATATCATCCGGGAAATCTCTCGGGGCCGGATCTGGCGGCCCACATTCAAGCCTTGTTGCCCAACTGATTCAGGCGGTCTTACTTTCTTTTTGATCCAGCTTGTGCGCGCGAAAACGCTCGTACCGCTCGAGCGATTGGATAAGCGTTTCCACCGCGGAGCGCCGGGCGTACAGTTTCTCCAATTGTCGCCTGTATCCTTGAATCGGAACGACCTTGGCGTAACTGACGGGGGAGGTGATCGATTTCTTGGGCAAGAGCATAGATAATTTGTACCAGAACTACTAGGTCCATACAATAGAAAATCCAGGATAAGCCTTATGCTAAATTGCGGGCTAACCTTCACCCGCATTGGGGGGCAAAGGGTAGCTAACCAAGTTTATCCTTCCGAGAGTTAACCAAATACGGTATTCTGGCCCTCACCAATGTGTTAAGTTATTGATAACAAAAGAACGGCCGATATCCTACTGAGCCTCGGCAATTTCCTGTACCTCTCGCCAACCATCTGAGCCACCGCAACCCGAAGCGCCAGATTCTCTGGCCGCCGTTCGAGCGCTTTCTGGCCGGGGAATCGATTCCCCGACGATCCCACCATTCGATCCGCCCTCCCACGACAGGTTCCGCGGCGACAGTGCCAGCCGTTCGGGCTCCATACAGTCTCTTCCCTCGCTCGCTTTCCACGGTGCCCGTGGGCCTGCCGGGCGACCTTGCTCCACCTGGCCGCGGCATACCCTGTGCGTCGCCGGGCCCCCCAGAGTATCGCCGCGATCAGATCCGGCATCGCCGGCTGCCCGCGGCGCCCTAAGCTCGCGCGTGGACCTATTGGTGTACTGTGATCAACACTCCATTTTGCGTGCTGGCGCTGTTATAGCTGGCGTCCACAGGCTGATCGCCATCAGGCAGGGAAGGAACGGTTACGTTGATTTGAAACTCGCCCGGAACCACTAACCCGGCGAAAGTAACTTTCGCGGCCACTCCTCCGATGGTCACTACGGGGAGGGTCGAAAGTGTGCCGCCCTGCGTTTCCGAGCCGGCGGCAACCGCTTGGGACGTGGGACCGAAGCCGTTGCCGTAGAGCGCGATAGTCTCGCCGGGTTTGGCTGGAGTGGACGCTCCCGGGTACAACGTACTCGGTCCGATCAGGCCGCCGTTGGCGTGCGTTGCCGCTATGTAGGATGTGCCGCCATAGACGAAGAAGGATGGCGAAACGGCTTGGGCTTCCGCGTTGAACGCGGCGCTCACCGAGCCGTTGTTCACCACCGACACTTGCGTGCTGTCCGACGGCAAAGTGTTGGGCGGGGTCAGAACGTCGATCTGCGTAGGACTTATGTAATAAACATAGGCCGCCAGCCCATTCACCGTCACTTCTACGCCATCAAGTTGCGCCGGCAAAACGCCGCCCACGAAATCCGCTGCCTGCCACGGCCGCGAATCTCCCGCCGGCGCCAGCGCCGTGCCGTCGATCTCGATCCACGTATTGGGCGCGATGGCCGGAGCGCCGCCCGCGGCATTTTCAATGGACGAAATTTGCGGCGCTCCGGAGAACTTCGGATTGAGTCCGCTTTCAAAAGCCATCACCGTACCGTTTCTCTGCGCCACAGCCATCCCGGCGATGCCGTCGGCATTCCACGCGGCCGGCGCCAGGCCGGCGACGGATGCGCCGGAGCTGAACGCAACGGCGGGTTGCAGGCTGCCGTCTCCGTTGCCGAGCAGGTAAACCCCTTCACTTACGCCGCAGCAATCGCCGATAATTACGTCCGGCTTGCCGTCGCCATTCAGGTCCGTGACCGCAATGGCCTGTCCTGCGGCGCCGGTAGCCACCGGCGTCATCTGCCGGAGTGTGCCGTCGCCGTTACCCAGCAGAATTACCACGCTGTCCGACCCGTTGCTGACCACTGATGCCGCCAGATCGAGCTTGCCGTCGCCATTGAAGTCCGCGGCGGCCAATGCCACCGGATTGCCGGCGGGCGAACCCGCTTGCGTCGCCGGTCCGGCCGTGAATGTGCCGTCGCCTTTGCCGAACCAAATTGTTACCGGACCGGGGTTCGCGCCGCCTGTGCCGGCTGCCAGATCCAGCTTCCCGTCGCCATTGAAATCGCCTGCCACTATGCTGAGGGTCGATTGCCCGTTGCTTGCCGGGTAATTCACGGCACTCTGCAAGGTCCCGTCTCCGTTCCCTAACAGGACCGAAATACCGCCGGTGGTTCCACCGTTCGGCGCGGGCTGATAAGCCGCCGCGACATCCGGATTGCCGTCGCCGTTGAAATCGGCCGCCACGATCCCGCTCGGCGTACCGCCAAGTGCATAGCTCGCCTGCTTGCCCAGCGAGCCGTCGCCGTTTCCCAACAACACGTCGATCGCGCCCGTCAGATTGCCGAAGGAATCCGTAAGCGTGCCGGCCGCCGCAACGTCGTTCTTACCATCGCGGTTAAAATCGCCGACGACAGTCTGCGCGGCCTGCGATCCGGATTGCAGCGTGTAATTCACGGCGGCGTTGAATTGCGCCTTGGGATTTCGTAACAGCACGGAAACTCCGCCGTCCGCCACCACCATGTCGGGCAACCCATCGCCGTTGAGATCGCCTGCCGCAATTCCCGTGGGGGTTTGCGGAACCGCATATAGCGCCGGAGCGGAGGAGCCATCGGTAATAGTAATTGGGGTGGCCACAAGGTCGCCTGTAATGAAGTCCGAGGTCAGGATCACTACCCCATCCGTCGCCAGGCACACTCCGAAATACGCCGGATGCGAACCCGTTACATACAGATTGGGCGCCGCGAACGTTCCGTCCCCGTTGCCGGCCAGAACGGCGATGGCGTCATTGTCCGGGCTAGCCGCGATGAGGTCGAGCTTGTTGTCGCCGTTTATGTCCGCCGTAGCGAGATAGGTGAGATGGCCGCTGGCCACGGCGTAGGAAACCGGCTGCTGGAACGTGCCGTTACCCTTTCCCAGTAGAACCGCCACCGATCCCGCATTGTAGAGACCTACCGCCAGGTCGATTTTGCCATCGCCGTTGAAATCCGCGGCCACAATGGAGCTTGGGAAACAGGCGCCCTCAATGCTGCAGGCGCTCGCGTCCGCGACCACCGGAATGGCCTGCGGCGGCTGGAACGTGCCATCGCCGTTGCCGAGCATTACCGAAATCGTGGACTGGTTGACGTTCGACGCGACCAGATCGAGCTTGCCGTCGCCATTGAAATCCGCCGCGAAGAGCGACGTCGGATTCGCCAAGCTCACGGTCGTTCCCGGTGCGAAGGTCCCGTCGCCCTTCCCGAGGAAAATCTGGATGTTGCCGCCGCTGTTGTCTGTGAGGCTTCCATAATTGCTCACTGCCAGGTCCGCAATGCCGTCGCCATTGAAATCACCCGCAATGATGTCCTCCGGCGTCGGGCTGCTTCGGTATTCCGTGGTTGTCTGACCGGCGCCGATCACCGCGGCGTCGAAGCCGGCGCCGGTAATCCAAAGGGACACCAGCGACCCGTTTGCCAACAAAACTGCCGCGATCTCCTCCGATCCGGCGATCGCATTGGCCCCCGTGGAGGCGGCGGTCGCCTGGCGAGGGGCCGGAGCTGGCGCGCGAAAGGCGGCGCCGGTCGGGTTGAGGGATGTCGCACCCAACCCGCTGCAGAGTGCGTTTATGTAGTCTGCCGCGGTTTCTCCTGGTTTAAAGTCCACAAAGTACGGTGGCGAACCATTCGTTGGCTGGACGAAGGCCGAATTATTGTACACGTAAATCACGGCATCATAGGTGTGATTGGTGTTGTTAACCGTGTAATGGATCCTGAGCCCTGTCGTCGGAGTGACACCCGGTCCCACACCGGGATGGCCATTCGTTCCTCCATAAGGGTCAATGGTATGCGGCATGTCGGCGACGCATGAGCCGGGAGGGCCTTGGGCTGCGCACGGGAAAATCGTCAGACCCGAAAAGCAAAGAAGAAAGCACAAACTGGAAAAAACACTCTTTGATTGGATTGCCATACTTCCCTGTACCCGCCCTAAACTGCTACCTCACGCTCGCCGGGATCTCCACCGGTTTTCCGGCCATCAACGCCCCGGCATTGTTCTTCTTCAGCAAATCGTTGATCTCCGGAATCTGCTTTTCGATGAAGTTGTTCACTTCGCCCATATCCGCCACGAATTCCGTTCGCAGCTCGTTGAAGTATTCCGTCTCGTACCTGGTCGGCGAATCGAGTACCCGGTCGATCTCGTTCAGCAGAGCGCCCAGCCGGTCCACCAGCCGCGGCGCCATGCTGTACCCCGGAATATCGCCCGGCCGCGCCAGCTTGAGTTCCATGCTCGAAAGCTGCTGGAGCCGCTCCGCCAGCAGCGATGCCAGCATTCTCGTTGCCTGCGGATCGAGCGCGCGCACCGTCTTCTGCGCCGTCTCGATCTGCCCCTTGTAGCTGTCGATGCCGCGCAGCGCATCGTTCACGCCCGATTGCATATCGCGCAGCTTTAAACTCGCCTCGAGCTGCGTACGCAGCGCCTCGCTCGTCACCGGAATCGTCGGGTCGGCCTTGACTTCCAGTTCCCGAGTCAGTGTCTTCCCTCCCGCCGTCAGCCGGATGGTGTACTTTCCGGGCAGCACCAGCGGACCGCGCGCCGGGAATCCGAACCCGCCGCCCGCCGTGGGATCGTCCGCGCCGCTCACACTGCGCGCGTGCGGACCCTGGTAGCGCAAATCCCACGTCACGCGATTCAGCCCCGCATCCTGCGGCATGGGACCCAGATCGCGAACCAGCTTGCCGCTTGCGTCCAGCACTTCTACTTTCGCCGGACCGTGCTCCTTCAGGTAATACGTGATCGGCGCGCCGTAGGGCGGATTCGGTCCCGCGAACGGCTTGTTCCCGGACTGCCCCACGCTGCCGCCGCCGCGCCCGGCGGCGTCGAACCGCAGCGCCGGCCGCATCGAGAACAAATACGCGCTCTCGCTCAGCACCTGGTCGTTGATTTCCTGCATTGGCGTCACGTCGTCGAAAATCCAGATGCTCCGCCCGTGCGTCGCGAGGATCAAATCGTTATCGCGCGGATGAATCGTGATATCGCGGACCGCTACCGGCGGCAGGTTCCCCAGGTGCATCCGCACCCACTGGTTCCCTCCCGTGAATGACACCAGCAATCCTAATTCGCCGCCCACGTACAACACTTTCGGATTCTTCGGGTCTTCCTTTACCACCCACAGGTAATTGTCCGCCGGCAGATTACCCGTGATATTCGTGAACGTCCTGCCGAAATCGGTGGTCTTGTAAATGTACGGGTGGAAATCGTCGAACCAGTGGTTCTCGAACGCCACATAGGCCGTGCCCGCCGCCGTCCGGCTCGGTTCCACCCACGCGATCTCCGAGAATTTCGGCACGCCCGCGGCATTGCCCGTCACGTTCGACCAGTTCTTCCCGCCGTCGCGCGTCACTTGCAGATTGCCGTCGTCCGTGCCCGCCCAGATCACTCCCGCCTGCGCCGGACTCTCGGCAATCCGGATCACTGTGCAGTGGTATTCCGCGGTCGTGTTCTCGGTCCACACCGTCCCCACGCTCTTCTGCTTTTCAGGGTCGTTGGTCGTCAGGTCCGGACTGATCGCCGTCCACGTCTTGCCGAAATCGGTCGATTTGAACACCACGTTGCTGCCGAAATAAACCGTGTTGTGATCGTGCGGCGAAAGCACGATCGGCGCGTTCCAGTTGAAGCGATACTTTAGCTCGTTCACCGGACCGCCGTCGTTCCGCCGCGGCTGCGGGCTCACGTCCTGCTGCTCGTGCGTTCGCATATCGGTGCGCACGATGCCGCCGCCCTGGCTTTCCGAAAGGTACAGCCACGGCTGGTCGAGATGGTTCACCACGTGGAAGCCGTCGCCGCCGCTGATGTTCGTCCAATCGCCGTTGCCGATCGCGCCCGCATGGTTCCGGCCCGGACCCGTCCAGCTTCCGTTATCCTGCAATCCGCCCGAAAGGTAGTAGAACGGTTCGCGGTTGTCGGCGAACACCTGGTAATACTGCCCGATCGGAAGGTTCCCCACCCACTCCCACGTCTCCGACCGGTCGTAGCTCACCGCGATCCCGCCGTCGCACCCCAGCCACAGCCGGCTGGGATTCTTCGGGTCCACCCACACGGTGTGATAATCGCCGTGAATCGAGGGCGAAGCCGGCCGTACCGTGCGCCCGCCGTCGATCGAGTACGAAAGCCGCATCCCGATCGTGTAAATGCGGTTCTCGTCCGTCGGATCGATGGTCAGGTGGCTGTAATAGAGTCCGCGCCCCACCACGACCGGGTTCTTGGTCATCATGTGGAAGTGATCGCCGCGGTCGTCGCTGCGATAGAGCGTGCCTTCGTTCGATTCGCCGATCACGTACACCACGTTCGAATTCGACGGCGCCACTCGCACGCCCACGCGTCCCCAGCCCTTCGGCAGTCCGGCGGTCAACTGCGTCCACGTGCGCCCGCCGTCGAGCGAGCGGAACACTCCGGTCTTCTCGCTGCCCGAGGTAAACATCCACGGCCGCCGCAGGAACTTCCACATCGTCGCGTAGAGCACGTTGGGATTCTGCTGGTCGATATCCAGATCGGCGCACCCGTGGTCCGCGTCGATGTAGAGCGTCTTCTTCCACGTCTCGCCGCCGTCCGTCGTCATGAACACACCGCGCTCTTCGTTCGGGCCTGTGTTGTGCCCGAGGGCGCACACGTATGCGATGTTCGGATTCAGCGGATTGAGCGCCACGCGCGCGATGTGGTGGGTGTCGTGCAGCCCCAGATTGCGCCACGTCTTGCCGCCGTCGAGGGTCTTGTACACGCCGTCTCCGAAGCTGACGCTGTTGCGCGCATTCGCCTCGCCCGCTCCTAGCCAGACAACGTCGGGATTATTCGGGTCAACCGCGATATTGCCGATGGAAATGGTGTGCTCGTGGTCGAAAACCGGCGTCCAGGTCGTGCCGCCATTGGTCGTCTTAAACAGACCGCCCGACGCCGTCGCCACGTACACCAGTTCCGGCCGTCCGGGCACGCCTTCGACATCGGTAATGCGCCCCCCCATCGATGCCGGCCCGATACTGCGGTATTCCAGCCGTTCGAATAGCCCGGAATTGAGATCGGCGCCGCAAAGCGCCACGGAAAACGCGGCCATGGCCGCCAGAATGCGTGAGAACATCACAGCATTCTACACCACGCGGTGGCTCTCAATTGGGCGTCGGCGTCTTTTCGATGTGGTCGATCGCCAGCACCTCCACCGGACGCCGCGCCGGCTCCAGTTTCAGCCCGATTCTCCGAAAAGCCTGATCGAATTGCGGACCCATGTCAATCCGCGTATGCGGCGGTACGGGATCGGCATGAACGGGTTCCACGACGTCGAGCTCGAAATCGTACCGCCCCTGAATGCCCGTTTCGTCCACAATCAGCGGCGGCATGAATTGATAGAGAAATTCGTGCAGCCGCGAGAATTCCATCCGCTTGAATCGCCAGATTCCCCATCCGCCCGGCAACTTTACATCAGGTTCACCCTCGTCCTGCGATGGAGTAATCTTCAGGGGCCCCTTCCCCACCGACAAGACGTATACCCTCGTCTCCCTCGTCTCCGTGTGCAGCGCCAGCTTCAGCCTCTCCACCAGCAGGGCCAGCAGCATCTTCCGCAGATCGGCGACTGAAACCTCGTGGTCCGTCTTCGCCGCAATGTCGTATCGCACGAAATCGCCGCCCGGCTCGAGCCAGTCCGGACCGATCGTCTCATTCGACTCATCCAGCCGCTTGCCGTAGATCCAGCGAATCAGAATTCCAGGAAAACACCCGTGCGTGGAAAGGCTTGTCGGGGTGGTGTGGATCTCATCCGTGCAGGGCCGTTCCGCCGAGCAGCGGCCAGTCATGAGTTTCACCGACGCGACGTCGAACCGCGGTGCCTCCTGCGCGCGGAGCAGAGCCCCACAGAACAATCCCGCCAGCAGCTTTCTCCTCACGCTGAGACTAGACGAGGCAATACCCGAAATCGTGCACTCACTGCTTGATCGGCGTCGCCTTCTCGAAAGCATGCGTGGCGGTAGCGTTCGGGTCGTAGTTCGAATCGTTGGTGTGTACCCAGTTGCCCCACCCGTCGGTCCAATGGTAGTTGTACATGTCCGATTGATCCGAAACCTGCCCCCAGGCGTCCACCACGTGCTCCGTATCCCGAAGGTATTGGTCGAAATCGTCCGCTCGCGCCTCGAAGCTCCTGCTGCCGCTAGGATCGTCGCCTCCCCCCGAGCCTCGCTGCGATGTAACACGGCTCGCGGCGAGTTGGGCGTCCATATTCTTGAGGAACCGGTCGCTGTTCTCGGTGATGAGTTGGCTCATCACCGCCGCTGCGTGAATCTGGTCGAATCCGCGCTTCAATTGCCGGTTATATTCCTCGCCCATCTCCTTCCGGATTTCCTGCGACCGCTCCACCCAAGCCTGGTTGGCCTCCATCGAGGGCTCGATCAAGCCCAGCACCGGCCGCAGGGACTCCAGTTTGCCGTTCCTGGCGCCGAAACTGTGGACGAAAATCAGGTGCCGGTGGTACTCGTACCAGGTGCCCCGCGGGCCGTTGAACGAGTACCGCTGGGGAACAGTCAGGAGGCCGTAGAACTCTTCATCCGCAGGCTGCCCATCCACCTCATAGCGAATGCGAAAACAAATGCCGTCCCCTTGGAACTCGGGATGGCCAAGGGCTTTACCCAAATTGTTGACCGGCCGGTACCCCAGAATCTGAAGCTTCTGCGCCTGCGCTCGATAGCGGCGGATCACATACTGCGCAACTGCCTGCTGGACGGTGATATTGCGGTAATGAATCGCCCCGAAACTCGCAGGCGGCGGATTTGGTCCCTCGTGGTCGCCGTAAAAGAAGTCTTCCGCGGGAAAGCTCTCGAACCAGCCGCTGCCGTCGGGCGCGTCGGCACGGATGGAGGCCCGGAACGGCATGTACAAATCCCGGTAGTTCCAGACGACTTTACCATCGGCCTTCCAATCGCGCGGAACCAGAAAGCGGGAGGCAAGCATGTTGCCCATGCTTTGGTCGTAGACCGCCTGCACTCGCAGGTTCTTTCGGGTGTCGGTTCGCGCGGCGTCCGCCGGAACCTGCGGCTGTATCGCTTGTCTGTCGCGGGCCGGAGTATCCGAAGGCGCCGGGGCAACTAAAGTCGCCATGCCTTCAGAGCCCGCCAATGCCGCCTTCTTTGCCCGGCACTCATCCCGGGTCAGGACACCGGCCTTACATGCCTTTTCCAGCGCCGCTTCGGCCCCCGCGCGTTTTTCGATCGCGGCCTTTTTGGCGACGTATTCGGCTTTGGTGATCACCCCGGCTTGATAGGCCTTGTCCAGAGCAGCCAAGCCGTTCGAATCCTTCTGGCCGCCGCACGACGCTGTGCAAATCAATAGCGCCATCGTCCCAACCTGCCAAATTCGAGCGGGGCGCTGTGATCTTGTGTACAACATCCCGTTTCCCCTTCTGCAAAGATACCGCGGAACCGAAAAAATGCCTCATGATTTATTCATTTGCCGGTTGCGGCCGCTGCCGCGCCAGCCAGATCAACCCCGCCGCCACCACCAGTACCCCCGCCAGCAGCAACAGCCCCGGGACAAAGCTGTGCGTCAGATCCACCAGCCGCCCGATCAGCGGAGGAGTCGCCATCGACGCCAGAATGCCGCACGAACTGATCCACGCGATTCCCGCGGGCCGGTCCGCCGGCGCCAGCCTCGCCTGCGGCTGCGTCCAGAAAATGCTCATGCCGCAGAATCCGCCCACGGAGCAGCACACCAGCCCCACGAAGCGCATCTCGGGCTCGGGATCGAGCGCCACCAATAGCCAGCCGGCGCATGCCAGCAAATACGCCGCGATGGTGTGCCACGCCCGCTCCTGCCGTCGGTCGGAATGCCGGCTCCACAGCGGCATCGCCACCGCGGCGGCCAGCGCCGGCGCGGCCGTCAGCATCCCGATCGACGAAAAACTGTGCCGCGTGAGCACCGCCCGCACGATTTGCGGCGTCCAGGTAGCGATGGTGTTCAGCGTCATCACCAGGCCGAAGTATGCCGCCGAGAGCAGCACCGTATCGCGCCTGAAGAACTCCCGCCACGCGAAGCGCGCCGCTGGATTGTCCGCGGAATCGCGCCGCAGGCTGTCTTCGAGCGCCGCTTTCTCCGCTTCCGTCAACCATGCGGCGTTCTTCGGCCGGTCTGTGAGATAAAAGTACGCCATCGCCCCGAGTGCCACTGAGGGCAAGCCTTCCAGCACGAACAGCCACTGCCAGGGACGCAGTCCCATCGCGCCGTGCGAATCGAGAATCATTCCCGAGACCGGCGACCCCAAGGCCATCGCGATCGGCTGCGCCATCATGAAAAGCGCATTGGCCCGCGCCCGGTGCTCCCGCGGGAACCAGAGCGTGAGATAGAACAGCACGCCCGGCACGAATCCCGCCTCCGCGATCCCCACCAGCACCCGTAGTAGATTGAGCGACCCCGGCCCGGTGGCGAAGGCCGTCGCCGCCGACGCGAATCCCCACGTCACCAGGATCCGCGCCAGCCACACCCTCGCGCCATACCGCGCCAGCAGCAGATTGCTCGGGATTTCGAAAGCGAAATATCCCAGGTATAGGAACGTATTCGCCACCCCGAACATGGTCTGCGTCAGCCGCAGCGACTGGTTCATCTGGAGCGCGGCGAACCCGATATTGATACGGTCCAGGTACGCGAAGAGGTACAGCAGGATCAGAAACCACAGCAGCCGCCGGCCAACCTTGCCGGCTACCCTCGCGTCCGTGCCCATACTTATCAGAGGTTGAAGATCCGCCGTGCGTTTCCCTCGCGCACCAGGTGCCGGATGTCTCCCGGAAGAGAATCCACGCGCGCCAGGCATCCGATCATGTCGCCAATGGCGTGCGGATAGTCCGAACCGTAAAGTACATTGTCAGGCCCGTGTACCTTCACCGCCAGTTCCAGCGCGTCCAGCCGGAAGACCACCGAATCCACGTAAATCCGCCGCAGGTAATTCGTCGGCGGTTCGCTGATTTTCGACGCGCAATTGGGCAGGTGCTCGTAGCAGATATCGAGCCGTCCGGCGAGATATGGCAGCGCGCCACCGCCGTGGGCGGCGATGATCTTCAGATTGGGATAACGGTCGAAAAAACCGTCGTAGATGCACCGTGCCACCGCCAGAGAAGTGTCGAACGTGAACCCGATCGAGGGCACGATGTTGTAGGTGCCCATGTCCATCTGCGCCACTCCCGGCGGCGCCGTCGGGTGAACCAGCACCGGCAGCGCAGCATCGTCGATCGCCTGCCATACCGGCGCGAACAGCGGATCGGTGAGCGACTTCGTCGCGATATTAGCCAGCACCATCACTCCGGCCGCTCCATTTGCCCGCGTCCGCGCCAACTCCTGCACCGCGAGGTCCGGATACTGCCAGGGCAGGGAAGTGAACCAACGAATGCGATCCGGGTACAGGCGTTGCGCCGCCGCCATATCGTCGTTCACCACTTGCGCTGCTCGCAGGCTCACTTCCGCCGTTCCCCAGTACACGTTCGGGCAGGTGAGCGACACGATGGCGAGATCCACGCGCGCGCGATCCATGTTCTGGATGCGCAGCGCGTAATCGAACATTTCCGGCTGCGGAATCATGAACGGCGCCCCGCCTGAATGAATCACCTCGGCGTATTTTCCCGCCGGCGCCACCGAATATTGTGGCCCGCCATGTTCCTTCAAGAGCGCCAGCCACTTGTCGGCCAGCATGTGCGTGTGGACATCGATGACAAGACTCACGGGGTCTAGATTATCGCACCTGACCGTGCCGCGATCCACCGGCGGCAAAACAGCTGTCACGTAGCGATCGTGATGGCGTTCGGCGTTAAATTCCCCGCTGCCTTTAAACGCTGGTAAACTAAGACATTACCGTCCCATTACTTTAAATCGAGGGCTTCGTTTTTGCAGCTTCGCTTGCTCATTGGGTTCGTTTCGTTTTCTTGGTTAGCCGGCGCGGAGCAATCCGTCCAGCCGGCGTCCGCCATCGTCGAGCAGTACTGCGCCGCCACTCGTGGACAGGAGCAGGTCATGAAAGCGGCCTCCATGGATGTCGAAATCGCCGCTTCGCTTCCCCAACTGCACAAGAAGGGCAAGCTCACTGCCCTGCGCCGCGTCTCCGCTTTGGGCCGCATCACGTACGAAAAACTTCGCTTTGAAGGCGATGGCACGGTTAAGAAGCAGATCATCGCCCGCTACCTCAGCGCCGAGGCCGAAGTGCAGGAAGACCCATCGCTGAGCGTTCCGGTCACCCCCGAAAACTACAACTTCAAGTACAAGGGCAAAACCGCGCTCGAAGGCCGGGAGACCTTCCTCTTCGCCGTGTCTCCCAGGCACAAGCGGCGCGGCGTATTCCGCGGCGAGCTTTGGATCGACTCTGCAACTTTTCTGCGGGTCCAGGAATCCGGATATCTGGTGAAGTCCCCGTCGATCCTGCTCAAGAAACTGGCCTTCGTCCGCAAGTATCGAATCCGCAACGGCATAGCTGTCCCCGAACAGGAACAGAACGTGGTTGACACGCGCTTGGGGGTAGGCCGCGCGGAGCTGACCGTGGATTTCAGCAATTTTGCCATGGATGAAGCCCTACGCTAACGTGCGAAACTGGAGAGTAGATGAGAACGTTATTTCTGAATCCGCCGTCTTTTGAGGGGTTTGATGGCGGCGCAAGTTCCCGCTGGCCGGCTTCCCGCGAAATCGAATCCTATTGGTACCCGGTGTGGCTCTGCTACCCGGCCGGCATGCTGCCCGACAGCAAAGTGGTCGATGCCCCGCCGCACAAAATCTCCATCGAACAGACCGTCGAGATGGCGAAGCAGTTCGAACTGCTCGTCCTCTATACTTCCACCCCCGGCTTCCACGTGGACGTCAAAATGGCGGAGATGATGAAGGACGCCAACTCCAAACTGAAGGTGGCGTTCGTGGGACCGCCGGTTACCATCGAGCCGGATAAGACGCTGCTCAACAACCCCGCCATCGATTTTGTCGTCCGCCGCGAATTCGATTACCAGATCGCGGATTACGCCAAAGGCAAGCCCCTCGCGGAATTGCCGGGAGTGAGCTTCCGCCAAAACGGGCGCGTGGTGAACAATCCCGAAGGCCCGGCCATCGAAAATCTCGACGAGTTGCCCTGGGTTACCAAGACCTACAAGCGCGATCTGGATATCACACGCTACAACGTTCCGTTTCTGCTGAACCCGTTTATTTCGATGTACACATCGCGCGGCTGTCCTGCGCTCTGCACCTTCTGCCTGTGGCCCCAGACCCATTCCGGACACCGTTGGCGTCTTCGTTCTTCCGACGACGTCGCTAACGAAGTCCGCTACGCGCTCGAGCAGTTCCCGCATATGAAGGAGATCTTCTTCGACGACGATACCTTCAACTATCGCAAAGAACGGACCATCGAGCTTTGCAAGAAGTTAAAGCCTCTAAATTTTACTTGGAGCTGCACTTCCCGCGTTACAACGGATTACGACACGCTCAAGGCCATGAAGGAATCCGGTTGCCGCCTGCTCATCGTGGGGTACGAATCGGGCGACCAGCAGATCCTCAAAAACATCAAGAAGGGCGCCACCGTCGAGATGGCCGAACGGTTCACGGCCAACTGCAAGAAACTCGGGCTCGTGGTCCACGGAGATTACATCATCGGGCTGCCCGGTGAGACCCGCGAGAGCATCCGCAAGACCATCGATTTCGCCAAGCGCCTCGATACCGAAACCATCCAAGTCTCCATTGCGCATCCATATCCGGGCACGGAGTTCTACGATTACGTGAAGAAGAACGGCCTCATCACCATCGATTCCATGACGGACGATACCGGCCACCAGCTTCCCAACGTGGTCTATCCCGGGCTTGACCGCGGCGAGTTGGTGGAGTGGGTGGAGCGCTTCTACGGCGAATACTTCTTCCGCCCGCGCGTGATCTGGCGCATTGTCCGAAAAGCCATGTTCGATGGCGATGAGCGCCGCCGCCTCACCAAGGAAGCTCGCGAATATATGGCCCTTCGTTCCAAGCGCAAGAAGTTCGTGGCGGAAAACAAGGCAGCCAAACCGGCACCCGTCTCGGTCGGTTCGGGCGACTGACGCCCGATGTCTTCGGAAGCGGCGCGCCTGCGCGTGAAGACCTGGATCTGTGTCGTGGTGGTCGTTCTGGCCAACGTCTTCGGCAACTTCTTCCTCAAAAAGGGCTTGCCCGCGGACCTGCCGACGCCGCTCTCTTATCTGGCTGTTTTATTCCATCCTTTTGTTGCACTTGGAGCGATTTTACTGATTCTTTGGATGATGTCTTGGATGGCGCTTCTGAGTTGGGCTGACTTGAGCTACGTTCTGCCAGCCACGGCGATCGGGTATGTTTTGGTGGCCTTGGTCGGCCATTTTCTCCTCGCTGAGCAGATACCGGTCAAGCGCTGGGCCGGGATCGTGCTCATCGTCGCCGGCGTGGCACTCGTCAGTCTGGGCACTCCGCCGCGAACCCACAAACCGGAGACCGGCGTGTGAAGTGGGTTTACATCACCATCATCGTTCTTGCGAACACGGTGGGTGAAACCATGCAGGCGATGGGAATGCGCCGCCACGGCGAAATCAAAGACTTTCGCCCCGGAGCCCTTCGCCGCACTCTGGCCACCCTTTCGCGCAATGCTTTCGTCATCGGCTCGGTGGTGGCAATGGCCATCTCGTTTTTCGCTTACCTGGGCCTGCTGACCCTCGCCGACCTCAGTTTTGCGGTGCCGGTAACGGCAGTTAACTATGTGTTGGAGACAATACTTGC
>Ga0335072_10005445_pt1 | contig 18750 bp, 6 predicted proteins | sample Lox_Sample_21_FD_206725 | JGI IMG/M metagenome (GOLD analysis project Ga0335072, IMG submission 206725) | Soil microbial communities from Loxahatchee National Wildlife Refuge, Florida, United States - Lox_Sample_2.1 | ecosystem: Environmental > Terrestrial > Soil > Wetlands | place: USA: Florida... | reverse complement strand
GGAGGAGTCGTGCAAGGAATCGGCGAAGTGCTGCGCGAGCGGCTGGTCTATGACTCGGCAGGCGATCTCAAGACCCGGGCGATGATGGACTACGTTTTGCCGGGGCCCTCCGATGCGCCGGCCGATTTCAGGCTCTGGCACATGGAAACGCCCACCGGTTTCAATCCGTTTGGAATGCGTGGAGTTGGCGAGGGCGGGACCATCGGAGCGCACGGGGCAATGGCGAACGCCGTAGCCGATGCGCTGCGCGACTACGACGTTGTCGAGGGGTCCGGTCCCTTCAATCCAACGTGGGTTATGGAGGTGCTCGAAAGGCCTCGACGCTCATGAAAGCAGCGGACTAGGTTTTGGATGCACCTGCTTTGCGGGCAGCCGCGACGCCTCTCCAATCCTCGAGATCCTGATATGGCTTTTCCTTGCGATATTTCGCGTAGAGGGCAATGCCTTCGGGATCCTCCAGAATGTCGACCTGAACGCCCTTATCGCGCATCATCTGCTCGTTCCCGAAAGCATTCGTCACGTCGCCGACGACACACCTTCTGAATTGCCTCATGTAAATCAGGGTCGCGCAGATGTCGCAGGGGGTCAGCGTCGAAAAAATCGTGGTCTTGCTGAAATCCTTCCGCCCGGCATCCCGCGCCGCGGACGTCTCGCCGTGATTGTATGGATGGTTTTCCTGCACCAGAGTGTTGTGCCCTTTGCCGACGATCAGGCGCGTTTCATCGCTGATGATCACGCCGCCAATCGGACAGCCTCCTTCGTCATATCCCTTCTGCGCCAGCAACACCGCGAGCCGCATATAGTCCTTGTCCGTCAGTTTCTGAAAGAAACCTTCCTCGACAATTCCCGAAAGGCTCCTCGTCGGCAGATGAGCGATCAGATTTAGGACCTCATTGGTGACGGGCGTGTCCGTCGTAATCAAGGGTCTCATGATGCCTCCTTTGAGATTCCCAATGCCTCGCGTGCGCCGAGTGTTTGGGTTTGACAATTGGAACAACCACTAAATGAAAATACAGAAATGCTACGCTTTCGCTTCGGCATTGCGCTTGCTTCTCCGGGCCACGAAAAGCCCTATCGTCACCGCCAAATAACCTAGATAAATGTAGGGAAGCTTGCCGTACGCCCCTTCAGGCACCGGATAGAGATTGCCTATCAGGGCAAACACCATAGCCGCAAACGCGATCCACGGGATCGTCCTGGTCGCCCAATTCACGACTCCGTGATGATCGCGCAGATAGCGCGGAAGTGCGAAGCACACCAATCCATAGCTGACCACGAATCCGTAGGTCGCGAGCGTTCCAAGCCAGCCATATACGTCGAGACCCGAGGAGTGGCACGCCGCCAGAACAGCCACAGGAAGAAGAGCCCCGAGCCCTGTCGCGAGTATCGCGCCGCCCGGCGTTCCGTTGCGAGCGTGCGTCCCGCGGAGCGAGCCGTGCGCAAGCCCGTCGTGCGCCATCAGCAGCAGGACGCGGGCTGCCGCGGTGAGACATGCCAGCGTTCCCGCAAACATGCTCACCAGCGCGCCGACGTCGATCACCGGGCCCAGCATCGGGAGTCCGCCAACCGTAGCAAGCACGTGCACGGCATCGCCGCTCGTGCCGAGGTCGTGGCCGCTCATGCGCAGGCCGAGAACTTCGACAAATGCGCAGATCATGAAAAAGGCGCCGGCAAGAATCGACGTGAGGATTACGGCGCGGGGAATAGTTTTTAAAGGATCGCGCGCTTCCGACCCAAGCGCCGTGGCGCTTTCGAAGCCCACGAAGCTGAAGAGCGCCAGCACGATTCCTTCTCGCAGGCCGCTGCCGGTCATCCCGCGGAGATGTGCCTGCTCAGGATCGCCATGCAATCCGTGGTGGGACTGCACCAGAACCAAAACGGTGAGAATCAGCGACACGGAGACAACTTCAATCATCAGCATCAGTCGCGCTGAGATTTTCACGTCGCGCCACGCGATCCACATCGGAACGCCGGCGGCCATCGCCGCCAAGAACAGCGTGGGAGCTGTGCGCCCGGTCGCGGTCTCGAGCATCACGTTGGTGTAGTGATAGAAGCCGCCGATATTCGCCGCGCTCGTCGCCACGTAGGCAAGCAGCAAACTCCACGCCGCCGTCGCCGCGAGCCACGGAGGCAGGATCATCGCAGCGTAGGAATAGAGCGATCCCGGCGAGGCGGAGTAGCGCGCAAAGCGTCCCACGCACCACGCGACGGGCAGAATCGCGGCGGTCGCCAGCGCGAAGGCGAGCCACGTGCCGTTTCCCGAGAGTGTAAATATCAGCGGGATCGTCATGAAGGGAGCAAGCGTGGGCGCGACCCCGGAAATGGATTGCGCGAGCGTCTCGACGGGCGAGAGCGCGGACTGTCTCAAACCGTAACCTGTAGCCTTGGCGTTCCCTGCGGACCCCTCGAGCGCCAGGTGCGCAGCTCCATTAGATTGTGCGGCTGTGCCCATTAGTTTCTTGGCAGACCAGCCGCTCGTTAATGCGCGGTCCGACTGGCTCACGTTAAAACAGCACGCTAAGCGACATTTGAATCTGCCGCGAGCTGCCGATCGTTTTCGTTACCTGCCCGAGTCCGGTTGGGCAAAAATAGAAACCGTTGGACGGGCTATTCGTATTGCAGCCCGAGGCGAGTGTGGGCGTGGTGCTCGTTCCGTACGGCGGTTGGGCAACCGGGAACGGACTAAAGGCAAGATTTTGGTCGATGTTGTCAATCGGAATGTCGAAGCTTGGATGGTTCGTCAGATTGAAGACGTCGAAGCTGTACCGCAGCGTGACGCCTTCGGTGAGCCGCGTCGACTTCACGATCGAAATGTCCGCGCGCTTCTGCCACGACTGCCGGAAAATATTCCGCTGCCCTCCGCCGGAGATGAAGTTGGTCTCGAACGTGTCGCCGGGAGGAATCGCTCCGTTCAGATCGCCGGGACTGAGCAACGGCACGTCGAAGCACGAAGCCTTCAGCGCGGGGAACGCAAAGTTGTTTCCGATCGCGCCCGTCACCGCGTTCTTCGGCGTGCAGCCGGGGGCCAGCGGAACGATCGGATTGGTGATGCCGTCGTTGATGCTGTAGAAGATGCTGCCGACCGCGCCCGAATAGTCGATCACGCTGTAGGGCTGCCCGCTCTGCAGCGTGATCAGGCCTTGCACGGCCCAGCCGTTGGCAATCCTGCCTTCGAACGACGATGCGGAAAGAAAATTCGGCAGCTCGTAGTGATAGTCGATATTGAAAACGTGCGTCCGGTCGAAGTCCGAATTCCCGTAGCCGCCCCGCAAATCCAGGGGGTTGCTGCCGTTGTAATACAAGCCAAGGGCGCTCTGCTCGTCGAGCGAGTGCGAATACGTGTACGAGAATCCGCCCTGGAGCCCGTGGCTTATCTGTTTTTCGACGTGTACCTGCAGCGCGTTGTACGCCGAGACTCCCGCGGCGGTGTAATCCTCCGATTCACCGGCATACCCGATGTAGGGAACGCGCTCGTCGATGTTGCCGCCCTCCGAGTTGAACTGCATCGGCTGCCCATTCGGCAAGTCCAGCGTGCAGCCGAGATACCCGCAGTTGGAGTCCGTCTGCACCGTGTAGCCATACGTGTAAAACTGGGCGAAAGGAGACGCGCCCGGGTTCGCGCAGATTTTCGCTGGGCCGCACAGCGGATTGGTTGGCGTCGCGATCCGGGCCTGATTGAATGGAATCGGGATCACTTCGTGCCGCCCGAGAGCGTTTACGCCGCCGATATCGATCGCAAGATCGTTGCGGGGCTGCCACTGAAGATCGAGCGATGTATTCATCGTGTAGGGAAGCTTGTTGTTTCGGGCGTACGCCGCCAGGTAAAACGGAATGTCGCCATTCTGCAGGCCAGTGGCGTTCGGAAGCGCCGCCACACCCGTGTTCGGATCCGGAATCGCAATCGACGCCGGATTGCCGGATGGCGGCGCCTCAAGAGTTGCGCCCCACGGATTCGAGAGAGTGGTGCTGCAAGTCTGGAAGGTCCCGGGGAATTCGGTTGGGCAGAACTGCGCCCCGACGAAGGGCAGCTGCTGGTTGACGCCAAATGGTCCGCCTGGCGCGACGCTCTGCGCGTCCGGCGTCGAAAGATACGAATACAACTCGCCCCGGTCGTAGTAGATTCCCCAACCGGCGCGAACTACGACTTTGTTGCCGAACTTTGCCGGGCTCCACGCAAGGCCCACACGAGGAGCGAAGCCCCACTGGCGGCCAGTCAGGGTCGACTTACTCACGCCTGGCGTTGCATGCGGGCTGTTCCCGGCGACGATCAAGCCGGTCGACGTGATCGTGTCCGTTGTCGGGTCGTAGGCATACTCGTTGGGGTCGAAGTTGAAAAAGTTGCCATACTTTTCCCACAGGCCTCCCTCCCAATCCCAGCGTAAACCCGCCGTTATGGAGAGATTCGAGCGCAGCTGAAATTTGTCCTGGATGTATTCGCCGGATTCGTTGGCTCGCCAATACCGGTTCGGGTTTCCTGTCAGATACAAAGTGCCCGCATAGAGATAATCGTCGTTGAGAGTGCCTTGGAGAAACTGGTTGATGTCCTGCGCTTCGATCGTGCCTAGATCGTTGCGTCGGTCTCGCGTATCGAGCTGCGTATATTCGAAGCTGCCTCCGAAGGTAATCGTGTGGCGTCCGACCGTCCAGATCGCATTCGCCGAGGGATTGAAACGGTTCTGGAAGACGCCGGTGAAGGCTGCAAGCGACAACGCGCCGGCGCCCACATTGAAGAGCGGCTGATAAGAGGGCAGCACGGTGCCCGGCCACGTGATCGTAATGCCAGGAAACACGGATGAACCGAACGTGTTGATCGTGCAATCGGAGGAGCCAAACCCAGTCAACGCCTCGCAGGCCGAGCCGAATTCGGCGGGCGTGAACGGCTGCCCCACCGTGCTGTAAGCCTTCTCGCGAATAAATCCGAACGTTTCCGTGACACTCAAATTCGGCCGGACGATCTGCGTATGGCTGAGTGAGACCACCTGGCTGCCCGCGTCGAGATGCTGCGGGAAGCCTGCCACCGACGAATACGCAAAGGGAGCAGTCGTCGGATCGTGCTGATAATAATATTTAGCCGCGAACGAGTGAGTCGAGTTGGGGTTCCAATCCAGATTGGCAACGGCCTGGTCAGCGATGAAGTACGCCGTGCCGGGGATTTCAGCGTCCTCCGGGAAAGCCTCGATCAGCGCCGGATTGGTCGTGTTCAATGCGACGGCATTCGGATTCGCCGATGGAATCAGGTATTGGCCGTTGGGCAGTTTGTAATTGAAAAAAGTATAGGCGATGGGATTGATATCGCCAGGCGCAAGGCCCACCGTTGGATTGATCGGCCCATCGGCCAAGCCAAGAATGCTCCCGAGATTGTTGTTGTTTCCCACAGCTGCAAGCGCTGCAGCCGAACGGTCGTCGGTGAGCCCCGGCGGAACGGTAGGCCTCGAGATTCCGATTTCGTCGTCCGCAGCGTGGGTGTGCTGATAGCTCCCAAAGAAAAAGAGCTTGTTCTTGATGACCGGCAAGCCCATCGCCCCGCCTGCGACGTAGCGGTGCAAGCCGGGATTTTTCTCGTCGGCCGGGATATTCGGGTCGGCGTTGAAGAAGTACGGATCGGCGTTGAGCCAGTTCGTTCCGCGATGGCCGTAGAGCTGTCCGTGAATGTCATTCGTGCCGGAGGCCGTGCTCATATCGATGTGGGCGCCGCTGGTTGATCCTTGCTCGGCATCGTACATCGAAGTGTTCACCCTGACTTCCTGAATGGTCTCTGGAGCAGGCGAGGGAATCGCTTCACCAATCGCCAGATAAACGGACGCGCTGCTCTGAACGGGAAGCGCGCTCAGGGCAGACGAAGTGCTGACGCCGGTTTCATTCACAACTCTCGCGGATGCCACTTGGCTCGTGGTCTTGCCATTGAACATGTTTTTGGCATCGACGCCGTTGAGGAGGAACGTATTGCTCGTGTCGCGTTGGCCGTTAGCCCACACAGGCTGGTTGCCCAAACCAGCGTTCGCTCCAGTTCCGGCGGGGAGCTCCTCGTTCACCCCGGGCGCCAGCAGGGCCAGGCCCGTGAACGAACCCGTCGGGAGGGGAACCGCGTCGACTTCGGCCTTGTCCATCACGTAGCCGTTCGTGGTGTCCACGGCGTTGATCAGCGGCGTTTCAACGACGCTGACCGTGTCCGTCACTTTGCCGATATCCAAAGTGGCGTTCACGGTAGCCGTGCGATCGGCTTGGACTTGAATCGACGGAATGCTCAACGTTTGAAAACTCGCGTGGGTGATCGTCATCGTGTAAGTGCCGATCGGCAGATTTACGAAGTTGTAGGCACCAATGTCCGTTGTCTGGACCGTGCGCGTGAGCTTGGTCTGGTCGCCCGCGATTGTGACCATCGCGCCAGGAATGACCGCGCCCGAATGGTCGACGACCGTGCCGGTGATACCACCAAGAGTTTGCTGAGCATGCGCCCGAAACGCCAAAACGAGGAAGAGGCCAACGAATGGAATTATCCGGTAACGCCCTAATTTTTTCAGCACGCGAGTGCCTCCTGAAAAAATCTAAGGGCGAAAACCGAGGCCTTTTACGGCCCGTTCAAAAAGGCCCATCAAGCTGATTGGTTTTGACGTAGCCTACGCGCGGTCTTGCGCAAATAGAAACTCATTCTTTCGATGCAGAGGATCGATTATTTCGATTTTTCATTCTGAAGAGAAGGTCGCACAATGCCCGCTTCGGCCAACATCCCGCCGGACGCTGCGCGAATGAATGGATCTCACGACAAATTGAAGGGACGTTTTCCGAAAAGCAACCGCTCTGGATGAAGGCGAGTGAGACATCTGCCGGCTACGGTTTACGCCATGCGGCTCTTTCGCCCCTGGAGACAATAGCGCAATCCATTTCGGGCGCTTGCCCCACGCTCACCCCCTTCGTAACAGTTCCCCTCGTGTTTACGCTCGCGGGCAACGGCACTTGGCTCGCCTACGGTTTGGCCACGGCGGCGATTCTCCTCGTGGCATGGTGCATCGGCCGCTTCGCCCGCTACTCTTCCTCGCCCGGTTCACTGTATTCGTATGCCGCCATGATTCTTCCGCCCTGGCTCGGGGCTATGGTCGCGTGGAGCTTGTTGCTCGCCTATGTCGCTGGCAGCGCGAGTAACATCGGCGGCTTCTACCACTACACCAACGTGATGCTACGCAACGCGACAGGCCATACTCTTCCCACTTTGCTCCTGGCCACAATTGTCGCCGTGCCTCCTGTGTGGATCGCCTGGCGTGACGTAAAAATCTCTGCGCGACTGATGCTCGCGATCGAAGCCGTCTCCGTGTCGGTCGTCGCCATCGTGATGGCGCTTGTGCTCTTCCGCCACGGCCTGCACGGCGATCCGGAGCAGTTCGATCTTCGCGGCGTCACACCGGGAGGATTTCGCCAGGGCCTTGTTTTGTCGTTATATAGCTTCGTCGGCTTCGAGAGCGCCACCGCCCTCGGTTCCGAAGCGCGCAACCCTTTGAAATCGATTCCGCGCGCGGTCATTCTCACTGCCGTCCTGACGGGCGTCTTTTTCACGATCTGCGCTTACGTGGAGGTTCTCGGCCTGCGCATGAGCGGGCAGGATCTCGGAACGGCGGATCTTCCGCTGCACGTGCTCGCGCGTGTGGGCCGCGTCCCGGTGCTCGGCCTGTTGATCGATATCGGCGCTCTCGTGGCTTTGTTCGCGGGAATATTGGCGTGCCTCACGGCCGCCGCCCGTGTGCTGCTCCTGATGTCGCACAACGGACTCGCGCATGGCTCGCTGCGCTCCACTCACGCGCGCAACGAGACGCCAACCGGCGCAATTGTCGTCACGGGTCTTGCCGCCTTCCTTCCGGTGGCATTTCTCGCAGCAAGAGGCACAAGCGGACTCGATGTCTACGGCTGGCTAGGCACGCTCGCTACGTACGGATTCGTAGTCAGCTATGGGTTGGTCTGCTTTGCGCTTCCGGGCTATTTGCGCGATCGCCACGGCGTGGTCAATTGGGCTACCAAGACGATCCCATGGATTGCGTGCGCGGCCATGGTGTTCGCGCTCGTCGCAAATCTCTACCCGGTGCCTGAAGGCGCATACGGGAAGCTGCCCTACATCTTCCTCGCATATTTGGCGGTCACTGTCTTAGTGTTTTGGGTCCGCGCGCGCGCGAAGGCGGACGTCTCGGAAGAATCCGCGCAGGAAGAGTCTTGAAGCCCGCTTGCAATTTGCCGCGCCGCCCTCTTTTCTTTTCGGCGTCGTTCTTGGAGAATGGCGTCCGCATTTCTGGCGCTCGACGCGCTTGGATCCCAAAGGAGACGTGATGAAGGCTTTCATTACAAAAAACACGCCTGTTACCGACGAGGTGTTGAACGCGATCGCTCACCTGCCGACCAAGAGCCTTTCGAAGGTCGTCGAAGATGAATTCTTTCGAAAGCTGACGGACAAAGATTTCATGCGGATCGCTTTCCTGCTCGCGGAAAAGGGATATTACGAGGGAGGCTGCCCGATCGGCGGCGTGATCATCAGCAACGACACGCGCCAGATTCTTGGCAAGGGACACAATACCCTGGTCCAGGAAAATCATCCTTATAACCACGGCGAAACCTCCGCGGCGCGCGACGCCGGTCGCCTGGATTTCAGCCAGACCACGATGTTCACCTCGCTCAGCCCGTGCGATATCTGTGCGGCCCTGATTTATATGCGCCAATTCAGCAGGCTGGTCGTTGGCGACGTTACGAATTTCTCGGGAAACGAGGAGATGCTTCGCAAGAAAGGCGTGCAGGTCGATATTCTCGAGGATCCCCAAGGCATCGCCTTCTTCGCCAAATACTGGAAGGAAAAACCTGACCAGGTGATCGAGGATTGTAACGGGTTGGCCGCAGTGAACAAGGCTTTCGCACCGCGCCCTGTCTATTGAGACCCTTTTCAAGAGCAAGAGGAGCAAAAAGCAGATTCCCCGATTTGTTGGGAAACGTTAGTAGTTAAGGAAAACGGAACGAGCTGTTGGAGGCGATTATCCGGCTTTGCAAGCAGGGGGTCGCCGGTTCGATCCCGGCCACGTCCACCAACTTCTCCCTGCACAATCCACCCACGAGCCTGAGATTTCGCCAGCCCGCACTTGCGAGAGCCGTGGAACATGGAGGCCCTGAGCGCGGGTCAAGCCGACGGATGAGCGAAAATGGGGCTTAGGTCGCTGCGTTTGGTAATGGCCGCCGTCTGCGCGTCTTTTTGAATGCCGTCGGCGATTTTGCGGGCCTGCTGATACTGACTCGTTGCTTCCCCGGCATGCCCCATCGCAACGAGCGCCTGCCCGAGCAAGAAATGGCCCTGGGCGAGAAAGCTCTGGAGTCCCAGCCTTTCACTGGAGTCCAAGGCGCTCGCGAGTTCACTTTGCGCCGGAGAATAGGTCTTCATGCCGATGAGAGCCTCGCCGAGATAGACGGAACATTCAGTGGAGGAATACTGGAGACCCATTTTATCGGCTTGCTGCGCGAGAGCACGCAAAGAGCGCGCCGCCGCTTGAAAGTGACCCTGTTTGACGGCAACCCTTGCAGCATTGATTTTCGAAGTCAAGATCATTTGAGGATCCGTGATATGCGAAGCCTGTTGCAGAGCCTGATCGTATAGAGATGCCGCCGCCTGATAGTCGCCTCTATAGAAAGCATTGTCTCCGTCAAAGCCGAGCAACTCCGCGATCAGGTCTCCGTCTTTCTGCTCACGCGCGATGGACAAGGCCTCCTGAAGACTTTTCTCGGCCTCGTCGGTCCTGCCAACCTGGGCGAGAGCCTCGCCGTAAAAGCCGAGCACGTCGGCAAGCCAAAACCCCTGGGCCTGAATGTCGCGCATGGTCTTAAGAGCGTCCTGCTGCGAACTGAGGGCGGCGCCGTAACGTCCCTGCAGCGAGAAGAGCGCGCCCAGCGAAGATGATTCGATCGCCGCGCCGCGCTTGTCGCCGCTGCGCCGCCGCAGATCGAGAGCTTGCTCATAGTATTTGAGCGCCTGATCGTATTGGGCGAGATTGCAGAGAGTATCGGCGAGATTGTGGAGCGTGTCGGCGACGTCGCCGGGAACGTTCAATTGTTGGCGAACCTGCAGGGCTTGCTCGAAATACGTACGGGCATTTTGGTAATCGCCCTGAAAGGAATAGGTGTTGCCGATGTTGGTGAGAACCAAGCCCTGATTATTTTGATTGCCCGCATCGATCTCGTCCTGCAGCGATTCCTTGAAGAGAGTCAATGCCTGGGAATACTGGCCACGGTCGCTATAGAACTGGCCCAGATCATTCAGTAGGTCGCCCGTACCAGCCCGGTCGCCGATTTCCCGGCGCAGATCGAGAGCGGCGTTGTAGTTCTTGAGGGCCTGCTCAGGCTGGCCAAGGGCGGCTTGCGACGTCGCGATGGCCTGCAGGCTCTCAGCGATTCCTTTTTTGAGCCCCAATGTTTGTTTGATCTTGAGCGATTCCTGATAATTGCGGATCGCGTCGTCTTGTTTGCCCAAATCGGCGTATGCGCCGCCAGTGGCCTGTAGGATTTCGGACTGCTGCTCATCGTTTCCCGTTTCGATAGCCAAGGCCTGGGCGCGAGCAAGATATTCGAGGCCTTTCTGGGAATTGCCGCTGAGTATTTCCACGCGGCCGCTTTCGAGTAGCCCGCTTGAGCTATTGGGATCAAGCGCCAGCATCTTGGAAAGTCTGTCGCGGGCCTTGGCGTAATCGCCCGAGTTTTCATACAGGGTTCCGAGATCGAAAAGAACGTCGGAGTTTGCGGGCTCGGCCTGGGAGAGGTTCTCATACGCCTCGATCGCCTTCGGATAATCCCGCAGAATCTGGTAGTGGGCAGCCTGAATCACGTATTTTTCTTGTTCCGGAAGCTGGCTGCTCAACTCGACTGCTTTGCGAGATGTTTCCTGGGCATCGTTATCCTGCCCGAGGTGTGCGTAAGTGCGGCCCAATTCCGAGTAGGCGAGCGCAAAGTTCGGATCCTCCTGCGTCGAAGCCTGGAGATGCTGCACGGCCTTCAGATAGTCTCCGCGCTGCTCATCCTGAAGGCCGAGGTTGTAGTCGCGGAGCGCGGGAACGGAATTCGTCGAAGGCTTGAAGGATCGCCCCTCGAGTTCCTTGACGATGCTTGTGGAAAGCGAGAGATTCGATCGAATGTCGGCCGCCAGGCGATCGATGGCTGTCAGGATATCGTTCTCCGATGCGGACTCGGCCAGCCTCGCGATGTGCCCGCTCTTGACCTCTTCGATCGTAGCGTCGATCCGAATCTTGTCGCCGAAACGAGCGTAGCTGCCCCAGGCCAAATTGTCGGCATTGCTGAAATCGGCGAGCCGCTGGATTGTGGCCGAGTCAAAAGGCGCGTCGGAAGAGAGGCGCAGGTCGCGAAAAATTTCGCCCACACGCTCGGACGACACCACGCGCAGGTGCGACGATTGGCCGACGTCGGTGCTGAGCGTCTCGGCAACGCTCGAGCCCAGCCAATCCAACGTCGCATCGCCCGATTGGTTGCGGAAAGGCAGAATGGCCAGTGAGACGGCCGGAGTCGCTGACGCTTGCGAGGTTGACGTTGCAGAGGAAGGCGAAGAAGCGAATCGCCCTCGGACGAACCACCCGGTAAGGATGACCAACACGATGGCGGCGCCCGCCAGCGCCCATCTCTTCATGTCGCGCGAAAGCAATGGCGGCCTGCGCGCGATGACCGTGGCGCTGCCCGCTTCGGCGCCGTGGCGCCAGGCTTCGAGGTCTCCGCGGATTTCGCCCGCCGACTGATACCGCAGCTTCGGGTCGATTTGAAGGCACTTCGCGACGACATCGCTCAGCAGCGGAGGAACGCTCGGTTCCACCACATTGAGGGGCTTGGCAGCCTCGCGCGTGCGCCTGTACATGGCGGCTTGCGCCGAGTCGGCCTTGTAAGGCAGGGAGCCGGAAAGCAATTCGTACAGAATCACTCCGATCGCGAACAGGTCCGAACGCACGTCAACGCGCTCTCCCATCACCTGCTCGGGAGACATGTAATCGGGCGTGCCGACCAGCATGCCGGTTTGCGTCATGCCGCCCGCATCGACCGAGCGCGCGATGCCGAAATCCATCACGGCGACCCGCCCCACGCGGTCGATCATGATGTTTTGAGGCTTCAGGTCGCGGTGAACGACGCCCTCGCTGTGCGCCGTCTCAAGCGCGAGGCAGACCTGTTCGACGATGCGTACCGTCTCTTCCGGACTCAAGCGGCCTTTTTCGGTGATGAGGGACTTGAGATCATGCCCCTCGATGAATTCCATCGTGATGAACTTGACGCCGCTTGCTTCACTGAGGTCGAAGATGCGAATCACGTTGCGATGCGTGATTTGACGCGCCAGGATCAGTTCCTGCTTGAAGCGCTGCAGGATTTCGGGGTGAATCGCAAGTTCCGGGCGAATGACTTTCAGCGCGACCACGCGATCGAGCTCGAGATCCTTCGCTTTGTAGACGGCGCCCATGCCGCCTTGGCCAAGCAACTGGAGTATTTCGTAGCGCGTGCCGAGCACGGTGCCGGACGCGAAGGATACGCTGCCGACGGCTCCTGTGGGCGAGGGCAAAGACCAATTCTTCGCGAAAGCTTCCGCTGAATCGGGCGGCCGCGGTGGCGGCGTGATAACCGAAGTCGTGGCGATGGTGGGCGCGTCAAAGTCGAAGGAAACGCCACACGTCGCGCAGCGAACAGCCGTCGGAGAATTGCTCGACTGACAATGCGGGCATTCGATCATGGGCGAGCCGGGCGTCCAGATACACGACGCAGTGAACTTAAGGCTTCCCGACTGATAAATCAAGAGCTTCGGCTGCGCGGGCCGCTCGGTAGTCCATCCGACGAACGGCCCAGGAGGGGTCCGGCCAGGCCATAACCGTCGGTGCTAGAGCATGGGTCGAAACCATTGTCTTCGTTGCCAAATCCCGAATTGGGCTTTGAATTGCTATTCCTAGGCTAGGTTCGTGTGTTTTCGTCGTTAGGCAAGTTTCCAGGGGTGTAAGTCTTTTCCATCGGTAACAGGGCCATTGGTGATAGCCGCCGGCGGGAATAGCGTCGGGCGGATGCGTGCCAGGTATATGCAAAAGTTTGCATTCACAGCGGCTTAACGTCACGCCAGTCCGCGCCGGTCGGGCTTTTGGAGCCCGAATCAGCGGTCGTTTCGCGAATTGGAGCGTCACCGAATGGACGAGCAGAGTTCACACTCCTACATCGTATCCCGAGTCCTAGTTCTTGCTCTCCTGCTGCTGTCGTCGGCCGGGTGGGCAGCTGCGCAGGCTCCCAACACCATTACCACCATCGCCGGTGGCGGCACCAATCCTACTTCGCCGACTGCGGCGTTTCTCGGAGGTCCCACCAGCGTTGTGAAGGACAGCTTCGGCAACGTCTATATCGCCTCCGTAGCGCTGAACCAGGTTTTTAAGGTTTCCGCCGGGGGGCAATTTTCGGTTTACGCCGGGACGGGGATCAAAGGTTTTTCCGGCGACGGCGGGCCGGCAAATCAGGCCGAACTTGATAGTCCCGAAGGCATGGCGCTCGACGGCAGCGGAAACCTCTACATCGCGGACTTCTACAATCAACGAATCCGGCGGGTGGACGCCACGACCGGGACCATCACGACGTACGCCGGGTCGAGCGACCAACGTAATGGACCGAGCTTCTTCGGCGGATACAGCGGCGATGGAGGACCCGCAACGAGCGCCTTGCTCAAGGGGCCATCGGCGGTGGCGTTCGACAACAGCGGCAATCTCTTTATCGCCGACTCGGGCAACGACGTCGTCCGAAAGGTCGACAACTCCACACAGCACATCATCACCACATACGCAGGAAACGGCACTACCGGAACCGCGGGGACGACGAATGGCGATGGCGGGCCAGCGACGGGCGCGAAGCTGGCGTTGAACTCGGCGCCCGGAGCCGGGAATACTCTGGCTACCGATTCGACGGGCAATTTGTACATCGCTGACTCCGGCGACTACCTGGTTCGTGCGGTGGACACCTCTACCAGCCACATCATCACGACCTACGCCGGGAATCCGAGCCATCTCGGCTATTCGGGGGACGGTGGGCCGGCCACGAGCGCGGGGTTGGATCAACCGACCGGTGTATCCATCGATGGAAACGGTAATCTTTTTATCGCGTTTGGAGTCACCGGTTTTCGCGTGCGAGAAGTCGCCGTGGCTTCGCCGCACAACATCTTGACGGTGGCCGGCACGGGAGCGCAGTGCGTCTCTTATGCGACCGGATGCGGCGACGGCGGGACCCCGACGAACGCTCTGTTGGATGAGCCGCTATCTGTGTTCGTCGATGGCTCGGAGAATTTGTTTATTGCCGATTACGGCAGCGACCGGGTGCGGGTTGCGAGTCTCGGACCGGCGAACCCCAGTCTGGTGATTTCGACGTTCGCCGGCGGAGGAGCCGATGGAGCGGGAGGACCGGCGGTCGACGCAATTCTTGCGCAGCCGTATTCGATAGCGGGCGATGCTTCAGGAGACCTGTTTGTTCCGGAAACTGACGCGTTTTTTGTGAGCCGCATCGACGGTTCCACCGGCGATATAACGCCGTACGCGGGCAACGGCCTTCAAGGGTCAACGGGCAACGGGGGACCAGCAACTCAAGCAAATACAAATTTCGGGTACGGCGTCGCGCTCGACGGCTCCGGGAATTTGTTTTACACAGACGGCCTGCCTTACGTGCGGCGCGTGGACGCCGTTACAAAAACGATCACGGCATTCGCCGGTTCGATCGCAGGATTTTGCGCTCCGTCGGTGACTCCGGGTTGCGGGGATGGTGGTCCGGCAACCAGCGCCACGTTTGACGTGATCACGGGGATCGCCGCGGATTCGCATGGAAACGTATACGTTGCCGATTACGTGCTGAATCGAATTCGCCGGATCGACGCGGTCACGGGAATTGTGACGAATTATGCGGGAACCGGGACGGCAGGCTACAGCGGTGATGGTGGACCTGCAACCTCGGCGCAGCTGAACGTGCCGTTTGGACTCGCCTTTGACTCGCAGGATAACCTGTACGTAGCGGATTCAGGTAACAACGTAATCCGCATGATCGACAACACCGCTCAACACAACATCACGACGTACGCCTTTAACGGATTGCCGACGTTCGGAGGCGACGGCGGCGACGCGCTATCGGCAAGCGCACAGTCGCCCTACGAAGTTGCGGTCGACGCGTCAGGAAATCTTTTCGTGATTGGCGCGGACGCCGTGGTCCGCCGGATCGACAATGGCGAGGGCAGCACCGAGCGCAGCATCATCACAGTGGCGGGCGACATAAACAATCTGGACGGCGGCTTTTCTGGAGACGGCGGGCCTTCGACGCAGGCGATGATTTCGCCTTTCGGCATCGCGGTGGATTCGCACGATAACCTTTATATTGCTGACAGCGGGAACAACCGTATTCGCAAGGTGCATATGGCGCCGGTGGCGGTTGTCGAGTCGCTGCTTCCCACCCAGTTCGGGCCGGTCTTCGCGGGCAGTTCATCCACGTCGGGCGAAGTGGCTTTCGGAAACACGGGCCTGGACGATCTGCAGGTCAACAACGTAACGGTTCCCGCGGGTTTCACGGTGACGACCTGCAACGGAACGATTGACTCATTCGCCGTAATCCCGGGTTTCAACGACGGCTGCGAGATCGTTGTCACCTTCTCCCCGGCCGCCGGAACTCCGCCCGGAACCATTACCGGCAATCTGACCTTCACCACGAACGACCCGGCGAATCCGTCGTACAGCTTCCCGTTGAGCGGCGTCGTAGCGGCGAGCCCGGGCGTGACCCTAAGCGTCAGCATCACGGGAAGCGGGACCGTCGAAAGCACGCCATCGGGCATCGTCTGCGAAAATACGGGCGGGACCTGCTCGGCCAACTTCCCATCGAGCGAATCAGTGACGCTGGATGCTGTTCCTCTTTCGGGCTACTCGTTCGCGAGCTGGATGGTCAACGGTTCGTCGACCACATGCCCCGGCACGGACCTTTGCACGATCACGTTGACCGCAGCTACGACCGTGGTGGCTACATTCACGAGCGGCTCCACGTCGCCGTCGCCGACGCTCACGGTGGCGGGAGCGGGTACCGGCAGCGGCACGATCACCAGCAGCCCGGCCGGAATCAATTGCACGATCACGGGCGGCGCCTCAAGCGGCACCTGCTCGTTCTCCGGATTCGCGGCGGGCACCACGAACGTCGTGTTGACCGCAACCGCGGCCAGCGGATCGAAGTTCGCCGGATGGCTGACGACTTTGTGCGGATTGCTTCCGCTGAGCGAAACCTCGGGGCCGTGCCGGTTCACGCTGGCTTACGCAAGCCTGTTTAGCGCTCCGCAAGTGACGGCGCTATTCAGCGGGCCGCCGCAGCCTTTCGCGGCCGGACAGATTTTCGTGGGCACTTACGCGGGAACGATTCTCGTCTACAACCCGAATGGCACGCTGGCCCAAGTGCTGAGCTCCGGGAACCTGAGCCCGAATTCGGCGATTTACGGCATGAATTTCGACGCCACCGGAAACCTATACGCGGCGAGCCCGAATGCTTCCGGCGTAACAGATGGCACCGTTGAGTTCTTCGCAAACGATGGCGCCGGTCCGACGACATTCGGAGCGTACGCGGCCGGCCAGCCGAGCGACGTGCTCTTTGATCCGTCGGGAAATGCGTTCGTGGGCGGAACGAGCGGTTCGCTGCTGGGGATTCTGGAATTCGCGGGCGGCAAGAACGGCGCGCCGACCAGTGCCTTCTACCTGGCGGATGAATCGAACATCACCGGCAACGGCGTTTACATCGATCTGCTGGACGACAACGCGAGCATGCTGTACACGAACGGAGGAAACTGGGTCGGCAATTTTGATGTCCTGAACAACCACCAGAATCCCGACTTTGCCGACAATCTTCCTGGCGTGGGTGCTTATCAGATCCGCGAACTGAGCGACAAGACCGTCCTCGTGGCGGACACGAGCGAAATCGTGCGCCTCAGCGCGAGCGGCAGCGTAATCCAGACGTACACGCCCGGAGTCGCGGCGGGCGGCGCGGGCACGTTCTACGCGCTGGCGCTCGATCCCTCGGGGACTTCGTTCTGGACCGGAGACGGCGTGGCGGGCAAGGTCTATCAGGTCCGGGTTTCCGACGGAACGATCCTGAACACGATCAACACCGGCTTGACCTTCGCCGCGGCGGGAAGCCCCACGATCTTCGGGCTCGCCGTTCTCGGATCGACTTCATCGGGCGCGGCCGACGTTTCGGTCGGAATGACCGGTCCCGCGTCGTCCGTGCTGGAAAACACGGCGATGACGTTCACGATCACCGTGAAGAACAACGGGCCGTCGAGCGCCGCGAACGTGACCGTAACCGATCCTTTCCCGTCCGGTATTGCGGTGACCTCGGCCGTGTCTTCATTCGGTTCATGCCAGGCCACCACGACGGTGACGTGCGCGCTCGGGACGATGACCAGCGGCCAGATCGCCGTTATCACGCTCACCACCACGTCCTCGCTCGCGGGAACGCTATTCAACACCGTGAATGTGACCACCACCACACCCGATCCGAACGCCAACAACAACTCAGCGGGCACCTCGACGAATGTCTTGGCTGCGGCTACCTTGCAAATCTACGCGCCCTTCACGGGCAGCGGGACCGTTACGGACAACCTGGGTCACATCAACTGCGTCTCGACCGGCGGCGTCCTGACCGGAACGTGCATCGGTAACTATGCGACTGGAACGGAAGTAACGCTCACGGCGGTCCCGAGCGCCGGAAGCGTGCTTTCCGGCTGGTATCCGTGCACCGGCACCGGGCCCTGCGAACTTCAAATTGGAACCAGCGCTCAAATTGCGGAAGTGTTTTTTACGCCTGGAGTGAGTTCGTACACGTTGACGCTGACGGATATCGGAACCGGCGTCGGGACAGTGACGGACAACACGGGCCAGATCAACTGCAGCGAGGCGAACGGTGTTGTGAGCGGGACCTGCACGGGAACCTACGCGGGCGGTGCGGCCGTCACGCTGACGGAAAGCGCCACGTCGCCCAGCACGTTCGGCGGCTGGGGCGCGGCCTGCGCCTCGTCCGGTACTGCAACGACGTGCGGCTTGACCATCACCACCAACACCTCGGCAAGCGCCGATTTCGTGCCCCCTCCCGTGTCGAAGAACCTAACCTTCCCGGCAGGAGTGAATCCTCCGCCGCAGCAGGCCGTCTTCAATTGCCCGTCGAATCCGAATCCCACCCCGGCGAATCCCTGCACCGATCCCGACGCCTACTCCGCGCAGCTCGCGCTCGCGCAAGTCAATAGCTCCTTCACCATCACCGTCACGGCCGTCGAAGTCCCGCCGTCGCAGTACGACGGGTTGTGCGAGACAGGAAACACCGTCGCCAACGACTTCGACTGCCGCTTCTCGACGTTCTTCAACTACGGCACCGATGCGAATGGGAATGCCATCGTGCCCTACTGCTACCCGTACGCGAATGGCAACTGCGTCCACTATGAAGTGTATTCGGGCACGCCGGGCAACGAGCCCGATCCGAGCCTCTACAGCGGGCCCGTGAATTGGCAGATTGCCTTCAACAACGACACGTTCGTGCCGCCGGCATCGCACTGGTCGGGCAGCCAGCCGCAGTTCTACGACGATCCGGACTATGCGCCAACGCCGACGTCGGCCGTGGGCAGCCTGTGCACGCAGCCGATGACGATCAACGGAGTGCCCCAGAGCTACTCGTGCCAGTTCGAATTCGACATCACGACGTTCGTGATGCCGGGGCAGCTGG
>Ga0335072_10005444_pt1 | contig 18751 bp, 20 predicted proteins | sample Lox_Sample_21_FD_206725 | JGI IMG/M metagenome (GOLD analysis project Ga0335072, IMG submission 206725) | Soil microbial communities from Loxahatchee National Wildlife Refuge, Florida, United States - Lox_Sample_2.1 | ecosystem: Environmental > Terrestrial > Soil > Wetlands | place: USA... | reverse complement strand
TGACCGCTTTGCGAAGACTCGTACTTCCGCTTCGGGTCAAAAGTCGTCCTCAGAATCGGCTGCTCGACTTACCGCATAGCGGGCTTTCCCGATCACAGATCGCAGAGATTAGGCCTCGCGAACCTCTCCTGCGTCGTGCCCCCGGTTACTTCCCGCCGGACTGCCTTCTGACCGCGGCAAGCTTCTCCGGTGACGTGGATGGAGTGATCTCGATTCGGTAGCGATGTGGCCCGCCGGGCTCGTTAGTCTCAATCGTGCCTGTCTTCCCATCGCCCACGATGACCGCCGGCCTTTCCAACACTTTGCCGTCGCGGCGAATCGCGCAATCCACCAGGATCTGGTCAGAACGCGGAAGCGGAATGCCGCGTACCTTCTGATCGCTCCAGTCGGTGGGGTGTCCGGGCTGGTCGGCGAGATACGGCGTGCAGGCGAGATCGAGCGGCGGCGCGTTCGCCGTCTGGATGGACTCGCCCGAACGGACGACGATCTGATAGTTCAGCACGTGTACGTCCGTTTTCTGAGGGTCAGAGACCGTTACCTTTAGGCCTATGAGGATGGCACGGTCGTCCTGGCTGACGGCTTGTCCCGCCCAGGCCGCGTAGCCCGAGATGCCAGTCAGTAAGGCAATGAAAGCCAAGCCGGCGAGACGACGTAGTCGCCCCGGAAGGGGACGCTTGAGCATGGATATTCTCTCATTCAGGGGATGGGTGGATTGCCAACGGCACCCTATGGGCTGTCTCAAAGTGGATTCAGTGGCGACTTGAGCCTTGAGCAGCGCGTCGGCATAGTGTCGACGCGCGCCGCGCCGCTGCGCCAATACCAACGCATCGCACGCGAGCTCTTGATCGATACGCAACCAGGCGAGCGCGCGGTAGATCAGCGGGTTGAACCAATAGACGCAGAGCGCGACCGATGCAGCCAAGTTGACGGCGACGTCACCGCGCGATTTATGTGCACGCTCGTGTGCGAGGATGAGTTCGCGTTCCTCGGGTGAGTAGCGGGATTCGAAGTCGGTCGGTACGACAATTTTCGGACGCCACGCTCCGAGCAGCATTGGGGCAAGGATCGTATCGGACCGGTGGAGTCCATTTGCATCACGGGTGAGGGTCCCGAGTGATCGCAGGAACGATCGCTGGCGCGCGAGCATCCAGAGCCACATCGCGCCAGTGCCGACCGCCCAGGCCAGGAGCGCGAGGTTTACGAGTTCCGTGCGGTAAGACATGGATTCGCTCGCTGTGGCCGCCGAGAGCGCGGTGCGAATCTGTCCCGGTAAGTCCACTTGCGGTGATGCAAGCATCGGCGAGGGAGCCGGGAGAAGGACGGCAAGCACTGTTGTCGGGACGAGAATCCATACCCAGTACGCGGTGCGCGCACCAACGGTGACCTGCAATGGCTTTCGCAGGAGCCGGACGATCACTACCGCCGCGCTCAACGCGAGCGTAGTGTCGAGCACTACTTGTAATACGTCAGCCCTCATCGTCGAGCTCCCTGATCAGTCGCTTGAGGTCTTCGATATCTTTCTTGCTCAGCTTCTTGTGCTGGCTGAAGTGGGACACGAGGGGCGCCACGCGGCCGCCGAACAGACGATCGAGGAAGCCATGGCTTTCGCTCGACAACCACTCGTCGCGGGTCAGCACGGGTGAATACACGTAGCGGCGGCTGTCCTTGCGGGCGCGCAGCGCACCCTTCTTCAGCAGCCGGTTGAGCAGTGTTTTCACCGTGGTTTCTTGCCATTTCCCGAGACGTTCCAATTCTGCGAAGACGTCCTCGGCGGCCAAGGCGCCGCGCGCCCAGAAGACCTCCATGACAATCGATTCCGCCTCGCTAATCGGCACCGGTCTCTTTGTTGGCATCGGCATTCCCGCGATCCGATTACCGATGTAATCGAATCTGAAGTTTACAGATGTAAACGTCAAATGCAAGTGTCGGATGGTTCGAGATCGGGGCGGGACAAGGCCTCGCCCCCGGGATCGCGTGCGCTCGTATGCCGCGGCAACCGGCAATTTTCCCAGGTTGGCGTCCACAACTACCGCGGTAGTTGACAAAGACCGGCCGCCTGGGATTAACTACTATCATGGTAGTAGTAACGAGATCCTGCCGTGCGCATCGCCCTAGCTGAACGCGAGTCCGAGGTGATGCAGGTGCTGTGGGAGAGCGGCGCGTCAACGGTAAGCGAGGTGCGCGAGAAGTTAGGCGCCGCTCTCGCTTACACGACGGTACTGACGATCCTGAGAAAGCTGGAAGCTAAGGGCTACGTGGGCCATGAGGAGAGCGGTAGGGCACATCGTTACTCCGCTCGCATCGCGCGTGACGCTGCGAGGCGGAGCGCGCTGCGAGATCTGGCAAAACGACTGTTCAAGGGCTCATCGGAACTGCTGCTGGTGCACCTGGTAGAAGATCAGGGTGTTACGGAACAGCAGGCAACGCGGATCCGAGAGCTTCTCGAGAAGCATTTGAGGAAAAGCAAGCCGTGATCGCCGCCGCAATGGTTTACGCGATTGCGGTCGCGCTGCTCCTCGGGTTGGCGGCTCTGGCAGCGGACAGGCTGCTCGCGCTCCGTCGCATGCCACGACGCGGAGTGTGGGCGACCGTGCTCGCCGCGTCATTCTTAATACCCTCCGCGATGCTGGCATCGGCATCGCTTCGGACGCACCCAGTGTCGGCTGAGCCTGCGAGGGTCTACTTCCCGGCGATTAGTGCCGGGGAAGTGACCGACGCGGAGACCGTGGATACCCCACCCACGGGCGCGACGCTGCAGTGGCCAGTTCGGCCGCGTTTTGACTCGTTGCTCATTTCTCTGTGGGCGCTTAGCTCTGCGACCGTACTTCTGTGGTTAACGAGAGGATCATTGCGATTCAAATCGACCGCGCGCACTTGGCGCCGCCGGAGTTTGGGTAATGCTTCCGTGTGGATCACGGATGAGGTAGGCCCAGCGGTACTCGGGGTGACGAAGCCACGAATAGTGATACCGCGCTGGCTGCTCGAGGCACCTGCCGCCATGCGCGCGATGGTATTCCGGCACGAGCGGGAGCACATCGTGGCGGGTGATCCCCTGGTGCTGCGCGCCGCCTTGATCCTGCTCTCCCTCGCCCCCTGGAATCTGCCGCTGTGGTGGCTCTTACGCAGGCTGCGGCTCGCGATCGAAATCGATTGCGACGCCCGAGTGTTGAAGGGTGGCGCAGATCTCAGGACCTACGGAGAAAGCCTTCTCTTGGTCAGCCAGCATCGACAGAGAACGCCCCTCGCAGGCACGGCTCTCACAGAGACCGTATCGCAACTTGAGCGAAGGATTCATTTCATGATCTCAGAAAGACCTCGTCACTCCACTGCGTTGTTGGGTGTTTTAGCGGCGAGCGCTCTACTGCTTTGTGCCAGCGCTGCTGCGCTCGATCCTCCCTCGCCCGTAACAGCGACCGAGCTGCAGAAGGCTGCCCCGGGTTCGGATAACCAACTTGCGAGTAATCTCGCAGCCCTTGTGAAGGAGCGCTACCAGGATCTCCTCAGCAGGAAGGCTGCCGGTACGCCCGTCGTGAGTGTTCTCTTCAAACACGACGGATCGGTCGAACGAACGAGCCAGACGATGTTTGACGGTAGCGCTGCTCAGTTCGAGCCGACCAAGGACTATTACGCGAAACAATTGAATATCCCGTCCAGCGACGTCTCATACGTCGGCCTGCAGGGCATTGTTTCCCCCACCACCGCGCAGACGATTCTCGTCGCGTTCACCGAACGTGGTAAGTCAGGCGCGCCCTCTACCAGTGTGATTGGCAAAACTGATACACGGGAGATCGATCGATCGTTGACTGAGCGGTACTTTCCGGATGTGCTCGCGGGCGGCGTCGACGCCGGAATGCGCTTATGGATTCTCTTTGACAGTGAAGGTCATGTACTTCGAAACGGTCGAGAGCCGCGCGGCAACGAGGGAATCGGCAACCTATTGAAAGCGCGATTTCCCGGCATCGAAACAGAGTACGTGACCAATACCTTTATCACTGATCGGACTGCACGACTCGTCAGGGACCGCGCCGGTGAGCCCCTTGGGCTTCTCTGCGTATGGCTAAAGAGAGGATCTCCCGTTCCAGGCAAATCGCCGGGTTAGAGGAACTCCCACAATGCTCGACCTCTGACGTCATGAACGACGCAGGGTCCGATAGGCGACTTGCGGCCGAGGCCGCCGCTCATGCCAATCAAACCTCGTACGCCAAAGAGGTCATCAGGAGTTACCCGGCCCCGACTCACTGACTCCGCGCGCGCTTGCGCGCCTCAGTCAGCGCCTCCTCGGCCGGGACTGGCCATTGATCGTTCTACCCTCGATTACGGGGTTGATCAGAGATGCTCACGGTCGCATTAGGCTAGAACCTGCCAGTAGCCGGTGCGCTCAGGTTTCCCAGTTGGCGGTCATTGCCGCGAGCCACATGAGTTCATTGACGCCGCCCTTGGCGTCCCACACGGCAGCTTCGTTGACTTGACAATCCTTTCTCCGTGTACGACTGTATGCATAGTATCATACAGGCGCCGACGGTGCTGAACCTTCAAATCGACAATAGCGGGGTGCCGATCTATGTGCAGATCCGCGATCAGCTGCTGCGTGCCATCGGCGCGAGGAGCCTGCGTCCGGGCGAGCAATTGCCCACGATGCGCGAGCTAGCGGTGCAGTTGAAGGTCGACTTGAACACGGTTCGCCACGCCTATGACGAGCTCGAACAGACCGGGGCCATCGTCATTGTTAGGGCGCGTGGAACCTTCGTCGCAGAGGCGCCGCCGCCTCTGGATGGAGCGCGACAGACGAAAAAGATTCAGGCACTGGCACAGCAAGCCATTGCTCTTGCTGTGTCTGCAGGGCTCGATCCCGCCGAAGTCGCGCGAGAGATCCTTCAGCTTGCAAAACGTCATGGGGCAAAACGATGAACACATCACCAGGCACGATTCCTTACGGACAGAACGCTCCGGCAACGGTGCTCTCCGTCCTACTTCTCCTCGTCGGTCTCTTGCTCGCATTGAACATCCACGCTACCTACGCGTACTTGATTGCGGGGCTCCTGGTTCTGAGCGCGCTCCTATTGCCACTGTCGCTGCTCATGGCAAGACAATGGGAGAAAGCGGTCGTGCTGCGCTTTGGCAAACTGCGGTCGATTCGCGGTCCGGGCCTCTTCATGATCGTTCCCTTTGTCGATACGGTTGCAGCCTGGGTGGATCAGCGAATCCAAACGACAGAGTTCAACGCCGAGCAGGCGCTCACGCGCGACACGGTCCCTACCAACATCGACGCGATTCTGTTCTGGCAGGTACACGATGCCGAGCGCGCGGCGTTAGAGATCGCCGACTATCGGCAGGCAATTACGCGGGTTGCGCAAACCTCCCTACGCGAAATGATCGGTGCTTCGCCCCTCAGTTCCTTGCTCTCGGAACGCAAGGCAGCGGATCTTCAGTTGAAGGAGGAGATCGGACGAAAGACTGCCGAGTGGGGCGTATCCGCCGTGTCGGTCGAGATCCGGGATGTGGCGATTCCAGCACAGTTGCAGGACGCCATGAGTCGTCAGGCCCAGGCGGAGCGCGAAAAGGCCGCTCGAGTGATTTTAGGCTCTGCTGAGGAAGAGATTGCACAGAAGTTCCTGCGCGCCGCAAACACCTATGGACAGAACCCCGTGGCTTTGCAGCTTCGCGCCATGAACATTATCTATGAAACGACCAAGGAGCGGGGTGCCACGATCCTCATTCCATCGTCCATGGTCGATAGCATGAATGTCGGTGGTGTACTTGGGATTACTGCCGCATCCCAGCAGCAGCCAGCCGCCACTTAGTTTGCCGATTCAGTCGGCGGTGGCCTCGCAGGACTGGCGCGAAGATCTGATCGTAGGGCAATTTTTGAGCCATCCGTCCGGTTAACGAGGCGGCCGTAATGCAGTCGTTCGCTGACCGTCATAGGCTGCCGCTGGGAGCTTAGAACCCGGATGCTGACCCCTCGTAGATGGAACGCAAAATGGAAACCGCCGCGGCGCAAGTTCCGGAAGGGTTTCGTCCCGTTAAGCGATGGCCCCTTGCCTTCAAGATTTGGGGGCTGACGACGTTCATTGTCAGCGTAGCCGGAACGGCGCTTGTGCTGCTGCTTGAGTTCATCCTAAATCGACTTTTTCACTGTCATCTCGAGCATCGTACTTGGCAGGTCGCTTTAGCGGCATTCTGTGTCTTCGGCGTTGTCAACGTTCCTCTGTTTGTAAGTGTGCTACGCCGATACCCAGGCCGATTTCGCTGGAAATAACGGCGGTGCATCCCCGTCTCACTGCCAAGTCTCATGTCTCCAGGTACCGGTCGTTCGGGTAGCCCTACAGTCGGTTATCCGTTCGCATGGCAGAGACAAAAACGGCCTCGATGTCCTCCTGCATCTCCCGGCTAACCTCATGGGCAACGCCGGGATAAAGCTTAAATCGCGCTTCCACACCGTTGCCCCGATAGAGTCGTTCAGCTTCCTTCCAACGTGTTACAAGCGATGAGCCGAACCGTTCAACAATCAGACTCTCATCGGCTTTTGAAAAGCTGTCGCGATGAGGAACTGAGTCGTTTGTATCGCGGTCACCCATAAAGAAGAACCACGCGACCCGCCTGAGCGAAGACAAAGCTGGAGTCGTACCGGTCAAAGACTTCAAGTCGCCAATGCCGACAGGGTAGGGCAACACTGAACCGCCATCTTTCGAAACTGGAACAATTGGCCACCCGCCCGGAGAGCCCGCGGCGACAGCTAAGACCCGGTCGGGATGCAGCATTGCAAAACGGCTAGCGAAGGAGCCGGAGGCCGAGAATCCAGTTATCAAGACGCGCCGCGATACCTTTCTGCCCTGATTCGCCAGCGCGCTTGTCGCGTCATCCAGCATGGCCATGAGTTGGAGATCCACCCGGGCGTATTCCGGAACTTGAGCCAAGAGACTTGCTCGTGTAAGCGCATGCAGATACAGATTCTCCTCCTCACCAGGTACAGGTGGCCGCGGAAACAACGGCACGAGCACCGGTACTCCGAGGTGATCTGCGAGGTCCGCAGTGCGCTCCGCCGCACACGCCCCGTCGGCGGCCAACAACTCTGGGTCGATCGTTGCGAAGCCGGTGTTATTGGGAACCGCAAGCAAAAAAGGTGAGCGGACCTCGTGCGGCATGTAGAGGAGGTAGGGCCAATGGAATCCTGCGGACGGCCTTGCGGAATGCATCGAGGCGCGTGCTGGATCGAGTCGACATGTGCGGAGTACGGGTCCTTTAACGCCGAGAACTCCGAAGACAGAATCCGCATGCGATCCATCAACTTCGACGCGGTTCCGGCCGGCCGGGAGGATCAGTGTCAAATTCGTTTCGCCGGATTGCCCGCCCCACGAGGCGAGAAGGCGGGCATCTGCGGTAATCACCCGAAATTCCACGTCGCCACCCAGGGCGCGAGCCCAGAAGGTTAGTTCATGCGGTACGTTCGACGGAGGGACCAACAAGTCGACGTGCGCCAGCTTGCTACCGTCACCGCCGAGTTCGAAGGTGTTCGTCAGGTTGAATCCCCTCTGAACGAGTGCGCTATCTCGCTGCTGCATCTCGGTCCGCAACGCGTCTGGAGATTCCGCAGCGGCGACCGACCCTCCGATCCCACAAGCAAGCAGCCCCATGAGAACGATCGCGCGGGGCATGGTCTCCTCCATCGTCCAAAAGTAAGGGGTGCACCGAATACCACGGCCGCTGGACGGACATCGGAATGGCGGCTGCGGTGATTCTGGGTGGCCGCTTTCGGGAATCGCGAGTGGCTCAACACCGGCCGCTGGCGCAGTAAGGTCGGTGTCGGTAATGCGGTCGTTGGTTCGGTGATAATTCGTGCGGAGATGCCTCCCTAAATCGAGCGACGCCGCGACGAACCAAGACGATCAGTGAGCCATTCGTATGCCACGCTAATGGCATCCTCATATGAATCGCATGGTCGACTATCAAGTGCTTGCCTAGGGCCTATTATCGTGGAAGCAGTCGTTCGCATCGATCCGGCAGAGAGGTGACGCTCTTTTCCGTCCCAAGACAGGCTGTAGACATCTGGTCCTGGCTCGGCAAATGCTCCGCGCTGGATTGCCACTGCTCGCTTCGCTTCTTCGTCGCCGTCCGACGCATCGACAGTAAAAGAACCAAATGCTTGCCAATTGCAATCGAGTCTTCGCACCACGATATCTTGTTTTGCCAGGCGCTCCGCTAAATCTGCGAAACGACGGACATAAGCGATTGCAAGTTCGGCTGGAGTATCCATAGGGATTACTTTATCTGAGACTGTGAGAGCGGCGCACATTTGGCCGCGCCAAACATCCATTCCGGAGGCCCCGGGGGCAGCAGGCGGCCAATTCCGGCCATATGAGATGCAGTCACGGATTTTCAGATACCCGACAGGCGGTCCTCGGCCCATACTTGATGCGGCATGAGGTTCTTCCCCCTCCTGTGGGCCGGACTATGGCGCAGGCCGACGCGCTCCGTCCTCACAGGACTGTCCATCGCGGTCGCATTCCTGCTGCTCGGGCTTCTCGAGGGGGTTAACGCGGGATTCTCGAAGGCCATCGCGGAGGCGCATCGCGACCTACTCGTGACGCGTACAAGGGTTCGCGGTGGTGCGCCGATGCCCATTTCCGCGCTGGCAACCATTCAAAGCATTCCAGGCGTGAGGGAGGTGACGCAGAGAGCCTACCTCATGGGTGCCTACGGTGATCCCTTGCTCAAGAACATGGTCGCCGCGATTGCTACTGACCCGGCTGTTTTCTTCCAACTTCGACCGGGGCTCACCGTTACCAAGCAAAGCCTGCGCGCGATGCGCGAAAACCGCTCAGGCATGCTCGCTACTCCCGCGCTGCTTCAGCAGTTCGGATGGAGGGTCGGCGACGCAGTGACTCTGCGTTCGCAGATTCTGAAGACCGACGGGAGCCGAGATTGGACCTTCAACATTGTCGGCACATTCGACTCGGTCAAGAACCCCGCGAACGCTTACTTTGGCATCATCAACTACTCTTACCTCGATGAATATCGGGTAGAGGACCGCGGCACCGCGGAAGCCTTTTATGAGCGCATCGCGGATCCCACCAAAGCCGTCACCACGGCGGCGGCGATCGACCAGATCTTTGCTAATTCATCACACGAGACCCGCACCCAATCCGATCAGGAGCGTGCCGAATTCCAGGCAAAGCAGTTGGGGAACGTGCAGTTCTTTACCAACGCGATCATGGGAGCGGTGCTATTCACACTGGCCTTCCTGACGGGCAATACGCTGCGGCAGTCGATTCATGAGCGTATTCCCGAATTTGCCGTGCTCAAGGCGGTAGGGTACAGCGATGCTCGTGTGCTCGGTCTTGCTTACGCAGAGGCCTTGCTTCTGTACATGCCTGCCGCCGCAGTTGGCCTGATGCTGGCGTATCTGGCGGCGCCTCTAGCCAAAGAAGACATCGGGAGCATCGTCGTCTCGCCCGCCGTCGCGATGAGTGGGTTAGCCTGCGCCGCGCTGCTGGCATTGGTCGGCACGGCGTTGCCGGCCTTGAGCCTCTCGCGCATGGCAATCGTCGACGCACTGCGACGACGCTGAGCCATGGCACTCCCCGCGCAAATCCTCGCCGTGACCACCGCCAATGTCCGCAGCATCCCGCGGCGACTTGGCAACTCACTGGTGATCGTCGTAGGCGTCGCCGGTGTGGTCGCCGTTTTGATCCTGGTTCTTACGATGTTCGTTGGCTTTCGCACGACGATCGAGGGCGATGGGCGGCCCGATCGAGCGATCATATTGCCGCGGGGCGCAACTACGGAGTACGAAGGCAGCCTTTCACGGGAGACCGCAGCGGCGGTCATGAACGCTCCGGGCATCAAGCACGATGGCCGCGGCCGGCCCATAGTGTCGGCCGAGGTGATATTGGTGGCACCCGTAGCGCGGAAGGCCGACAACTCGGACGTCAATGTGACGCTGCGCGGCGTCGGTGGGCAGTACTTCGTCATGCGTCCGGAGCTCAAGCTCGTCTCAGGGCGGATGTTTCACCCGGGCAATCAGGAACTGCTGGCGGGTACCTCCGCAAGTGCGGAGTTCGCCGGGTTGGACATAGGAAAACAGGTCCGACTGCAGGACGGTGACTGGACCGTGGTTGGTACCTTTGCGGGCGGCAACGGCGCGCGGGAATCCGAACTGGTCGCCGACGCCCTGACCGTGATGTCGGCCTACAAGCTCGATGCCTTCAATACCATGGGGGTCATGCTCGAGTCGCCGGCCACGATCGCGAGCATCAAAGAAGCGTTGGCGGGCGATCCGACGCTGCAGGTCGATGTCCGCGCGGAGCCCGAGTACCTCGCGACCGCCTCCGATGGAGTCAATCGAATGTTGCGGCTGGTCGCTTACGCGATCGGCTCGATCATGGCGCTCGGTGCACTATTCGCTGCACTCAACTCGATGAGCTCAGCCGTTGTCGCACGGACCGTGGAAATTGCGACGCTGCGTGCGATCGGGTTCAGCCCGAGTGCGGTCGCAGTCTCGGTCCTGATCGAAGCCCTCCTTCTCGCCCTCCTCGGAGCAGTCGTGGGGGTCGCCGTCGCATATGCCGCCTTTAATGGTGCGACGATCAGCACTCTCGGCGGGGCAGTCTGGGACTCACAACTCGTTTACTCATTGACCATTACTCGTTCCGTGACTGTGACGGCAGTCCTGCTCGCCTGCGCGCTTGGGCTGCTCGGGGGTGCCTTCCCGGCGATTCGTGCCGCCAGGTCGAACGTCGCCGACGCGCTGCATGAGAGCTAGGCGGATAGGATCGCTCCGGGCAATTAGGGCCGCGATCGGCCAGAAGCGGGCAGAACGGCCTTGAGGTAGGCTTCCCGAACCGGACAGAGTTATTTGTACCGGCCCGGGGGCAGGAACCCTGTTAGAACCGGCGCTACGCATGATGGCGAAATCTCCTCTATTGGTCTTCCTTGCCGCCGCAGTAATGCTCACCAGTGTGCCGGCGAAGCTCGCTGCTGAAAACGCACCTGAACGAGCCAGCTTGTCCATCGTGCTGACCTCCGTGCCGAAGGATACGAACGGTCCGATCTATGTTGCCGGGACGTTCAACCACTGGCACACCGCGGACCCAGATCTGGAGCTGAAGCGGGGCCCCGATGGGCGCTATCGGATCACTTTGCCGATGGCCCTCCAACGCCAAGTGGAGTTCAAGTTCACACGAGGGCTTTGGCTCAACGTTGAAAAGCATGCCTCGGGTCAGGAAGTCCCCAACCGTGTTTTCACCCTTACGCGATCCGGGGTATCGACCTATGAAGGAACCGTGGAAAGCTGGCGGCATCCCACAAACGACGATTTGCAAACCTACCAGGCATGTCGCTCGGATCTCGAGCGGTTGCCAGCCTTTGTCTTGGAAAATGACTCGGGGGCACGCGCCGAACTCGACGCCAAAGGCGAGGAGGTGTTTGCAGCTGCGTTCGCAGACGCCCTATCCTTTGTTTCCTCCGTGACATCAGACGATGCGTGTCTCGGCGTCCTGAATGACTATCTCAGGACGTATCGTGTTGGGCACCTATGGGTCGCGCCTATCGTCCATGAAACTGAGGGCCAGCGAGCAAACGGTCCTCCCGCGCCCAGTTTTCGGATTCTTTCGACCAGAACGGCGCTGATCACGCTGCCGAGCTTTGAGATCGTCTTTAAAGACCAGATCGCGAAGCTGATAAAGAGCCACCGCTCCGACATCCTCAAGCACCCGAATTTGATCATCGATGTGCGCGGCAATGGAGGCGGCTCAGATTCCGTTTATCAGCCCCTGATGCCGTTTGTTCGCTCGAATCCGGTCCATCAATTCGGGGTCGAGTTCTTGGCAACCCCGGAAAACGTCAAGTCCACGGACATCGTGGCGAAACAGGTTGCTGAGACGTGTCCGGAATGTGCCGCGTCCATCGCGGCGATGGCAAAGCGCATGCAGGATGCGCCTGCAGGCACCTTCGTTTCCGCTGGGCCGGATGAAGACTACGATCCAGGAGAAGTGACCAAAAGCCCACGGCGGGTCGCGATTTTGATCGACAGGCATTGCGCCAGCTCGTGCGAACAGTTCGCCCTCGACGCGCGCCGCCACTTCAAGGTGAAGCTCTTCGGCCGTCCGACCTTTGGGTCGCTGGATTACTCCAATCTTCGTCCCACCGATTTACCTTCAGGAAAGCGCCAAATCTGGCGCGCCACCAGCCGTTCCAGACGATTGCCCGAATTACCGATTGACGGAATCGGCGTTCAGCCGGACCAGTTGTTGAAGAGGCCGGAGAACCGAGCGCAGATCAATGCCGAGGTCGACAAGGTGAAGGCGGTTCTGGAGGCGCGGTGAGCGCAGCGTTGGTCTCTGGTTCGAGTGTCCGCTCTGCTAATTCCCAACGACCGCAAGCGAGCAGCCGCCATGTCTCGAAAGAGTCAGAAGTCGCCGCTCGCATTTGGCAGAGCACTTTCCCAATAGCGGACAGACCGTGATAGCGTGGAAGCAGGTATAGCACGTCGCGTCGCGAGGGTTAGACGAGCGGTCAATCGACATGATCACTAGGCGACAATGGGTCTCATGTTTCATAGCGCTCCCGCTCCTGGCCAACGCAGCGGCGAAGAGCACGGCTATCATCGACGACGTCGCTTATACGAAAGCGCGAAGACTCGTGGCGGTCGAGGCGGGGAGACGACTGAACATCTACTGTACGGGCAGTGGCTCGCCGACCGTCGTCTTCGATTCCGGTCTCGGAGATGGAACAAGGGTTTGGGGACTGATTCAACCCGCCGTCGCTAAGAGTACGCGTGCATGCTCATATGACCGCGCAGGCCTCGGCTTTAGCGACCCACCCACGAGGCCGAGTACGAGTGCCAACATGGTGGATGACCTGCATCATCTACTCCATGACGCGCACGTGAAGCCCCCGTATATTCTTGTTGGACATTCATTGGGCGGAATGAATGTGAAGCTCTACGCCGAGAAATTCCTGCCGGAGGTAGCAGGGCTGGTTTTCGTAGATCCTTCGCACGAAGATCTGGGCAAGGGCGCCTGGGCAATCGATCCGGAAAGCCAGAAAACCTACGCGCCGTACATGGAAGCGCTACACCGATGCCTCGAAGCAAAACCTGAAGACTTTGTCGCCGGCTCGGAGTTGGTTCAGTACTGCGGCCCGTTCCCGACGCCGCGTTACAGTGATGCAATCAACGCGGTTGAGTTGCAACGCGGCACACAGCGTGGACGGCTGCAGGCAAGGATTTCCGAGCAGGAGAACGTCTGGTTCACTAGCGCCGACCAGGTACGGGCAGCCTATCGCTCGCTGGGTTCCATACCCATCATCGTCCTAACGCATGAGGCGTTTCCGCGCGGTCCGGACGAAACTCAACAGCAACGCGAGGCGAAGAACAAGCTCTGGATAGACCTGCACGCCCAGATTGCGGCTATGTCCACTCGCGGCAAACGACTCACGGTCGACAACACGGGTCACTACATTCAGTTAGAGCAACCGCAGGTCGTTACAGATTCCATCCTCGAAGTCCTACAAGACTCTCGCGGCCGGTAGGTACATCTCAATCAAGCGGGCACTCGGCTCTTGGAACAACTGGGTCTGAAGCCGCAGTCAGTTGCGGTCACTGAGCTACTCATAGCGCAGCGCCTCCACGGGCCTGGCACGCGCGATGAGGAGCGCGTGTCTAGCGATCGTAGCGAGTGCGATGGCAAGCGTGAGTATCCCGGCGGCCACAAATGTCAGCAGACCTAGGTTAATGATAGAGGACCGCGGCAGTAGATCTTAAGGAAACGCTGAGCACCATGAAGGTTTATCGCGCCGTGTCGCTATCGGCACTGCTGGTCGCGTCAGTCTGTCGAGGTGCTGATCCGGGCACAGAGTCGGCCGGTTGGCAGCCGTCGCCAGGTCACAAGCAAATCGCGATCTGGCCGGGAGTACCCCCCGATGTGCAATCCGTCCCGGGCCCGGAAGCCGTCACTCAGGGGGGTGTGACCAACGTGACCCGTCCTACGATGACGGTCTACGCCCCAGACGGGAAGAACACCGGCGCCGCGGTCGTCGTCTTCCCGGGTGGCGGTTTCCAGATACTTGCAATGGATCTCGAAGGCACCGAGGTTTGCGATTGGCTGATCGCCAAGGGCATCACCTGCGTTCTGCTGAAGTATCGTGTTCCGAGCGTTCCTTATGTTTGGCAATGCAATTGCCGTCCTCACAACAGGTCGATATCTACACCTTCGCTGCAGGACGCCCAGAGGACCTTGAGGTTGGTCCGGTTTCATGCTGCGCAGTGGCGCATCGACTCACACAAGGTTGGAGTTCTCGGATTTTCAGCGGGCGGGTATCTGGTGGCGGAGGTCAGTACGCACTTCAACGCTCGCCTATATGCCCCTATTGACGCCGCTGACCGGGAGAGCAGTCGGCCGGACTTCGCCATTGCCATATATCCCGGGCATCTGGCCATGAGCGAGAACAGCATCGCGTTAAACCCCAATATCAAGAGTCACATCACCGCCCAGACGCCGCCGACGTTCCTTTTGCAGAATGAGGACGACGATGTAGACAGCATCGAGGACGCGCTGAGCTATTACATGGGACTGAAAGCGGCCAAAGTACCCGTGGAACTGCACGCGTATGCGCAAGGCGGTCATGCGTTTGGCTTAAGGCCGTCGAAACTGCCTGTGTCCGGATGGCCTCAATTGGTGGAGAGATGGCTGGGGACAATTGGAGTCGTTGCGCACTAGGGATCTTGGGGGTGCTCAGAAACGGACGTTGTGTACGGTCAGAGACGCATGAGACCTGTGCCGAGCGTCCAGACGCTATGTTGAAAGGATCCCGCTTGGTCGCGCGCGTCGACTCCAACCGCGTGACCGCAGCGAGACGTGTAGGCCATTGAGTACGCAAAGGCTGCGCCGCATGACACTCGCTCATTGGTCGTAAATCGTCTCTTGGCAGCATCTTCATAGTCGGCGACAAACGCCCGCGCCTCCTCAAGCGTCGGTGCTTGGGGAATATCGCCCCTACTGAAATCCGCGCAGAACATGTGCGCTGTCACACCCACGAGCGCTGGTTCTTGCTCTGCGCAAAGACTGTCCCAGTCGAATGCGACTACCGGCTTGTCGCCTTCAAATCGAACGTGCTCCGACCTCCAATCACTGTGGCCAATCACTCGACGCCCCACCGGGGTCATAAGCGCGCGAGCCGCCGTCGCAAGCTCATCGATGTACTCTGCGCCACGGCGTGTAGCGTCGAAATCAAACAGCTTGCTATGGGGTACCGGCCATAGTTCCCCGGGTAGGGCCGATGTGAGCAGGCTGGAAGGTAATGTCGAGGGAGATGCGACCACGCCGAGATGTTCGACGACCGCGTGGAGAGACGTGGCCAAGGCTCGTCGTATTGCAACATCGTGCCCGTCCCGTATCGCTCCACGGTCCACATACTCTTCGACGATCGCAAACCCCCTCCCAAGACGAGTTGGCCCGGCCACCACGCGCGGAGCCAGTCCGGGTCCAGCGGCAATAATCGATTGCAAACGGGCCACTTCCCGGAGCCGCTCAGCTGTCCAGTCGGGCTGGTGCGCTTTTATTACGACCCTGCGACCGTCGCACAGGCTCAGGCCCGCAACGGCACCGATACTCGACCGGTAGAACAAGGTGGCCTCTGGGGGGCACCCCAGCTCGCTACTGCAGAAGTCATGCAGAGTTTGCGCAACTCGCTGCGCATCAACGGTCCCATAGATTGCGAGTTCTACATGGGCAGTCTCCCAATCGCTTAGATGTGCTGCGATAGGCCCAAGAACCTGCGCATTCATTGAACCCATGATCCAGAACTCATTCGCTTGCGGACCGTCCTCAATGTCCGCGCTGGTTCGCGAGCGCCACCTGGCTCAAGATGGCCAGAGGCAGCCGGACGATTCTGCGGGTAAACTCCCGAACGCCATCTTTCGAGCGTGAGCGATTGGGCTGGCTCGCAGCATTAGGACCTGTGCGTTACTGACGCGCCCGCTTCAGCGCCTCTGCCAGCGCGTCCTCTGCGGGCACTTTCACCTCGGGCTCGACCCCAGTCCCCTCCCAGTTGGTTTTCGTGATCGGGTTAATCGCTCGCGCGAACGGCACATAAATCGTAAAGCGATCGTCGATCGCATGAGGCCCCGTCGGGTGGGCACCGCCGCCGGTGGTCTCACCGATCAGCGTAGCCCGTTTCAGGTTCTTCAGGTTGTAAGAGAACTCTTCGGCTCCCGAAAACGTCTTGTGCGAAATCAACACGAAGACTGGCTTGCCCAGAAATCTCCTGCCGGGTACATACGGCACCGTCCAGTATTGGGTGGTACTGTTCTCCTTGCGGTTGTATAGGTCGTTCAAGTGTGTCGGCTCACCGAACAAGAAGCTGCTGATAAAAGCGATCATACTGGGCTGGCCCCCGCCGTTCTCCCGGAGATCGAGAATTAGCGCGTCGCTGTCCGCGACAAGATTCATGGCTGCAGTCGCAGTAGTCCCGCAGATGTCGGGATCAGCAAAGAAATTGAACTTGACGTAGCCGACATTCGGAGACAGGTGCTCCACCCTCTCAAAGCCGCAGTTTTCCCTCTCGAAGTACTTGCGCATTGCCGCCTCGGAATCAGGAGATTTGCCCGGCTCCCCGGCCTGGCTGTACCCGACGCGCAGGTGCCGGTCGTGGCTGACATTTTGCAAGTCACGCGTGAGCGCGGACGCAAAACCGTCTCCATCGGTTAGGGCATCGTAGGCGCCGCGCTTCTCGCGGACTCTCAAGTCGTCAGCCATCTTCTTTGCGACGTCTGGAAACACGTAAAACTCAGTCAACATTTTTGTCGCGCCATCGATAACGCGCGCGCGTTCCGCAGCGTCGAGCGCGGCCTCCTCATACTTGGTTCCTGGCGAAACAGCCGTGAGTGTGAGGTCCGAAATGACCGCCGGCTCCGCATCATTGACTCGGATGCTGCCAATCACTTGCGCGGCACTGGCTCTCTCTTTGACGCGGAATACAATGCGCTTCTTTTCGCTCTCCTCGATGACGATGAGATCAAATCCACCGGTGCGGGCGCGAAACGCTATCGCGGAATCGAGATCGCGCTGCGGAGCATAGGTCTTGAGAAAGGACTCAATCCGTGCGCGATCACCGCTGTTGAAGGCATCCAGCCAAGCAGCCAGAGTGTGGCCTGCGGGGGTATCCGGGATCAGAGGAGCCGATCCATCCGCGAAGGCAATATCACTGCTAAAGAAGGCGACCGTGACCACGAGCAGACGAAATAACAAGGTACTTCTCCTTAGCGGTCCGTTCACCGACCGCGCTCTCGATGCCGCATCACCTGGCGCGCGAGAAGTAAGCGATGCGCATGGTAGGAGTGCCGTCTTTCTTAAAGAATGCCTCGGTCTCCGTGAGGGTTTTTCCGTCCCGGCTGACGGAAAAGACTCGCGTCGACGACGGCTGACCCTGATAGGCGAACTGCATCACGAGAACGCCCGGCGCAGGTATCGTCGCCGCGAGCACGTCAACCCAATAGGTTCCTGAAGCCATGCCAGGCGTGCCGTCGAGTGACAGGGTCGACTGTGAATGCAGTTCGCGGCCGGCCTGATCGACAATCGACACGCGAGAAGTCCATTTGCCATCGGCCTCTTGGCCAAATTCGAGGTCGACGCTCTTTGGCCGCGTGTCCGGCGGCATCGTCAGCTTGTCTACCTCCAGAACCCAATGACCAACCAGCGGCGATCGGACTGGTGTCCCAGGGAGTGCCGCACAGCCGGCTGACAGCGTGATGACTAGTATCGCAAGGCCTGTCCTATTCATAGTTTCCCCCCAGCGGCGCGACGGAAGCTACGACCATACGCTGCGTACCGAAAACCGGAAAGCGGCTGCGTGGGAACGTCGCTGAAGGGTCAATAGCCGACGCCGACGTGAACGACCGCTCCAGCGCGGGGTTTGCCCGGGTGCGACTAATCTCCGGCGCGCCTCCGGAGAGACCGCTCGGCCTCATCGATCGGCGAACGCGAGGCAGCCTTGTCGGCCTCCTAATCTGAGACGATCTGTGCCCGGGCTTTTCCTCAAAAGAGCTGCTGGCGTTCGCTCTTCAGCGGAGGTGGCGATGTGCGATCAGCTGTCCCGGGAGAGTGGAGCGGGCGGCAACCCGACCTGAGAGCCAAGCCTGGACTTCTTCCTCGACCCATCCCACGGTGCGAGCGGTTATCTGCACGCGCATGGGGAACTCACCAAGCGCCTGCAGCTCGTAGATCTTGGTTTTTCCGAGACCGGTTGCTGCGATCACCTGGTCGAGACGCAGGATCCGGATTGGCGCACCACTTGACGCCGGGAGGCTCTTGCGGACGGCGGATTCAGCCGCAAGTTCACGCGCAGGGAGCTCTCTGGCTACTGGTGTTGCATTGTTTCGACAGACAGCCATGGCTGCGATCTCTCGGTTGTTGGCGCCTTCTTGCGGCGAGAGTTTGCGCGCGAAGTTTCAGAGGCGAACTCTCACCGATGACAGATGATGAGCAGACTCGCGGCTGAAAGTCACCCGGAGTTTGGGTCGATTTTCGGCAGATACTGCAAGTCGCAAGAGACGCTGGAGTTCGTATTCATGCAAAAAAAACCATCTGTCGGTAACAAATTCGACCGCGAAAGAAACTAAAGCGAATCCAGGGTTTATTTCAATGCTATAATTTCTCTTATGAATAGTCTTCGCAGCATGAAGATAAACAAACTGCTCCAGGCCTGGCCCAAGGGCACTGTAGCCTTGCACCCCTGGCTTCAAAGCCAGGGCATC
>Ga0335072_10005443_pt1 | contig 18751 bp, 20 predicted proteins | sample Lox_Sample_21_FD_206725 | JGI IMG/M metagenome (GOLD analysis project Ga0335072, IMG submission 206725) | Soil microbial communities from Loxahatchee National Wildlife Refuge, Florida, United States - Lox_Sample_2.1 | ecosystem: Environmental > Terrestrial > Soil > Wetlands | place: USA... | reverse complement strand
CGTCGTATTCTCGCCGGACGGTAAGCTGGTGGCGTCGGGATCAGACGACGAGACCATCAGGCTCTGGGACCTGGCTAAGGGAGCTTTGTTACAGACGCTCGAGGGCCATTCGTTTTCGGTCAACGCCGTTGTATTCTCGCCGGACGGTAAGCTGGTGGCGTCGGGATCAGACGACGAGACCATCAGGCTCTGGGACCTGGCTAAGGGAGCTTTGTTGCTAACGCTCGAGAGCCATTCGTTTTCGGTAGCCGCCGTCGTATTCTCGCCGGACAGTAAGCTGCTGGCGTCGGGATCATACGACGAGACCATCAGGCTCTGGGACCCGGCCACGGGGGCTTTGTTGCAGACGCTCGAGGGCCATTCGTTTTCGGTCAACACCGTCGTATTCTCGCCGGACAGTAAGCTGCTGGCGTCGGCATCATCCGATAAGACCGTCAGGCTCTGGGACCCGGCCATGGGAGCTTTGTTGCAGACGCTCGAAGGCCATTCACTTCATGTCAGCGCCGTCGCATTCTCGCCGGGCGGTAAGCTGCTGGCGTCGGCATCATCCGATAAGACCGTCAGGCTCTGGGACCCGGTCACGGGAGCTTTGTTGCAGACGCTCGAGGGCCATTCGGATTGGGTTCGCACCGTTGTATTCTCGCCGAACGGTAAGCTGCTAGCGTCGGGATCAGACGACAAGACTGTCAGGCTCTGGGACCCGGCCATGGGAGCTTTGTTGCAGACGCTCGAGGGCCATTCGGATTGGGTTCGCGCCGTCGCATTCTCACCGGACGGTAAGCTGGTGGCATCGGGATCACGTGACAAGACCGTCAGGCTCTGGGACCCGGCCACGGGAGCTTTGTTGCAGACGCTCGAGGGCCATTTGGATTGGGTTTGCACCGTTGTATTCTCGCTGGACGGTAAGCTGTTGGCGTCGGGATCAGGCGACAAGACCGTCAGGCTCTGGGACCCGGCCACGGGAGCGATGTTGCAGACTCTCGAGGGCCATTCGGATTGGGTTCGCGCCGTCGCATTCTCGCTGGGCGATAAGCTGCTGGTGTCGGGATCAGGCGACAAGACCGTCAGGCTGTGGGACCCAGCCACAGGAGCGTCACTTGGGAAGCTCGAGACTGACGTTGGTGTTCGAGAACTATGCTTCTCTAGTAATAGTCAATATCTTTATACAGATAGGGGACGATTAAGTATCGGCCCTCTAGGCCCTAGCGTTACTTCTCCCCAACCAAAAGGAAGGGGAAGGGAGGGGGGACTGTTTGTGAATGAAGCCTGGGTAGTCCAAGGGATAAAACAAATCCTTTGGCTTCCTTCTGATTATCGAGCGACATATGCTGCTGTCTGGAATGATATTCTGGCAATAGGACACGCATCTGGGCGTGTTTCGGTTCTTGGATTTAATGTAGCTGAGTGTCCCATATAGCCAGACCATTACTAGTAACCCACTTTCCGTATACATTAGATACATCAATCACATAATTGCTACAGCCGCTAAGCCCTATTGCGACACCCTTCGAGATCACACCAGGCGCCGGTCTTGACACCTGGCCGCTTTTGGGCTATAAGAATCCCTCCTTCGTCGTCCAGTCCCCCTTCTCTTCCCTTCCCTTCCACTCTCTCTTCGCGCCAGCCACCTGGCGCCGACCGGGCTTACTGCCGCCCCTTTTCATCTTCTCTATGTTCCCTCTTACCTACCGACCCTTCCTGCTACACGCTACGCTCCGCCCTGCCTCATTCCTGAAACCCTGATTTCCCTGGTCATTCACTTGCCGCATGAAATCCGATGGACATCTCAACACCATTAAACATCTCCCCTATCCCTTTTAATCCGTGCGTGGGGCTTTCCTCCTTCCACAGCGATCGTTTCTCCTTTCTCGATTTCACTACCCTTTCGTCCGCTTAGGACAGCCCCGATGGAGGCGTCGTCACGCGATAAGGATGGATGGCAAGAGGCCTGACAGGGATCGAGCGCCGCGACGGAGTCGTTTCAGCTGAACATCGAAGACTGCTACTTCGTGACAGCAAACCCCATTCTTACTCTACAACTGTAGGCCAACACGTTGTGCGCCGAGACGAAAATGACGGACCGATTAAGGCTGAGGCGTCCGATATACGACACGTCCAATCAAAGAAAGGCCTCGTTGTGGCTGGCATGATGTCTGCCTTGCTGTGTTGTCATCGGATGCCCGTGCTGGCAGAGACGGGTGGCATATGAGCGGTAGACTAGCGGCATCGCTATGTGCCACTTGCATTTGTTCAGCTACTACACCGGGTTCGAACAGGCGCTCGATTAAGTCTAACGTCGAGGCTTCCCTTTCGAAGCCACTCTGCCATCACTGGATCGATCCCACTACTTGATGTGGCGGCTCGAAATGCTTGCATTTCTCTACTTCCGGTGTGAGCCTGCCCTGATTGCCATGTCACGGTCCAAGGATAGACGGAGGAAGGCCTAATAGGGATCAAGCGCCGGCGTAATCGCTTCAGCTGAATCTCGGGGATTGTTGCCTGGCCGTTACATGGACCCACGAATGCTGCGGCAAAGGCGAGACAGGCGGGACAGACGGGGTAGGCGGTGCTGCGATGAGATGGAAGTATCCTGTCTGGTGCGATGCATCCAATTTAGGAAAATGGCTCGCCAGAATCAGCGCGATGGCTCCGGTGCTGCGCTGTGACGGATGCTGTGTCGGCGGTGTTCTGGCAATGTATGCTATCTGCATCCACATGTGTAAGTTGCGCTTACAGACTTGGCTTGAATCTTTGGTCTATGGGTCAATGACTGGATTATCTTCGCCTTCCTTCCACCTCTTAGCCGTCGCCCCTCTCCAGCTCGAGCACGCCGCTTATCGGCGTTACGTATTCCTAGGGCACGGTTTGGCGTCTTTGCTCCAATTTTGGATCCTCCTGCAGCTTAGACGGCTTTTGAAAAGGCCCATGAGGGTGTCGTGATGGAAAAAGTGTTTGTAGACTTTTTCGAGCCGTACAATATTTTTGCTCAACGAAGTGACAAGAAATATCATGACTAGCTACCATTGCTGAACCGACCATTCTTCGCAACGGCGAGCCCCGAACGCTTTTGACCAGCTAAACGATGCCTGTACAATCAGGTTCCCGGGAACAATGTGACGGGGGCAGCTTTCATTGCTGTGCGAATGGAAAGAGACATTTTTAAACCCTAGAGTCTAGTCCGATATTTGTAGGTCCCATCCGCCTCATCACGCATCCAACAAACCAACCAACTCCTCAAATGCCTTAACTATCTCTTCCCGTTCCTTACTCCAAACCCCCTCCTCACTCTTAGCATCCAATCCCAGCTCCTCCCCCTTCGCCGCCTTGACCAGAAATTCTCTCTCCGGAAACGTCAGTCCCACCATCCTCTCCGTCGGCCGCATCCTCACTCCCTGCAGCACTTGCTTCAGCTGCCCCGCCGCCCTGCCACCCCCGTGCCCACCATAGCTGACGATCATGGCAGGTTTGCCTTTCCACTCGTTGAAGAGGTAGTCGATTGCGTTCTTGATGCTGGCCGGGTAGCCCCAGTTGTATTGCGGGGTGACAAAGACGAAGGCTGAATGGGATGATATTTCGGCGGACCAGCGCTTGGTGTGGGTGTGAGTGTATTGATCGGGAGAGGTGATTTCGGAGGGTATTCCGTGCTCGTTAAAAAGTGGGAGGTCCCAGGTGGAGAGGTCGATGAGGGAGAGAGTGACTGATGGATTGGTTTGTTGGATGGTCTTGAGGACGAATTCGGTGATCTGGAGGCCAGCCCGGGGGACACGCTGGCTGCAGACTATCACTCCGACTTTTGCTGGTGTTGTGGTTGACATTTTGAGACCGTGGTCAAGTTAGAACTAGGAAAAAGAGAAGACGGCTAATGTTTTGTGTGGATGACCAATATTGGCGCAAAGCTAGCTTTCCCGAATGAGGACTCGAATGTGCACAGAATTGGAATGGGATGGAGGGAACAATACAGCGCAGATGTCTACATGCTCTTTATATCAAGAAGGGAACGCCATTTTAATGAAGAACCCACCGAATGAAGGTATAGTTGACGTCGGCGTGACGAAATACCGGAGCTATCTATTTCTAGCAGTTGCTTTATGGCTCTCGAGCAGAGAGCAGCAAACTCGGGGTGAGCGGAACGGAGCATCTCGCCCATCCTGCAGAGTGGATAGGAGTCGATGATGCGCTCCAATCATCAGCTCAGCAGAGAGACGCCCAGAAAATTGCGACGCAAGCTTCATGAAAACCCATCGACATCGGTGTCGGCGTTAGGGGATAGGTATATAGGCTAGCCTGGTGTTTGATTGCTGAGTCGGTGCAAAAGGGCAGCCGGAGACCGAGATAAAGAGCAGTTTACGAGAGAGCCCGGGGTGAGATGACGAATTACCTCATTTGCATGCTCGGGTGCTGCCCTTTTGGCGCGAAAATTCCCGGGATAGCGTGGTAAATGAAGGTCCATGTTGCGCACCGCCCAATCAGCGCCAACGTCCGGCTTTGAGCAGGGGATAGTATTCAACTTCAGGTTATCCTCAGAGCGTCACATTGAGAAAGCTATAAAGGTCATCATGCCTACGGCGAAATGGCACCACAGTTCATACATTTCGCGCTTAAACAATGCCTAATCTTCGAATTGCAATCATTGGCGCTGGCCCCGCAGGCCTTACTTTGGCGCGCCTCCTCCAGATCAACAACATACCTTGTACAATCTTCGAACTCGATGCCAGTCCAAATGAGAGAGACCAAGGCGGTACGATCGATCTTCACCTTCGCGGCGGCCAGCTTGCCCTCCGCGAAGCTGGCCTGATCGACGAATTCAAACGGCACTCACGTCCGGAAGGGGAAGCTATGAAGCTGGTCAAGAGTGACGGTACTGTACTCTTCGATGAGAACGTGACTGGCAATTCCCGACCTGCTGAATACAGCGACCGCCCTGAAATCGACCGCGTGAAGCTGCGGAGGATGCTTCTCGATTCCCTCCAGCCTGGGACTGTAATATGGAACAAGAAGCTTCGTTCTGTGGAGAAGTCTTCCACGACAACGGCGAAATATGACCTTCACTTTGTGAGTGGCGTTGAAGAAGGCTTTGACATCGTCGTTGGCGCAGACGGCGCATGGTCGAAAGTGCGGAGCTTCCTTACAGAGAAGCAACCATTCTATTCGGGTATTACCGCAATCGAGCTTTGGGCTTTGGAAGTTGATGAGCGCAAGCCCTGGCTAGCGGAGTTTGTTGGCAAGGGGAGTTGCTTCATGTTCGACGAAGGTCGTGCTCTCATGTGCCAGAGAAACGGCGACAACAGTATACGGGTGTATGCTGCCGTACGGCAACCTGAGACATGGCTTAATGATTGCGGAATTGACTGGTCGAACCCTGACGATGCAAGGAAGGAGCTCATTGAACGATATTTCGCCGACTGCGGAGAGGATTTGAAACGCGTCATCAGCGAGAGCAACGATCAAGTCATTCCCCGACTTGCGTGGATGTTACCTATAGGCATGAAGTGGGATGCATGTCCTGGGGTGACTCTGCTGGGAGATGGTGCCCATTTAATGACTCCTTTCGCCGGAGTAGGAGTCAATCTCGCCATGATCGATGCATTGAAACTGGCAAAGGTGTTGGTTGGGTACGCTGGTGAGAAAGAAAAGCTCTTAGCCGCAATGAGAGAATTCGAGGCCGAAATGTTCGAGCGTGCAGAGCAGTACGCGCGGAAGACATGGGACAATATGCAGTCTCATTTCAGCGCCAATGGGGGCGAGGAACGTGCACAGATACTGAAAGGACATGTGACAAAGAGTCAATAGACACAGCCTCTTCAGACACAGCTTCAGAACAGCTTCCCGAGCTACGGCGTATCAAAGAGCGCCTGCAAGTCAATCAAAATTCTTCATCTCAATATTCTCAGCAAGGCCTATGTAGCCTTGGGGCCAAGCTTGTCTTGAGTGACCATTCAGCCTTCCAGGCAGATAATTTTTGCTCAGGAACTTGCTGAGCTTCGCTTTTTAGGGGTTTCAGAGATGGAATATTGACCAAAGGCACAGTCGGTGGACCAGAGCTGCTGCAGTCCGAATTCGAGAGGCTTTGCAGCCACCTTTGAGTGTCTCTTTACGAAATTGAAAGACTCGCGAATAGTTGCTTGTCGTCTCGCGATTGTGGCTGGACAGAAGGTAAAGTTCAATTTTTTGTGCTGTTGTAACGACGCTGATGTAAGGGTAAGAAGTAGCTCCTCAAGTCTGACAAGAACTGAGTTAGAAACGCAGTCTAAGACAGCAAGTAGGAGTTCGGGATATTCGAAAACTTTTCCAGTATCAGTATGTATATCCCAACCTGGGCCGTTCGACTTTAGTGAAGCATTGGGTGGAGAGCCGCAAGCCAATAGTAGAGGCTCAAGTTCGTTGGCATACCAAGTCTCAATGCTGCCGTTCATGGCGATGGCACGGAGCAGTATGCGTTCATGTCGACTCTCAGGGTCACTTTGATGAAGCGAGCGGCTCCCGTCTAGGTCTGACGATTTTGATAACTCTGAAAGCAGGTCTGGAATGTCCACGAGGAGGTCACAGAGCTTAGACCGTAAGGAAATGCTTGGAGGCCCCTGGGTCACAGGCGACGCGGCCGGATTTTGAAGCAACTGTCGCCATTGTGATTGCGAAAGAAAGCAATTTTGACCTGCGTTTGCATCTTGTACGATCTGCGTGTTGGAAGTAGGTTAGCGTTTAACAAGCAATAATTCGCACAAGTTGAATGACACAACTAGCCTAACAGAAACGGACTTGCACTCACAAAGAAAGCTCGCTGCGACTCAAGCATCGCGCGTTCGAATGGGGCAACATGTCTTGCCGGTCCACGATCTTGAATGAGGAGTTTCGAGCCTCTTGAAAGATGATTCCACCGCCCATGGTCTGCATTCATTGCGAGCTGAGACGCGATTAGTTCGAGATCAAGTCTACAGGGTTCCGACTGCTAGGCTACGATACCCCCCCAAAGAGCTTACCTCACATAGTTGCAGTACGATAGATGCGCAAATCGTCTCAGATTCGGTGCGAAGTTGTGGCTCTTCGAGACAAGTCCGAAGGGAGCTTAAACTCTTCGCATACCGTCGAATAGCAATCTCTGAGGTCGTCGGATTGTTCGTAAGAGTGTCAGCGTAGATGCCACACAAGCATGATATCGTATCGTCAAGAGCCAGGTTCCGACCGAGACGGCTCGGAATGAAGTCATAGAAGTCCCCGTGCGACTTAAGTGGGAACAAAGCCTGGCTTTTGGGATCATTCAGCATATAGGCAAGAATAGAGCCACTCCGCTCATGCTCCGAGCTTAGGGACCGAAATATCCCCAGGCGAAACTTGCTGCAACGAGATCCGTATTCCTCATAGGAGCCAAAATCAGGTTGAGGATCGCTTTGAGGCCCTTTTGAACAGGGAGTCGGTACGAGATCAATTTCCTCGAAGATATACCTCTTCTTCTGGTAATGGGACGATAGCTGTGGATTTTCATCGACAAACTTCCATCTTTTAGTGAATCCAGAGCATTTCCAACCTGCTGCGACACAAGCTAGACATTCAGGACGTTCCTCTCCGCACTTGGTAATATGGCTTAGTGTTGCCCTTGTGCATTTCCCAAGGACTCATGCCAACATGGGCCGAAAGGGTCTCACCTTTTTCTTTCGTTTTCGACAATTATCGCAGCCAGTGCTTTTCGGAGTTCCTACCATCGCAGGACACTATACCAAAGCTCGCGGGCAAAGTCCCATAGAAAATGGGGTTGTAAACCTATTCTATACTACTGTTGAGATTATTTCTCCTTTAAGCAGTGATCATAATATGGGAGAGCGCCAAGACTGGACTTGCTGACTCGAGCCACGATCTGCTCACGCAAGTCACTTCCTCTTGTACCTGGCTCCAACACCTTGGCTTTCTCCTAACCCCCCCATCCACAACCGTAGCCTGCTAGGCAAATAAGCTCTGCTGTTACCACGTCATTGTCATTCGGATTCCCTTCTATCGCCATGGCGGACGCAGACGAAGACGTTGGCACGCCAAGGTCCACAAACCCAAGATTTTCGCATCGTAGACAGCATCATCAACGCCTCGAACCTAGCAGAGTCCACACCTATTCCTAAGCGCAGCGAGGAAGCCTTCGAGCTCAATGCTACAAAGGCACAGCCCTCAGCCCTCAGCCCTGGACGCCTCCCGCAATGCAATGCACACTGCGCTCTCACACCCCACGCTTGCACCAAGTCAAGATTCACGTCGTGGCGCAGTACTGTCCTGAAGGAGCTCGGTGTGGAGGCACCTGCGCATAGACCATACTCTCGGGCGATAGGGAAGGGTGACAGCAAAAGTCGGATCTGGCTGCTGCCAGAGGAGGCGCTATATCTTATCGAAAGGGGCAGTTTGGACATTAGGTGGCCAGATCTACCGAGTGTCGGCGATGAGGATAGGAATGACATAGAAGGGCAAGGAAGTGGGGATGACCCCTTTTGGCGAACTGCCCATGAGTCTCCAAGGCGCATATGCAAGCTTCATTGGTAAGAGTGGTCTTACACTGGAGCGGTATCACATCTTTGCTGGGCCAAGACGACTTGGTTATAATGTCGTTCAGGTGCCGACATGGGATGAAAGCTATACAGGTACAGTCCCGACTGCTCAAACAGCTTGCGAAACCGACAAGGAGAGATGAGCAGGCGCTACGCTATAACATTGGAAGTAACATCCTCTCACCGATTCACTGACTCATACGCTATCTATTTACGCCCATCACTGATAGAAATAGTAAAGTATGCCCTTTGTTCGGACCACTTGTCGCGCCCGAGCTCTACCGAAGCTATAATGACATCTATCGTGATCTAGCACTGATTCCTTAGGATACTTCGACACCAAGGCCACAGACCTCAGAGGCGCCTACTGCGCCAGTACCGCAAACACCATTCCGTTATCACAATATCATGTCTGGAAACCCTCGACTACATACCGCAAATCAAACCCACCAGCACCAGACTTCTGCGTCGCTGTCGTGGATGCACGAAACACGAGCGTCCTGACGATGAGTCAGATAGGGGTGTTGCTGGACAGCATGCCAGATGATGAGCTGCGGAGGGAGAAGCTTCTGAAAGCGCGGCTGTAGTATGGGAAGCGGAATATGATTTTGATGGTGGTGGATATGGGCGTCGTGAGCAATCTGAGATTCAGCGAGGCAGGCTTCGGGGGAGGAAGTCGTTGGAAATTACACAAACATTGGAGCATCATGCCTGGAGGGCCTGCGCGATAGAAGTGTAAACCCAAGAGACTCAAATTACAGACAAATAGAAGATAACATCCATGTCAGGAGACTCGCAGTGTAAGACTGATCACGCACTTCCCATAGATCGTCCTCCCAGCCCAGTACTCCTTTAGAACTGCTTTTCAATGACATCCAGCCAATGTATACTGAGAGTTGGCTACCATAGTGTGCAGTGGGAGCTCTTTCGCCTGGAACGAAGAAATGACACGCGCCCCAGCAGCATGCTCTGAAGATTATTACAATCCAGGCCTCCATTACTTCCTGTTTACTCGGTCCGCAGAGCCGCCACAATCAGGTGCCTGAATTGAAGTGCCTGAACATGGCCTAACTGGCCCACCAAACATGCCCGGTTGTGTCTAGATTGTACTCCACCGTCAAGTATCCATTTACATACTATTACAGAACATGTTAATGTCTCTTGACAAGGCAGCTACCTATGGGAGCCGTACATCATTGGCGTACACGCTTGTACCAATGGACTCTCTGTAGACCATCTTCCAAAGCATCCAGTATTCGTGGAGGCTGCTTCTCTTCTATACCCGCAGATAGAAGTCTAGGATCCATTAAGGAAAACCATGATATCCTCCTTTGACACACGAACGAGAAAGTCGATTCGATCTTCATTGAGGAATTTGCAGTGCCTACCACGGGGGTTGACAACTCACGCGGTCTTAATTCCCAGGCATATACCTCTCCTACCTAGTCCCCTTCAGCATCACTCCGTAAATTTTCTCTTTGGTGGAATTGGCATGCTCTTTCTTCACCGTCCCATTTTCCACGAATCGCTTTCGATGTTTCCGGTAATGTTCAGGCGAAAGCTGAGACACTGTTCTTGTTGGACAGGTTCGAATGCCTATCGCAGGACAGTGCAGGTAGGGAGAGGGAGGGGACACCAGAGCCCACGAAGGTGGCGATGGAGGTAAGAGTTTGCTTGGTCGAAGCGATGGTGTCGATTGACAACAGACAGATCGACAGGGCGGTACGGAGGTAAGTTGAGGATTGTACCGGACAAAACCCGAGGTTGTAGAGGAGATGCCGGATGGTAGAGGCCTAAGACAGGCCGAAGGAGAGGTTAAAGATTGGGCAGCAATGGGCTGCGGTTGAAAAACTGGAGAACCGGCAAGGACGGACCTGCCTGGGTGATAAGGCAAGGCATGATGAGGCACAGCGGGAATGCCATGGTTACCTTGAGAAAGTAGTCTTTTAGAAGAGGGAGCCGAGTTTGGCCATCTCGTAGGTAGAAGTCACTTATGCGCTTGCACCAACAAAGTATGTAGGAGTAGAACATCGGTCTTACAAAAGACCGGTGCCTTGGCAGGGGTGACTGGCTTCGCGTTCTGGGAAACCGGTGGCATAAAGTGACATCAAAGCCTCTACGTACGTTGCTTGAACACAGTGTATGAAGGTCAATTTTATCGACAATGCACAAGTCTTTACGGCAGCAGATACCCTTATTCAGTAGACTAGAGGAGAAACTCTACAACCGTTAGTCTGACTCAACCAAAGCGGTGACTATTTCTAGTTTAGTTAACTCGATAATTGATCGTTTAGCCTCGGATGAAGACGATGATTCCTCTGTTCTAACGACGGGATCATACTGTCTACGATGCGGAAAATTTACGCCCCGGAAAACCGGAATGGGCTGGGAAAAGAATGAAGTACAAGTAGCGGATTTAGAGGAGCATAGGGAGAATGACTGCGAAGTCTGCGAGATGCTCATCAAGGGCCTCAGGAGTTACAGAGATATGACCAATCCACATATGCCGCTCCCATTATCCATATCTATAAAGTGCGTACCGGGTCGATCTTTCGTTGTTAAGAGGCCTGTCAAGAAGGCGACATATAGCAATACCCGCGATACGAAACTTTTAGTCAACTCAGCATCAAAGGGAGACGACAGCGCCGTGCTGGACCAACCTACGCAAGATATCCTTGGACCTGAAGGTCTTGAATTCTTCATTACACCAGGTGAAACAATACCATTTACGTGTTCCAAGGACTATTCCGAACGGCTAACTACCAGACGAACCAGAAACATCAGGCACACTTACGCATATCGGAATCGGTCGGCCGGTCAGCCGAGAGCTCTCAGATGCCCACTGTGTAGAGCTTGCGCGCCAGTGGATTACGGAATGCCAAGAACATCACCCTGGGTGCAGACAACCACGCTCAAATCCTTTACCCACGCGACTGATTGATGTGGGCTCTGAGGATAAAGATCCGAGGCTTGTAGAAACGCTTGGAGAGATGGGCCAATATACGACTCTCAGCCACTGCTGGGGCAAGGCGCAGCCGTTGACTACAACATCGGCAACATTGGAAGAGCGTCTTCAAGGTATTCCTCTGACCCTCTTGCCACAGACCTTCCGTGAGGCCATCCATCTTACCAGAAAATTTCAAATACAGTATCTCTGGATCGACTCTCTATGCATCTATTCCTATCGAACTGCAATGAAACACCTCAGAAACTTGAGGTTTATGCCCCAGTTTTCCGAGGGGTTTGATTTTTGGGGGGTAGCGGAAAAACTTATGCTCCGTGCCTTCAAGATAAAATTATGTATTCCTACATATGCCTCAAACCTTCGCTCATTACCATTTTCGTTTAGGAAAGGGAGCGAAGCCGCTTTAATCGAGCACATGACGGAGCATCGGTGACGCCTGGCAGAGCACGAGAGAGCATCGAGGGAGCCACGGCAGAGCAGGCGGAGCGCCGAGGGAGTACGCCAGAGCAACGGCCGAGCGACAGGGAGCACTGCCTTGATTCCAGTCCAGTTCGGGCTCAGGGGTCCCTTTTTAGGCCTCGGCTGCAGTTACTAACTATAACCCAATCATGTTTCAGTCAAGCCTGCTGCCTGGAAATTTCAAATCCTTCCGTCCGTGGGGTGACGTGTCCTGCCTAACAATGCTAGAGCAGATGGGTTTAGCCGAGCAGAGACTGGCAGAAATGCCAGGGGAATGCCGTTGATCTCTGGCTGAGGATAAAGCTGTTCGGCTTCCACCCGATATAGCTCGCGCATGGCACCGTTCTGGGACAATTTGTCGAGGATTGACCTGATCAGAAGTTGTGAAACTTTTGTGAGAGATGAACTTGTTCTCTGTCTACCGTTCAACGCGTTTCCGGGCTTCAGCATCATCAAACCTGCCAGATATTACGCATCGATAGCGACCACGCTTGAGACATTCTCCTCGAAAGGCAGCCCACTCGTTGCGTAATTCCAGTAGTTCCTGCGATGTAGGGGGAGCTTTGAGCTTCCGAGAGAGATATAGACGAAGGTTAGGAGGTCTTCCTACTGGAAGCCTTCACTAGATGATCAACTTCTGTCACGGAGATCAGATACCATATTTGTTGCATAGATGTTTCAATATGTTTCAAGACCATCCTGACGCTTTATGCGTTTCATATAGGTAGGTAGGTGGCGCTGGACGCCCAGGCAGCAACTCTCGTGTATTTATAGGTCAGAACCTCTCAGATAGCGTTCAATCAGACAAGCTTCTACGCAACAACTTCAGTGTTAGGCCAACTTAATGTTAAATGGTCTACTTACGCGGAAGGAAAAATTTTTCAGCAAGGAAGTCTGCGAAGCAAGCTGCAAGTGTTCCCAGTTCACTTTTCCGCTCCTCATCCTAAGCCTCAAAATGAAATTCGTCGTCCACTTGAATTTTCACAGCCTGCAAGAGGTATATGAGAAAGTTATCTCGTGATACTTCTGAATGCATATATTCATATACCTTCTTCCATAAAGTGGTTGGTATACGGTTCTATGGTGTAGTGGATAGCATTTCAGATTTTGATTGTATCATCAACGTTCTGAAGACTCCGGGTATGTCTCAGTAAATTCAGAAACCGATTGCTGACTATGAAAAAAGTTCAACCCCGGATAGAACCTCTTTGAAAATTTTTGCCTTTATAGGCCAAGGTTTGATTGCAATGGATTGATTGTGTTACGAACACCGGGCTGCTTGGTCTTGGCGGTGCGGCCTTGGCACGCACAGGGTTGTATTTTGTACCTGGCGCTGCTTCATCTTCCTTTCTTCTTTAGATTTGATGTCCTCGTTTAATGACACCTCTATTTGACCTGCTCTAGACTGGCTCCTAACATTACATCAAATCTCACCTCCTCTTTGCTATCGCCGCAGACGATATAAAACCTCTGCACGAAACCGACGACCGACGAATAAAAACCCTGTAGCGATCTCTGCAGGTAACCGAACGAATCACAAATCCAAAAAACCTCCTCTTGGCCACCGAAGCCACCTGAACCGATTCCCTACCTCCAGAACCGAATCTTGATCCTTAGAACCCTCAGAAAGATCCCACAACAGGTCCTTGACCACCTAGACAATCTCTGAGCTCCTACCTATCAGTCACGTGGTCAATCTTGCTAGTAAACCGTGCTCTAGACAAGTATCTGGCTCGGTCCAGCTGTCCATCCACGTCGTAAGTGCAAGTAGTAAGCCGTGCAAGGATTAGCCCACAGAACCAGAACCGAGCTATGGCTAAACCTAGCCAGACGACAGAAGATCCCCCCCGGGATCCAGACCCTAGATACTTGATTAAAGACGCCAGACGCGAAGTCCTGGTTCCAGCTAGCCGAAGACACCGAACTCCCATTCAATCCCAAGATAGCTGAGCTGAACACCCAAGAAGATTTCGACAACTGGGTCACTACCCACGGCAGTAAAGACCTCTTTCAGTTCATCCGCTATGCCTTGAAGCACCACGATGACCAGATTGAGACCCATAACGAGCTAGTCGGTATGGTAGATGATGCCTCTAATTCTGTCACCCGGCTAGAAGAGACCATTCGGAAGAGGGATGCAACCATCGCCAAACAGAGTGCTGCCCTGCTGCGCTTCTTAGACGAAAACCAGGAAGACCGAGCCTCTAGACAGAACACCCCCTCGATCCCGCATGAACCCAAGAAAGTCGACCAAGCTACCTGACCCCCCGATCTTCGAGGGTAGGGATCAGGACCTCGACAGCTTAGCAAGGCCCCCCTATGTTTGCTGAGAAGCCTGACGGAGGGCTACGATTCTGTGTGAACTATCGAAAGTTGAACGCTCTGACTAAGCGAGACAAGTACCCTATACCCCTGATTGATCAGGTCCTAGCCAGGGTGCAAGGATCTAAGTATCCGACCAAGCTCGACATCATCGCGGCATTCAACAAATTACGCATGAACCCAGATAGTGAGGACCTGACTACGTTTGTCACGTCCTTTGGAGCGTTCAAATATCTGGTACTACCTTTCGGCCTTTACAAATGGCCCCGCGTCATTCCAGCATTACATTAATGACGTCCTATTCGAATGCCTCCATGATTTCTGTCAAGCTTACTTAGACGACATCCTCATCTACAGCAAGACTCTGAAAGAGCACAGACAACACGTCCGAGGCGTACTCCAGAAGCTGCGGGACGCCGGTCTACAGATAGACATCCACAAATGCGAGTTCCATGTCCAGGAAACGGTATTCTTGGGTCTATTAGTATCGACTGAGGGATAAGTCCATGAGACACACGCATCAGATACACGCCCGTGAGATGCACGCCCATTAGACACCTATTTATGAGATGTATGCTCATGAGACACACCCTTATGAGATATGCGCCCATGGGATGGACGGCCATGAGGTGAATAGCCATGAGATGCATGGCTATGAGGTGCATGCCCGTGAGGTGCGTGCTAATGAGGTGCATGGCCATGAGATGCACGCCTATGAGGTGCACGCCCGTGAGACACACGCCCGTGAGATGCACGCCCATGAGGTACACACCCATCGGATGCACGCCCATGAGTTACACGCCTATGAGTTACACGCCTATCAGGTACACGCCCATGACGTACACACCCATGAGACACACGGTCGTGAGATGCACGCTCATGAGGTATACGCCCATGAGTTGCACGGCCGTGAGATGCGCGCCCGTGAGGTACACACCCATGAAACACACGCCCATCAGATGCACGCCCATGAGGCACACGCCCATGAGGCACACGCCCATGAGACACACGCCCGTCAGATGCACACCCGTTGGATGCACGCCAGTGAGGTACGCGCTCGTGAGGCACACGCCTGAGACACACGCCCATCAGACACGCGCCCGTCAGATGCACGCCCGTTGGATACACGCCCGTGAGGTGCACGCCCGTGAGGTGCACGCCCGTGAGGTGCACGCCCGTGAGGTGCACGCCCGTGAGGTGCACGCCCGTGAGGTGCAACGCCTATGATGCACGCCCGGGAGGTACACGCCTATGAGACACGCGTGAGATGCACGCTCATGAGGTACACGCCCATGAGACCGGAACCATTCGGGGGCACCACAGCACCACGCCGCATGCCACAAAGCATCCGAGCAGACCGAGTGGCTTATCTTTGCCCACGATTTAGGCAAAGATAAGCTACATAATCTGCTACGCCCTTACCTATTCCCCTCGTTCCCTCTATTCTTCCTAATCTTCTTCTCCCTCGCAAAAATGGCGTACGCGGGTGCTTTTGATCGTGCAATTCGCTTCCTTGTTCCCACACATCAGCGTGGAACGTATGATCGGGCAGTAGCTGCCTTGTCACCTGGTTTCTTAGAGTTTCCGGTCACAGGGGAGGTCTTCGAGTCCAAGATTGGATGTAAGATCAGGTTGCAAGGATTTGCGCTCAGTCAAGGGTTTGCAGTAGTGGTTGGCAAATCTTCCCAAGATGGGACAGCCAGGGCCGAATTTCTATGCATTCATCACGGTACTGCAACTCGGAATGACCGACAGCTTGAGGAAGAAATAGAGAGACACCCAGAAGGAAACATTACTAGTAGACGTCAGCGTGACAGTCAAGTAATGCAAAAGCTGGACTGCGGGTGGAGAGGGGTCGTTTCTTACAAATTCCCCTACCCTGACGCAGTGAGGCGCAGTCTAGATTGGACAATACCTTCCTCCAATCTACCAACACTCTACTGCAGGCCGCACAGCATGACGACGCCCTCGTCCGGCTGCCTATTAGTATACTTGACGCAATCCCTAAGAGGGTATGGAGGAAGAAGGAGACTAATGGACTTGCTGACGCAGCGGGACTGACCTCTGCCGAGATCGCGAAACGAGATCTTAGAGCAAAAGAAACGGCTGAAAGGGCGGCAACCTTGACAAAAGCAAAAAGCTGGAAAATCTGTGTCACGTGCTGTGCCTGCCACGGAGCCGGTAGATCTGACAAGTCTGGGTGATGATGAGGAAGATGCCGGACTGCCATCACCTTCTACTGCTCCTCCAAGGCTGGAGGACACTACTCTGATGAAGAGGACTCGAGGAAAGACGCTGGACTTCGTGGCACTGCAGAATGGCACTGCAGCTAAGAAGGGAAAGGCTTAGAGTGTCCCTAAGCATCACAACCACCGCATTTTGGCAGTACTATAGCTATATCTATAGGCCCAATGGAACCCAAGGGAGATTCATAATCGAATGTAGACGTATGGCTTTCCCAAAGCACTCCCGCACCTATTCTAGGCCACTCGGCTTGCTAGGGTGTTGTGTGGCATGCGGTGTGGTGCGGTGTGGTGCTGTGTGCGCATGCGGTGTGGTGATGTGGTGCCCCCGAATGGTTCCGCATGAGACACACGGCCATGAGATGCACGCTCATGAGGTTCACGCGCATAAGATGCACGCCCATGAGGTGCACGGCCATGAGACACACGCCCGTGAGATGCACGCTCATGAAATATACGCCCATCAGATGCACGCCCACGAGTTGCACGCCTGTGTGATGCACGCCCATGAGGTACACGCTCATGAGGCACGCGCCCGTGAGACACACGCCCATGAGGTACACGCCCATGAAGCACACGCCCATGAGACACACGCCCATCAGATTTTACTTAGTCGTACATACGTATTTGCGGCTTTTGGTGGTCGCTGGCCTGATGTCGCATTTCACTTTTTGGCGCTGTTCCGACCCACCCCCCAGCATTCCCTGTTGAACAACCAATTGACCTGTTCTTTAATGGGCCAGCCCATATGACCTTCTTACACGTTGGTATAAAGGCCTGGCCTATTGTCCCACTGGTCGGTTCGCTATTCAACAGGCTACAGGGGGGAAATTACGCCTGCAGCGTTGCGAGGTAGTGTCGGGTAGAGACAGGAATCATTTTGAATAGAGCCGCACCCATCTGTTACCTGCATATCCTCACAGAATTTTCAAATCAACCAATTCGCCCACCACAGAGGTGCAAAGCCTTATGAATTTGATCCTTCGCTGCCCACAGGCGTAGAATTGCCGACTAATAAGTCAGAATTGGCTGTTAAACATTTGCTTTCCTCCCGGTGAGGCTAGCGAGTTGGTAATGATTTGGCCCAGAGGCAGCAAGCCGCGACGGCACCATGGTAAAACCCCGGCAAGCCCCTATGTAGCTTGCCAACCGAGGGCACAGGGGGGTATTCTCGAATCCCGAACGTTCACCTACAGGCCGGCCTGTTGCCTAACCAAGTGGCCCGTTGCCCAATGGGGGAGGCCATTTACCAAACAGTGTAATCTTACGTACGCTGGGCAATGGGCTGGCCGAATACCTAACAGGTCGATTGGTTAGCCAACAGGTCGATTTTTGTTGGCCAACGGGATTGTTGGTGCTTCGGTCGGAACAGCGCTAAGTGGCAGCTTGGCACTCCCTCCCTATGGCCCTCCGCACCCTAAGCTTCCCTACCTCTCGCCGTAGGGCGGGGTAAAGCGGTGAAGAAACGATTCCTTGTCGATTCCTTATCGATTTCTGCGATTCTGACTAATACGATTCCAGAATCGATAAGGAATCGATGCCTCAGGAATCGTTGCCGAGCCTGCAGCTGCATCTGGCGGCAATGGGCACATTGAGATGGTCAACAGTAGATGACATGGTCGCTTAACCCTGCGGTTAAATGTTGATCATCAGAGCGCCTTTCGAGGCTCATACAGGCTCGGATTCACGGTTGCCAGCTTCACTGGGAAACCAAGATAGCTGTGATAAAGGGAAGTGGGTGCTCCACTTCGTCCAAATTCTGAGCGAGGGATAGCTGCCGCTGGGTCTACGCCCACGTGGTAAATGGCTTCTAATGTTCATATACCTTCTTCCATAAATTGTGGTTGGTATACGGGTTCTATGGTGTCGTGGATAGCATTTCAGATTTTGATTGTATCATCAACGTTCTGAAGACTCCGGGTATGTCACAGTAGAAATTCAGAAACCGATTGCTGACTTTGAGAAAAAATATCGAGCCCGGATAGAACCTCTTTGAAATTTGCCTTTATAGGCCTTTATAGGCCAAGGTGATTGCAATGGATTGATTGAAATTGTATCTATCTGAACATACTTCCTTACGCCGATGTGGAACAGGGCTTAGTTACGGTGGCCGATAGGGACAGCAGGGCCCACTCACACTTAGCGCAAAATGAGAAATGCCAGCGACCACCAAAAGCCATAAATACATACGTATAGCTAAGTAAAACGGCTACATTCTATCCGTGTTGAGGGTTAGGGGT
>Ga0335072_10005442_pt1 | contig 18753 bp, 22 predicted proteins | sample Lox_Sample_21_FD_206725 | JGI IMG/M metagenome (GOLD analysis project Ga0335072, IMG submission 206725) | Soil microbial communities from Loxahatchee National Wildlife Refuge, Florida, United States - Lox_Sample_2.1 | ecosystem: Environmental > Terrestrial > Soil > Wetlands | place: USA... | reverse complement strand
AAAGCGCGCCCCAACCGCATCCCGCTTCGACCACAGTTTCTCCCGCCTTCAGCCACAGCTTTTTGCATATCAATTTCAACTTTGCCTGCTGTGCCTCTTCGAGCGTTGCCTGGCGCTCAGGGAAATAGGCACAGGTGTAGATCAACTCACGGTCAAGCCACAGCTGGTAGAAATCAGTTGGAAGATCGTAGTGGTGCCGGATGTTTCTGCGTGAACCCCGGAGAGAGTTTGCCTGGACATGACGAAGCCAGACAGTCTTTAACCTTGAAATCCACTTCGGAAGCCGAGAGGTACACTCGAATAACCGTTCGAGTACGGAGACGAGATCCCCGTCAATCTCAAGGCTGCCACGAGTGTAGGCATCACCAAAGCTCAAGTCGGGATTAAACAGAAGGTGCGCGAGGGTTTGTCCGTTCACCACTCTGATAGTCGGCCTACCCGAAGTACCCGTGGTTAAAGCGTTCGATCGTAATTCAATGTGTACGCCGACGGGCTCGACAATCTTATTCGCTTCTTGTAACAGCCAGCGATCTACCCGGAACGGAACCATTCAGACAACCCTCCAGGTCAGTTTGAAGTTCACGACACACCCCTCTGCTGCAGCTTGAATTCCTTTCTTAAGGCTCGGGAATGCATGTGACTGCCGGTGGCTCTCATGGCTTAAACTCCGTACTTTTGAAGCGAAAGATTCTTAGGCTGGCGGGATGCCGTCACAATGACGAGATCGAACGGCGAGGAATGCGGATGACCTCATGGCCAAACAAGCCCCGGTGAGGTTCGGTATGACTAGTTGGTCCGACTGGCAGCTTTGTGCCGTCGGATCTGGGCCGGCGCAAGCTTTGGGGGCCTTTTGCCGGTGCGACTCGCGTCTACAACCCGCACATATGCCAACTCCCTGCCGGCCTGGGCCGCGCGCAGCATGAGTCCACCCCGGCTCATGTCTCCCCGGCCGACGAAATCGGCGGGAAAGAGCAGGTGTTCTTGGAATACCGGAAGCAAGGGGCCCACGTACTTGGACGTCGCAATGCTGCCTAACAGCACAACTTCGCATGAATTTCCAATTTCTTCGAAAAGCAATCCACAATCGCGATCAAGAGGGGTGCGGAATCGCCGGTCGCCTGCGTCAATGTCATTGGCAGCCCATTCGCGCAGTTGATCGATGGTCACGACGGTATCGGGTCGAAGCAATCCAGCGGTCGCCGTGATTACGAATGATCCCGAGAGGGCGCTGGGGGGCGCGGCAAAAGCGCTCGCATACGCCAACTTACCGCGGAAGTACAAGCCGCTGATAAAACTGAACAGTTCTCCGATCGTGACACTATTCCGGCGAAGACGGTTCGCGAGATCTGAATTAGCGCTGTCGTTCAGCACGTAGCCCGCGCGAATTCCCGCGAGATTGGCTGGCGATAACAGGAAGATCCGATGGCGGCTGCGTAATGGAGCTGTCACGTTTTTTGATCCCTTGGAATCCATCCATCCAAATTGTAAAGCCTAGGCTTGTTGCTCTAAGTACTCGTCCGGAACATCATTTTCCATGAGTTCTCGAGCCTCAACTGGTCTTCCCTCGCAGTTATCGGCAGCTTCTACACCGCTCACTGCCGCCGCCTCGAAAGCATTCCCTTCTTCGAGCAATTCAGCTACGCTTTCCGAATCCGCGCTCGCCCGGCGAGATAAGCCCTCACTATCGGCTGACATGAACTCGCGATCACTTCTATCGCCTCGATCAATGTTAGCGCGAACTGCCCGAGTTGCGGCTTTCACCGATGACTCGGCAACAGAAACCGCTTCTCCGCGAACAACACCTGTGTTCATTGCCTCTTCCAGAGTCTTTCTTTTCTGAGCAATTCCTGCTTTTTTCGTCATGGGACTTCTCGCAAGGAAAACATGCAATACGATCGCCATCCGGCCCCGGATGACGTTATCAATGGCGCCTATTGCTCTAAGGCATCCCCTGCGGCACGTCAACATTTCCACGCAAGTCGAAGACTTCGCGCAGTCGCGAATGTGCCACCGTCAGGAAGACTTAAGTAAAACCCCCGTTCCCTGTACCAGTTCTCGATGTTAGTCCTCGGTTGATTTTTCGGTTTCAGCGGGATGAGATGAGGAGTAGGGGCGGCGTTTCGGGCGACAGGTATCTCATTCCCACGACCGTGGCCGGTCAGATCTACGAACTCTGAGGGCTTTTCACACTGTGACGATCTGGCGAAATTTGGCCATCAAGGTTGGCCGCTTTACACACCGTCAAGGCGAAACTCACTCCCCAGGCCCGTCCTCATGCTTTTTTGGTTCTAAAAACCTAAAGGCCTTGTTTTTCTTAATGTTAGCGGGGCAACAGCGGACTTCTCCAATTTCATTTGTGATTTTAATCACAATTTCCAGTGAGACAGGTTACAGCGCGAGTGGGGGATCCATAGTGCGATAGATATGCGGAACTATGACGCTATAACGTCGTACCGTTCTCGCGAGGCATAGTGCTCGACGGAAGTGCCGTTTCTTAATGCAATTCGAAGGATCCGTCCGGCTGGGGGAGGTTTATTCCGTGTCAGCACGAGCTAAGGTTGTCCCGATGAATTCTCTGCCGCATGCCGATTCATTGCAGACCCCACCCATTGCGAAACGTTACGAGGCGCTGCTTGAGGTAGCCGGATCCGTCGTCTCGCAGATGAACCTTTCCGAGCTCTTTCGAGAGCTTATGGAGCGTCTTAAAGACTTTGGCAAGTTCGACTTCCTCAATCTGGTTCTCCACGATGCCGAGCACAATGTCATGCGCTTGAATGTGCTACAGGCAGTGACACCGACGAAAATCCCGTTGTCACTCGAATTACCGGTAGGAGATTCGCCCGCGGGATGGGTTTGGCAGAATCAAAAACCTCTTCTCCTCGGAGACCTCAGAGATGAAGAACGTTTTGGCGAATACATTCACATGTTACGCGAAAGCGGCGTAAGAACTTACTACGTGTTTCCGCTGACGACGGCAAAACAAGCATATGGGGCGGTTTCTTTCGGAAGCCAGCAGGCGAATGTTTACAACAGTTCGGACTTGAAGTTCCTAGAACAACTAGCGACACAGATTGCGGTTGCGGTTGATGCCGCTCTCACGCACGAAATTGTAAAGACCTATCAGGAGCAACTGTCTAAGGAGCATCAGCGCTTGTGCCTGGTGCACGACATCACGAATACACTGGTGAGCCGCCTCGATGCCAAGGAGCTGTTTGTGCAGATCTCGAAGTGCATCGGCCGGATCATGCCTCATGACTATTGCAGTCTCTGCCTGTATGAGCCGACAGCTCAGCAGTTCCGCATACGCGCAATCGACTTCCCGAAGGGCGGCGACCTCTTGCGTGAGGAAGTTGTCTTTCCCAGCGCGGACACTCCCGCAGGTAGGGTTCTCACGGGCCGTAGCCCCCTACTGGTAAATCGACTGACAATTCATAACTTTCCCTCCAAGGCTACGCAATTGCTCCTCGACGAGGGAATCAAGTCCGGATGCTGGTTGCCGCTCCAAGGCAGGGAGCGGTTCCTGGGCACGCTCAATATTTGTAGCTTTCAGGAGTCCGCCTTTAACCAGGACGATCTAAAGCTGCTCACGGAAGTGGCCAATCAAGTGGCCATCGCGGTCGACAATGCTCTGGCCTTCCAGGAGATCGCTCAACTCCGCGACAAACTGGCGGAAGAAAAGGTCTATCTGGAAGAGGAAATTCGCACCGAGCACAACTTCAAAGAGATTGTGGGCGAAAGCCCAGCCCTGAAGCGGGTCCTTCAGCAGGTGGAAACCGTAGCACAAACCGACTCAACCGTCATGATTCTGGGAGAAAGCGGCACTGGCAAGGAACTGATCGCGCGCGCCATTCACGACCTCAGTAACCGGCGGAGTCGCACCCTGGTGAAGCTGAACTGTGCCGCCATCCCGACCGGATTGCTGGAAAGCGAACTGTTCGGACACGAAAAGGGAGCCTTCACCGGCGCCATCGCGCAGAAGATCGGACGCGTGGAACTGGCCGATAAAGGCACGCTTTTCCTGGATGAAGTTGGCGATATTCCCATTGAACTGCAGCCCAAGCTGCTGCGCGTACTGCAGGAACAGGAACTTGAAAGGCTGGGGGCAACGCGAACGATTCAAGTGGACGCGCGGCTGATCGTGGCCACCAACCGCGATCTGGATGCGATGGTCAGCGCGCGCACCTTCCGCGAGGATCTGTTTTACCGGCTCAACGTCTTTCCTGTCCTGGTCCCTCCGCTGCGCGAACGGGTCGAGGACATTCCGCTACTGGTCAATTTCTTTGTCAGCAAGCACGCCAAACGGATGGGCAAACAGGTAAAGCGTGTGCCCACGGAAGCGATCCGGGCTCTATCCCGCTGGCACTGGCCGGGCAACGTTCGAGAGCTCGAGAACATCGTGGAAAGGGCGTTGATTCTGTCTCCCGGCGATACCCTGAAGATTCCATTGGGTGAATTTAAGGCCAACAAATCTCCCGCTTCCAGAGAAAAAGTTCAAACGCTCGAAGCGTCCGAACGAGATCTGATTTTGCGCGCGCTCCGTGATGCCAATGGAGTGATAGCGAGTGCTGCGGTGAAACTTGGAATGAAGCGGACGACGCTGAACTCCAAGATGCGAAAACTGCAGATCTCCCGCCACGATTTGTTTGCCAACTAAATCGTCGTTCTGACGCGATATCGCCGCTAAGCGAAAGACCGCCGAGAATCTTTCCTCCCCGCCCAATACTTAACTTCTTGCTGCGCTCCGTCTTAGCAAAACCGATCATGGTTCACTCAATTTGGTCCCTGGCATGCCTCCAGATAGATGTTGCCGAGGGTGATCAGAAAATGGAAACGGCGATGACTTTACTGGCAGTAATTGGGGCGATGATGCTGTCACTGGTACTGACATTCATCGCGGGAGAATTCGTCCTGAAGGGTTTCTTTAAGGCTCTCTATGCAGGACAGAAGACTTCGCCACCCTCCTGGTAAGCACTGTGCCGGAGAAATCGCCTCACCGAGAGGCTTGATGACTCACGCCGAAGAAAATCGGGAAAGAGTTCCTACACATTCGATGATTCGCCAAGTGCGGTTCAGGGATCGATCCGAGGCTGGCCGTTTGTTGGCACGAAAGCTTACAGCCTACCCGGACCGCAGTGATCTGATCGTAGTGGCCCTATCTCGTAGCGGTACAGCGATCGGTTACGAAATCGCTTCGGCCTTGAGGGCGCCTCTCAGAGTATTGCCGGTCTGTCAACTGAGTGTTCCAGGGCAAAAAGAGCCTGCGCTTGGAACTGTGGCCCCAACGGGAGTGCTGGTCCTAGACCGCGGTCGAATCAATGCGCTGCGGGTCCCCCACGACAGCGTCCGGGCCGCCGTCTCCCTTGCGCGCCTCCATCTCAGACGTCAGGAAAATCTTTACCGAAGCGAGGCACGAACGCTCCACTGTCCGGGTCGAACCATCATTCTGGTCGACGACGGCGTCATGACTGGAACCAGCTTAAAGGCGGCCGTTCTGGTGCTCCGCCATCTGCAAGCAAAGCACATCATTTTGGCAGTTCCAGTAGCGCCGGCAGCGCGCTCTTCGGAGCTGCAAAACATCGCGGATGATTTGATTTCGATCGAGAAACCCGAATACTCGGGTGCCGTCTCCGATTACTACGATGACTTTACTGAGGTCAGTGACGAAACAGTCCGACAACTTCTTGGCCACCGGGTGATGGATGACACAACTTCCATTCCAATTAGCGGAGGCCTTTCATGAGACGCCCCTATGACAAATACCGGGCATTCCGAAGAGTCGCCACAAAGCAGATGACGACACCAGAAATCACGTCTTCAGCCTGGGGCAGGACCAGGGACACCACCGACCGGCGTGCCCAAGCTCCAATGATGAGTCGCGACAGGAGCATGGAGCCGGCGGCCGAACGGAGGCGATAGTTATGGCGTATGTCATCGCCGAGCCGTGTATCCACATAAAGGACGGCGCTTGCGTCGATGCCTGCCCGGTCGACTGCATCCATCCCAAGAGAGACGAACCAACCTACGCCGTGGAGCCGATGTTGTATATCGATCCGGTGGAATGCATCGACTGCGCTGCCTGCGTCCCGGTTTGCCCGGTCTCAGCTATTTTTGCTCTCGACGATCTGCCCGACAAATGGAGAGATTTCGCGCAGCGGAACGCTGCTTACTATGCCAGATGACTCGGTCAAAGACACAAAGCATTTTCCTGCCTGCTTCGAACAGAGACTTACACCATCCGGATTCTGTGACTGCGCGACTCAGAAAAAGCCCGAGCCACGGCGCAACGAGAGAAAGGAAACCGTATGACAAGCCAATCCAAGCCCGTCAAGATAGCCATCATCGGTGCCGGGAACGTAGGAGCGACGACCGCTTATTCGCTTCTGCTCAAGGAACTGGCGGCTGAGATCGTCCTTGTAGATGTCGATCGGGGCAAAGCTGAGGGCGAAGCCTTGGATCTGAATGATGTGATCCCCTTCTCCCATTGGACCCGTGTTCGGGCTGGAAGTTATGCGGATTGCGCCGATGCTGCCGTCACGATCGTCGCAGCGGGATCAGATTTGGAAGGGGGTGAGCCTGGCCTGAATCTGGCGCAAAGGAACGCCTCCATTCTTTATGGTGCGATTCCAGAGATCGTCCGCTACGCACCACGCACAATTCTTCTGATCGCCACCACTCCCATCGATGTCATGACCTACCTGAGCGGGAAGCTCTCTGGCTTCGACGCAAAGCGGGTGATCGGCTTGGGCACAATGGGCGACACAGCACGCCTCCGCTTCTTATTGGGCCGGCACTTTGGGATCGATCCGCTGAGCGTACACGCTTACATCATTGGCCAGCATGGAGATGCCGAAGTGCCGGTGTGGTCCCTCGCCAATATCGCCGGAATCTCGCTACAAGATTTTTGCGAACATCAGGGAGAGAAATATGCGCAAGCAGAGATGGAAACTCTGTTCCGGCAGGCCAGCAGCGCCGGGCATGAGATTGTGCGGCGAAAAGGCGCCATGTGCTACACGGTTGCCGCCGGGCTGGTACGGATTATCGAGGCCATCTCCGGTAATGAGAATACGCTTCTCACGGTTTCGAGCCTGGCTGCACACTACGGGATCAGCGAAGTCTGTCTCAGCCTGCCGACGAAGATTAATCGAAACGGCGCCGATCGTATCCTCCAGCTTCCTCTGAATCAGGAAGAGCTCAGCGGTCTCGTCAAGGCGGCCGAAAGCGTGAAGACCGCAATACGCGGGCTAGGCCTGGATGCGAAGCTGGCAGACGACGGAGTGGCCACCGCTTAGGAGGGCACATAAAGCCTTTTGACTTATTTCACAGAAGAAAAGGAGACAACAATGAAGCACCATGCACTGACTATCGCTAACCGGAACCTCCCCGAAAAGTCACTATTTCGAAGCATTGAGGAGATCCAGGACAACATCGCAAAGCGCGCGTATGAATTGTTTGCGTCCAGCGGATTCACCGACGGTCACGACATCGAGGACTGGCTTCTCGCCGAGTCCGAACTGTTTGGCAAAATGCCCGTCGACGTCAAGGAGACGGAAAAGGAGTTGATGGTCACCGCAGGCCTACCAGGGTTTACCGAAAAAGACATCGAGATCACGGTTGAACCCGGCCGTCTAGTCATCAATGGCAAGCGCGAGGAGAAATCCGAGAACAAGAAGAAAGGCGAGACGGTTTATTCCGAACTTTCCGATCGAGTGTTTCGAAGCATCGATCTGCCAGCCGAGGTCGACCCAGAAAAGGTAAAGGCGACTTTGACCAATGGCGAACTCGAGGTCACTCTGCCAAAGAAGGAAACGGGCAAGAAGGTCGTGATTGAACCGAAGGTTGCATGAAGATGAGCCACGGTTTGCAACGTTTTTGCTGGCGGGCCCCTCAGGATTCAGGCCCTTCAGCGTCACCAAACCTGAAATTGAATCCTGACCTCATAAGGAGGAAATATGATGAAAAGCAATACTCAACTCCAGCAGGATGTGCTCCAGGAACTGGAGTATGAACCAAGCGTCGACGCTGCGCATATTGGCGTCACCGCGAAGGACGGAATTGTCGGCCTGACCGGCAACGTGAAGAGCTATGCCGAGAAGTATGCGGCAGTGCACGCTGCCGAGCGAGTTGCAGGCGTAAAAGCCGTGACCGACGAAATGAAGGTCGATTTGCCGGCCCTCCATGTCCGCAACGATGAAGACATTGCCAGAGCGGTTCTGAACGCTTTGCAATGGGACGTTTGGGTACCGAACGATCGCATCAAGGTCAAGGTAGACAGTGGCTGGATCACCCTGGAGGGTGAGGTGGATTACAAGTACCAGCAAACTGCCGCCGAGAATGCGGTCCGCAATTTAACCGGGGTCAAGGGCGTCAGCAACCTGATCACGATCAAACTGCCAGCGGTTGTTCCGTCCGAAGTAAAGGCCAAAATCGACAGTGCCCTGCGCCGGGCAGCCGAAGTCGACGCTGCGCATATCAAGGTGAACGTCGTAAACGACAAGGTCATCCTGCATGGTCGCGTCTCTTCTTGGGCAGAGCGCCAGGAAGCCGAGCGTGCCGCATGGTCCGCTCCTGGAGTTAAAGTGGTCGAGGACGATCTCGTGATCGCCGCGTAGTCCATCAACGCCGGGGAAACTGGGCGGCTTCCTGCGGGAAGCCGCCTTTGATTTCATCGCGGCGAGCTGCTAACCCTCATCATCCGCCTTCTGAGAACGCGACGGTGTCTTTCGCTCGGGGGATAGCGGGCGGCAGTACCGAGCGAAACAATTCGATCAGCCAGCGGAAGAGCAATAATGCGCCGTTGGCGTCAGCGATCCAATCCTTCCCCGATCTGCACCGCGAGCATCGAAACCGATCCGCCATCCACTCCTTCTACCGGAAACGCCACAACCTCCGAGCGGGTGCTCGCACCGGCGATATATAACAGCGGCAGATAATGATCGGGCGTCGGAACGGCCAGATCGGCTTCCCCGCCCAATTGCTGTTCGTAATGGATCAGGGAGTTGTGTTCCTCGCTCAAAAGATGCTCGCGCACCCTCGTTTCGAAAGAAATCGCCCAATCGTACGGTTCTTGCGCATGCCGGCCCCAGGCGTAGGAGTGCAGGTTGTGCACCACGTTCCCGCTGCCCAGAATGAGCACGCCCTCTTCGCGAAGTGGGGCAAGGCGCCTGCCCACGTCGTAATGAAATGCGGCTGGCCGGGTTTCGTCGATGCTCAACTGAACCACAGGAATGGCGGCTGCCGGATACATATGGCAGAGCACAGACCAAGTACCGTGGTCGAGTCCCCAGCGCTCGTCGTGTCTCACCGCGATGGGCGCGAGGAGTTTTTGCACCCGGGCCGCCAGGTCGGGATCTCCGGGCGCAGGATATTGCACCTGGTACAGTTCGGCCGGGAACCCGCCGAAATCGTGGATTGTAGCGGGCATCGTGCTCACAGTTACAGCAGCTTCCTGAATGTACCAGTGCGCCGAGACCGAGAGAATCGCTCTCGGCTTCAGAATCGTGCGTCCGAGGGCCGACCACCGCTTGGTATAAGTGTTGGCGCGCAACGCATTCATCGGATTTCCGTGTCCGATAAAGAGCGCTGGCATCAGGATCGACATGGTAGTCTAATCGCCTTAGTTTCCTGCCGGGTCTACTTCTCTTTCCGCTCCGGAGGTCAGTGATGATGTTGGCTGTTTGATTTTCGCGGAGCAGTTCTTCGTTGACCGGGACGCTCGCCCAATTTCTTCTCGCCAGACTCAGAAGTCCTGAAACTTCCTAAAGCTTACCAATTGCAGCTTGCTGTTTTCGTCCTTGGACTGTTGCGCCGCCAACACCAGGCCATCCGGTGTTGTCCAGATGAGTAGATGTCGTACCGGCGACGAATCCAGTTCATAAACTTTCGGCGTCCAGCGCTGGCCCATCGCTTCGAAAGGGACCCGATCCTGCCCAAGGTAGCAAATGGAACCCTCGGAAGTTACCGTGAGAAGGGGGAGATCTTCGCTGCCCTCTTCCAGGGTCACAATCTCTACAGGTACCTTTTCTCCGACCCGATCTTTCGTCGCTCGCACAAGGCTGCCCAAAGAAAATGCAGAGATAGGCCACATGATGGCATAGGGGTGCTCCATTTCAAGATCCAGGTCCAGGGATTGAACTGGATCCTTGGCGCCGGACGTACAGTGCAGTTTATCTGCCCGCAGGGAGCAGGTGAGAGGACCCGAGTCCCGGATGAACCGCAAGCGAGTGAACTCTTTGATCTCGTCCACGTGAAAATCCTTTGTCAGATGGATCCAGAACGGATTGATGTGAGAGAAATACTGGGGAGATTCAAAACTGCGCTCGCCTTCTACTTCATAATCTCCGGTGGGCGTTCTCCACAGAGTCCAGGATTCCCGAAAATGAAAGATCTCCGTTTCGACGTGACCGATACCGAGATTCCCGTCCGCCGCGATATATTCTCCTTCTGCCATACGCACGCGATTCTCTTGCTGCGCCGCACTGACTGCGACCAGGCTAATCCAGCATGCGACTATCAGACCTAGACACCTTGGTTGCATACACACCTCCTCCCGGTCCCGTCAGCTTGGTCGATCAACGCAACCGGTTATGACTTCCGTCGTTGTTCATCTTGTTCGCCAACACTGGCATTCCCATTCCCCCGCATAGTTCGACAGGTCAGTACTGGGCAGTTGGCATAGGCGATGATCTCGTAGACTTTGTCCCGCAGATGCGTAGCCCAAGGCTCTTCCGGCCGGACATCCATGACAATCAGGTCGGCGTGGATCTCATCGGCAACTTGCAGAATGCGTCCGACCACGTGTCTTGCGACTTCGACTCTCAGTACCGGATCGGCCGGATCGCCGGCTGAGGCTGGCAAGAGATTCCGGAGCATCCGGCGGTACTTTGTCAGCCATTCCTCCGCGCCTCCGCTTGGCTCATTCTGTTCGATCACATGCAGAATCATGAGCCGCGCCTGCGTTCGTCTCGTCCAGGAAATCGCATAGCGCAATCCCTCGTGGGACTCCTCCCATAGGCTGGTGATGTACAGTAATTGGCTAACCTCGAGGAACCCTTCCGGCTGCACATGTGGCCCTACGGCCAGAACCGGACAGGTCGCAGCGCGAAGGATTTCGTCGGCAACGGAGCCGATAAAAAACTTCTTCAATTCCGATTTTCCGCTCGAACCCACGGCGATCAAGTCGATGTGTTCGGATCGCACCAGGCCTTCGATCGCTGTGGCAATCTCTCCTTGGAGAACCCAGACTCGCTGCGGGACGGCTGCTGGCATGATCATCAGTTTTCGCAGGGCTTGTTCGGTTTTCTGCCGCAATGCAGGATCAATTTCCGAATGGGTTGCGGGCGGCGGATTCAGCGCTGGATGCGCCGGCGGAATCACATGTACGAGATGAAGCGTAGAGTGGAACTCGCGCGCTATGGGGGATACAAACTTGAGCGCAGACAGAGAATGCGGAGAAAAATCGATCGCTGCCAGGATATGTTTGGGCGGGATTTGAAGCGCACCAGGCGGCATCATAAACTCACCTCTCTCCCCCGCCCGGCGTCTCTTTGGTCCAGCGCGCGATCCAGACAGGCGGCGGACAGCCCAGTTCAAATGCATGTGCAGTTCCGTCGGAATGCCGCTTGTCTTGACACAGTCCTCGGCAAATCAATCAGATAGAAGCACTCGGCCGCTGGTCGTCCCTCCCTCGACGTTATTGCGCCAGTTTGACGACACTCGGAAAAGGCAATGAAGGACCGTGCATGGCTTGCATCACTCTCGATCCAAGAGTTCTAACCTGGAATCTGGAATGCATCTCAGTTGATTGAGGCTCATTCCCTAAGAGCCTCAATTGTGAGCGAAAGGAAGTTTTCTCCAAGATGGCCGACACAGGCGAGGATCGTGAGATCAAGGAACGCGTTGAAGCGCACGAGGCAGAGGTTATTCGCGAATCGAAGCAACTGGTTGCAAAGACCAAGGAAGCTTCCCAAAATCGGCAAGCGAGATTGGTGCGGACGAAAGCCACGCAACGCGAGACCGAGCCAATAGGATCGTCAAGAAGATAGACGAGTAACTACGGGCAACAGACCGAACTCGCACCGAGGAAAGTGAGCTTGCTCTCAGCCGTGGACGATCTCTACCGAGCAGTGCGCATGCAGGGCGACTGTCTCCGAAACACTTCCCAGGAGCAGTCGGTTGAGCCCATGCTTGCCGTGTGAGCCCACCACAATGAGGTCGGCCTGCCAAGCGTTGGCTTCGTCCAGCAGGATCGTGCGGGGATCCCCGACTGGCATCTCCTTTGGCTGATCTAACAAGGCTAAGCCGGCCCTGTTCAGGATCGTACGCGCATCCTCGACAGCCGTTTCGGTGCGAATCCGTGCCCTGTCGAAAATTTCATTAACCACGCTCTCTGGATAAATGGCGTACGGCGCAGATGCAATGGCCTTGCTTTCGACCGGCAGAAGTTCGCGCACGCACATCACTCGCACCACGGTGTCGCGGGGCCACGCACGATTCGCAATGGAATAGATGGCTTTGACAGAGCATTCAGAACCGTCTGTGCCGATCAGCATCTTCAAGCCATCGCGGCGAGACTCGGAAGGTACAGCCTTGCGCCGTACAATTTCTACCGAACACGGCGAACTTCGAAGCACAGCTTGCGCGACACTACCGACGAGGAAACGAGTCAGCGCGCTTAATCCATGGGATCCAAGCATGACCAGATCGGCCTGCCATTGGTGAGCAAACTCGGAGATCGCTTTTTTCGGCAATCCCAACTGAACTTCCGAGTTCACCTCGCATCCAGATGTGCGAAGCTTCCCGGTAGCCCGTGCCACCAAAGTTTCCGCTCCCTGCTTGGCATCTGCGATCAGCGCTGGAAGTCCTTCCCATTCACCCATATCCACAACAGTCATCACGCAGAATATGGTCCCGGGCCGCCACGGCAATGAGGCAGCCTCCTCGATCACACTCTCAGACGCTGCTGAGGAGTCGATTGCCAATATGACCTTCATAGATTCCTGCTTTCTCAGAGCTCAGATCGGCATGCGCTATCTGCCAGTCCCTCCTAAATGTCCCAAACCAATGCCAATCAGGAATGTCACCACGCCTTCAACTGCTCCGACCAATGTCATTTCCAATCCGCTCGACCACCAGGAGCGAATCGTGAGCAGAGATTTCGCTGCGCCGACCGCAAAGTGCGCCGCGAGGGAGATTGCCGCTGCCCAGATCACCGCCGGATAGCCGCCGATGAAGAAAAACGGAACAATCGGGATGAAGGCGCCGACAGCAGTGGAAAGCGCTCCCGAAGTTGCCGAAACCCATGGCTTGCTGAGAGCGTCCGCTGTCGTGTTCAGCCGCTCATGCGCAAGGGCTTTAACCAGTTCAGACTTTTCACGGGCCAGAGCGTCGACGAAACGATCGGCATCTTCGCGTGACAGGCCACGAATCTGATAGGTGAGTGACAGTACCTCGCGAGCTTCCGCCTCGTTATATTCAACAGCATCCCGTTCGCGGGCAAACTCCGCGTCGTAGATCTCCCGTTCGCTCTTGGCGGCCAGGTAAGCTCCCGACCCCATGGATAGGGCGCTGGCGATCATTCCCGCCATTCCGGCAAGCAGTACGATCCGGCTGTCTCCGAGCGTTGCTCCGGACACGCCGGAAACAATTCCAAAGATTGCTCCTAAACCGTCGTTCACTCCATAGATGGCATCACCAATCCAGGCCGGGGTTTGCTTGAGGCCTTCCGGCCTTGCGGCGGCAAGCTCTTTCAATGCTGCCTGAGCCTCTTCCGCGGAGGCTTTGGGCAGCGGGCGACGCTCGCGAATGAGGCTATTCAAAATCCGATAGTGTTCGCGCTCGTCCTCAAGAATCTGCCGGAGGACCGACTTGGTTCGCTCATCGCCAAAGGACTCCAGTTGCTTTGCGTACTTTGCGATGTCATGGCTTTCGTCGAGTTCCAGCCTGCGCAATGCCAAACCGTCACCGCCAACCCGATTGGCCAACGAGTCGGCATCGCCTGTGCTTGGGCCACGATAGATGGGCTGGGGACCTCCCAGCGCGTGGATGCGCTCTGCCCATAGTTCTGCATGATGGCTCTCGGCGTAGGCCAGTCCTCGCAGGGCGCTGCGTCGGTTCACGTCGCGCTCCCGGGCGGCGAGAGTCTCGTACGTGTGCTGTCCACGCGTCTCCGCCTGCCAGTTGTTCTCGAGAATGCCGAGTGTCGACTTGTGGGATACCACTTGGGTTTTCGTTCCTTAGTCGTCGGCCGCCATCATTCGCTTCTGCCGCTTCGGGATTGCGAAACCGAAAATGGGGCAAATTCCCTGCCCTAGAGGATTGTCTGCATCCAGTGGCCCAGATCTCACCTTGTAAGTCTCAACTGAAGTGCGTGCAGAATCAGCGAGGAGCTTGCCGAGCAGCGAAGAACGTGGAGAATCAGCAAAAAAGGTGACGATATCTAGTCATTTCGACGACCGGAGTCGAAGATTTCTATGACCCTCGAAGTAAAGCTCGGGGCATGAAATATCAACTCACTAGACAGTGAAATAGATCGGCGGCAGTTCCGCCATTTTCCGGAAACTCCATGCAAATCGCGAGAAAAGTAAGTCATTGGCACGAAGCATGCGAGTTGTTTTGTTGTCCGCCTATGCGTCAATGGAACAAAAACCAAATCGAGAACTACATGAGGTCCGCCTTAGGCCGCAACACAGAAGTTTGCGATTTCAAAGTCCTGGGAACAGATCCCAAAGAGAGATCCCTCAAGAGTTATGGATACGGAACGCCGGTCCGGATCGAGTATCGAGATGCAGATAATCAGAAGAAGAACGCTGTCCTGCATACCATCAGTCCCGGTCCGTTCGGACACGAATTCATGTCCGACCGAGCCCAGGAACTGCTGTGGGAGCACACGGCGTTCAACCGACTGCCCCGGCATGTTCGCTCGCTGGATGTTGGAGGAATTCGATCAGACGGCATCATCGTCCCACTGGGAGATGTCGAGGAATTCTGCCTGTTAACCGGCTATGCATCCGGCCAAGGCTATTTTCTTGATCTGGAACGTCTACGCGATGGCGGAGAACTTCGCGCCCTCGACGTTGCACGAGCCGATGCGCTCTGCGACTACCTAGTCGAGATCCATCGCGTAAGGGGGGCCGATGCCGGGCTCTATGTTCGTCGCATTCGCGAACTCGTAGGAGGAAGTGAGTGCATCATGGGGCTTATCGATTCCTATGATTCGGGCTCACCGGAGGAACCCGGGCCGCTTCAGAAGATCGAACAACTCTGCGTGAAGTGGCGGTGGATGTTGAAAAAAAAGACCGGGCGGCTGCGAGAAGTGCACGGAGATTTCCACCCCTGGAACATCCTGTTTCAGGACGGAGCGGATTTCTGCCTTCTCGATCGATCGCGCGGGGAATACGGGGATCCAGCCGATGATGTGGCGTGCCTGACTGCAAACTATTTGTTTTTCTCTCTACAGAGAAGCGGAACCATCGAAGGCAGCTTCAAAGCATTGTTCGAGCGCTTCTGGAATCGTTATCTTGAGCGAAGCCGAGATCACGAAATCTTGGAAGTCATCGCTCCGTTCTACGTATTCCGAGCGCTGGTGATGGCGAGCCCCCTGTGGTATCCGAATCTTCCGTCACTGGTACGGCAACGGCTTTTTTCCTTCATGCGCGCTGTGCTGGAAGAGGAACGCTTCCATCCTGACGAGGTGAACGAATACTGTGACACATCGAGTCGGTGAGGCTTTTGCCATCTGGATTACCGGGCTCCCCGCATCGGGGAAATCGACCATCGCCCATTCCCTATTGGTACAGATGAACCGCGCAGGCTTTGACGCAGCTATCCTCGAGTCCGACCACCTGAGAAAAATCCTCGGCGGTCAACCGAGGTATGACGAGGCGGGCAGGGCCGCCTTTTACCGGCAGATGGCCCACATGGGAGCGTCGCTGACGCAACATGGAGTTCCGGTCATCTTTGACGCAACCGCAAATCGGCGCTCATACCGCGCTTGGGCGCGTGAGCATATTCCCCATCTGCTAGAAGTCTATGTCGATACTCCTCTTCGAGTCTGCGAGTCGCGCGATCCCAAGGCCATCTACCAGCAAGCTCGCGCGGGTTTGATCGGGGATGTGCCGGGACTGCAGGTCGCCTATGAACCGCCGGAATGCCCCGATGTAGTCGTGCACGGCGATCGTGAAGCGGCGGATGCGGCCGCTAGGCGAATCATGGCTACCCTTGCCCAGAAAGGGTACCTTGTGGAATCAGAAAAGCCCCTCGCATCCGCACAGTAAGTTCCGGTTTCGTACCACGGCGCGATTGTCAGTTGGATTGCGCCCCCTGAACCATTAAAATGGCGCAACTTCCTGGAGGGACCATGGCAGAAAAGCGAGACAGTCACCAACATCCTGACTATGACGAGCGCATCAAAACGCTGGAGGGCCAAATAAAGAAGCTCGAGAAGCAGGTCCAAGAACTTCAGCACAAGATGGAAACGCACGACCACCCGCACACGCACTAAGGATCGCGCCCAGGGGAGCCCATTTCAGCGACCTGTTCGGTACTGTCTGGCAAAAAACGGAAAGGGCCGCGTCCAGACCGTTGGGATGAAGTAGTCGGGACCGTTTTCGAGCGGAGTACTGGATTGCGGCGGTAATCTGGATTGCAGCGGCGGCGCTCCCGGCTGCGAGCCCAATCGACCATGCGATGCGAACCATTCTTGGCATTTACGCGGGTGGGCGGATCTGCCAGTTCTTTGAACAAACTGTCTATCGCTATGCCGGATTCGATTTGGGTCATCCGATCAAGCATTTGCTACTCGCCTGGGCGGCGTTGCTCATCTTACGGGCTCTCCGTCCGAAACCTCTTCTCGACGGCTTCTAGTTGTTACCCCGACTTCCTCGGAGGATACTTTTTGAACATCTTCTTGATCGCCTTGTTCAGCTTTCTTTCATTCCGCTGACTCTTATCCGAGAGCGTATCTTTTGCGATTCCCCGCCAGACCATGTCTCGGCTCGACGGATCGACCAAATCAACGACCAGGTTTCCCTGTTTTTCAATCTCGCTCGGCCAGATACCAGGACTTCTCGGCCAAAACCAGAACGGGCCATAGAGCTGCCGGTACAAGTATTCGGCATATAGGTATTCATAGTCATAACCCTCGACAGTCGTTCTTTCCCTGACACCGGCGTTGTATACGACTTCGAGGTCCGGACTCTGGTTGGGCCCCACTCTCTTGAGACCTTTCGCCGCGAGTTGGCGATCAACGTCCTCAACCACTCGCTCAGCCAAGAGTCCGTCGGCCGGGTGCTTACTCTCCATCCAGGCGTAGGTCTTAAATTTCGCGAAGTTCACATTCTGGTTGAATTCGACATGCACTTTCTGGGCAAATGATCCGTTCGAGGCAAGCACCAGCAAGACAGCAAAAGCGATTCGACCCAATCTAATCGTCAATCTGTGCTCCCTTTGGGGCCCGGGGGAACGCATCCAAAACAAGCTTCGGGCTGCGATTCAGGATGAAAACTTTCTCCATTCCGTTCTGAGCAGAACACGTTCCAAAGATCGCTCGTTATCGGTTGCCAACCTGCTGCGAATCTTCGAGATGCAACCATCGGAGGGAATGCTTCCAGAGTTAACCGTGGCTTTGACCGCATTTCGCCATTCTGACGAATGCGCAGGTCACGCTCGAGCGTAGCCAGAGATTTTTCTCTGCCAAGAAAAGCGCGGATTGGTCAGAGTCTGGTCAGTGCCAGAGCAATCCCCAGAAGGATCGAATAGAGCAAGGCAAGGCGCGCCATCTGAGGCGTCATGGGCAACAGGTCTTTCGGGCGATCGCAATTACGTACGGTGTGGGCAATCCGATAGGCGAGAGGAAGCGTAAGCAGTGGCAGGAGCGACCACATGCTGTATCCCAAGCTGAGCCAAAAAAATATTGGAGCGAGGTAGGCAAGGGTCATCAGCGCAGTAAACTCGGCGCGACTCCATCGAATTCCGAATCGCACCGCCGGGGTCCGCCAACCCTTCGCGCGATCGAAGTCGCGGTCACGGATATCGTCAATAACCAAGACGTTGGTGACCAGAGCGCCGACAGGCACGCCCATTACAAATACGATGCCCGGCAAGACGTAGGGCGGTATCGAATACAGTGACGACATCCCAACCACGGATGCGACCTGAATGTAATAGGTCGCAATGACTGCCACTTCGCCGAACATCACGAAGAAGATCGGATCCGCCCAGCCGCGTTTCGCGTAGGCATATCTGCTCCCGGCGTAGAAAAAGCTGGCGGCAGCGCCAACGATTCCAATGATCAGAACGATGATCCCTCCGACATCGAAGAGATACGGTGCGGTCAACAGGGCCAGTCCAAAACAAGCCCATATGGCTAGCTTGAGGTGACGAAGGGAGAAGGATCCATTTTGAACGCCGCGCAGCAGTTCGGGATGTTCTGGCAAGTGGGGATGCTGGCGGAGCAATTCGTAGTTGTCCGTGAAGACACCTCCCACATGAATCAGCCAGCTCCCGATAAACCCGACGAGGGCAGGTAGCGGCGCAAAAACGTGGTAATGAATGGCCAATCCGATGGCAACGATGACCGGGGCTGCGGCCGTCGGAAGGGTGTGACCCGGATAAAGCAGTAAATGGATCCACAAGTCCCGACGGGAGCGATCGCGCCGATCGTTTGACGCCATCAGTCCGGCTGCTTGCGACGTATCCGGGACCGCGGAACAGGCCATGCTCGCGCCCGCCGCAGCCGGTCCTCGGCCCTTCTCGCAC
>Ga0335072_10005439_pt1 | contig 18756 bp, 18 predicted proteins | sample Lox_Sample_21_FD_206725 | JGI IMG/M metagenome (GOLD analysis project Ga0335072, IMG submission 206725) | Soil microbial communities from Loxahatchee National Wildlife Refuge, Florida, United States - Lox_Sample_2.1 | ecosystem: Environmental > Terrestrial > Soil > Wetlands | place: USA... | reverse complement strand
CGGTGCGCTGAGAAAGGGCGAGCTCACGACCGGTGCGGTGAAGCTCGCGGGCATTAGCGCCACGGGTCTGGCGGCGGCCATCATCGCCGGGCGGCCGGGGTCGGACGCCGAGGCCTCCGGTTCCGTCGGCGCAGTCACCGACGTCGTCATCAACGCCGGGCTGATTGCCGGCAGTGCCAACCTGCTTAACCTCTTTGACCTGCGCCCCGGCCGCGCTATCAAGGTCGCGCTGCTGGCTGGGGCGCTGCTGGCGCCGTCGGGAGGCGGTGCCGCTGCCGCGGCCCCGCTGGCGGCCGCGGCGGCGCTTCTGCCCGAGGACCTCGGCGAGCGATCGATGCTCGGCGACGGGGGCGCGAACGCGCTTGGTGCAATGCTCGGCGCTGCGGCCGCGACGTCGCTGCCGCGTCCGGCCAGAATCGCGGCACTGGGCGTGGTAGTCGGCCTCACCGCGGCCAGCGAGGTCGTCAGCTTCACCCAGGTCATCGACCGCACGCCCGCCTTGCACTGGGCGGACAGGCTCGGGCGTCGGCCGGCCTCAAGTGGCGCCGAAAACGCGGTGCCGGAAGCTGACGGTGCGTCAAAAGCTGATGCCGTGCCGGATGCGGGTGCGCCGCCGCAAGCAGACGCGACACCAGCGGGAGCAGTGCGTCCAGCCGAGGCTCGGTGACCGGGCCGGCCGACCCGCCGCGCGTCGCCTTCGTGCTCGGCCTGGCGACCGGAGGAACGGCCAGCCACGTCGCGGCGCTTGCAGCTGGCTGCCGGGAAGCCGGGCTGGACGTAAGCCTGCTCGGGCCCGCCCCGACACTGGCTCTGGTCGGCGAGTCCATTGCCAGCTCCGCGGCCGTCAAGGCGTACCGCGTGCCCATCACGGACCGGCTGCGGCCGGGCAGCGTTGCTGTTGCTGTTACCTCGCTGCGATCCGCTTGCGCGGCGTGGCGTCCAGACGTTGTGCACGCTCACGGCGTCCGGGCCGGAGCGCTTGCCGGGCTGGCTATCGGGAGCATGGGCCGCGGCAGTCGTCCCGCGCTCGCCGTCACCGTCCATAACGCGCCGCCGGACGCTCGCGCTGCCCGTCTGGTGCACGGGGGGCTCGAGCGGATCTGCGCCCGTCGTGCGGATCTGGTGCTGTGCGCCTCGGCCGATCTGCTGGCGCGGATGCGTCGCCTCGGTGCATCCGACGCGCAGCAGTTCGACGTGGCGCCCGAGCCATTGAAGCCGCCGTCGGCGGAGGAGATCGCGACGGCCCGAGCGGACATCGGCGCAGGCGACCGGCCTGTGTTTCTGACCGTTGGCCGGCTTGCTCGCCAGAAGGGCCTCGATGTGCTGATCGCGGCGGCAGCGCGCTGGCGGGATCGTGATCCGCGGCCGCGCACGGTTATCGCGGGCGAGGGTCCGCTTGCGGCGCGGCTGAGCGCGCAGGCCAGTCAGGCGGACGCTGACGTGCTGTTCCTTGGCGCTCGCGAAGACGTGCCTGCGCTGCTGGCGGTCGCTGATGTCGTCATAGTGCCGAGCCGGTGGGAGGCGCGGGCACTGATTCTGCAAGAGGCGATGCGCTCGGGCCGGCCGATCGTCGCATCCAACGTCGGCGGGACGCCTGAACTCACTGGCGGCGACAGTGCGGTGCTGGTGCCGCCGGATGACTCGGAGGCGCTGGCGGCGGCCGCGCTGAGAGTGCTCGATGATCCGGCGCTGAGCGCGCGCCTCGGCGAGGCTGCGAGTGCTCGAAGTGCCTCGTTCCCCACCCAAAAAGATGGCGTTAACGCCGCAGTGTCGATTTACACGGAGCTGGCGAACGGCCGTTCCTGACAGTGGCGGTCAATATGGCAAGCTTCAGTAACAATCGGTCCGATCCGCATGATTAGTAGCCGCCGGATGTGCTGAACTATCGCGGATAGGGCCGTGTGGCCTCACCTGTTTCGCGGCCTGGGAGCTAACAAGTGTCTGGTGACACCTCGCGGTCATCGGGATTCCGGCTGGAGAATCCGGTTCGCCCCGGTCAACAGCCAGCTACACCATCGTGGCTCAAGGTCATCGGCACAACCATCCGGCTCTGGATGCGCCGCCGGGTGCTGCGCGTTCCGGACTCTGGCAAGATCAGCCGCGCGCGCCTCACCGCTGTACTGACGATCGTTGTGGTCGTCGTAGCGGGTGGTGCCGCAGCTGCTGTCACGCTGTCCACTAGGTCGCCTGCGGCACGGGGCGGCAATCAGGCGGCCGGGCGGGTGAAGCTGACGCCCGCGCAGGCCGCCGCACAGGCTGCGGTAGCGAGTGCGGCGCAGGCGAACGGCAAGTTGGCGGCGAGCTGGTTCGCCACCCAGGCCGGCCATGGCCTGGTGATCGGCTGCGATCCGGCTACATGCGCGGCCATTCTGGCTGCTGGGTACCCGACGGGTGGGCAAGTCGTCCTGCAACCGGGTGTCAGCCTGCCGGGACCGGGCTCACTGATCGTCGCGTCAGCTGCAATTCGTGCGCAGTACGGGCCACAGCTTGCCGGTCGCGCCCCGGAAGTCCTTGCGGCGTTCGGCACCGGCGCTTCGGCGGTGGAAGTCCGGCTCGCTGTGGCGGACGGCGCGCAGGCTTACAGCCAGGCTGCTCGCCGTGCTCTGGCCGCCCGCCGACTCGCTGGGCACAAGCTCCTGCAGGTGCGCAACGTTCACGCGGGCAAAGTCGCTAAGAATGAGCTCAGTTCGGGCCGGGTGGACCCGCGACTGACCGCGGTGCTCGGTCGGCTGGCCCAGCACTATCCAGTTGTGCTCGTCCATTTTGGCGACGCTGGCCCGTTGGCCGGCGGTGCGCTGCCGTACCGGATGGCCGAGATCGCGGTGCCGACAACGCGTCTCGGACGGCGAAAGGTGAGCGAGCTCCGCGGCATGGAGAAGCTGCTGAAGGCGCACCGTGCTGCTGGCCGTGCTGAGCTGATGCCTAAGCATCTCGCGGGCGGCAAGCTGATCCTGGAGCTCAAGGTTCTCGCGCCGAGCCCGCTGTAGCTATTTCGTCCCATCCTTGCCGCCGATCCGCAGTCGGCCGCCGATGACCACAATGTCGCGAACCGTTGGCAAGCCAGTCGCGCTGACCACGCGTGCTGCCTGCCCTATCCGCGCCGCCTCGGCCCGCAGCGCGCAGTGGCCCGTTCCGGTCAGGCCGTACCTGCGGCGCACCCGGCCTGCGACGCTCTCCTTGCTAACCACGCTCACGTAGCCATCTCTGATGAGCCGGTCCAGGGCCGTGTACAGCGTGCCAGTTACCAGCCGGACCCGTCCGGCCGAAAGCTCTCCAGCGCGCGTGATGATGCCGTAGCCGTGCAACGGTCCTTCGAAGAGCGATGCCAGCACAAAGTACGTCGGCTCGCGCATCGGCCTCACCCGCTCGCTCATGCAACAATGATAAGTAGATTATTGATGCATTGTCAATCTACATATTGGGCCGGCTGCCGCGGTGACGCTAGTGCGGATGACGGAACCGGCGCATAGCGAACCGCTCCGCTAGCTGCGGATCCAGTTGAATTTGCGGTACGCCCGTACCGCGCGCTTGCTGGGACGAGCCGATGGCCAGGTCGGCGAGCCACTCGCCGAGTAGCGGACCGAACTTGAAGCCGTGACCGGACGTGCCGCAGCCGATGACGACATTGCCAATCCGGTCGACGATGAAATCCTCATCCGGGCTGTTGTCGTAAATGCAGCGCTCGGTTGCGACCGGTTCTGGGTCGTAGCCGGGCAGGTAGCGCCGGGCCACGCGGGCTAGCGCGGTGATGAGCGCCGGGTCGGCCGACTCATCCTGCGCGTTCGGATCCGTTGCCGGCCCGCTGTGATGGATCCCAATCTTGTAAAGCGTCGTCCCCGGCACTGGCAGGCCGTACGGTACCTGGTCCGCGTGGCAGATGAAGATGGGTGCGCTGTCCTCGTTGCCTGCGCTCGCCCGGAGGTAAGCCACTTGCTCGAGTACGGGTCGGCCCGGCAGCGGCACGCCCGCGGTGGCTAGCAGAGCGCTCGACCACGGTCCTGCGGTGATGATCGCAGCCTGTGCCATAACGGCACCAGCGGTCGTCTGCAGCGTGACCTGCTTGCCGTCGTCAGATAGTCGCGTAACGCGGATCCCGGTCCTGATTTCCGCGCCTACGGCGGCGAGCGCGGCGAGTGCCTGGTCTGCCGCGATGACGGCCGAGTCCGGCTCGAGCAGGGCAGGACCGCGGGTCGCGATGGCCGGGAACTGGCGGGCAGCCTCGGCTGTGGTTAGTAGCTTGCAGGGCGCTCCGGCGGCATACATAGCGTCCTGGATGCTGCGCATCCCGGTTCCGAACGTGAGATGCGGGCGCGGATGCAGAATCTGCCTTCCGGACGCGCTCTCGAGTTCCCGCCACAGCTCGCGAGCCTGCAGCGCGGCGGTTACGTAGCTGGGCTCGCGATAGCCGGCCCGGAGGATCCGGGAGCTGCCCTTCGAGCCCGACCAGTGATGACCGATCTCAGCCTGCTCCAGGATGACTGCGTCGCGGCCGCGCCCGGCTAGCGCCCGCCCAGCTGCCAGCCCGAGGACTCCGGCGCCAACGATCGCGACGTCGCGCAACTGTGCCATGTCCGGGCAGACTACTGCAGCACGCTGCCGTGCAGTAGGCCCGACGGGAAGGCGACCCGGCGCATGACACAGTCAGTAGTAAGCGGCTGGTGCGAACCGCGGTTCGCAGCCGTGCGCGAGCAGTTCGAGCAGAACTTCGCGGACCGTGGCGAGATAGGAGCGGCCCTCTGCCTGATGGTGGACGGCAAGATCGTGGCCGATCTGCGCGGGGGCTGGACCGACGCTGCTCACCATCTGCCATGGTCGCCTGACACGCTCGTCAACGTGTTCTCGGTTGGCAAGGGTGTCCTGGCAGCTTGCCTGGCCAGGCTGATGGGGCAGGGCCGGCTGAGTGCTGATGCGCAGGTCGCCAGCTACTGGCCGCAGTTTGGCGAGGCCGGGAAGGACAAGATCACCGTTCGCCAGCTGCTCAGCCATCAGGCTGGACTGCCTGCCGTCCGCGCGGCGCTGCCGCCTGGCAGCGGGCTGGACTGGCGGCTGATGACGTCCGTGCTCGCGGCTGAGGAGCCATGGTGGCCGCCAGGTTCGGGGCATGGTTACCACGTCAACACGTTCGGGTATCTCGGCGGCGAGCTGATCCGGCGGATCACCGGACGCACGCCGGGGGAGTACCTTCAGCGAGAGCTCGCCGGACCGCTCGGCGCCGACGTGCATATCGCGTTGCCGCGTGCTGAACATTATCGGGTTGGTGAGTTCTTCTGGCCGCTGGCACAGCCCGATGCGGGGGCCGAGCGTGGGCACGTGCCGGGCGCGCGCGGGACTGGCGGCCAGATGGCGCTGGCCGCCTACTTCAACCCACCTGACTTCTCCGGTGCAGGCGTCGTGAACACGCCCGCATGGCGCAGCGCGCAGATGCCGTCGGCGAACACGCACGCGACAGCAACCGGTGTCGCCCGCATCTATGCTGCGCTGGCCGCCGGCGGCACGCTGGACGGCGTTCAGGTCGTCGCGCACAGCGCACTCGCTGCGGCGACTGAAGAGCAGGTGTACGGGGACGACCTGGTGCTTGAGCGGCCGTCACGGTTCGGGCTCGGTTTCCAGCTCACCCACCCGGAGCGCAAGTTCGGAAGCGGCCGGCGATGCTTCGGCCATTTCGGCGCGGGCGGATCGGTGGGGTTCTGCGACCCGGACGCCAGGCTGGCGTTCGGTTATGTGACAAACCAGATGGGCCCGCGCTGGCGCAACCCGCGGAACACGGTGCTGATGGATACCTGCTACGCCTGTCTCTAGCTGCGCCGGGCTCGGTTACCAGCCGCGGGCGCGCCACTCCGGAACGTGCGGGCGCTCCACGCCGATCGTCGTGTCCTTGCCGTGGCCGGGGTACACCCAGGTGCCATCTGGCAGTTCGGCGAAGACGCGCTCCTCAAGATCCGTGATGAGGCTCCCGAACCTCTTAGGATCACGGTCGGTGTTGCCAGGGCCGCCGGGGAATAGTGAGTCACCAGTGAACAGATGCGTCTGGTCCGCGAGCTCGCCGTCGCCGTCGTAGTAGAGGGCGATGCTGCCCGGCGTATGCCCGCGCAAATGAATGACCGACAGCCGGGCATTGCCGACGCCGATCGTGTCGCCGTGCTGGACCGGCCGGGTGACCGGGATCGGCAGGCCCGGCGCATCCTCGGGATGGGCCACAGTCGCCGCGCCGGTGGCCTGCTGTACCTCCTGCAGAGCCGCGTGGTGGTCCCAGTGCTGGTGGGTGGTGATTATCGTGGCCAGCGGCCGGTCGCCGATCAGGCCGAGCAGCGTGTCGGCCTCGTTGGCCGCATCGATGAGGGCCAGTTCCCCGGTCTGGGTGCAGCGCAGCAGGTATGCGTTGTTGTCCATGGGGCCGACCGCCACCTTGGTGATGGTGAGCCCAGGCAGTTCCCTGGTATCCGCGGGGCCGCCGACGGCTACATTCCCGGTGTAACTCATGCTCTCCTCATCTCACATCGCTCCCCTGATAAGTACCACGTCGGCGATTACTTCCATGCGGGCAGTGCCGGCAGCGGGCCGGGCGGCTGCAACGTCAGTCCTTCGCCCTGGCCACGGCCAGTCAGCCACGCCAGCAAGACACGGACCGGGCCGGTAGCGGTGTGCGCTGGTTGCTCCACGGTCGGCCCTATCTGCACCACGACCGGCGCGTCCGAACTTCGCAGCAGTATGGCGGGGGAGCCGGGCCCGGTGAAATCATCGGCGACCTTCGTGAGGCAGTACGTGGCGAACGGCTCCGGCCAGTCAGTCACGGTGTATCCGGCACTGAGATCGACATGATGAAGCTCGACTTCCATCAGCCGCCGCCACAGGGTGTACCAGGCCGGATGCGTATTGCCCGGGGCACCGCCCACCTGCGCTGCCCACGCTGTGTCCGGCAGGCGCGCCGCCTCCCCGTCAAGCGCCGCGGCCGACCCCTTCAGGTCGGCGAGCAGCTCAGCCGACGAGCGCCCGGCCCCGGCCGCAATGCCCTCGGACCGCTCGCCGGGGTGGCGATACTGCGGCGTCTCGACGCCAGTACGCGCCCAGACCAGCAGGTTCCGTAGGCTGTCCGCGTTGCGCGCGACGTGAGTGAGGAGGTGACCGCGGCTCCAGCCCGGCAGCAGAGATGGCTCACGCGCCTGCTGGTCGCTGACACCCGCTGCCGACTCCAGCAGGAGATCAGTCGATGCATCGACCATCTTCCGCAGGGTTACTGCCGCACTAACTGGATCAGCCGAGTCAAAGCCGGCCATCGTCACCCTTCACCCCTCTCTGTCGGCAGCAAAGGCTACCGATGCCGGGTACGGGGATGAGGCGCAGGGCGACCTGTCCAGTTCGTGCCCGCATTCGGAGTTTCATGCGACCGTGGCGATGTGCCGTCCATCTTGTCCGGTTTTGTGGTCGACGGTCGCATGAAACCTGCGTAAGAGGTCGAGCGTCAAGCGAATCGGCCCATTACTACCTACGCGCAGGGCCGGGAATCGAAGCGGTACACAGACTGGGAATCGAAGCGGTACACAGCGGTGTTGTTGAAGGGCTGCGGGGGGCTAGCCGGAGGTCGCGCTAAACGCGGTGGGCGTAAGCCAGGAGTTTTGTCAGAGCCCCCGGATACCATGACTTGGCGGTGTCAGCGCTCTCTAGCTGGCCGTCCACACCGGGAGAACTGGGCACAAAATTGGCTGATCGTCTTGTCGTCCGCGGTGCGCGCGAGCACAACCTGAAGGATGTCTCGCTCGATCTGCCCAGGGACGCAATGATCGTTTTCACCGGGCTGTCCGGGTCCGGGAAGTCGAGCCTGGCCTTCGACACCATTTTCGCGGAGGGCCAGCGTCGGTACGTGGAGTCGCTGTCCGCCTACGCCAGGCAGTTTCTCGGCCAGATGGACAAGCCGGACGTGGACTTCATCGACGGGCTGTCGCCTGCGGTGTCCATCGACCAGAAGGCCGCGGGGCGCAATCCGCGGTCGACCGTGGGCACCATCACTGAGGTCTACGACTACATGCGGCTGCTGTTTGCCCGAGTGGGCAAGCCGCATTGCCCGGTGTGCGGGCGGCCGATCGCCAGGCAGACCCCCCAGCAGATCGTGGACCGGGTGCTCGAGCTGCCGGACGGGACAAGATTCCAGGTCCTGGCGCCGATCGTGCGCGGCCGCAAGGGCGAGTACACCGAGCTGCTACGCGAACTGCAGGTGAAGGGCTTCTCCCGAGCGCGGGTGGACGGCACGATCATCCGGCTCGACACGGCGGTGTCAGGCGAGCTCCCGGCACTGAAGAAGTACGAGAAGCACACGATCGAGGTCGTCGTTGACCGGCTAGAGGTCAAGGAGTCAGCCCGCCGGCGGCTCACCGACTCGGTGGAGACCGCGCTGTCACTGTCCAACGGCGTCGTCGTGCTCGATTTCGTCGATCTGCCCGACGACGATCCGAGCCGGGAGCGGATGTTCTCCGAGCATCTGGCCTGCCTGTATGACGACCTGTCCTTCGACGAGCTCGAGCCGCGCTCGTTCTCGTTCAACTCACCCTGGGGCGCGTGCCCGGATTGCACGGGGCTTGGCACCAAGATGGAGGTCGACCCGGAGCTCGTTGTGTCCGATCCGTCGCGGACGCTGGCTGACGGTGCGATCGGCGCTTGGAGCGGCGGGCATGTCAGCGACTACTTCGTACGGCTGATCGAAGCGCTGGGCGACGCGCTTGGCTTCACCATCAACACTCCGTGGGAGAGACTCCCGACGAAGGCTCAGAAGGCCCTGCTCTACGGCTACGACAAGCAGGTGCATGTCAGGTACAAGAACCGGTACGGCCGGGAGCGGTCCTACTACACCAACTTCGAGGGAGCAATCCCCTACATCGAGCGGCGGCACTCCGACGCCGAGAGCGCTACGCGGAGTTCATGCGCGAGGTGCCCTGCCCGACCTGCCACGGCGCCAGGCTCAAGCCCGTGTCGCTGGCAGTAAAGGTGGACGGCCGGTCGATCGCTGACTACTGCGGCCTGCCGATCGGCGAGCTGGCCAAGCTCTTGCTGACACTCGATCTGTCTGACCGGGACATGCAGATCGCCGGGCGGATTCTCAAGGAAGTCAATGCCCGCCTTGGCTTTCTGCTCGATGTCGGCCTGGACTACCTGACCCTCGACCGGGCCTCCGCGACGCTGGCCGGCGGCGAGGCGCAGCGGATCCGGCTGGCTACCCAGATCGGCTCCGGTCTGGTCGGCGTGCTCTACGTACTCGACGAGCCGTCGATCGGCCTGCATCAGCGCGACAATCACCGGCTGCTAGAGACGCTGCTACGGCTGCGGGATCTGGGCAACACGCTGATCGTCGTCGAGCACGACGAAGACACCATCCGGGCGGCCGACTGGGTGGTGGACATCGGTCCGCGGGCAGGCGAGCACGGTGGCAACGTCGTGGTCTCGGGCCCGCTGGAGAAGCTGCTGGCGAGCCAGGAGTCGATCACCGGCGCGTACCTGACCGGCCGCGAGACGATTCCCGTGCCGGCCAAGCGCCGCAAGCCCACCAAGGGCCGCGACGTCGTCGTGAAGGGCGCGGCTGCGCACAACCTCAAGGGCGTGGACGTAGCGTTCCCGCTCGGTCTGTTCATCGCCGTTACCGGCGTATCAGGATCGGGCAAGTCGACGCTGGTCAACGACATCCTGTATAGCGCGCTGGCCAGGGAGCTGCACGGCACGAGGATCGTGCCAGGCAAGCACACCAGGGTGACCGGCATGCAGCAGCTCGACAAGGTCGTGCACGTCGATCAGGGGCCGATCGGCCGTACGCCGCGGTCCAATCCAGCTACCTACACCGGCGTGTTCGACAGCGTCCGGAAGCTGTTCGCGCAGACGACCGAGGCTAAGGTACGCGGCTATCAGCCGGGCCGATTCTCCTTCAACGTCAAGGGCGGCCGGTGCGAGGCGTGTGCCGGCGATGGCACGATCAAGATCGAGATGCAGTTCCTGCCGGACGTGTACGTGCCGTGCGAGGTCTGCCATGGCGCCCGGTACAACACCGACACGCTGCAGGTGCACTACAAGGGCAAGACCATCGCTGACGTGCTGGAGATGCCCATCGAGGAGGCAGCCGAGTTCTTCGAGCCGGTGCCGGCGATTCACCGGCACCTGAAGACGCTCGTCGACGTCGGCCTGGGCTATGTGCGGCTGGGCCAGCCGGCCCCGACGCTGTCGGGCGGCGAGGCGCAGCGGGTTAAGCTCGCCTCCGAGCTGCAGCGCCGATCGACCGGCCGGACTATCTACGTGCTCGACGAGCCAACGACCGGGCTGCACTTCGATGACATCCGCAAGCTGCTGGGCGTACTCGGGCGGCTCGTAGACGCCGGCAACACGGTGATCGTGATCGAGCACAACCTCGACGTGATCAAGACCGCCGACTGGATCATCGACCTGGGACCCGATGGCGGTTCTCGTGGCGGGAACGTGATCGCAACCGGAACGCCCGAGGACGTGGCTCGGGTCGAGGAAAGCTACACGGGCCAGTTCCTGCAGAAGATGCTGCCGGGGTGACCAGCACCATCGAGGTATCCACCGGCGCGGGCCCGGCGCGCGTAGAACTTGATCAGCCGGCGAGTCCGTCGTTCCTGCTCGTCATGACGCATGGTGCCGCCGGCGGCGTCGACACGAAAGACCTGCTGGCAGTCCGGCAGGCCGGGCTATCCCGCGGCGGCGTCGTGGCGCGCGTGCTGCAGCCGTACCGGGTGCGAGGCGCGCGCGCTCCGGGCGCTGCGGGGCCGCAGGATGCGGCCTGGCTGGAAGTCGTGGCCGCGCTGCGGAAGCGGCATCAGGGAATGCCGCTAGTTCAGGGCGGCCGGAGCAACGGCGCGCGAGTGGCCTGCCGGACGGCGGCTGAGGCGCGCGCTCGAGCGGTCGTCGCGCTGGCCTTTCCGCTGCATCCGCCGGGCCGCCCCGAGCAGAGCCGGGTAGCTGAGCTGCGTGATGCCGGCGCCGAGGTGCTGGTCATCAACGGCGACCGCGACCCATTCGGGATTCCGGCGCCGGGTGATGCTGCCCGGCTTGTGGTCCTGCCGGGCGAGACCCACTCGTTGAGCAAGAAGCCAGCCGCTGTGGGCGATGCAGTCGGGTCGTGGCTAGACGACGTACTGGGCCTGGTGAGCGGGGCCTAACTGGCGGGCCTGCGCTGGCTGGCGCGGCCACGGTCGGCGGGAACGCGCGACCGGAAAGCCATCGGGGCGGCACTCCGGCGAGCAAGAGTGCATGCGGGCTCAGGCAGCGGAGCTGCGGGAGCGTCCAACGGGGGTGTCGGGGGTGATCGCGCTGGCCGTCAGGTCGGTCGGCCGGTGCGGTGCAATGGCAGCACCGCCGGGAAGCAGCTCTCCGGTGTCCTCGAATATAACGATGCCATTACAAAGCAAGCTCCAGCCCTGCTCGGGGTGACTGACGACGGTACGGGCCGCCTCGCGGTCCGGCCCACTGGGATCCGGACACCGTGGCGTGTGCGGGCACATTCTTGTGCCTCCTGTGGTTCTGAGTTGTGCTGTCGATCACACACTACTGTGCCAGGAGAGTACCCAAACACGTCATGGCCCGTTGTGACTGTTTTCCGGGCTGTCCTTTGTAGGTTTCATGTAGTCAGCTTTAACGATGCACGCCGCTTCAGAATGAGTGCAGAGCGTGACAGTCAACCGACGGTAAACGGGCCGTTATGCGAGCAGCAGCCCTCATGCATGATCCGCTTCTGGCAGCCTGGCTATTTCCACACCGAGCGCCTCGGCTTGCGGGCGCGCCGGGAACCCGGTCAGCCGGTGTGTCTCCCGCAAGGTGAGGAGCCGTTCGGCCTCGTCGGTCCAGCGGTGCACTGCCGGTGTCGCCTTCGCCTTGCGCCGATAGATCCTGTCCCCGTAGCCGGCCGGGCCGATCTCGGCGCGCTGGGCTGCATAGGCCGCGCGGGTGGCATCTGTCAGCGCCACATCGAGGTTGCGGGCTAGCGGGTACTGCACGCTGATCGGCGCGCGCGTTGCCTGGGCGTGGCGGAAGTCCTGCTCAGCGACCTGCGCCCGAGCGAGTAGCTCGTCGAATCTCGCAGCCAGCGCCACATCGGCCAGGTAACTGGCCTCGGCGTCGGCACTGATCTTGGTGCGACCCTTTTTCACGGCGCATAGCTTAGCGAAATGGGAGTACCGGCCTGCGCGCCGGCTGAGGCGTTAGGCGGCGGCCCGGTTAGCGCGAGAAGAAGTGCCAGCCCAGCCATAGCCAGCCGAGCAGCACCAGCGCACGCCCGGAGCGCGGCCGCATGACATAGCCCAGCCACTCGCCAAGTGCCGGAATGTTGTTAATCTTCCGCCGTCCAAGCATTTCCAGGATGATCAGCGCTGTGATAACAGCGCAAAAACCGATGATCGTTATCGCTCTGGTCGTCATCTTGTTATCACCGCTTTACCAGCGCCCAGCCGGCCAGCAGCCAGACGACTATTGCGGCGCATTTCACCGGCTGCGGCCCGATCAGCGGATTGATCAAGTCAGTCAGGGCTGGATGCCAGGGCGGGGAGTAGTCCCGGACGGCTGAGGCTTCCCACTCGAAGAGCAGGGCGATGCAGATGATCCAGTACGAGAAGCCGGTGAGGTCGACGGACTTGGGCGGCGGGATGCGCTCCGGCGGCCGTCCATAAGCTATCGCGCCGAGCACTGCGCCTGGGAGCAGGACGCCGACCAGAGCTGTTTTGCTGAACGGGGCAGCGCCTGCCAGGATCCAGGCGTAGCTGATCAGGCCGACGCCGATCACGGCGTTGCGAGCCGGGCGGGCGCCGGCTGGCAGCTGTGCTTCGCGCGGCTCGGGCCGAGCTTCTACCGCCCGCAGGCCAGTGGTGCTGGCGGCACTTTCGACTCCCGCTGACCTTACGGGCACGGCCGGTTCGGCCGGCGCGTCTTCAGCAGTCATCGGTACTCCCAGCTGGGCAAACTCCAGCACCGGATTCGGCGTGGGTGGGTCCGCAGCGCATCCGGCCGGACCGGCCGAAACAGCGGCGAAGCAGTCAGGGTAGCGGCATCTGGCTGATCAGGTCAGGCTGACCGGCTGATCAGGTCAGCTTGACCCGGCTGATCAGGTCAGCTTGACCCGGCTGATCAGGCCAGCTTGACCCGGCTGATCAGGCCAGGCTCTCCTGCCAGCTCGCGTGAAGGGCCGAGTAGCGGCCGGACCCAGCCAGGAGCTCATCCGGTGGCCCGTCCTCGACGATCCGGCCACGATCGAGCACGAGCACTCGGTCAGCGATCGCCACCGTGGAAAGCCGGTGTGCGATGATCACCGCCGTCCGGCCCGCCAGGATCGTCAGCAGGGCTTTCTGAACTAGCCGCTCGCTCGGGATGTCGAGTAGTGAGGTGGCCTCATCCAGGACCAGTACCGCTGGAGCTGCCAGGAACGCGCGTGCGAAGGAGATCAGCTGCCGCTGGCCGGCCGAGAGGCGTCCGCCGTTCTTGCCGACCTGCTCGTCATATCCGTCGGGCAGCTCAGAAATGAACGGGTCCGCGCCGATGGCGGTGGCCGCCGCTACGATCTCGGCCCGGCTCGCGCCCGGTTTGCCAAGCTCGATGTTGTCCGCGATCGACCCGGTAAACAGGAAGTTCTCCTGGGTGATGAGGATCACCTCGTGCCGCAGCGACCGGTCCGCAAGCTGCCGCAGATCGACTTCGTCCAGCAGGACGCTCCCCTCGACGGGGTCATAGATCCGGGCAAGCAGTCGAGCGATCGTCGTCTTGCCCGCGCCGGTTGCGCCGACCAGCGCTACGGTCTGGCCAGCGGGAATGGTGAGGTCCAGTTCGGGCAGCACCGTCGCCGCGCGGTAGCCGAAGCTGACCGAGTCGAACCGGACCTCCCTGCCCTCGTTGCCCCGGTCGGCCGGATCGGGCAGCGAAACCGGGTGCGCAGGCTCGGCCACCTTCGGCGCCTCATCCAGGACACCAGAGATCTTCTCCAGCGCGGCGCCCGCGGACTGGAAGGCGCTGTAGAACTGAGACAGGTCGATCAGCGGATCGAAGAAACGCTGCAGGTACAGCAGGAACGTGACCAGCACGCCGAGCTGCATCTGATGATCGAGTACGCGGTAACCGCCATAGAGCAAGACCGCGCCGATGGCCAGGTTGCCCACCAAGGTCACGCCTGGGAAGTAAATCGCGAGCAGCCGCTGGGATCTTAGGTTGGCCTCCGCGTTGGCCTGGTTCAGCCCGGAAAAGATCTCCGCGTTCCGGCCTTCCCGGCGGAACGCCTGGACCGCCCTGATGCCCCCGAAGGTCTCCACGAACTGAACGATCACCTGGGCGATCGTGGTACGCGTCCGCCGGTAGGCGACCGCCGACTCGCGCCGGAACCAGGCCGACAGCCAGATCAGCGGCGGGAACCCTGCCATCACCACCAGGGCTAGCCGCCAGTCGAGCAAGAGCATCCCGCCGCCGACGAGTAGCAGCGACAGTATCGCTGACACCAGCGAGGCCAGGCTCTCGTCAAACAAGTCGGCGATCGAGTCCATGTCGGAGACCTGGCGGGAGATGACCCGGCCCGAGGTGTAGGACTCGTGAAACGAGATTGGCAGGCGCTGGAAATGGGCGAATAGCCGACGCCGAAGCTCGAGCACCACCCGGCCCCCGAGCCGGCCGATCCCGGCAATGTAGGCGCGGGTGGTCGCCGCCTGCACGATCACGCACGCAGCGAAGGCGATGATGATCAGCGCCAGCGGACGGACGTCATGCGTTCTGGTCAGCGCCGGGATCCGGTCGATCCCGACGCCCACCAGCCACGGACCCGCGAGCGCGGCGAGCTGGGCGGCCACGATCAGCAGGAAGATCGCCAGCACGAGGCGACGGTGCGGGCCAAGCAGATCAGCGAGCAGCCGCCGGGAACGACGCCGGAGTAGCGTGCCGAGCTTGCCGCTGATCTCCTCTTCCTCTTCGGCGGCGACGCCTCGCCACGCCTCGACCGGCGCCGTGCTCATCGGCTCACCCCCGCAGCCAGTCCGGGAGCCGCGCGGCCGTCGTCGCCGGCGTCGCCCAGATGGTCAGCGCTCATCAGGTCGCGATAGCGCTGCTCGGTAGCCAGCAGCACGGAATGCGTGCCGACCGCGGCGATCACGCCGTTGGCCAGCAGGGCAACCCGGTCGGCGAGCAGCACGGTGGAGGGGCGGTGCGCCACTATCAGGGCGGTCGACGTAGTGAGCACCTCGGCGAGTGCGGCCGTCACCTTCGCCTCGGTGTGGACATCCAGTGCTGACAGCGGATCGTCAAGCAGCAGTACCTGGGGCCTGGCCAGGATGGCCCGTGCCAGCGCGACGCGCTGCCGCTGGCCGCCGGACAGCGCCATCCCCTGCTCGCCGATCCTGGTGTCCAGCCCCCAGGGCAGGTCAGAAATGAACTCTGCCTGCGCCGCATCGAGCGCAGCCACGATCTGCTCCTCGGACGCATCCTGCACGCCGAAGGCGACGTTCTCGCGGACGCTGGCCGAGAACAATGTCGGATCCTCGAACGCGCACCCGACCCGCCTGCGCAGTTCGGGCAGTGGCAGCTCGCGGATGTCAGTCCCGTTGAGGGTGATGCGCCCGGAGGTGACATCAGCCAGCCGCGGCACCAACTGCAGCAGCGTGGTCTTACCCGAGCCCGTCGTGCCGACCAGGGCCACGGTCTCTCCGGGCTCCAGGCCCAGGGTGACGCCACGCAGTACTGGAGCGGTCGCCTCCGAGTAGCGGAAAGTTACCCGGTCAAATGCCAGGTGGCCGCCGCCGGTTGCCGGTGTGGCCTGTGCTAGCCGGGAGGAGGCTGGGCGTGAGGGGGCAGTCGGCGTTAGAGCGGCGGTCCTCTTGCCGGTGCTGTCCCAGCGGCCTGCGGTTAGGCCAGGCCGATCGGAGCCATCGCCATGTCTCGCCGCAGCAGGGTCGATGATCGCGGGCTCGGTATCAAAGATCTCGTAGATCCGCTGTGCCGCCGTGGCTGCCTCTTGGCCAGTGGCGATGATGTAGCCCATGGCTTCGATCGGCCAGATCAGCAGCAGGGTGAGCGTGACGAATGCAACGAGCCCGCCGAGGCTGAGCTGGTGCTCGCTGACAGCGATCGCGCCGAGCAGCAGCAGCAGGCCGATCACGGCGTTGGGGACCATGTCGAGGCCTGCCCAGAAAGTCCCGCGGAGCCTGGCCTTCTCTACCTGGGTCTTGTAGACAAGCCTGGCCTGGCCGAGGTGGCGCGCAGCGGCCTCGTCTCGCCGGCCCAGGGACTTGAGTACCCGGATGCCGGTCGCCGCCTCTTCGACGTAGGTGGCGAGGTCGCCTTGCTGATCCTGATAGAGCCGGGACAGCACGCGGTACTTCTTCTCGAAGCGCAGACACAGCACGAGCACCGGCAGGAACAGCAGGCCTGTCAGCAGCCCTAGCCACCAATTCATCCGGATCAACAGCGCCACGATGAGCAGGAAGGACCAGGTACTGGTGATGAAGAACACGACGCCGAAGCCCGCGAACCGGCGGATCGTCGACAGGTCATTGGTCGCGCGGGAGAGCAACTGGCCAGACTGCCAGGAGTCGTGGAAGGCCGGGTCTAGCCGCTGCAGGTGATGATAGAGATCATCGCGGATGGTCTTCTCCATGCCCGCCACGGCACCGGAGATCGACCAGCGGCGGAAGAAGTTAAGTCCGGCCTGAATGGTGCCGAGCGCGACCGCGGCAAGGCTCAGCGGGAGAAGCGCTGACCTGATGCCCTTGACGACCACGCTGTCGATCACCGACTTGGTAATCAGCGGGATCGCGATCTCCGCGCTGACCGCGAGGATCGCGGCCAAGATCATGAAAAACATGCCCGCGTAATAGGGGCGCAGGTACTCGCGCATGCGCCACAGAGCCTGCGCGGGCGTCTGAGAAATGCCCTCTGCATGCCCGGCTGACTGATCCAGGGCATGCGGCGGCGAACTAGCAGAGGTCGGGGGCATTATCCGCAGGTTAACTGGCAAGCGGCAGGGCTGTCACCTGAGTTTTCTCGCGCAATCGCGGCCGGAAGGCACCTCTGCCGGACGTGCTGGCCGGTCAGGCGCGAGCCGGCTGCTGCTGCGATTAGTGGGCCTGGCGCCGGGAATGGCCCTAGTTACGATCGCTGCTCATTCGCACGCGAACAGGACGCACATGTCTGACGACCCCGCGGGCGCGGTGCGCCGCAGCCCGGCAAATCCTGATCTTCCGGACGATCCGACGGTCTGGGATCCAGAGGTCGAAGTGCTCGACGAGGCCGAGTGCCTGCGCCTGATCCCGGCTGGCGGCGTCGGCAGGCTTGCATACTCGAGCACTTTCGGTCCGGTCGTGATCCCGGTCGCATACAAGCTGTCCGACAGCAGCATCGTGTTCCGCACTGTGCTGGACAGCCCTACCGATGAGGACCTCCGCACCGGAATACAGGGCGCGGATTACAAGGTCACATTCGAGGTCGAGGACTATGACCAGGAGGCGCGAGCTGGCTGGTTCGTGCTTATTCAGGGACCCGTCCGTCATGTGGACTCCGATGACGATCGCGCATTGATCCTGGCACCGCTCTCGCGATCAACGGATCGGCGTACCCAGGATCATTTCATGATCATCACGCCCACCGTCGTCTCGGGCCGCATTCTCCGTCGCGCAGGCGGGTTAGCGACTTAACGCGCAGTTCAGCGTCTGTATGCGCGCTGGTCGCGCTTTGGCCGCCGCTTCGCAGTCTGCGTGTTCCGATTGGCTTGATAAGGCGCAGGGTGGCGAAGAGCGGGTATCTCTGGCACTCTGGCCAGACGACGGCGCGTGCTGGTGCCGGAGTTGGGCTTGGAGGGGGCCAGTGGAGCGCACCCATGCTTGGAGCCTATCTGCGCCGCTACACGAGCCCGTTCCGGCCTTAGCTGCCTATGACGCCGGTATCGCGGCGATCTGCCAGCTCGCCAGTCAGTTCGACGACTTCACCTGGGGGTCGCAGACCGCGTGCCCGGAGTGGCGGGCGTTTGAGCTCGCCGGTCACCTGCGATGCGTCGCTGACGACTTCCACGAGTACCTGGACGAGGCGCCGGTGAGCAGGTATGCGCGGCTGATGGCCACGGGCGCCCATCCGGACACCCTGGCCCGCAAGCTAGCCCGGCAGAATGCTGCTGAACTGGCCGCCCTAGCCGATGCGCCGCCGGCCGACCACATTGCGGCCTTCGCGTCGTCGGCGCGCAGGTATGCGGCCAGGCTTCTCGCGGTCTGGGACCTGCCGCATCACCAGTACCGCGACAGGGTGGTAACTGTCGGCGGGATGGCAGGGGCGGCTTGCGCCGAGTGGCATTTGCATGCCTGGGACTTGGCGAGGGCGCTGGGCATCGACTATCAGCCAGCTAACCCGGCAGCGGTGCTCGCCGGCTGGCGCGCCGGGATGCCGCACGTGCCCCTGCCCGCGGCTTCGCTGGGAGCCAGGGCTGTGCGCCATTACGATCCCTGGCATGCTGTGCTGGCAGCTTCGGGTCGGCTCACAACCGGCCACGCGGCAGGCACCACGCGGTTGACACGGACCGTGTGGTCGTTGCGACACCTCCGTAGACGGAGGGACTAGGCCGCAGACGGAGGGATTGACTGGTGAAGCTCAACGTGGCGGCAGTGCGGGACTGCTACCCGGCACTTGCTGACGGCTACGCCTACCTCGACGGCGCTGCCGGGACCCAGGTACCCGGCGCCGTGATCGACGCGATGAGCCAGGCGCAGGCAGCGGGGCTCGGCAATGGAGGCGGTGCCTTCCCGGCAAGTCGGCGGG
>Ga0335072_10005438_pt1 | contig 18756 bp, 12 predicted proteins | sample Lox_Sample_21_FD_206725 | JGI IMG/M metagenome (GOLD analysis project Ga0335072, IMG submission 206725) | Soil microbial communities from Loxahatchee National Wildlife Refuge, Florida, United States - Lox_Sample_2.1 | ecosystem: Environmental > Terrestrial > Soil > Wetlands | place: USA... | reverse complement strand
CGAAGAGCGGCGATGCGATGTTGGCGATCCCCTGGGCGGCGAGTTCAACGTTGGGATTGTGGCGGTCGCCGGTCATGCCGTCGGCCACGACGGCGGAGAGCATGCTTTCAAGAGCGGCAAGCAGCGCCACGGTAAAGGCGGAGGGAATGAGGGGCAGGATCTGGTCGGGATGAAAAGAGGGAATGGCGAAGGGCGGGAGGCCACGCGGGATGCCGCCGAAGCGGGTGCCGATGGTTTCGACGGGCAGATGAAGCCACAGGGCTGCGAGGGTGCAGGCGAGAACGCCGATGATGGAGGCGGGAATCTTTTTTGAGAGGCGCGGAAGAAGGACGACGATGGCAAGAGTTCCGATGCCAAGCAGAAGGGCGGGCCAGTTGACCGTGGCCGCGTGCGCGAGCAGCGCGCGCATGCGCGGCAGAAAGCTGCTGGGCACGGAAGCAATGTGAAGACCGAAGTAGTCCTTGATCTGCGTGGATGCGATGAGGACAGCGATGCCGTTGGTGAATCCGATGACGACGGGCCGGGGAATAAAGCGCACAGCCGCACCAAGTCCGGTGAGTCCCATGAGCAGGAGGATGATGCCGGCCATAAGCGTGACCAGGGCGAGGCCGCTGAGGCCGAAGCGCGCGACGATGCCGGCAACGATGACGACGAAGGCGCCGGTGGGTCCGCCAATCTGGGTGCGCGAGCCGCCGAAGGCGGAGATGAGAAATCCGGCGATAACCGCCGTATAGAGTCCGGCCTGTGGCGTGACGCCCGAGGCGATGCCAAAAGCCATGGCGAGTGGAAGCGCGACGAGGCCTACGGTTACACCGGCCAGGAGGTCATGAAGGAATGCCTGACGGGAGTAAACGCGCAAAGCCTGCAAAGACTTTGGGACGTTCGGGTTGCTGATCGACATGAAGTTCTGAGTGTATTTTACGCTGAAACCGGGTAGCAGCGTGGCAGATGACGGAACGATGGTCACTGCAAGGCAGATCAGGCGAGGGGTTTGCCGTAGACGAGGGCGCCGCGGCCTGGGGCGTAGAAGTGCTCTTCACTGCCGTGGGAGCGGAAGCCGTGGCGCTCGTAAAGCCGGATGGCTCCGAGATTGGTTTGGTCGACGTGGAGCCAGAGGGAGAGCGCGCCAGCGGTTCGGGCCGAGTCTTCGACGCGGCGCAGGAGCTCGGCGCCGATTCCCTTGCCGCGCTGGGACGGGATGACTTCGAGGGTCTCGATGTAGGCCATGATGCCGCCTTTGACGGCGCGCCAGGCGACGATGGCGAAGCCCACCATGGCGTTGTTTCCCTCGGCGATCCACGTGGCGGCGTCGCGCGTGTCGACGAGCTTGCGCATGTAGCTATGGCTGAAGCGGAAGGGCGGGAGAAAGCAGAGCTCCTCGATGGCGTAGAGAGCCGCGAAGTCCTCGGGTTTATAGAGCCGGTAGCGCATGACGTTGAAGGGTGACTAGGGAAGCAAAGAGCCATCCCGTGAAGGATGGCTCTTGAGGTGGTTGATTAAGCCGGCGCTAGACTTTGGCTTCGAGGTCGCGGATGACGCTGAAGAAGCGCTCGTCGAGGCGGCGGTTGGTGGCAATGGCTTCCTTGATGGTGATGTCGGAGATCTCAATACCTTTGAGGACGGCGATGCGGCCCCACTTCTTCTGGTGGACCATGTCGATGGCGTGAAGGCCGTAGCGCTGGCCGAGCAGGCGATCGTAGGCGGTGGGCACGCCGCCGCGCTGGGTGTGGCCCAGGTTGACGGAGCGAGTTTCGAAGCCGGTTTTCTTTTCAATGAGGTCGGCAAGGGCCTCGGCAATGCCGGAGAGGCGCGCGTGGCCGAAGGAGTCGACCTCAGTGGAGCCGACGACCTGGCCGACTTCAGGCAGATGGCAGCCCTCGGCGACGACGACAACGCCGTAGTGTTTGCCGTGGTCGTAGTTGTACTTGAGCAGCTTGCAGACGTGGTCGATGTCGATCTCCTGCTCGGGGACGAGGACCACGTGGGCACCGCCGGCGATGCCGGAGGCATAAGCGATCCAGCCGGCGTCGCGGCCCATGACTTCGACGACGACGACGCGATTGTGAGAGTCGGCGGTGGTGTGGATGCGGTCGATGGCCTCGGTGGCGATGGAGACGGCCGTATCGAAGCCGAAGGTGACATCGGTGCCGTTAATGTCGTTGTCGATGGTCTTGGGAACGCCGATGGCGTTGATGCCGTTGTCGGCGAGGAAGAGGGTGACGGACTGGGTATCGTCGCCACCGAGCGCGATGAGGGCGTCAATCTTGTTGGACTTGAGCACCTCCTGCACCTTGTCGATGCCGCCGGGAATTTTTTTGACATTGGTGCGGGAGCTATGGAGGATGGTGCCGCCTTTGAGCTGGATGCCGTCGGTGTTTTCCAGCGTCAAAGGGATCCAGTTGTTATCGAGTACGCCACGCCAGCCATTGAGGAAACCGATGAACTCGTCGCCGTAGGTCTGAATGCCCTTGCGTACGGCGGCATAGATCACCGCATTCAAGCCGGGGCAGTCGCCGCCACCGGTCAACAAAGCAACTCGCATTGCAAATCTCTCCTGATCGAATTGGCGGGGCCCATTCAGGCTGGCCCGGGAGTAACTCCTCGTGGGGGTTGACCAGCCGGCAACGCCGGGCTTCACACCTCTAACAGTGTACTCCGGGGCTGTAAAGGAGAATCGTGACAAAGCTCACGCATCGCTGAGAGATGACGGATTTGAATGTTTTGGAATTGCGATCCGGGATGATTGAATAGGGTATGCCCGGAACCGGTGCACTGCTGCTGTTGGTCTTCGCCAGCATGGTGGTTGTCGTGCTGCTGGTGTTGCTGCAGCTAACGCGGCTGGGATTTCTGATTCGATCGACGATCCCGGACCGCCCGCGGCGCCGCATGTTTATCGCTTCGGTCTCCTTTTTGATCACCTTTGTGGGCGTGCGCCTGCTGGTGAGCCTGGTGATTCACAATCGCGGTCCGTTCGGATGGGTGATGGTGCGCGGGCTGCATATTCACCATCTCGTGTGGGGGATCCTGATTCTGCTGCTGGTGGGCTATGGATGGCTGCTGGACCTGGGGCGGTCGCACTCGCCGATGTCAATTTTTCTGAGCCGGCTGATGTCTGTCAGTTACGGCGTAGGCGCGGCGTTGACTCTGGATGAGTTTGCGTTGTGGCTGAACCTGGAGCCGGACGCCTACTGGTCGCGTTCAGGACGATTGAGCATCGACGCGGTGATCCTGTTTGGCAGCATTCTGGCAGTTGGCGCGTGGGGCGCGCCGTTTTTCCGCGCCCTACAGCGGATGTGGATGAAGAGGGTGACGCTGCGGCGCGAGGTGACGAACGCAGTGACGCCTACTCGGCGCGCGCGGTTGCTTCGTCGGCGTAGAGTGCGTCGACCACACTCGCGTACTTTACAGTAATCACGCGGCGCTTGAGCTTCATGGATGGGGTCAGTTCGCCCGATTCCTGCGACCACTCATCAGGGACGATGCGGAAGCGCTTGATGGTCTCGAAGTTGGCGAGACCGTCGTTGGCCTGGCGGACAACTTCGGCGTAGAGCGCGACGACACGACTTTCTGTGACAAGATCGGCACGCGACGCCGGGCCCATGTTGTTCTGCCTGGCCCATTCCTCAAGAGCGGCAAAGTTGGGCGAGATGAGGGCCGAGATGAATTTGTGCTTGTCGCCGACCAGGGCTGCCTGCGCGACGAGATGGCTATTCTTGAGCTTGTTTTCGATGGGCTGCGGCGCGACCAGCTTGCCACCCGAGGTCTTGAGGAGTTCCTTTTTGCGATCGGTGATGTAGAGAAAGCGGTCGGCGTCGAGGTGCGCGATATCGCCGGTGCGGAACCAGCCTTCGGGATCGAAACATTCCGCATTGGCCTCGGGCTTTTGCCAATATCCCAGGAAGATGGAGGGGCCGCGCACGAGGAGTTCGCCGTCTTCGGCAAATTTCAGCTCTACGTTGGCAAGGGGGCGGCCAACGGAGCCCATGCGCTGATGGACTGGCGTGTTGAGGGCGATGACGGGAGAGGTCTCGGTGAGGCCGTAGCCTTCCCACACGGCGATGCCTGCGGAGGCAAACCACCTGGCTGTGTCGATGCCGAGGGGCGCTCCGCCGGAGACAAAGAAGCGGACGCGGCCACCGAAGGCCTCGCGGACTTTGCCGTAGACGAGTTTGCGGGCGATCTTCCAACTGAGCGCGCCGGGCTGGCCGCCGGAGTAGACGGTGTGCTGCTGATGGGCGCCGACGCGGAGCGCCCAGGAGAGGATCTTCTTCTTCAAAGGCGAGACGGATGACTTGAGTTCGACGGCCTGGCGGATTTTCTCGTAGACACGGGGCACGCCGACGAAGACCGTGGGGCGCACTTCTTTCATGGATTGGGGGAGCTTATCGAACTGCGAACAGTAGATGACCTGCGCACCGGAGGAGTACATGACATAGTCAAGGGCGCGGGCGGTGATGTGCGAAAGCGGCAGGAAGGAGATGCAGGCGTCGGTGGCGTTGAAGGAATAATCGACAGCGGCGAGGTTCTGGTTGGACGCGATGTTGCCATGGGTAAGCATGACGCCTTTGGGCTCGCCGGTAGTTCCTGAGGTGTAGATCAGGGTGGCGAGATCTTTGGGCTCAACGGAACGCGCGAGGGCGTCGAAGACGGGATCACGTTCGGGACCGAGGGCGTCAGCACCTTCAAGGACCTCGCTGAAGGCGACAGCGCCTTCAGGGGGATTGGCGGAGTCCATGATGAGGACGCGCTCGAGGCCAGATTGGGAGCGGACGGCATTGATCTTTTCAAACTGCTGACGCGTGGAAACGATGGCGATTTTGCAGCCGGCGTCTCGCAGGAGGATAGAGATTTGATCGCCAGTCAGCGTGGGATAGATGGGTACGTTCGCGGCACCGATGGCAAGAGTGGCGAAATCGGTGACGGCCCACTCCCAGCGGTTCTCGCTGATGAGTGCAATGTGCGAGCCTTTTTCGGCACCCCAATTGAGCAGCGTTTGGCCGAGACGGCGGACGCGCTGGTAGATCTGATCGGACGAGATGGGCCGCCACTGGCCGAACTCGTCCTGCCATAGGATGGCAGACGCATTGGTGCGTGAGGCGATGCGCAAGAAGAGGTCATTGATTGTGGTGAGCGGAGTGGTTGGGGTCATGGTCGTCGCGATCGGTATCTGCCAGCGGCCAAAAGGCTGCCACACGAGAGTTTAACAGCGCGGAGCATCGGCCTGCCGGGCTGGCGGCCCGGAGGCGCGCAGGTGGTGGAATGTGCCGGGCCAGGAGGTGTAGAAGCGGCCAAAAACCAAAGTGCTGTACCTGGAGACGGCCGGGGCTGCTATAACTCATTAACAGAGCCATTAGAAACAATTGATCGAACGAATTCCCAGAGGCTTCCTGTAGGTCTTATGAGGGCCCATCCTGCGGTACAGCCGCCGGACCAGGCGGATCCGGACCTGCTGCAAAAAGCTTTCTTTGCGCAGCAGGTTTGTCTGGTACTGGTCTTACAAATCGCCGCGATTGCACTGCTTGGGCAGGCATCAGAGAATCTGCGGGCGTTGCTGCCTTCGGTGCTGACGGAGATGCACCCCTACTCCGCGATCTCCGCATTGCTCTGCGTGGCGAGCCTGTTTTTCTCAGAGGCAGAGCGCACGAAGCGGATGCACTGGATGGCCAAGATTCTGGCAGCACTCGCCCTGCTCTTTTCGACCGCATCATTGCTCGAGCGCACAGGCGTACTGCGTATGCACCTTGCGCTGATAGTTCCGGGAAAGGCAGGTGCCGCCGCTGCAGGGACGCGCCCCGCGGCTGCACCCGTGGCTTTCTTTGTGCTTGCGCTCGTATTGGTGTTCATCAGCGCGACGCGCCCCTGGGCGCGGCGGATCGCGGATGGCATAACCATAATGCTGTGCTTTCTGGTGCTGGTGTTTGCGTCATCGGCGATTTTTAACGCAGCGGGAGTGCCGGGGGCCGCTTCGGACGGATTCGTATCGCCAGAGACTCTCACCTGTCTGATTCTGCTGATGCTGGTCATCGTATGCCGCCGGGCCGAGCACGGGATTCTATCGATGTTCATGGGATACGGAATGGGCAGCAAAATTGCGCGGGGCCTGGCCCCTGTGATCCTGCTGCTACCGATCTTCAGAGAGATCGCACGGGCGCACATTGAAGCCGCGGGGATCAGGCGCATCAAGGACCCCACGGCAGTTCTTACGGCCATGGCCATCGTCATCGCGTTCGCGTTACTGTTTGTGCTTGCGGCCCAGATCAACAAGATGCAAGTGGAGATTCAGGGGTTGACGCTGCGGGACGAACTGACAGGATTGCACAACGTGCGGGGCTTCAACCTGATGGCCGAACAGGCAATTCGCCATGCCCGCAGAGCGAAACAGCCGTTCGGAGTTTTGTTTGTCGATCTGGACAATCTGAAGACGATCAATGACCGCCAGGGCCACGCAGCAGGATCGACGCTGCTGATCGAGACAGCAAAATTGCTGCAGGACGTGTTTCGCGAGACGGATGTGATTGGACGCGTGGGCGGGGATGAGTTTGTAATTGCTGGGAATTTCAGCGCATCGACGATTGAGACGGCGATCCAGCGACTGCAGACCAGCGCGGCGGAGAGAAGCAGTCATACGGGCCAGCACTATGCGCTTCACTTCAGCCTGGGGTATTCCATTGCCGAAGTGGATTCGCGCCGGTCACTTAAGGAGCTTGTGACGCAAGCCGACCAGGCCATGTACCAGCACAAGCGGGTGAAGAAGGCGCAGATACTCGCGGTTTAGAGCGGTTTCACAATTCACGTGCACTTTCCGGTATTTCCAAAGGGTGGCTTTTTCTTGATGAAAAAGCCACTCGGCAATCTCGGCTCTGGTGTAAGGCAATTGTGAAACCGCTGTAGCGGACGATGACGATGCAGGTTCTCAGACCTGCGCCATCGGAGCCATCCTGACAAACTTCAGTGATTCCCGCTCCCAGTTGGTTAGTAGCCAGCGGGCTCGCGTACTGGCGGTCTTCGCGGCGTGCAATTCGACGAGTTCGCGGATCGACTGACGGGCGGCGTGGTCGAGGTCTTCCCAGGTTTCCGGCGCGAGGAAGCTGCGATGGTAGAGCTGCCTGGCGAGGAAAGAACCATCTTCGTCGTAGATCCAGGCGAGACCGCCGGTCATGCCGGCGCCGAAGTTGATGCCGGTGGAGCCGAGAACGACGGCGAGGCCGCCGGTCATGTACTCGCAGCCGTGATCGCCGACGCCCTCGACGACGGCCAATGCACCCGAGTTGCGGACAGCGAAGCGCTCGCCGGCGCGGCCTGCGGCAAAGAGCCAGCCGCCGGTGGCACCATAGAGTGCTACGTTGCCAAGCAGGGTGTGCTTTTCGCTCTCAAGAGCGGCGCGGCCCTGACCGCGGAGGATGAGTTCGCCGCCGCAGAGGCCCTTGCCCACAAAGTCATTGGCAAGACCTTCGAGCTTGAGTGTCATGCCAGAAGCGGCGAAGGCGCCGAAGGACTGGCCGGCGATTCCATTCATTGCGAATGTGAGAGTTGAGCCTGTAGCAGTTGGATTCCCGGACTTGAAGAGCGCAAGTTCGCCGGCAAGGCGCGCGCCGAGGGTACGGTCTTCATTGGAGACTCGGGTCTGAAGGCCGTAGGGCGTGCCCGACTTGTAGGCTTCGAGCGCTGGCTCGACCCATGCGTCGTCGATGGGCGTGTGTTCTTCAGGGCGATCGTTGCGCTGCCCCTGCCAGCGGACGGGGCCGCCGACCTCTGCCGCAACCTGAGCGGCGGCGAGAAGCGGCTTGAGGTCGAGGCCGGCATCCCAGCGCACCTGCTCAAGCAGATCGGTGCGTCCGGTTGCGGCGGCGAGCGAAGGCAGGCCGAGAGTGGCGAGGAGTTGGCGCACCTCGGCGGCGAGTTCGTCGAAGAAGCGAACGACGTGCTCGGGCCTGCCGCGGAACTTGGCACGCAGTTCGGGCCGTTGCGTGGCGATGCCGGTGGGACAGGTGTTGAGATGGCACTGGCGGGCCATGTCGCAGCCCAAGGCGACGAGAACGGCGGTGCCGAAGGCAAACTCGTCTGCGCCGAGTAAGGCGGCCATGACGATGTCGCGCGCGGTGCGCAGGCCGCCGTCAGTGCGCAGACGGACGCGGCCACGCAGGCCGTTGTGGATGAGAACCTGCTGGACCTCGGAGAGGCCGAGTTCCCAGGGATTGCCGGCGTACTTGATGCTGGAGAGCGGTGAAGCTCCGGTTCCGCCGGAGTGACCGGCGATGACGATGTAGTCGGCGTAGGCCTTGGCGACACCGGCGGCGATGGTGCCGACGCCACAGCCGGAGACCAGCTTGACGCCGACGGCCGCGCGGGGATTGACGCGCTTGAGGTCGTAGATGAGCTGCGCGAGGTCTTCGATGGAGTAGATGTCGTGGTGAGGCGGTGGCGAGATGAGCTGCATGCCGGGCTGCGCATGACGGAGACGCGCGATCAGCTCAGTCACCTTGTGGCCGGGAAGCTGGCCGCCTTCGCCGGGTTTGGCGCCCTGCGCGATCTTGATCTCGAGCTCTTCGGCGTGCGCGAGGTATTCGGCGGTGACCCCGAAGCGCGCACTGGCCACCTGCTTGATCTTGTTGTTGAGAAGCGAGGGCGCGCCGTCGATGGGTGCGTAGACCGCAGGGTCCTCGCCGCCTTCGCCGGTGTTGGAGCGCGCGCCGAGCAGGTTCATCGCCTGGGTGATGGTCTGGTGCGCCTCAGGCGAGAGTGAGCCAAAGGACATGGCGCTGGCGATGAAGGTCTTTGTGATGTTGCCGGCAGGTTCAACGGTGTCCAGAGCAAGCTCAGGGCCGGCAGGACGAATCTCGAGCAGGTCGCGGAGGTTAGTTGGCTCGGCTTCAGTGACCTGCGAGGTGAACATGGCGAACGGCGTGAGAGCGAGAGCTGCTCCCTGTTTGGTGGAGCCGACGACCGTTTGCAGGGCGCGCACGGTCTGCGGCTGCCAGGCGTGGGATTCTGCTTCGTCTGCCTTGCGGAAACGCACGAAGCCGTAGTCGGGAAGTTCGCTGACTTTGGCGGCGGAGACAACGGCGCCTTCGCCTTCGGCGGGCTCTTCGGGTGAACCGTTGTCGAGCCAGAGATTACGCACGTAGGCTTCAATCTCCTGATAGCCGAAACCGCCGATGGGGGCCGGGACGCCCGTGAAGCACTTATCGACGACGTTCTGGAAGATGCCGATGGCGTCAAAGAGATGGGCGGCGTTGTAGCTATCGAGAACGCTGATGCCCATCTTGGACATGACCTTGGCAAGGCCGAGTTCGAGAGCGTGGAGGAGATTGGCTTCGCCTTTTTCCGGATCAAGACTGCGCGCGGTTTCAAGAGCGAGCCATGGGCAGACAGCGCCCGCACCCATGCCGAGCAACACGGCAACGTGGTGGATCTCGCGGCAGTCGCCGGCATCGACTGCAAGGCCGACTTCAGCACGAACGCCTGCGCGCGTTAGAGCCATGTGGACCGCTCCGGTAGCCATGGCCATGGGAATGGGCAGCGCTTCAGGCGACGCGCCACGATCGGTGAGGATGAGCAGCGATGCGCCGTTGCCGACAAGCTCGACCGCACGCTGCGCGAGAATGTCGACGGCAATCTCGAGGGTCGTGTCAGGGGAGTAGAGACACTTGAGCACGGCGTGCGGCATCTTGTCGGCCTGGCCGTGGTGGGCGTGGTGGAGGGCGTGCACCTGACCGAGGGTGAGGATCGGCGAGCGCAGCGAGAGGCCAGGCAGGGGCTCGCGCAGTTCGAGAAGATGGGGCCAGGGCCCGAGGCGGGTGTGCATCTTGAGCACGACGGACTCGCGCAGCGGGTCGATGGGCGGATTGGTGACCTGGGCGAAGCGCTGGCGGAAGAAGGCGTAAAGGGGGCGCGGCGCGCGGGCCAGCGGGGCAACGGCCGTATCGTCACCCATGGACCAGACGGCGTCTTTGCCTTCAGCGGCCATAGGCTGCAGGATCATGCGCACGTCTTCGCGGGTGTAGCCGAAGCGACGCTGCAGGGTATTGAGCTGAGCGGGATCGAGGGGGGGAAGCGCATCGGCGGAGTCCTCGAGCGGCGTGTCGAGTTGAATGAGGTCCTGATAGTGGCGCTTGGCGTCGTAAATGCGCAGGATCTCCTCGTTCTCGAAGAAGCGCTGAAAGTCGAGATCGGCGACGATCATCTGGCCGGGGCCAAGGCGACCGCTATGCACGATGCGATCGGGATCCATATCGACGAGACCCGCCTCAGAGCCGGCAACGACGAGGCCCTGGTCATCGAGCGCAAAGCGGCAGGGGCGGAGGCCGTTGCGGTCGAGGATGGCGCCGACCTGGCGGCCATCGGTAAAGGCGAGAGCGGCGGGCCCATCCCAGGGCTCGATGCAGTCGCCGCTGTATTGCAGGAAGGGCGAGGTGTTGCCGGGGTTGGCAGGCGGCACGAGCATGCGCACGGCTTCGCCGACGGTGCGCCCGTTGTGCGCGAGAAGTTCGACGATCTCGTCAAGCGAGGTGGAGTCAGAGCCGCCCAGCGTAAATACGGGATGCAGGTCGAGGGGCATGGAGGCGGCGCGGGCTTCCATGTTGGCGCGGTTGCCCCAGATGGTGTTGATCTCGCCGTTGTGCGCAAGGGCGCGGAAGGGCTGCGCGCGATCCCAGGAGGGGAGCACGTTGGTGGCGTAGCGCTGATGGAAGAGCGCGATAGGCGTCTTGAATTCGGAGTCCGCGAGATCAGGATAGAAATCGGCGAGCAGACGGCCGGCGCAGAGCGCCTTGTAGACGATGGTGGCCGACGAGATGCTGGCGATGTAGCCGGGCAGGCCGGACCGCTCGAACTGCTTGCGGACGAGAAAGAGGCGGCGATCGAAGCCTTCGGGCTCGTCTGTGGTGCAGAGCAGATGCCAGATTGCGGGCCGGGTGGAATCGGCGATTTCGCCGAGGACCTCAGGGCAAACGGGCACGGGACGCCACAACAATGGTTCGATGTTCTGCGCGGCGAGAGCGGATTCGAGTTCCGCTCGCTGCGCGGAATCGTCTTCAGGGAGAAAGACGACGGCAACGCCGAGGGGCTTGTGGCCGGGAAGGACGAGTCCAGCTTTAGCGAGAAACCACGCACGCGGAACCACGGTAGTGACGCCGACACCGTCGCTGGATTTGCCGTCGGCTGCGACAGCGCCGCGATGGGCGAGGCGCGCGAGCGCCGTAAGCGCATGCTGCAGGATGGTGTGCGAGGGCTCGCCGGAGAGTTGCGCGACGAAACCGACGCCGCAGGAGTCAAAGTCGAAGCGCGGATCGATGAGGCTGCCGGGAACGTAGGAGGGCATAGCGCCGTCCGCGGCGTGGCGGGCTCCCGCCGGGGCCAACTGCGTAGACGGCTTTCGGGAGTGTGCGGGGAAGCCCATGAGCTACTATACGTCCTTTCGTTGTGCGTTGCGAGCATGACTGGGCCGCGAGCCGGAGTGCGAAGCCGCCTTGAGGAGACGGCGGCCAGGCTCCGTGATCGGAGTCTGGGAACCAGGTGGAAATTTGAGCGAAAACCCGAAATAAGGGCCTTGCATACTTATACAATCTAGCTGTATATTTATGCAAGCGCGGTCGCAGAGGGCGAGCCGCGCTTTCACTTTGTTCGCAAGACTATGAAGTTTCAACGGCACAACGCGATTAGAGAACTGGTTGCGCACTCACTTGTGGCCAACCAGGACGAGCTGCGGCGCAAGCTGCGGCGGCGCGGCTTTGAGGTAACGCAGGCGACGCTGTCGCGCGACATTCACGAGCTGCGCCTATCGAAGGGCCCGGGCGGATATTCCCTGCCCTCAAGCAACGGCCACAGCAACGGGAGTTCAGGTGTAGCGACGGCGCAGGACGACGGGCCGCCTTCGGTGGCCGAGGTGATTGAGAGTTTTGGCCTGCGAGTGCGGCAGGCGATGAACCAGGTGCTGGTGGGCACAGTGATGGGCGGCGCGCAACCGGTAGCCGCGGCACTGGATCACGAAGGATGGCCCGAGGTGCTGGGCACGATCGCCGGCGACGATACGGTGCTGGTGATCTGCCCTGATCCGCGGAGGGCCGCAGAAGTGGAGACCAAGATCAGGACGATGTTGGAGTCATGAAGGACGCTGTGCAGACCGCAGTTGTGGGAGTGACGGGATACGCAGGCGCGGAGCTGGCGCGGCTGTTGCTGCGGCATCCTCGTCTGAAGAAGTCGCCGCCGATCTTCGCGGGACGTATTGACGAGAAAGACGCTGCGCGTGGCGGTGTTCCGCTGATCGAGATACATCCGCACCTGGCCGACAACAATGGCGCGGGCCAGTTGAAGCTGCAGCCCTTCTCGTGGGAGTTGCTGGCGGAGAGCGGAGTCGATGTGCTGTTTCTGGCGACGCCGCACGAGCAATCGCGCGAGTGGGCGCCCGAGGCGCTGAAGCGCGGGCTGCGCGTAATTGACCTGAGCGGAGCATGGCGGCTCACCGATACGGCGAATCGTGCCGTGTACGCCTTCAAGGACGCCGATGCGACGGTGGCCGAGGCCACGCAAGCGCAGGCCGTGTATGGTTTGCCGGAGCTGCATCGCGCGGAGATTGCCGGAGCGAAGCTGGTAGCGAATCCAGGGTGCTATGCGACGTCAGTGATTTTGCCGCTGCGGCCGCTGGTGGCCGCGGGCGTGGTCGATCTCGGCTCGGGGGTCATCGCGGATTCAAAGAGCGGCGTGAGTGGTGCAGGCAAGGCGCCGACAGCGAAGACGCACTACATGTATGCAGCCGATAACCTGTCGGCGTACGGTGTGTTTTCGCATCGGCATACTGGCGAGTTGCTGGAGCAGATTGGATTGGATGCAAATCAAATCGTGTTTACGCCGCATCTGCTGCCGATTCCTCGAGGCATTCTCTCGACGATCTACGTGCGATTCGACACCCCGCAGACGCGAGAGAGTGTGGCGCAGACGTACAGGCATTTCTTTGCCGGCAGCCCGATGGTGCGGCTTTACGACGCGACGCTGCCGCAGATTCAGTATTCGGTGCGGACGAACTATGCGGACATCGGGTTCCAGATGTCTGCGGATGGGCGGCGCGCCGTGATCGTGAGCTGTCTCGACAATCTGCTGAAAGGCGCTTCAGGCCAGGCCGTGCAGAACCTGAACGTGATGCTGGGCTGGGGAGAAGCGGAGGGATTGGAATGAAGTACGTTGTCAAACTCGGGGGTGCGGGCCTCGAAACTCCTGCGCTGCTCGATGGCTGCGTGCGCGCCATTACAGAACTGGTGCGCGACGGCCACCAGGTAGCGGTGGTGCATGGCGGCGGCGTGCAGCTGACGAAGACGCTGAAGGCTCTGGGCAAGCGGAGCGAGTTTGTGGCCGGCCTGCGCGTAACCGATGCGGAGACGCGCGACACGGCGCTAATGGTGCTGGCAGGCAAAGTGAACAAGAGCCTGGTGGCCGCATTTGGCGCGCTGGGGCAGGCGGCCATGGGGTTGTCGGGCGGCGACGGACTGATCTTTCGCGCACGCAAGAAGCGCACGGCGCCGGACCTCGGATTTGTAGGCGAGATTGCCTCGAGCGATCCGCGATGGATTGAAGCGATCTGGCAGTTGAATGGTGTGCCGGTGATCTCGTCGATGGCGCTGGGCTTTGACGGCGAGTACTACAACGTGAACGCCGATGAGATGGCGGGGGCGTGTGCCGCGGCGTGCCATGCGGATGCACTGGTGTTTCTTACCGACGTGCCTGGCGTTAAGGGATCGGACGGCGAAGTATTGCGATGGCTGTCGATTGATCAGATTGCCGAGATGGCGAAGAACGCCATCATTACCGGCGGCATGTTGCCCAAACTGAGCGCCTGCCGCGAAGCTCTACTCAACGGCGTGAAGCGCGTACGGATTCTTCCGGCGGAGGCTGCTGCTTCCCTTCCCGATTTGTGCAGTTCCCGCGTAGCCCAAGGCACCGAAGTGATGGTGGCCTGAGGAGAGAATGCATTGACCAGACTTGAACAGATTCGCGCAGCAGAAGAGCGGCTGCTGCTTCAGACCTATGAGAGAAACCCGATTTTGTTTGTCGGCGGCGAGGGGGTACACCTCATCGACGAGCAGGGTACGCGCTACCTCGATCTGCTGAGCGGCATTGGAGTGAATGCGCTGGGCTATGGGCATCCTGCGATTGAGGAGGCGATTGCGCGTCAGAGCCGCGCGCTGATCCACACATCGAACCTCTTCTACCACGAAGGGCAGGCGGAGCTGGCGCTGAGGCTGACGGAGCGCACGGGGATGGATCGCGTGTTCTTTGCCAACACCGGCACCGAAGCATGGGAAGGCGCGCTGAAGCTGGCGCGGGCGCATGCGGGGTTACTGCGCAGCGAAGGCAAGACGTTCGGGACGAAATTCCTGGCGCTGGAGCAGAGCTTCCACGGACGGACGTTTGGGTCGGTCTCGACGACTTACAAGGCGAAGTATCGCGAGCCGTTTGGGCCGGTGGTGCCGGGTGTGGAGTTTGTGAAGTTCAACGACGTGGCCGATCTGCGCGCGAAGTTTTCGAACGAGGTTTGCGCGATCCTGGTAGAGGCGATCCAGGGCGAGGGCGGGATTCGTCCGCTGACGCAGGAGTTCTTCGCAGAGGCGCGGGCGCTGGCCAGTTCGACAGGCGCGCTGCTGATTGTGGATGAGATCCAGGCGGGTATGGGCCGGACGGGCAAGTGGTGCGCTTATCAGCATTACGGTATCCAACCGGACGTGACCACGATGGCCAAGCCGCTGGCGGGCGGCATTCCGCTGGGCGCGATGCTCTGCACAGAAGAAGCGGCGCGCGCGATCCATGCGGGGATGCACGGGACGACCTTTGGCGGCGGGCCGCTGGCCTGCGCTGTGGCAATTGCCGTGATTGGCACGCTCGAAAAAGACGGGCTTCTGGCGCATGCGGCGGAGGTTGGCGCCTACTTCCAGAAGCAGTTGCGCGGCCTCGCGCAGAAACACCACGCCATTGTGGATGTGCGCGGCAAAGGACTGATGGTGGCTGCGGAGCTGGATTCGGCCGAGCTGGGCAAGGTGACCGTGGCCGAGATGCTGAAGCGGCATATCGTGATCAATTGCACCAGCGATACGGTGCTGCGATTCCTGCCGCCCTACATTCTGCAGCGCGAACACGTGGACACCGCGATCGCGGCGCTGGACGATATCTTTACCGAGCATGCAGCGCATATCACTGTTCAGGCAGCAGGAGGACACAACCGTGGGTAGCAGAGCAACGATGGAACAACGGGAACAGGCGGTTCCCGTGCAGAAGGACCCCGATGTGCTTGCCGCGGCGACGCGCATGCTGGGCGAGGACATGTGCTCGATTGCCGATCTTTCGAACAGCGAAGTGCGCGCGATTCTGAAGCTGGGGCACGAAGTGAAGCGGAATCCGCAGGAGTATCGGCGCGCCCTCGATTCGAAGCAGATGGTGCTGATGTTTGAGAAGGCCAGCCTGCGCACGAGGCTTGCCTTCGAGACCGGCATCAACACCATGGGCGGCAACGCGATCTTCGTCGACCAAACAAATTCTCCGCTCGGCGAGCGGGAAACCATCGCCGATGTAGCGCGCAATCTGGAGCGCTGGGTAGATGTGATCGTACTGCGCACCTACGCGCATGACACGATCACCGAGATGGCCGCCAATTCGCGCGTGCCAGTAGTCAACGCGCTCTCGGATTTTGAGCATCCCTGCCAGGCGCTGGCTGATTTTATGGCGCTGCAGGAGCACTTCGGCAGCGTGACGGGGCTCAACTTCACGTACGTGGGGGACGGAAACAACGTGTGCCATTCTCTGATGCTGGCGGGCGCACAACTTGGCACAAACGTGACTGTCGCGACGCCGCGCGGTTATTCGCCCGATATCGAGATTGTGACCATTGCGCGCGAGATGGCTGAGAAGAATGAATGCGAGATTCGGCTGCTGCAAGACCCACAGGTCGCAGCGGAGGGCGCCGATGCGATCTATACCGACGTGTGCGTGAGCATGGGCATGGAACACGAGTCGACGAAACGCGCACCGATCTTCAGGCCATTTCAGGTGAATGAGGCGCTGATGGCGAAGGCGAAGAGCAGCGCGGTGTTCATGCACTGCCTGCCGGCACGGCGCAATGAAGAAGTGACGGATGCGGTGATCGACAGCCCGCAGTCAATCGTGTTTGACCAGGCCGAGAATCGGCTGCATGCGCAGAAGGCGCTGTTGCTGTTGCTGCTGGGTGGGTTGGCGAATGTGCAGAGCTTTCAGTGATCAGTGGTTAGTGGTCAGTGAAAATGAATAGGACTCTGATTTTTCAAATAACGGCGGCTTTGTGACAAGGACGAACTGATCTCCGGTCATTGGATCATGGTCCACCGTTCACGATCTTTATGAGGTTTTTGCAAGCATGTCTGTGATTCTCGAATCGTTGCCCACAGGTGAGAAGGTGGGTATCGCCTTCTCCGGTGGGCTGGACACGTCCGCGGCGCTGCACTGGATGCGGCAGAAGGGCGCGATCCCGTACGCATACACGGCCAATCTCGGCCAGCCGGATGAGACCGACTACGAGGCGATTCCGCGGGCGGCGCTCGAATATGGCGCGGAGAAGGCCCGGCTCATCGACTGCCGCGGCCCGCTGGTGCGCGAGGGCATCGCGGTGTTGCAGGCAGGCGCCTTCCACATCACGACGGCTGGCGTGTCCTATTTCAATACCACTCCGATTGGCCGCGCGGTGACCGGCACCATGCTGGTGGCCGCGATGAAGGAAGACGATGTCCACATCTGGGGCGATGGATCGACGTTCAAGGGCAACGACATTGAACGGTTCTATCGCTACGGTCTGCTGGTCAATCCCAGCCTGCAGGTCTACAAGCCGTGGCTGGATGCTGCCTTCATCGAAGAGTTGGGCGGGCGCGCGGAGATGTCTGCCTACATGCAGCGGGCCGGTTTTGCGTATCGGATGTCGGCGGAGAAGGCTTACTCCACCGACTCCAACATTCTGGGCGCGACCCATGAAGCCAAGGACCTGGAGCATCTTTCCACTTCCATCAAGATCGTCGCGCCGATCATGGGGAAAGCCTTCTGGCGGGACGACGTCGAGATCGAGCGCGAAGAGGTGAAGGTCCGCTTTGAAGAGGGCTTCCCCGTCGCGCTGAATGGCCGGCACTTCGACGATGCGGTGGAACTTCTTCTCGAAGCCAACCGTATCGGCGGCAGGCACGGCCTGGGCATGTCGGACCAGATCGAGAATCGCATTATCGAGGCCAAGAGCCGCGGCATCTACGAGGCTCCGGGCCTGGCACTGCTCTTTATCGCGTATGAGCGGCTGATCACCGGCATTCACAACGAAGACACGATCGAGCAGTATCGCGACAATGGCCGCAAGCTGGGAAGATTGCTTTATCAGGGCCGCTGGTTCGACTCGCAGGCGATCATGCTTCGCGAGGCGGCGCAGCGCTGGGTAGCGAAAGCCATTACGGGCGAGGTCACAGTCGAGTTGCGCCGCGGCAACGACTATTCCATTCTCAACACCGAGTCGCCCAACCTGACGTTCCACCCCGAGCGCCTGAGCATGGAGAAGACAGAGTCTGCCTTCTCTCCGCGCGACCGCATTGGACAACTGACAATGCGCAATCTCGACATTGCGGACACGCGCGAGAAGCTCCTGACCTACTCGAAGGCAGGCCTGCTGACACTGAGCAAAGGCAGCGAGATGCCCCAGCTCAAAGGCGCTGCGGAGATGGAGCAGGATGAGGTGCGCCTGAAGTGATGTCTAACGAACAACAAGCCGGGAAGATGTGGTCGGGGCGCTTTCGTGAGCCGCTGGACGCGGAGTTCGAGGCGTGGCAGCGGTCCATTGTGTTCGATTGGCGGCTGCTGAAGGAAGAGGTGGCCGCGAGCAAGGCGCACGCGTCTGCCCTCTGCGCTGCTGGGATCCTGACGAAGAGTGAGACGTCGGAGTTGCGCGCGGCGCTGGACGATCTCGCAGCGGCCCATGCTTCGGACGCAGGCAAGGAACAGGTGCGCACGCATCCGACAGCGGAAGATATTCATCACTTCGTGGAACTGTCGCTGGTGGAGCGCGTGGGAGCCCTGGGCCTGAAGCTGCACACGGGGCGCAGCCGCAATGAGCAGATTGCGACTGATCTGCGATTGTACATCCGCAATGGCATTGAGCTGACCATCGGTGGCATCGCAGAGTGGGCTGGGGCTCTGATCGAGAAGGCGAAAGATGCGGGCGAGGCGGTGATGCCGAGCTACACGCATCTGCAACGCGCAGAGCCCGTGCTGGTGGCGCACTGGCTGCTGGCGTACGTGGAGATGATTCTGCGCGACGCGGCGCGGCTGCGCGATTGCCAGGCGCGGCTGAATTACTGTCCGCTGGGGTCGGGCGCGGTGGCCGGCGCAACACTGGCGCTGGACCGTACGATTGCAGCGCGCGAGCTTGGTTTCGCAGGGCCGACGCCGAACTCAATGGATGCCACGAGCGATCGCGATTTCATTCTCGAATATCTGCAGGCGCTGACGTTTCTGGGACTGCATCTGAGCCGATTTGCCGAGGAGATCACGCTGTTTGCCACGGCGGAGTTTGGTTTTGTGGTACTGCCGGAGGCGTTCTCGACGGGATCGAGCGCGATGCCGCAGAAGAAAAATCCTGATCTGACGGAGCTGATTCGCGCGAAGGTGGGACGCATTCACGGCGCCGCTGAAGCAGTGACACTGCAGTTGAAGGGGTTGCCCCTGGCCTACAATAAGGACATGCAGGAGACGCAGGAGCCGGCGTTTGCCGTT